>BNJV01001683.1_pt1 | contig 80253 bp, 145 predicted proteins | sample 8540591 | NCBI WGS metagenome assembly BNJV01 (sample SAMD00202457, study PRJDB9452) | human saliva metagenome | host: Homo sapiens | reverse complement strand
GCTGGCGCTTCGGGCATTAATGGCGATCACGCGCCCGATGACCGCGGCATGGCAGAATGCGGGCTGAAGGCCGCCAAGCAGAGCCACCCATTCCACGACCATTTTCAGATTTGCATCCTTATCCATGACCTCATGTCACTCTAGCCCACCGCGGCAACCGCCCCTCTCATCGCGCTGCTGGATCGCCACCCGCTGTTCTCGGGGCTCCCCAGCCCGTTCCTGATGCAACTGGCCGAAAACGCCTGGCACCAGACGCTGGACGCGGGCCAGCGTGTTCCACGAGGAGATCCGCCACCCATTACCTGCTGGTGGAAAGCGGGCAGCGGCGCTGGAGATGAGTGCGCTGGCCAGGAGGTGAGCGAACACGTCTTCGGTCCTTCGGCAACTCGCTGGTGGCCGAGCCGCCGCGCATGTTCATGCGGCATGGCCGCTGTCCGATGAGCTCCCGCGCCGGTAGCGGATCCGTGGGCATCTGGCGGCTGTCGGGCATCGCCGTGCCACCTGCGGGCCCACCGCCCTGGCCACCCGGATGCTGCAGCGCTTCAGCCAGCGGCTCTACCACCGTGTCAACGAGGTGGAATGGCTGACCAGCAGCACGCACAACGGCGGCTGGCGGCCTATTTCGTGGCACTGCGCAAGCATCAGGGGCGACGAACTGAACTTCCCCAGAGCCAGCGCCATGTGGCCGCCCAGCTCGGTATCCGCCCGAACACTGAACCGCCCTGCTGGCAGACTGGCAGCAGCGCGGCTGGATCGCGGGTTCACGCCGCAAGTGGACCCTGTCCGAACGAGCCGCTTGTCCGCGGCCGAGGACGCGTGCGACCGTTCTGAGCAGGAACCACGAACACAGGGCCGGAAGGATCTCTCCTTCCGGCCCCTTTTCTTGTGCCCCGGGATCCCGGGGTGCTGACGTCGTGGCGTCAGCTGATGCCGATCAGCGGCCCAGCAGGCCCTTTCAGGGCGTCCTTGGCCTTCTTCGTGTCGACCTTCTCTTCGAGCTTGCTGCCCAGGCCGCTCTTTCTCAGGCTCCCGCTTGAGCTTGTCCTCGGCCTTGCCCCTTCAGTTCCTCGCCCACCTTGGACTTCAGGGCATCGCGCGCGGCAGCCGACCAGTCGATCTGCCGGGACGGCGCATCGAACGGACCGTTCAGGCGCACGGGATGGTCACGCCCTCTGGGTCAGCCAGCTCAGTCCACCCTGCCCGCTGCTGGTACCGACCACCGACGCACGCACCGTGTGGTCCAGCACACTGCGACCGATGTCGATGGAACCATCCCACCGACCCGCAGCAGCGGCGACTTCAGCGAAAGGTCGTTGCTGCGCGCCACATCGTTCTGCAGCTGGAGCTGACCGACATCTCGGTGAAGTCGGTCTTCTGGCGTCTTGTCGGGAGGCCTGGTTCTGGGGTACCGGTAGCTGGCCTTGAACATGTTGCGCGCCTCGCGCAGCTTCTCGCCAGGTTGATGCCCTTGAGCGCGCCGTCCTTCAGGGCCACCGAGGCATAGCCGCAGTGAGGCGCTTCATCGCCTCCACCGTGGCTCCACCCGTGTTGACGGCCAGGTTCAGGTTGCCGCTCCTTCCAGTCACGTCCTGGTGGCCCAGCGCCTTCAGCAGCGGCTCGATGGAGATGCCGGTGAGATCAGCCTTCAGCGTCACCTTGTTGGCGGCGGGCGACGAGCCGGTCGTGACCGTGGAAGAAGCCGCCAGCTTGCCTGGTGAGCATAGCCGATCACCGGAGACAGCACGAGCTGGGCCGTTGGCAACCTGGCGTTGGCCTTGAGCTGGCGCATTTCAGGCCGCATGCAATCAGATGACCAATGCCCACCCGCGCATCCACCGTCAGTCCCTTCAGGGCCTGACAAGGTCCACCGGCGTCTCGGCGGGATTGCCCGTGGTCGAGTCGGGGAGCCGGCGCAGCCGCTGCATCGGTCTTAGCCGGCGAACAGACGATCCATTGAGGAATCGGCGTCCAGGGCCACCCGTGACTTCGGCGTCTTGAAGCCGTTGACGCGGCCTTCAGGGCCCATCTTCGCCTCTGGTCCAGCAGGGCCGACAACAGATCCAGCCGCGGCAGTTTCCTTCTTCAGATCAATGGCCGACACCTGACCGCCCAGCTTCGGCGACGAGGGCCGCTTTCTGACACTCGACCGATCCCTCGATGTCGACCTGGCGCATCAGCGCCGTGAGCTGGTGGCGACCGGCAGCAGCCAGGCACGCCTGCGCGGCGTGGCCAGCTTGGTCGTCACGAGCGCGTCCGTCCTGCCGTCGGCTTCGCATCAGCGGCTGGTGACCTTCAGATCATCGGCGGTGCCACCGACGCAGCGGTAGCGTCAGCACTGCCGACAGCCATTCCTTGTCCCCAGGCTCACCTTGGCCTGGACCGTGTCGCCGAAGCCTTGTCGCTGGCGATGGCCAGCTTCGGCGCCGCCACCGTACCGCGGAGGCTGTCAGCATCCGACCCTGTGCATCCAGCGCCAGGTCGTTCAGATCAATGACCGGGCCCTGCGGATCAAACGAAAAGCCCTTGAGCGAGGGGCAAACTGCTGCACCTGCAGCGTGTCGATAACGCCCGCGAGACCGGCGCTGAAGTCACGCAGCCCCATACCGCCCCTGCTCCAGGTCGATCTTGAGGCTGGCCTTCATGTTGAAGTCGCCACGCGCCTCGGGCGAGTGGCACCAAAGCCAGCGACAGCGAGACAGGCGTCTCGATGACATTAGCCAACAGTCCGGTCTCGACGTTGAGTCGCTCCAGCGTGTGGGTCTGGCCAACCTGGCGGTCATCGAAGACCACGCGCGCGCGTTGGCCAGCGTCACCCCGTTCGCGTGGAAGGCCGGAATCTTGGCGGCAGCCTCCGGCTCGGCCGGCTGCTCCTGGGCGGGCGCATCCTGGGCGCCCAGCGGGTCGTCGATGCTCATGCTGCCATCAGCCTGGCGCACCACCTTGGCCTTCAGACCATCGATGGTGACCGTGTCGGCCTGGACATCGCCTTTCAGCGGCGACGGCAGCACCACGCTGACCTGTGCCGACGTCAGGCTGGCGGCCTCACTGCTCGGGCTGATTGGGCTCGGACAGCCGCACCTCCGGCAGCGTGACCCCGACATGGGGAAGATCGGCAGCTTCAGGTCGCCCTCGAACGAGAGGGTGCGGTTGTAGCCCGTTGCCACGAGGGTTGGCAATCTGCGGCTGAGTAATTGACATCGACGAAACTGACCGCGACGGCGGCCGACCAACAGGCCCACCAGACGCCGACGACGATCGACAACTTCTTGATCGCGGACTGGACTCCAATCGGTGAATTCAGATGCGCGGCCAGCGAGGCAACCCTCGGCATCGACCTGCACAGGCGGCCGTCCGGGCTCGATGCAGCGCCCGCAGCTTAGAGCGCCGCAGCGTTCCTCTCCCAGCACCGGCCCGAAGAACCGGGGCTGGCCCTTCACCGTGAGCCAACAACGTGGGAAAGATCTCGATATCGAGATCTCCAGCGTCGTCATCGTCCTCCACATCGACCAGGCAAAAGGCGGTTCCGGCATGGCGTGGCGCCTCGTCGGCCAGCATGGTCCGATAGTCGCGGCAGGTGCCCGCACCAATCAACACACAGGCAGATGACCATGGTCTCGGGTGCCGCCTTCCGGACGATGGACCAGCAGGGAGGAATCGGACATGTAGACGGCGAAGACGTGACCCAGGTTGACAGGGGGCAGAGGACACGACCCAAGGACGGTTTTCAGGACACAGATCCAGCAGGGTACGCACGCCTCCATTATAGAAGCATGACGTGCCCCGGCATCCATCCTGCCCCATGCCGCCTGCACTACCCGGTGATGCGTGGGCGCGACAAATCGGCGACAAAGACGCTTTCCGCCGAAGTCCAGAACGTGATGGATTCGACAGACAACCTGCCGCATACCCCGGATGATCATGGAATTTCCCGCTTAAGGCGCATGCCCCCATGGAGAGCCAGACAGTTCCTCACCCCATCCCTGGTTGTCGACGGCGGTCAGCTGGCATTCGTCAGCCCCCATCGAACCGGGCCGGGAGGCCAGGACCTTTGCCACCTACTGCTGACCTTCACCACGTTTTGCGGAGAAATCCGACTCCGTCATCGATGGGGCTACACCTGGCCTGCGCCGGTACCGGCACTTCAGCCGACTCGACGAGAACCGCTGGTGCGACGTGCCCGACGAGTACTACGAAGAGTATCTGGAACAGCTGAACACGGCTTCGGCCGGCTGCGAAGAGCCACCTGGACTGGCTGGACGTGCATTCTTTGCCCGGCATCCCGGCTACGAGGCGCGCCGGATGATCGAGCGGTTTCTGGTGACGCACGGTGGACCACTGCACTGGGGATCCTCTGAATAGGTCCGCGAACCGGCGCGCTACGGAACGGGATGCAGGACAAGGCGACATTGCTGTCAATAGCGGCGCTGTTGACGCAGTCAGCACCAGATACGACGACGCGAGACGTCAGGGGATCTAGACCGCCTGAAATTCCGCAGAATTCGCATCTTCTGGGCACGGGCGCTGGATCATCGGGCCCGTGCACATCGATCTTCGAGGATAAAACCATGACAGTTCGACTTCGCCCCCTGTACCGCTCCGCCATCGGCTTCGACCGCATAGCGCGCATATCAACAACTCGCTGCGCAACGACGCCCGGCCATACCCCCTACAACATCGGGTCTTCGGCGAGAACGCCTACCGCATCACCATGGCGGTGGCCGGCTTCGACCGCTCGGAAATCGAGATCGAAGTCGAACAGGACGGCCTGAAGATCACCGGCCGCAAGCGCCCCGCCGCCTCGCAGCCCACCTATCTGCATCGCGGCATCGCCGCCCGTGACTTCGCCCACCGCTTCCAGCTGGCCGAGCACGTGCGCGTCGTCGGCGCCTCGATGAACAACGGCCTGCTCGACATCGACCTGGTGCGCGAGATTCCCGAAGTCATGAAGCCGCGCCGCATCGACATCGCCGATGGCTCTGCAGCGCCCGTGCCGATATGCTGGGCAATCCGTCCCAGACTCAGGGCGACACCGCGACGGCTGCCCCCAGAACGTCTGAGCCACCGCGCCGGCGCGCACCATGGCCGGTGCATCATAACCCGCCCGTCATTGCCGCTGCACGATGACGGGTCGCTAGTCATCCTGACCCGGACCTGACACCGGAAACAGAAAAAGGCACCTTCGGCACGCATCCGCGGCCCAAGGTGCCCGACGGAAAAGACAGATCCTGAACGCCCCGCTGCACTCCCGCACCGGGGCGTTTTCACGCCGTCAGTTGTTGTTCATCAGCTCGGCACCAGACGGTCACGCGCAAAGTTCTTCTCGGCATTGGTAAGCTTGCCGTGCCCCAGGTCGGCATAGATGTGATGGATCAACAGGCGGTCCAGGGCCGCGTCGATGCGACGGCTGGTCGGATCGATTTCCGAGCACAGACCGGCCTGTTCCTCGACAAAGACCTTGACGGACTCGATGATCTGCTGCCGGCTCTCGTCATCCAGCGGCGTGTGCTCATTGCGCATGCCCGGGTGAAGCCAACGCCGAAGGCGGCGCACCATAACCACCGGCGCCCCTGCCACCGCACCGGCCAGGCCGCTGGCGTAGGACGCAGGCTGGCTGTATTCATAGTCACCGGCCTGCGTGCTGGAGGCCATCGGCGCTGCCGGCGGCACATAGCGCATCACGGCCGACAGGTCATAGACATTCAGACGTGCCACACGATCGGCACGGCTGGTGATCTCGAAGCTCTGGCGATGCGAGACGCCCAGCTCGGTGTCCTCGACACCGATGACGGCAATGCGCACGCCCTTCTTCTGGGCCATCTCGTACCGATGGCGAAGTCGCCATCCCCAGTCACCAGGGGCGGCATCGGAAATGGCACCGTTGCTGGCCAGCTCGATCAGGTCCGGTAACAATCAGGAATCAACACCCCGCTGCTGGCCTGCCCGCATTGACGATGCCCGAACGGAAATGCATCCGAGGCTCGGCAATGGCTCGTTGCTGCGGCGACAGCCGCTGGCCATCACGCCGTCATACCAGTACACCCGCAGCGGTTCGCGGGTGGTGAGACTAACGCGGTACGCGTCTTTTTCAACAACAGATTGATCAGGGCTGCCGGTTCGCTGACCTCCAGGTGATGTCGCTTGGTGGAGGCGCGCTCGCTGACGATTTCTGCCGACTGATGCAGCAGATAACCAGCGTCCACCATGACTACAAAACGATCCATGTCGAGAGTTCCATTAAGAAAGTAACTAACTGGCGCAGGCTTCCGATTGTGTGATTGATTTGTCCGACCCTGGGTCGCAGCCTGCCACTGATACGATTTCAGTACGGTCGAAGCACATGCCATGATCGGTAGAAAATCCAGCGCACGAGTCCCGGCAGGCGAGTGACTACCTGCAGACGCCGGGCGACAGGCGGCCTCCTTCACCGGTGGCACCACGCTTGGCATGAAAAATAACGTTTCCGCCAATCGGTAGAATGATCCATGTCAAGACCTCAGACGCAAAACGCTGATGCAGCGCCGCATGCAACGCCGGGCGAAAAACAGAGGCGGAGATAACGGAAAATGGCGCAGGATATTGGCGGAAGCGGTGAGATTCGAACTCACGAGACGGTTGCCCGTTGCCGGTTTTCAAGACCGGTGCAATCGACCACTCTGCCACGCTTCCGACGTGACTGCAGGGACTGCCGCGATAAATGGGCCCTTCCAGGTTGCTCGGTGGGCCACCGGCAGCGTACATCGGGCGATTCTACCCATCTGCGCGCGCAATCCCGCGGACGCACGGGCTATCATCGCCACACTTCCGACAGCCCTGTATCCGTCCGGAACGCCATCATCATGCCCGACACCCCAACGCCATCCCCCTTCAGCCCCTCGGCGTCCCCTTACGCGGCTGCGACCTCATCGGCGAGCAGCGGGAGACCCCCGTGCGCCCCTGCTTGTCGCTTCGGCGCCATGGGCGACCTGGTGCTCATCCAGCCAATGATCCGACTGCTGGCGGCCCGCTACAGGGGCACCGGTGGACCTGCTGGCCGCTGGGCTGGGTGCGCCCGCTCTACCAGGGGCAGCCCGTGTGGGCGAGATCACCTGCTGGCCAAGCGCAAGCTGCCGCTATGGCTGAGCGCCGAGAAGCGCCAGCTGCTGCAATAGCTGCGGCGAGACGGGTCCGCGTCCGGTCTGGTGTGCGACTTCGAGCGAAGCTGGTGCCCCTGCTGCTCAGGCGAGGCATGGACGAGCGCTGGGTGGTTCGCGCCAAAGGCCGTGGGCACGCGGGATGGCGAGCATCTGGTGGACTTTTCACAGCGCCTGGCACGAGACGGAGCCGCCGGCGTTGCGGCACGTGACGGAACAACGCATGGAGGTGTCCGGGCCCCATGTGGTCCAACCCGCAGAGGTAGCGGGCGCCCAGACAGCTCTGCAGCAGCGTCCTCGATAACCCGGACAGACCTGGACGACCGCGACCCGAACCTGCGCATTTCCGCCACCATGCGGGCCGACGTGCAGGACTGGCTGCAGGCCAAGGGGTGGCTGGGCAGCCGCTGCTGCTGGTTCGAGGCCGGCAACCGCCGCACCATCGCGCACCGGCCTGCGCCGGCGGATGTCCACCAACACCAAGTGGTGGCCCGAAGACAACTGGGCGGCCATCATCCGCATGCTGGCCGAGCGCCATCAGACGCGGTCATCCTGCTGGTGGGCGCTCCGCCCGAGCCGACCTGAACGACGAGCTGCTGCAACGCTCCGGCGTCGCGCAGGCCTTCAACGTGGCGCGCGAGCTGCCCATTCCACGCCTGCTGGCCCTGCAGGCGCGTGCCGCCGGCATGGTGACAGTGGACACCGGCCCCGCCCACACGGCGGCCGCCGTGGGCTGCCCGCTGGTCGTGCTGTTCGGCGTGGCCGATCCGGTGCGCATCCGCCCACGCGGCGGCGACACCCCAGTGGAAGTGCTTCAGGCCATGCACGATGGCAAGCCCGACATGACGGCCATCAGCGTGGACGCCGTGGTGCAGGCCTGGCAGCGGTTGCCGCTGCGCCAAGGGGCCAACGGCGAGGACACGGCGGCATCAGCCGCCGGTCACGTATCCGTGACGTGAAACCGGATCAGAGATCGAACGTCGGCCACGGCAGGCTGCCGTCGTCGAAGCGCTGCAGCCAGTGCACGGCAATCTGGGTCTTCACGTCCAGCAGGCGGTGCGCACGCAGCTCATCCACCAGCCAACCCAGAGTCACCCATTCGATCTCGACGAACTCGCCAACATCCAGCGAACGCTCGACCTTCTCCAGGTCACGCGCCAGGTAGATGTCCATCACCTCATCGGCAAAGCCGATGGCCGGATGGATGCGCGTGAGGTGCGCCCAGCGTCTGGCACGGTAGCCGGTCTCTTCCACCAGCTCGCGCTTGGCGGTCTCCAGGCTGGTTTCGCCCGGATCCTTCTTGCCGGCCGGGATCTCCACAGACCCGCCCCGGGCCGTAACGGAACTGGCGCTCGATCAGGGATACGTCCATCGGCGTCGATGGGCACCATGGCGGCCGCGCCCGGGTGCATGATGAACTCGCGCGTGTTGGTGGAGCCATCGGGCATGCGGGCCACGTCCTTGCTGGACCTTCAGAAAGCGCCCTCGTAGACCACTCGCGCGATACGGTACTTTCGGCCAGCGACGGATGCTGTTTGGCCACAGCAGGGGTCGATGTGATCGGGAATGGCGGTATCCGCCGCCTGCGGGTTCTGTTGCTTGGACATGCTCTGTTTTCTGGTTTCACGGAATCCTGTGGCTTGAGAGCTTACCCGACTTCTTCCCCGCACGAAAAAGCCGGGACATGCCGTGACGCATATTGCACGCATGCCCTGTTGTTGTCTGCGGGTGCCCCTGAGGGAACGGGGCTGGGTCTCAGCCCAGGTGCCAGGCGCTGCGGATGGCTGCCACGCACAGGGCCATCAGCGGCCCGGGCAGCAGGCCCAGCAGCAGCACGGCCACGCCATTGATGGCCATCAGCGTCCGCGCCTGACCATCTACCACGATGTCGGCATCGTCCTCGACCTTGTCGAAGAACATCACCTTGACGACACGGATGTGGTAGAACGCGCCGATCAGCGACATCAGCACGGCGTAGACGGCCAGCCAGGTGTAGCCGGCAGCCACCACCGACTTCAGCACCGCCAGCGGCGCCGAAGCCCACCAGCGGCGGAATGCCGGCCAGCGAGAACATCAGCAGCATCATCACGCCAGCCAGCCAGGGGCTGCGCCGAGCCAGACCGGCAAAGTCCGGGAGATCTCCTCGGCCTCGAAGCCCTCGCGGGCCAGGAACTGGATGAGACCAAAGGTGCCCAGCGTGGTCAGCACACTAGCTGATCATGTAGAAGGCGCGTTGCCGAAGGCCTCATGCGACGGCGGGAAGCCCTCGCCACCGTAGACGCCCGTCAGACCCAGCAGCACGAAGCCCACCTGCGAGATGGTGGAATGAGCCAGCATCCGCTTCAGGTTGGTCTGGGCCACGGCCACGATGTTGCCGATGCCCAGCGACAGCACCGCCAGGATGATCAGCATCTGCTGCCACAGGCCCGCCATCTCGATGACGGCCTCGCCCAGCAGACGGAACAGCAGCGCGAATGCCGCCAGCTAGGACCGGACGCCACGAGCAGCGTGGCCACGGTGAGCGCGCGCCATGGTAGACGTCGGGCACCCACATGTGGAACGGAACGGCCCCCAGCGAAGGCCAGGCCGGCCACCAGGAACACCATGCCGAAGGCCAGCACCTGCGGCGAGGCCATGCCGCTGTAGACGCGGCCCATGATCTCGGCGATGTCCAGCGAGCCGGTGGCCCGTAGACCATCGACATGCCGCAGAGCAGGAAGCCGGAGGCCAGCGCGCCCAGCACGAAGTACTTCATGGCGGCCTCGGTGCCCTGCGTCCAGTTGCGGCGCAGGCCGATGGCGGCATACAGCGACAGCGACATCAGCTCCAGGCCCAGGTACAGCACCAGCAGGGTTGCCGCCCGAGACCATCACCATCTGGCCCAGCAGCGAAAAGAGCGCCAGCGCGTACAGGTCAGCGCCCCGGATGCCCCGGTCGGCCATGTAACCGCGTGAATAGATGATGATGCTGCCGGTGCAGACGATGCCGCAGACCTTCAGCAGGTAGGCCAGATCGTCGGCCAGGTACATGTGCCCGAAGGCCTGCTGCGGCCCATGGTTGTACTGCCAGAGCACCGCCACCAGCGGCGCCACCAGCACCAGCAGCGCCATGCGGTCGGCGCGCATCGAGCGTTCCTTCCTGCCGGTCAGCGCCTCCACCACCAGGAAGACGCAGATGCCAAGCATCAGCAGGATCTCTGGCGCCAGCGCGGCCAGATTGAGTTCATGCAGGGTCAGTGACACGGCCATGCCTCTCTATGTCTACGCGAGCTTGGTTTTGGGAAACGTGCGTGAGCAGCTGCTCCACCGAGACCTGGATCAGGTCGGTGAAGAACTTCGGATAGATGCCCATGAACAGGACGAGTGCGGCCATCAGCATCAGCAGCCAGAACTCGCGCCGGTTCGTCTTCCATCTTGTCGACGTTGGGATTGGCCACCGGGCCGAAGACCACGCGCTTGTACATCCACAGCGAATAGCCCGCGCCCCAGATCAGGGGCCGTGGCGGCCAGCAGGCCGATCCAGAAGTCGAACTGCACCGCGCCCAGGATGACCAGGAACTCGCCCACGAAACCGGAGGTGGCAGGCAGGCCCGCGTTGGCCATCGAGAACAGCAGGAAGAGCGCCGCGAACTTCGGCATCCGGTTGATGACGCCACCGTAGTCGGCGATCTGCCGGGTATGCAGCCGGTCGTAGAGCACGCCGATGCACAGGAACATCGCGCCGGCCACGAAGCCGTGCGACACCATCTGCACCACCGCACCCTGCATGCCGGTCTCGTTGAACATGAAGAAGCCCAGCGTGACGAAGCCCATGTGGGCGATCGACGAATAGGCCACCAGTTTCTTCATGTCGGTCTGCACCAGCGCCACCAGGCCGATGTGAGATGACGGCCACCAGCGACAGCGTGATCATCAGCCAGGCCAGCTCGTGGCTCGCATCGGGCGCGATGGGCGGCGACAGGCGCAGGAAGGCATAGGCCCCAGCTTCAGCATGATGGCGGCCAGCACCACCGAACCGCCGGTGGGCGCCTCGACGTGGGCGTCGGGCAGCCAGGTGTGCACCGGCCACATGGGGATCTTGACCGCAAAGGCCAGCAGGAAGGCCACGAAGATCAGCACCTGCTCATGCAGCGTGAGCGGCAGCCGGTGCCAGGCCAGGATCTCGAAGCTGCCCGACTGCAGATACAGGTGATGATCGCCACCATCGTGAGCAGCGATCCCAGCAGGGTATAGAGGAAGAACTTGAAGGCCGCATACACGCGGTTCGGCCGCCCCAAACCCCGATGATGATGTACATCGGGATCAGCGTCGCCTCGAAGAACACGTAGAACAGCATGCCGTCAGCGGCCGCGAACACCCCGATCATCAGGCCGGAGAGGATCAGGAAGGCCCCCAGGTACTGATGGACGCGGTCCCTGATGACTTCCCAGCCGGCGATGACCACCACGATCGTGATGAAGGCCGTCAGCAGCACCAGCCATACCGAGAGGCCGTCAATGCCGAGCGAATACTCGATGCCCAGGCTCTCGATCCAGGGCTTGCGCTCGACGAACTGCAGCGCAGCCGTGGTGCGGTCGAAGCCCGTGTAGAGCGGAATGGTGACGGCGAATCCGACCAGTGAACCCAGCAGCGCCAGCCACCGCGACAGGGTCGCACGCTGTTCGTTGCCGAGCGCCAGCACGATGATGCCGCTGATGATCGGTACCCAGATGGCGGCACTCAGCCAGCCCATGCTCAATGTCTCAGTCGTCTGTTCCATGGTCGATCTATTGCGCGCTGGCCAGAAGGGGAAGGAACCAGAACAGCAGGAAGGCCAGCCCGATGATCATGGCAATGGCATAGTGGTTGAGGAACCCCGTCTGCCCCTGACGCGGGACGCGGGAGAACCAGCCCACCAGCCGTGCGCTGCCGTTGACCACCAGCCCGTCGATCAGCCCCTGGTCGCCACGTTTCCACAGCCCGGAACCCAGGCGGCGGGCACCACCGGCGAAGAACCACTCGTTGAAGCGGTCGAGGTGGTACTTGTTTTCGAGAACCGTGTAGATGCCCTTGAACGTCTGCTGCAGGCGAGCCGGAATGGCCGGGTTCACCAGGTAGAAGTACCAGGCGGTGGCAATGCCGGCGACCATCAGCCAGAACGGCAGCGACGTGAAGCCGTGCAGCGCCATGGCGACCCAGCCGTGCCAGTGCTCGGCAAGCGCGGCCATGGCCGGATGCTTGTCGGCGAACACCGTGATGACACCCTTGAAGTACTCGCCCGTGATCATCGAATCAGCCGCGATGGCACCGATGATGATGGATGGGATGGCCAGCAGCACCAGCGGGACCGTCACCACCCAGGGCGACTCGTGCGGCACGTGAGCGCCATGGCCGTCGTGACCGTGTGCATCATGCCCGTGCGCGTCATGGCCATGCGCCGTCTCGAGACCAGGGGCTTGCCATGGAACACCAGGAAGTACATCCGGGAACGAGTAGAAGGCCGTGACGAACACGCCCGAGAGCAGCGCCCAGTAGGCAATGCCCGAGCCCGGCACGTTGGCGTGGTGCACCGCCTCGATGATCGACTCGCTTGGAATAGAAGCCGGAGAAGAACGGCGTGCCCACCAGCGCCAGCGAACCGATCAGCGAGGTGATCCAGGTGATGGGCATGTACTGCGCAGGCCGCCCATGTGGCGGATGTCCTGATCGTGGTGCATGCCGATGATGACCGAACCGGCCCCCAGGAAGAGCAGCGCCTTGAAGAAGGCGTGCGTCATCAGGTGGAAGACGGCCACGCTGTAGGCCGAGGCACCCAGCGCCACGGTCATGTAGCCCAGCTGCGAGAGCGTCGAATAGACCACCACGCGCTTGATGTCGTTCTGGATGATGCCCATCAGGCCCATGAAGAAGGCGGTGATGGCACCGATGATCATCACGAAGGACAGCGCCGCTTCCGACATCTCGTAGAGCGGCGACATGCGGCTGACCATGAAGATGCCGGCCGTCACCATGGTGGCGGCGTGGATCAGCGCGGAAATCGGGGTCGGGCCTTCCATCGAGTCCGGCAGCCAGACGTGCAGCGGGAACTGCGCCGACTTGCCCATGGCACCCACGAAGAGGCAGATGCAGGTGACGGTGATGAGCGACCACGGCGTGTCGCCGATCAGCTGGATCGTCACCTTCTCGAGGTTCGGAGCGGCGCAAAGATCTCGGCATAGTCCAGGCTGCCCGTCCAGGCCACCAGCAGGCCGATGCCCAGCACGAAGCCGAAGTCACCCACGCGGTTGACCGTGAAGGCCTTCAGGTTGGCGTAGATGGCCGATGGTTTGGTGTACCAGAAGCCGATGAGCAGGTACGACACCAGGCCCACCGCCTCCCAGCCGAAGAACAGCTGCAGCAGGGTTGTTGGACATCACCAGCATCAGCATCGAGAACGTGAAGAGGCTGATGTAGGCGAAGAAGCGCTGGTAGCCGTCGTCCTCTTCCATGTAGCCGATGGTGTAGACGTGCACCATCAGCGACACGAGGTCACGACCACCATCATCATGGCGGTGAGCTGGTCGATCAGGAAGCCCACTTCCATCTTCAGCTTGCCGATCACGGCCCAGCTGTAGAGGGCGCCGTTGAAGGTGTTGCCCTGCGAGACATCGTGCATGACCCACAACGAGGGCCAGCAGCGACACCAGAACCCCGAGGATCGCCACCCGGTGGGTGGCCTTCTTGCCGATGGCCCGACCGGCGAAACCGGCCACCATCGCACCGACCAGTGGTGCGAAAGGTACCAGCAGATACGCTGTTTTCATCGGCTAGCCCCTCAGATGGTCGAGATCTTCGACGTTGACGGAATGGAACGACGGAAGAGCACGACCAGAATCGCCAGGCCGATGGCCGATTCGGCCGCGGCCACCGTCAGGATGAAGAACACGAAGATCTGGCCGGCCAGATCCCCCATGTAGTAGTGAAAAGGCCACGAAGTTCATGTTGACGGCGAGCAGCATCAGCTCGATCGACATCAGCACGACGATCAGGTTTCGGCGGTTGAGGGAAGATCCCCACCACCCCGATCGAGAACAGGATGGCCCCAGCGTCAGGTAGTGCGCGAGGCCCAGTTGCAGGAAATCAGCGGTCATCGTTGCACCCCTCTCACGATTCTTTCGAGGCTGCAGGCTTGGCCTCGGCAGATGCGGCGGCCGGCTTGGCATCCGCGGCCCCGGCAGCCGGCTGGGCTGCGGCAGGCGCGGCCTGGGCGGCGTCCGTCCCTGCCCTTCAGCCGCTTCTGCAGGCTGCGGCGGCGCAGGCACCGCGGCCGGCATGCTCACCAGACGCACGCGGTCGGCGGCACGCACCCGCACCTGCTGGCTGGGGTTCTGCGACTTGTGATCCTTGCGACGGCGCAGGGTGAGCGCAATGGCTGCCACCATGGCCACCAGCAGGATCATGCCGGCGATCTCCAGCGGATAGATGTAGCCCGTGTAGAGCAGCTCACCCAGCGCCTTGGCGTTGTCGTAGTCAGCCGCCGGCTGCACCAGATCGGCCTCCTGGACACCACCGAAGTGGGCCCCACAGCACCAGCGACAGCTCAATGACGATGATGGCCGCCACGAAGAGCCCCACCGGCAGCGATCGCCAGAAGCCCGCACGCAGGTTGTCGAGGTCGATGTCGAGCATCATGACCACGAACAGGAACAGCACCATCACCGCGCCCACGTACACCAGCACCAGCACGATGGCCAGGAACTCGGCCTTCATCAGCAGCCAGATGGCCGCCGACGACGACGAGGTAAGCACCAGGAACAGCGCGCTGTGAACCGGGTTGCGCGCCGTGATCACGCGCGTGGCCGCAACGACCGTCACCAGCGCGAACAGGAAAAACAAGACTGATATGACATCCATGTTGCCGACCGTCCTTGCTCAGCGATAGGGGGCATCGGCTTCGCGAGCCGCGGCGATCTCGCTCTCGTAGCGATCGCCCACGGCCAGCAGCATGTCCTTGGTGAAATACAGGTCGCCGCGCTTCTCGCCGTGATACTCGAAGATGTGGGTCTCGACGATGGAGTCGACCGGACAGGGACTCCTCGCACAGCCCACAGAAGATGCACTTGGTCAGATCGATGTCATAACGGGTGGTGCGACGCTGTCCGTCCGCACGCACCGCCGACTCGATGGTGATGGCCATGGCCGGGCAGACCGCCTCGCAGAGCTTGCAGGCGATGCAGCGCTCTTCGCCGTTGGAATACCGGCGCAGCGCGTGCGGCCCCGGAAGCGCGGCGACAGCGGCGTCTTCTGCTCGGGATACTGGACCGTGATCTTGCGGGCGAACAGGTAGCGCCCGGTCAGCTTCATGCCCTTGAGCAGCTCAAGCAGCAGGAAGCTGGAAAAAGAAACTTGATCGCTCGCATCTTCAGCTCTTCCAGATGTTGAAGGGCGTCTGCATCAGACGGCAATCACCAGCAGCCAGACCAGCGTGACCGGAATGAACACCTTCCAGCCCAGCCGCATGATCTGGTCACTAGCGGTAGCGCGGGAAGCTGGCGGAACCAGATGAACAGGCTGACCGGGAAGAAGGTCTTGATGAACAGCCAGAACCAGTCCCACAGCCACTGCGGACCGATGTCGAGCCCCAGCGTGAAGAAGGGCTGCCAGCCGCCGAAGAACATGATGGCGGCCAGCGCCGACTACCAGGATCATGTTGGCGTACTCGGCCAGGAAGAACACCGCGAAGCTCATGCCGCGTATTCCACCATGTGCTGGCAACGATCTCGGACTCGCCCTCCACCACGTCGAACGGGTGACGGTTGGTCTCGGCCACGCCGGGGATGAAGTACACCACCAGCGCCGGCAACAGCGGCAGCCAGTTCCAGGACAGGAAGTTGATGCCGTGGTCGGCAAAGGTTCCCCTGCCCTGCGCCATCACGATCTCGGAGATGTTCATGCTGCCCGAGACCATCAGCACCATCACCATGCCAGAAGCCGATGGCCAGCTCGTAGGGACACCATCTGGGCTGCCGCACGCAGCGCGCCAGGAACGAAGTACTTCGAGTTGGAGGCCCAGCCCGCCAGAATGACGCCGTAGACCTCCAGCGAGGTCAGCGCCAGCAACAGCGGATGCCGGCATTGATGTTGGCCAGGGCGCGGTCGGGACCGAACGGGATGACCGACCAGGCCGCCAGCGACGGCGTGATGGCCAGCACCGGCGCCACCAGAAAGAGCATGGGGCTGACCTGCGTGGGCAGCAGGATCTCCTTCAGCATCAGCGATGCCGTCGGCCATCGGCTGCAGCAGCCCGAGCGGGCCGGTCCGGTTCAGGCCGATCCGCACGTGCATGTAGCCGATCATCTTGCGCTCCCAGAGCGTCAGATGAGCCACGCAGATCATCAGCGGTGCCACCAGCACGATGATCTTGATGAGGTTTCCAGACGACGGGCCAGGCCATGCCCAGCCACTGCTCGCCCGTTTGGCTGATCACGTCGACGAAATTCGCTTGACGGCCTCCAGCGTGATCGGTCCGAACATCGCGAGCAGCGCCGTGATCCGAGACATGCGCCGCCGGCACCAGGCCACGTCCTGGGCCAGCCGGTCATCACGGACCAGCGGCAGCACGATCTCGTGACCGTCCTGGCTGACCGCGCACTCCGTCGCCCCTTCCAGACCCAGACGGGACAGCGTCTCGCCATGCAGGCGGACCACCGGCGCGCGGGCATCGGCGGTCTTCTGGAGCGCCGTACCACGCCGAACCAGGGGCGTCGACCGAATAGATGGGCACGCTGGCCAGCCGCTGCAGCACCCGGCCCACGGCAGGCACGGTAGGCCGGCGGCTGGGGCGCCACCTGGTTGTTCAGGAGCCGCCCGAAATGGCGGCCATCGAGAATCTGTGCCGCCGAGGCGACTCCTGCGCACCAGGCCGCGACGCAGCCCGGCGCCCGGACGACTGGACGAAACCGGTGCGGCAGGCCGTGCCGGCTCGGCTGCGACAGGCTCGACGCGCCGGCCAGCGCCCGCTGGCGCACCTGCTCGACGCTCTCGAAATCAGAAGCCCGGGATGCCCATGGGCAGGCCCAGCACGCGCACGCACCTTCCAGCCTGGCCGGGTCTGGCCGGCGGGGCGCACGGCACCGTTGAAGCTCTGCAGCCGGCCCTCGCAGTTGACGAAGGAACCGCCCGTCTCGGTGAAGGGGCGATGCGGCAACAGGCAGTCGGCCAGCTCCATCAGGTCGGGCGAGGCGTAGGCCGTGAGCGCGATCACCGTGTCGGCCTGTTTCGGGGCAGCACGGGCAGCCACGGCGCCGGCGATGTCGAGCGTGGGCTCGATGCCGTGCAGCAGATAGGCGCGACGCGGCTGCGCCAGCATCCGACCACGTCCAGCCCGGAACTGCCGACGACCGGCGGTGCGGTGGCAGATAGCCACCCACCGAGTTGGACGCCTCACCGATGACGCCGAAGTGTGCGCCAGTGAGCTGGGCACGTGGCCTGCACCACCTGCAGGATGGCACCGTGCTGCGGATGCTGGACGACGGCATTGCCCAGCCAGATGGCCCGCTTCGCCTTCGGCCAACGCCGCGGCCAGTGCCTTGGCAGCCTCGGAGGCACAACTCGCCATGACGGCTGCGGCACCGATTGGCCCGCCTGGCGAGCTACAGGCCACCAGCACCTCGATCAGGTGATCGAGGCCAGCGGTGCAGCGCCGGCACCTGCTGACCCGCCATCGGCATCAGCCAGTCCTCGGCCACGCCGTTGACCGAATGGACGGCCGTGCCATTCCTGGCGGCATGACGAACCCGTGCCGACAGCAGCGGATGGTCCTGCGGAGGAACGAACCGATGATCAAGCAGCGTGTCGAAGGAATCGACCTCGTCGATGGCGTGGCCAAAGCCGGGGCACGCCAGCGCGGCTGGCGTCGATGGAGAAGTCGGTCTGGCGCGGCCGGAAATCGACGTTCTCGCTGCCCAGGCCGCGCATCGGTGCGCCACCCAGATACAGCTCCTCCAGCGTGGAGGTCGGCGAAAGCAGCATGCCGATGGACTCGGGGCCGTGCTTCTGGGCAATGTCGGCCAGCGCGTGCGTCACGTAGTCCAGCACGGACTCCACGACGCCTCTCGCCATTCATTGTCCTGCTTGATCATCGGCACCTGCAGGCGGTCCGCCGCCTCAGGCCCTCATGCCGGAAGCGGTCGCGGTCCGAGATCAGCACTCGTTGACCGAGCTCGTTCTCGAAGGAAGCACGCGCTTGACGCGATCGTGCTTGACCTGCACGACGATGTTGGAGCCCGGCAGATCATGCGGCGCCACCGAGCGGCGACGGGTCAGTTCCAGGTACGGGCCGAATAGCGGAATGGCTCTGGTGAGCGCACCGACCGGGCAGATGGCCGATGCATGTTGCCCGACAGCTCGGGTCGACCGAATGTCCCAGGAAGCTGAGGATCTGCGAGTGCTCGCCGCGCCCGGCCATGCCCAGCTCCATGATGCCCCCGATCTCCTGACCGAAGCGCACGCAGCGGGTGCAGTGGATGCAACGCGACATCTCCTCGGCGGAGATGAGCGGGCCCCATGCTCTTGTGGAGACGGCCCGCTTCTCTTCACGGTAATTCGACATCGAATGACCGTAGCCCTAGCCAGATCCTGCAACTGACATTCGCCGCCCTGGTCACAGATCGAGACAGTCCAGCGGGTGGTTGATCAGCAGGAACTCCATCACCGCCTTCTGGGCCTCGACGGCCTTGCGGGAATGGGTGTGGACCTTCATGCCGGCGGTGACCGGCGTGGCACAGGCGGGCAGTGCAGCAGGCGCCTTCTCCACCTCCACCAGACACATAGCGGCAGCTGGCGGCAATGGAGAGCTTCTTGTGATAGCAGAAATGCGGCACGTAGACGCCGGCCGCGTGGCCGCGTGCATCACCATGCCTGCCTTCGGCGACCGATACCTTCTGCCCATCGATTTCGACTTCGACCATAACTGTCCGTCAGATTCAGCTCAAAGGTGAGGTCGGCACAAGACGGTCTTGTTCGACGTGATGAACGAATTCATCACGGTAGTGCTTGATGAAGCCCGCACCGGCATGGCGGCGGCGTCACAGCGCGCAGATCGTGCGCCCCTGGATGTTCGCCAGCCGCCGATCGAGCTCGTCGATGTCCCCGGGACGGCCTGACCGTGCTCGATGCGGTGCACGAGGCGACACCAGCCGGTGCCCTCGCGGCACGGCGTGCACTGGCCGCAGCTCTCGTGCGAGTAGAGTACGACAGCCGCCGGGCTGCGCACCGGGCAGCGGGTCTCGTCCATGACGATGACGGCACCGGACCCCAGCATGGAGCCGGCCTTGGCGATGGCGTCATAGTCCATTGTCAGGTCCATCATCATGTGGCCAGGAATGACCGGTGCCGACGAACCGCCAGGGGATGACCATCTTCAGCTTGCGACCGTGAGCGCACCCGCCCGCCAGTTCCAGCAACTTGGCAAAGGGCGTGCCCAGCGGAACCTCATAGTTGCCGGGACGCTCGACGTCGCCGCCGACCGGAAGATCTTGGTGCCGCCGTTGTTGGGCTTGCCGGCTTCCAGGAAGGCCTGGCCGCCATTGCGGATGATCAGGGCACCGCCGAGAAAGGTCTCGGTGTTGTTGATGGTGGTGGGCTTGCCGTACAGGCGAAGCGGCCGGGAATGGCGGCGAAGCGCTGGCCCTTCTTGCCTTCCAGCGACTCCAGCAGCGCCGTCTTCGCCGCAGATGTGAGGCGCCGAAGCCGTCGGTGGGCATTCAGATTGAACGAGAAGTCGGTCCCGAGGATGCGATCTCCCAGATAACCGGCAGCGCGCGCCTGCGCCAGCGCTTCCTCGAAGCGCTCGTAGACGCGGAAGATCTCGCCGTGGATGTGGTTGTAGCCGGCGCTGATGCCCATCGCGTAGGCCGCGATCGTCATGCCCTCGATGACGATGTGCGGGTTTGTAGCGCAGGATGTCGCGGTCGCTCAGACGTGCGAGCTCGCCCTCGTCGGGTTGCAGACCAGGTACTTCTGACCCGGAAACTGCCGCGGCATGAAGCTCCATTTCAGGCCGGTGGAAAGCCCGCACCGCCCCGCCCCGCAGCCCGGAAGCTTTCACTTCGCGCGATGACTTCCTCGGGCGTCATCGGCGGCTTGCCGTCTGCCCCCAGCAGGATGCGCTTGAGTGCCTGATTAGCCACGCGCGCCTCGTACTGCTCAAGGGTCCAGCCATCGGCTGAAGTCAGTCCCGCGAAGATCTGCGGGTTGATGTACCGCCCATGGAAGCACGTCTCTCCTGGACACGGGCGTCAATTTGCAGGTTCCGTCCATCGGGTCGGTGACGCTCCTTGTTCCTCAGTTCATCGATCAGCGCATCAGCTTCGCGTTGTCCATGAAGCTCTCGACACGCTTGTCGTTGATCAGGCAGATCGGCGCGTCGGCGCACACGAACCCAGGGCACTCGGTCTCGATCAGCGTGAAGCGCCCGTCGAGCAGTGGTCTCGCCGAAATCGATGCCCAGCTTCTGCTTCAGGTATTCGCCGGCCTTGTCACCCTCGCGCAGCGCGACGACGACAGGTACAGACGCTGATCTTCCAGGGTACCGACCTCTTCGAGGTTGTACATGTTGTAGAAGGTGGCGACCTCGTAGACCGCGATGGGCGGCATGGAGGTGATCGGCCACATCCTCGATGACGGCGGGCGACACCAGCCCACTTCGTCCTGAGCGATGGTAGCGCGCCCATCACCGCCGACTGGTTTTCTGGTCCGCCGGGTTTGGCGATCTCGCGGTCGATGAGCTGGTAGGCCTGGGGCCGACAGCAGACGTTTGACCGGAATGGCTGGTGGCCGTCATCGATCGATCTCTCCGAAAACGATGTCCTGGCTGCCGATGAGGGTGACGACGTCAGCCAGCATGTGACCGCGCGCGACATCTCGTCGAGCGCCTGCAGGTGCACAGCCAGGCGGACGGATCTTCATGCGGTAGGGTTTGTGGCGCCGTCGGACACCAGGTGGATGCCGAACTCGCCCTTCGGATGCTCCACCGCCGCGTAGGCCTCGCCCTCAGGCACGTGCATGCCTTCGGTGAAGTACGGAAGTGGTGGATCAGCTCTTCCATGTTGCTCTTCATGGCAACACGCGGGCAGGGGCCACCTTGTAGTCGTCGATCATGATGGGGCGGGTTGGCCCGCAGCCATTCGACGCACTGGCGGATGATCCGGTTGCTCTGGCGCATCTCGTTGACGCGCCCAGGTAGCGATCTTAGAATCGCCGTTGACGCCCACCGATGCCGTCGAAATCGGCCTTGTCGTAGACGGCGGCATGGGCTGGAACTCGCGAAGATCCGAGACGCCCGATCGCAACATCGGACGGTGAGACCCAGCGCCGCCCGGCACGCTCGGGCTCGACCACGCCGAGGCCCGCAGACGCTCAAGCTTCCAGATCCGGTCGTCGGTGAGCGGCGTCTCGTACCGTCCACGCAGGTGGGGGAACACGTCGCAGGACTCGATGAAGTCCAGCAGCGAACCCCGGCGATCAAGGCAGGTTCAGCGCCTTGGCGCGGCTCTCGGAAGATGCCGCCCCTTGCCGCCCGCCTTGTACTTTCCCGGCCAAGGGTGCTCCGGCAGGTCGCCGTCCAGGCCGCCCGGGCGGTAGTAGGCGGCGATGCATCCGCGCGCGAGACCGCCCCGTGGACGAAGTCGAAGAGCGCCTCGCGCCTCGCGGAAGGCGTGAGGGATGACGGCCATGGCGCCCACGTCCAGCGCATGCGGAGCCGATCCATTATCAGGTGGTTCAGGATGCGGGTGATCCTCGTCGAACATCACGCGGATGTAACGCGCTGCGGATGGGCGCCCGACGCTCCAGCATCTTCTCGACGGCCAGCACGTAAGGCGTGCTCGTCAGCACATCGCGGACACGTAGTCGAGACGGTCCGTTACATGTAGGGGCAGCGTCTGCAGATAGGTGCGCTGCTCGGCCAGCTTTCCTCGGTGGCCCGCTGCGGCAGGCCGATGCGCGGTCGGCACGCCGTGCGACCTCGCCGTCCATTTCCGCACCAGCGCAAGCGCCGTGGGCCGCCGCCAGTGCTGCGACAGTTCAGGTGTGGTTCTTGATCTCGGCCATGTTCGTCTCCACCGTCGTTGCGCGTGGTACCGCTCTGCGTACTGGGCTTTCGCAAGGCGGACGACGCGCGCGTGTGCACCGCGCGGCTCGATGGTGACGGCTGAAGGTAGACGACGCGACGCTGCTACTCGTCGTAGCGCATCTCGGTGTAGCCGAGATGGAGAAAACTGCTGAACGGATGACCGATGAAACCGTAGTCGGTCGGGATGCGGCGCAGTCAGAATTGGCCGGAGAAGACGATGCCGAAAGGTCGAACGCTTCGCGCTCGAACCAGTTAGCACAGGGCCACAGGTCGTGAAGACGGTCTCGACCATCGGCGCCTCATCGTCATACAGAACGAACACCGGTCGCACGCGATGGTTGTGCCGGATGCTGAGCAGCTGCATCACCACGGCGAAGCGCGGGGCATCATTCGGCATTGCCGTGGGTGGAATAGTCGGTACCGCGAGATCGATCATCACCTCGAAGCCCAGACGCGGATCGGCATCGCGCAGGCGCTCGCAAACGATGTGATGACAGTCGGCACTGATCTCGACCGTGACCTCGCCGAGGGCGGTGCCAGACGGGCCCAGGATGCGCTCGCCGACGTCCTGCCGCAGGCGCAACAGTATCGGTGCTCATGATCAGCGACGCGCGATGAGTGTTTGGTTTCGCGGATCTTGCGCTGCGGCTGGATGGTGCCGTAGATCAGCGCACTCGGCCGTGGGCGGACAGCCCGGCACGTAGATGTCGACGGGCACGATGCGGTCCACAGCCCGCACGACCGAGTACGAATAGTGGTGAGTGGCCGCACCGTTGGCTGCAGCCCATGGAGATGACCCAACGCGGCTCAGACATCTGGTCGTACACCTTGCGCAGGGCCAGCGCCATCTTGTTGCACAGCGTGCCGGCCACGATCATCACGTCCGAATAGATGACGACTGGGCCGGAAGATCACGCCAGAAGCGGTCAGCGAGGTCGTAGCGCGCACACGCCGGCGTGCATCATCGCAACGCACAGCAGGCCAGGCCGAAGGTCAGCGACGCAGTGAACCGTGCGGGTCCAGTTGATCCAGCTTGTCCAGTGTGCTGGTCACGAGACCCTTCGTTCAGTACGCCTTCGATGCTCCTGGGCTGCTCAGGGCGAAAACGGGCGGTTGACCAGACGGATGCTCGGCGGGAATGCAGCGAAACGGCAGCATGGCAGGATCGGGCGCGACGAGGCCCGAGCACGGCAGGAAAGACCTGGCATGGCACGCAGCAGCGGTCCCGGTCGAGCGCGCCTTGCCCCATTCGTACGAAGCCGACTGACCAGAATGCCCGAGGAAGACCATCATCGACATGAGCCGATGAAACCGATGGTGCCAGCAGAGACCGCCCACGGGAACAGGAAAGGCGATCTCGGGGTCAGAAAGGATGAAGAAGAGAATGGCCACCAGGTAGTAACGGCGGATGTCAGCCTGCATCCGGGCGTCGCCGAAATGCGCGAGCCGCACTCGTAGGCGGAGGTTTTTCAGGGTCGGTGCGCGAGCAGGGCATACGCCGATCACCATGGGGCCAGCGCCGACCAGGGAGCCAACGAAGAGGAACAGAAGGACGGGCGGGTGGTTGTTCCAAATCCGCGACGTAGCCCTCTCGGATCCGATGAGTTGGCGAGCCCTGAAAACGCGAACCGGCAGCATTCTGCAGAACATCTGCCGGGTACGAAATAGGTGATTCTGGTGCCGACGGCTTGAGAACTCGAACTCGCACAGCTGTCGCCGCCACCACCTCAAGATAGCGTGTCTACCAATTTCACCACGTCGGCCAATCGGGCCATTCTACTTTCGATTCTACAGGGTGTCACGGACGCTGCATTGAATCCTGCTGCAGCATGTCTCGCTTGTTGGACCGCTATGTTGCTCGAGCCGGCCGCATGGGTGCTGCGACGTCAGACATGCTGGCTGGGCGACCCTGCCTGCCTTGACCACGATTTACAGCCATGGTTTGATAAGCATTCCCATGAACGATCGGGTGCGGTCAATCCGATGCCGTTTGACCACTGTCTTGCGCGGCCGGCACCGACGCACAGACTCTGCAACACCGCCGGGCCTTCGAGCGGCAGCATTGCCCAGCTGCGCAGGCGCGCGGCAGGCGTTCACCGGGCAGCGGATGCGCACCGACGGCGAGCCGGCGCCGGCACCTCGACGCACCTTCCATCACGCTGCTGCTGCACCGCTTGCGAGCTGAGCCATGCGTACGCGGATGGGCCAGTGAAGGCCAGCGCCAGCATGCTGGCTGAGGAAGATCGGTGGCGCAGACGCCCGTCATGCGCGACGGGAAGTTCGGCCGGGCCGCTGACTGACACAGCTGCCCGAGGAGCGGACCCGAAGGCCGCTCCATGTCGGCGCCCTTGCCGTGTTGCAGCAGCACCAGCAGGGATCACGCCGGCCGCCGAAATGATCAGCAGCACCAGAGAAATGGTGTGAAAGAGATTTCCATCGGGGTCGATCAGGCTCCGAGACTGGCCACGCGCGCCTTGGCGATGCCGATGAATTCGTTGGCAACCAGCGACGCGCCGCCCGACCAGACCGCCACCGTCCACGTCGGGCTGCGAGAAGCAGCTCGCGGCATTGGCGGCCTTGACAGGGCCGCCGTAGAGAATGCGTGCTTGCTGGGCCTGGCATAGCCGCTGGAGGCCAGACGGTCACGCAGGAAAGGACGTGCACCTCCTGCAGCCTGTTCGAAGGCGTGGCGGTCAGACCGGTACCGATGGCCCAGACCGGCGTCGTAGCCAGCACGAAGGCCGACGGGCCGGGCTGGCTGCCCAGCACCGGGCAGCACGGCGTCGAGCTGGCGGGCCAGCACGACTTCGGTGTCACCGGTCTGCGCTCTTCGAGCGTCTCGCCGATGCACACCACCGGGGATCGGGGCCGGCCTCGAGGGCGACCTGGCGTCTTCGCGACCGTCTCGTCGGTCTCGCACAGGGAGCGACGCTCGGAGTGGCCGCCAGCACCCACTTGATGCCCAGGTCGGTCAGCATGCGGAAGAGACCTCGCCCGGTATAGGCGCCATCCTGCTCGGTGACAGGTTCTGCGCACCGATAGGTGATGGTCGAGCCGGCCACCGAGTTTGGACGCCTGGCGCAGATACGGTGCGCGGGCAGCACGGCCACGTCGATGGCATCGAAGCGGAAGCCAGACCGGCCTTCAGCCGATCAGCAGCGCCGTCTGTTCCTGGCCAGACGTACGTTCATTTTCCAGTTGCCCATCACCAGCGGGCGACGTTTGCCGTTGGCGATTTCGTTGATCTGGCATGATTAGCCACGTTCCAAAGAGGATGGGCCGCCTGCGGGATGCCGCCGCACCAAAACAGCCTGCAGCGGGCACCGGGGAAACCCGGGACGCCCCGCAGCACCGGGCCGCAGCAGCCGCACGAGCGCACCGCAGCCCAGTGAGGCGGGGGATACCCCATCATTCTATCGCCACGCTCGTGAAAAGCAGGGTCAAACCAAAGCCCGCCCCGGCGGTAGCACGCGACACCGGGCACCGCGCGATAGCGCCCTCCGTAGGCGCAGCTGCTCAGGCATCCGGCGTCCGATCGAACACCCTGCTCGGCGGCTCCGTCCCACGGGCGCCCGGCTTTCAGGACGGGCGCCCGCTGCTTCTGCCGGCGCTTCCAGGTAGCGCAGCAGTCCGCGATGGGTCGACACGCCGCGTCAGCACATGAAGAACAGGAACAGGATGCCGGGCGGATCGGACGACACCAGCGCCACCGGCATCAGGATGATCAGCACCAGAAGGGCACGCTGCGCGGCTGAAGTCGCGTGAAGGGTAGAACGGCGGTTCGACACCATGGTCAGGCCGGCATAGACCGTCATGATCCAGGCCAGCCAGCCCAGCTCGCCCACCGGTGGCCGCAAATCCAGCGCGAGGCATGCCAGTCGGTGGTCAGCCAGACCGGGCCCGCCACCAGCGCTGCCGCCGCGCGCAGCTGGTTTACTCGGCAGTAGCGCTTGTCGACCACCTGAATGTTGGTGTTAGAAGCGTGCTGCCGCAGGGCTGCTCCGCCACATAGATGAACGCGGCCAGCCAGCACTTGCCCATGCCGGTGAGCGCCCACGAGTAGATGACCGCGCCGGCGCGGCCCCGAAAGCAGATCATGTCGGCCAGCGAGTCGTACTGTTCGCCGAACACGGCTCTGGCTGTTGGTCAGCGGTACAACGCCGGCCATCGAGGCTGTCGAAGAACATGGCCACGGGAGATGGCGATGGTCAGCCACTGGAAATCCCTGCCGTTCATGGCCATCACGATGGCATAGAAACCGGCAAACAGGTTGGCGTGGTGAAGAGCGCGGGTAGCGTAGATGCCCCGCCGGTGCCGCACGGCCGCCTGTGGCGCTCGACGGGATCGACCTGTCGATGCGGTGCGAGCATCGCACCACGCCGGTCGGACGGGCAGACCCGCTGCGCCCCTGCCCCGCCTGCCGCGATGCCGGCGCAACCGGGACGCCGGACGCCTCGGGGGCGCGCCCGGAGGCGGGAAGAGAGCACGCCTTCACTCGTTGTTCGTGAGGGCCCGCTCGCGCGAAAGCCATTTGGTCATGATCCACTTGTCGCGCGCGGATCACGGGCATGCCGGCATGCGGCAGTCGATAGTCAGCTCGCCGGCGACATTCGTGTATTCGAAGTACACGACCGAACCCGTGCAGGGGCTTGGGCCGAGAAACCGATGTCCGGGAAGGCCGTCGCTCGGCACGTCGTTGAGATACATCACCAGGGTGCCGATGCGCTGCCCGCCGATCGGGGTGAGCTTTTGCCGTGCCGGCATCCTGCGGCTCGCAGAAGTCCTGGTGCGCGCTTGTACTCGCCGCCCGGACCGTAGTGCAGGATCTGCAGCGGCTCGCCCCGGTTACCCGCGATGCACCAGTGCCTCGATGCGGGCCTCGATGCGGCGCACGAGGTCGTTCTCGCCGCGCTCGGAAAGTGACTGCCCTCGCTCTTACGCACGCTGCTCTCGTAGCTGCGCCTTTCGCGGTCCACCACCTGCGAGGCGCGCTCTTGCCACGCGACGCACGGATGATCTCGTCCCACTCCTCATCCGACAGGGAAGCTGCGGATGACGGCGATGTTCGGGCCGGTCATCACCGCTCCAGCTTCCCGACCTCGCGTCGGCCACCGTAAAGCGCGGGCAGCGAGCACAGCCGGATGGGCGAGGCCGCCAGCGCGTCGCCACCGGCCTGCGCCAGCGCCGCCTGCGCTCCTCGGGCATGCCCTGCACGCGCACCGATGCCCCCGATGATGCTCGCCGCATGGCGGGCAAAACGACCGGATCGAAGGCATTGCTCGACCATGATCTCACCATGCGTCCGGCGCGCAGCCGCGCCAGCACGTTGGTGGTGATCCAGTCCTGCCAGCTGGCGGGCAGATGTGCATTATCCGCGGGCGGACGCCGCCGTGGCGTCTGGCGGTCCGCTGGGAGTCGTTTTTCGGCTCGTGGTCCGGATTAGAGCGCGCGGAGGCGCCGATGCACCACAGACGCCGCGGCGACGCGGCCGCAGGGCGCTGCACCGGACGGACTGCGGCCAGGACAGGGCGTAATGTACCGCAGCTGACCGAAAGCCATCCGGCAGACGTGCTTCGTCCGGTACGAGCACACCGCGCACCGGACCAGCACGCCGCCCAGCACGCGACTGGTCTCTTCGGCCGCGAAAAAGCGCCGTCCCGCGGTGCACTCGGCGCGGGATCGCTCTCAGTTCTTCGACTTGTCGACCAGCGGTGGCCTTGATCCAGGGCATCATGGCGCGCAGCTCGTCGCCCACCACCTCGATCGGGTGCTCGGCGTTCAGGCGGCGGCGCGATTCAGCACCAGCGCGAGCCGGCACGGGTTTCGAGGATGAAGGACTTGGCGTATTCGCCGGTCTGGATGTCCTTCAGCAGCGGGCCATCTCGGCCTTGGTCTCAGCCGTGACGACGCGCGGGCCGGTGACGTACTCGCCATACTCGGCGCGTTCGTTCGAGATGGAGTAGTTCATGTTGGCGATGCCGCCTTCGTAGATCAGGTCCACGATCAGCTTCACCTCGTGAAGGCACCGAGTAGGCCATCTCAGCATAACCCGCCTCGGTCAGCGTCTCGAAGCCTGCCTTGATCAGCTCGACCACGCCGCCGCACGAGCACGGCCTGTCTCGCCGAACAGGTCGGTCTCCGGTTTCTTCGCGGAAGTTGGTCTCGATGATGCCGGCACGGCCATCGCCGATGGCGGCGGCATGCGGCCAGGGTCACGGGCGGAACCCGGACTTGTCCTGGTGCACGGCTGATCAGCATCGGGCACCCGCCGCCACGGTGCAAGGTGCCGCACGGTGTGTTGGGGCCTCGGCGCGATCATCACCACGTCCAGATCGGCGCGGCTGTACCTGCCGTAGTGCACGTTGAAGCCGTGCGCGGGCCAGCCCGGCACCCTTCCCTCGGGTTCGGCTCGATGTCGGCCTGGTAGGCCGCGGCGATGATTCTCGTCCGGCATGAGGATCATCGACGAAATCGGCACCTCTTGACGGCCTCGGCCACCGGGGCCACACTTGAGCCGGCCTTTGCTTTCCAGCACTCGCCGACCACCGCGCACGCCCGACCGTCACGTCGACACGAATCCTTCAGGTTCAGCGCAAGGTGAGCGTGCCTGCGAGCCGTAACCGATGATCGGCACCTTTCTTGCCCTTGATCGCTTTGGGGTCGTGTGTCCTTGTCGTAGAAAACTTTCATGTGAAATCCTCGCGAGCGCTCGTCCGCATGGCACCCTGAAGCTGCGCGAAAGAACCGGAAGAATCCGCCCGGCGCCCGGAGACAGACGTCACTTGCGGTGAAAGGAAACCGGGAACGCCGGAGCAAAATGCTCTGGTTGTCCCAGCACGTCGCGGCCCGGCGGCGTACACCGGGCGCGCAGGACCCTGACCCCGGCATGCGCGTTTCCGCGTGCATGTCGCGCCGCGCACTCAGAGCCGGGCTACTCGCCTCCCCGCGATGCCACAGGCGCCGGTCCGGACGGTTCTCAGAATGACCGCCTGCCCAGCGTGCCGCAGGGAAGCTGTCGAGCTTGCTGGAACTGCCGGTCAGTCTCGATGGTGTCAAACCTTGTCGGTCACGTCGATGATCGGCCGCGGAAGATGTCGGTCATCCACTTCATCTCCTCGCGGTCCTTGCCGCCGACGAGCGCACCTTGACGGCAGCATCAGCTCACGCGCTCGATGTGCGTGCCTCAGTCAGCTCCAGCACCTTCACCACGTCGATGAGGCGGTTCAGGTGCCGTGATCCGCTCCAGCTCTGTCGCCGAGCCTGACAGACGATGGTCATCCGCGACAGCGAGACATCCTCGGTGGGCGCCACGGTCAGCGATTCGATGTGTGGTAGCCGCGGGCCGAGAACAGCCCGACCACCCGCGGAAGCGCGCCCCAGTTCGTTTTCAACGCGTTCGGAAAATGATGTGTCTCCTGTTCGTCTCCCGCATGCTGTCAGAGGTTCTGGGTGCCGGCATACGTCTCGGTCAGGCCCCTTGCTGGACCCTATCGGCCAGACGTTTCTCCGTGGGATCGACCGGAAGTCGAGGAACACGGTGCGGTCGCGGTACTTGCCGAAGGCATCCCGCGCCGGCCCTTCCACGTCTTCCGGTCCGAACGAGATGCCCACATGGCCCGCAGGCCTCGCCAGCTTCACGAAGTCGGGCAGCGCCTCCATGTACGACTCGAATAGCGCCCCTCGTATCTCGATCTGCTGCCACTGGCGCACCATGCCCAGCGCGCCGTTGGTGAGATGATGATCTTGACCGGCAGGCTGTACTCCTTTGCAGGTGGACAGCTCCTGGATGCACATCTGGATGGAGCCCTCGCCGGTGATGCAGGCCACCGGCGCGTCGGGTTGGCCAGCAGCGCCGCCCCATGAACGGCGGGCAGCCCACGCCCATCGTGCCCAGGCCCCGGAATTGGCCCAGCGGCGCGGCTGTCGAAGCAGCAGTACGCGCGCCGCGAACATCTGGTGCTGCCCACATCGGGACGTGATGATGGCATCGCCGTGCGTCGACCTGCCAGAGCTTCTCGACCACGAACTGCGGCAGGCCTTCGGGCGCTGCGCGCCCGTAGCCAAGCAGTCGCCTCGCGCCACTCGTTGATCTGGCCCACCAGGCTCGCGCGCTCTCGTGTTGGGTGCCTGCGCCGGCACTGAAGGCGGCCTCGAGTCAGATCGCCGAGCCGACAGCGCATCCCACCACGTCCCCACGATGAACATCGGCCGACGCGGCGGAGATGGACGACGGATCGACATCGATGTGGATGATCGCGCGCGTTCTGCGCGAAGAAATGCTTTCGGATTGCCGACCGACACGGTCGTCGAAGCGGGCACCGACGGGCCGCGCAGCACGTCAGCATGCGTGCATCGCCATGTTGGCCTCGAAGGTGCCGCGCATACCGGGCATGCCGTCACCAGATCGGCGCTCGCGGCCGGATAGCCGCCCAGCCCCATCAGCGTGGTGGTGCACGGAAATCCCAGCGATCGACCAGTTCGGTCAGCTGCTTCGCAGCATTGCCCACGACGACACCACCGCCCGCGCAGATCATCGGCCGCTCCGGCCGCAGCGATGACTGCAGCGCCTTCTAGCTGGGCTCCTGCGGCCCCGACCACCGGGTTGTAGGAGCGCATCGACACCGTCTTCGGATAGGGAAACGCAGCGGTCGCGCGACACGTCCTTGGGAATGTCGACTCAGCACCGGACCGGGCCGACCGGTACGGGCGATGTGGAAAGGCCTTCTTGATGGTGACGGCCAGGTCGCGCACGTCCTTGACCGGAAATTGTGTGACGCAGGGCCGGGTGATGCCCACCGCGTCGCATTCTGGAGGCATCCCACCGATGGCATTGGAGAGCACCGCCGCTGATGACCACCAGCGGGATGGAATCCATGTGAGCCCGTGGCGATGCCGGTGACCGCGTTGGTCACGCCGGGGACCGGAGGTCGACCAGGCAGACACCGACTCCGGTGGTGCGTGCGCGTGAGCGTCGGCGCGTGGTTGACAGCCTGCTCGTGGCACGAGGATGTACTGAGTTTTGCGCTGCAGAGCGCGTCGTAGATGATAGAACGGCGCCGCCGGATAGCCGAAGATGTGCTTCACGCCCTCTTCTTCCAGACGGCGGATGACGATTTCCGCGCCGCTGAGTTCCACTTTTTGTTCCTCTTTTTCAGTGCATCCGGCCCGCCGGCGACGCAGCGCAGACCTCTGCCCGAGACAGACCATGACAACGGCAGGTGTCCCTGTTTGCCGCAAGGGCCCCGATGAGAAGTCCTCTGCAGGAAGTCTGCCGCACGCCTGCACCGGCCCCGGCGATCCATGCTCCGTGCAGCACTCGATGTGTTGGCGCGGACCTGGCAGCTGCGCAGGCGACGATGCTACCATCAACGCCCCATGGCGACCCGACCGGAAATATCGGAGTTTCTCGCCGCGGTCGAGCGCCGGGCCTTCAAGCAGGTGGTCTATACCGTGCGCGACGACGACACCGCGCTGGACATTGTCCAGGACGCGATGCTCAAGCTCGTCGAAAAATACGCCGACCGTCCCGTGGCCGAACTGGCGCCGCTCTTTCAGCGCATCCTGCAGAACGCCACCCACGACCACTTCCGCCGCCAGAAGGTACGCGCCGCACCTGGGTGAGCCTGTTCTCGTCCCTGCCCGGCATCGGCAGTGCGGACGACGACGACACTCGACCCCTCGACAGCTCGCCCACCCGCAGGACGAACGCCACGCCGAGACGCCTCCGACGAGGCCAGCCGCGCGAACCCGTTGCGCCTGATCGAGGACGAGATCCAGCGCTGCCACGCCGTCAACGCGAAGCGTTCGTGCTGCGTTACTGGGAGGAAATGGATGTGGCCGAAAGCGGCCCGCACCATGGGATGCTCAGGCAGCGTCAAGACGCACTGTTCCCGGGCCATCCATACCCTGTCGCAAGCTCTGCGTGCCAGAGGCATTACGCTATGAACCCGCATCATCCGGACCAGATGGCGCAGGCGTGTGCCGCCTGCTCGATTCTGCCGCGAACGACCTGCCGCGATCACATCCAGGCCAGGCTTTCGCCGTGGCAGGCGCAACCGTGCCTGATGCGGTTCGACGAACCGGCCCGCCAGGGCTCCGGACATCGGCCGGGGCCTGCCGCTGCGCACAGCCACCACGGCACCATCTCTGGACACCCGCCTGGTCGCGGGCTGGCGCTCACCGCCATGGCCGCCATCCTGCTGGTCCCTGGCCGCCCTGGCCGGCAGCCTCTTCAACCAGGAGCCTGCCGTCATCCAGCGGGCCGACGCCTACACCGAGATGCTCACCGCCGACGTGCCACTCTCGGCACATACCGACAATGGCTTTTGCCGCCCACCTGCGCGGGCGGCATGACGCAGACCGCCGCCCAGTCCCGCTGAGCCCATGCGCTTCCTGATCCACGCCACGCTCTGGCGCTGGCCACCGGTCTGGCCCTCGGCGACCGCGCCCGCCTCCGAAGCCCCGCCGGCGCAGGCGTCGTGCCCGCGGTAGCCACCAATGCGAGGCCGCCCGCCTGTCTGGCCACGCCGCTGCAGCGGTAGCAACACGCAGACGCCGTTCATGATGCCGGCGCCCATCCTGTTCTCGGTGTGGAGTCCGGTCGTGATGCCGCAGCGGGTATCACCCTAGTGGCCAGACGATACCCGCTGGCCCGAACCGGACCTGCTGTTCGCTCGATGCAGCCCTGCTGTACCCGGGCGGCGGCACGTGGTGCCGGTGGCTGCCGGCGAGGGCTTCGTAGCCTGCGAGGATCATCGCCGTACCGTTTCCAGCCCGAATACAGGAAGAGCCGAGCGGGCACAGCGGCAGGTGCCGCGCCCGTCGCGAATGGAACACCCGGTCCGGCGGCCGAGAAGCGCTCTCGTGGACCCTTGCCTTTGCCGACCGCAGCCGTAGCAGCCGCCGGCTTTCCACCAGCGCCGTCGCGCGCACAGCGCCGCATCATCGAGATGGGCCAGCATGTCACCTGAAGAACGGCGCATCGCCCGGCTCAATTATCACGGACAGCCGCCGGCGCCCATGCCCGAACGGGTGAAAGGAGTGGGAGCGCCACCAGTCGTTCACCCACGCCGAACGCGAACGGCTGCGCCATTCGGAAGAGGCCACCGACATTGCGGCGGTCCAGCGCGCCCGGGCGCTCGCTACCTGCCGCCCGGCGGTGCGCGGGGTCAGCCAGCCACCCCGCCCGGCCAGCCCATGCGCATCATCATCCTGCGTGGTTGGCAGCCCGCCCGCCGGATCACCCCCACCCCCGGACGCCATGCAGTCCGGTACTGCACACGTCCTGCCGGAGCCGCCGCAAGCCGTCCCACGCGACATCGACCCGCTCGGTACGGCGTACCCAGACGGTCCTGCCGGCACACGGCCCAGGCGCCCCCACGCGCCGAAGGCAGGAGGTGCCGGGCGGGCACGCGCTCGCCGCGCCAGTGCTGGGTACTCCACGGTGGAAGGCATGCCGCTGCGGCAACCGCCCCCAGCCCCGGGGGCCGCAGCCTTTGAAGTCCCCGTATCACCCGGCGTGCTCGTGCTGCCCGACACGTGCACGGCAGGCACCGCAACGGACGACATCCTCCGGCATGCCGGGCAGCGTCGTGTCGCCGTCCATCCCGGCAAAGCGATGGCGAGACTTCGGACTCATCATCGATGGTTGTGCTTTGTCTTCCGAATGGCCGGCAAAGCCGGTAAAGCTGAGGGCTCGGTACGCCTAGAGCGACGCCGCGGGCAACGAGGGTTTCACGCGGCCATGCCGGTGAAGGCACACAGCGGCGGCCCGGGCGGTGGCAGCCCCGGCGTGATGGTCCCGACGATGGCGGTCCCGGTGATGGTTGATCGGTGATGCCGGCGAAGGTGATGGCGCGAATGGCCCGCGTGGCAATGACGGCGGGGGTCACCTATCGAAGCGACCCGACCACGGCCGCATCCGCACCGGCCGAACATGCGCAGCGCCAGACGGCGCCCTCTGTACCGGCCTCGCCTGGCGGCGCCTCATGGCCCGCGTCTGCAGAAGGCAGTACTCATCCTGTTTGCGTGGTGTCTCTCTCATTGCGCTATGGCTTTCGGCGCTGACCCAGCACCGGGCGCAGGCCCGGCGCGCCGCACACCGCTCAGCAGCTCTTCATGTTTGCGGTGCTGGGCGCCTCGTTTCGGCTGGTTCTGGAGCAACGGGCCGCTGGATCGCCGCCGCACGAAGACCATCGGCGTGAAGCTGGTGCGCAGCACAGCCCCCGATCCGCGCCGTCCAGAGAGCATCGTCACCCTGCGGGCCCACCAATGGCGCAAGCACGGTGGCCTCCCTGTAGCTAACTACGGGCAGGGCGGGCGCTGCTGGTGGTATTTCAGTTCGCCCGTCGTGACTGCTGCCGTGGCTGCTGCCCTTTGCCTCGTCGATCGCTCGACAAGCGCGCCGCACGCTCTACGACATCCTGTCGGGCACGCAGCTGGTGCGCCACACGTGCCGTGGGCGGACGCAAGCCACGCTTCCCTGCCCGGACGCCAGATTCGGCCCCGCGCCGGCCCCGGCAGCAGGCTGATGGCGCGCTGCACTGGCAAGGCTGTGCACCTTGCCAGACAGGGCAACGCCGGCAGTGTACGAATGGCTCAGCAGCGCGTGGCTGTCATGACGGCCCGTCGCTGACACACGCACCCATGGCTGCACAGCGACTCGCCACTTTTCACCGTGGCTCAGTGCTCGGTCCACGCAGGTAGGTCGACGAAGTATTTCGGTCTGACCATTCGGCGGCTCGGCCGCATGCACCGTGCACACGGTGTGGAAACCCGGGAACTGCGCGTTGAATTCGCGCACGAACTTCAGGTATTCCACGATGGTGCGGTTGAAACGCTCGCGGAATGAGCAGCGGGATGCCCGGTGGGTACGGCGTGACCAGCATCGTGGTGATGCGACCTTCCAGTTCATCGATCGGCACCCGCTCGACGTTGCGGTGTGTCAGGCACTCATAGGCATCCGACGGCTTCGATCACTGGCGGCATGTCCGACGGGTACATGTCGGTGGTCACCCGGGCCGCGCCTCGTACCTGCGGTAGGCATCGCGCACGCGTGGAGAGATCGCGCAGGCCCGGCGTGCGGTTTGCCATCGGATGCGCCGCCACGAATTTGCATCACCTTCGCCAGAGCGGCTGGTTCTCGTCAGAAGTCGGCCTTGGAATCGCTGCAGCTCGGTGACCAGCAAAAGTTCAAGCGGTCCCTGGTGATGCTGATGGTGAACATCACGAAGAATGCAGAATAAGGCTGGTCTTTTTCCACCACCACTTTTCGTGCTTCCGGCCAGATATTTGTTTACCACTGTTGCTGAATGCCGGACCTGGCAATTCACCGATGTCCAGCCCGGCGCGGGACGATGGTGGCTCAGACCGGTCCAGCAGGTACAGCCGGATCGAGCGGACCGAAGCTGCGCGCATTTCAAGTTACCTGTAGCCGTTAAAGCGTCTTCGGCGTATCTCCTTGCCATCACCAGACTGTCCGGCCCCCAGACGGAACCACCATGAACTGTCGTATTCTTGCTCCACCTGCGCATGGCACGGCGGTACAGCCTCCTGCAGCGACTCGCACCAGCGCCGTCGCCAGGGCTTCCATCATCGACGCCGCCATCGCACGACGCAATGATGGCGTACCGCAGCAGTGGAGGTAAAATCAGCAGTTTTCGCCAGCGGTAGCGGTCGAGTTCTTTTAATGGACTTCGCACGAGGATCCATGAGGCCCAGGACAGCCCGGAAGCCAGCAGTTTGTGTGTGTGATCCGGTGGCGTACACCCCAGCATTGGTTTGCGCAAATAGCTTATGCTGATGGCGTGCATCCCGTGATAGAACGGATGGAAGGTGGCGTGCGGCAGCTGGTAGCTCGTCGAATGCAGGGTTCTCCTAATACAGTCCGCGCTGGCCTTGATCATCCCTACGTTGTAGAGAATGCCATCAGGTGGATCTTCGGGTGATGGTCATCACCGCGGCCGCAGCAATTTTGTCGGTGACGCGGTTTGCGCGATCTTTGGCCTCGATGCTCTCCCTGGCTGAATTCCGTGCCGGAATCGGCCCGATGATGCCCAGATTGCGTGGGCTGCGGTAACGCCCGGAATGGCGCCGCTCATGATATGGCGCAGATGCTCGGTGGCAGTTGCGGTCGATCAGCACCATATCACGCTTGGCCACCGGAGTGCCAGACGATTCCGCTGGACGTGGAGGTGCCGTTATCACGGAAAAGAGTGATCGGCATTGAAGATGCGCGCCGCGTTCTCGGACGCATGCATTCGGCCCTGTATGGTCCAGTAGCTGGCCCATAGCCTGTCCACCGAATTGCAGATATCGGCCCGCAGCATGCTCCCGCCAGCAAATCCGCGGAAACATCTGCCCCACCGGCCTTTCAGGAAGGCTTACCCCACCTGGCGCGCCCCGGCAGTGCCAGTACGAGTAGGAACCGTCGTTGACAGGCACCAGCGCCTGAAGAAATGGGCGGGCGCCAGCGAGTTCAGTAGTAATTGCCGCCAGGATGATGTAGCGCGCCACTTGAACTCCGGCGTGTCCTCGAACATGTATGAAGCCGTGCAGCTCCTCCAGGATGTCGTTGAAATGTGCCGGAGGTACGCGTCTCGCTGAACAGAAAATGGAATGCTGCGTTGCGCCGGCGTGTTTCGCGAAGAGCACGCAGATCCCGATGGCCCGCCACCGCCCTTCCTCGCTGATCTCCCTCGTCATCGATGGACCGCGATGGTGGCGCTCGACGCGCGGGCCGCCTGGTTGGCTACTCATAGCTACGCGTCAGTGAGTGGGTGAAAGCGCCACCACCTCGGTGCCCTGGTCCTCGATGACGCCCGGCGTGCACGGATGCCCAGGCCGCTGGCCGAATCGGCGCGCTAGTCTTCGTCGATGATCACGACGCAGGAAAGCGAATTTCATGCGTCGTTGCCCGGATGGAGAGAAGAAAGAGGCCGCCCACGGCGACCTGCGGCACATAACGCCGGACTCTGGTCGGCCTGATAACCATCCGCGCACGCTGCGGGCCGCGTGACAGTGGACAACGGTCCCGCTATCCGGAAACTCAGCGGGCGGCTTGCACGCGGCATGCGTTCGGCAGACGTCGCTGCGACCGCTAGGGATTGCAGCGACAGTACGCGGCGGCCGTTTCTTTTGGACCATGGCCCGTTCAGGCGCATTTCGGCTACACGCTTTGCGGCCGCGCCCGTCCCCGCCGTTGGGATCCTTTGTCCCTTTTCGCTCCTTCCACTGCATGCGCCAAACGTCCACACGACCGCCGCTCGTCGCCATCTCACTCCCGCGCCCTGCCGACTTCGAGGAAGAGAACCTGCTCTTCGAGAAGACGCACGACTACGCCTACATGGCGCCAGCCGACCTGCTGGACCTGCCGGCCAAGTGGCACGGCGCGGCCATCGCCGCTGGTCAAGAAAACTGCGGCCTCTCAATGGCCCAGCGCGAGGACGCGAACGGCGCGTGGACAGTGGTGCTGCTGTCGCGCAACGACCCCACCAGCGGCGCCGCGCTGCGTCGCTCGGCTCACATCACGTGGTGCGCTGGAGCGCGCGTGCGTACCACCCGCGGCCGTCCGGCACGCCTGCCTGAAAGCCGCTGGGCAGCATCTCTTTCTGTCGGCCAATGCCGACGGCATTGCGCCGCCGCGCGCCCGGCTTCCCGGCCGCCCGCGTCTCACCCGCAGTCACCGCAGCGCGCGGAGTCCACCCGATGAGGTGCGCATCGCCGGCGACGGCGACGCCGTGCTGTTCTCGGACGAGGCCGAGCAGGTCTACCGCCAGCCAGCTGAGCGCCTTTCACGACCACGAGGTCAGCCACGCCACCGCGCGCGCCACCCGGCCCTTCAGCCGCTGCTCCAGAAGCCCTGTACCGGCTGCGCACGGGCCGCGCCCGGCGCGTGAATGCGCATCCGCACCCGCGCTGGTCACCCGCGCAGCGCGCGCCACTACGACACGCGCCATCCGCACGCTGATGGACTGGCGCGCGAAGCGGATGCAGCACCGTTCCTCAACGGACTGTGCCATGAGGGCCCTGCTGCGCATGCGCCCGGAACCTGACTGGCTTCTTCGACGACCAGACCGGGCACTGCGGGTCCGCCCACGGAGAGCCGAAAGCGACCGACGCATGTAGATCGGCGGCATCACTGCAAAGCGCAGACCAGCACAAGCGCGACCAATAAAGCACGTCACGCGATCTTCCACGGGACACGACGCCTAACAGCAGGGCACTGGCGCAGCGCGTGCGTCATGTGCGCATTCATGTCATCGCGCTGGCCCCGGCCGTGTGCCTGGCTAGGAAACTGCGCGCGCTGCAGGCGGCAGGCTGCCCTGCCAGATCCCGCATAACGGCTCGTGAACCATGGTACTGCACACCACGGCACCAGCCGATCGCCCAGGCCGGGCTGCGCACGGCGAGAAGCGTGGCCAGTGAACCGGTGTGGTACGTTTGTACGATCGGGCTGGGTTGTCGACGTTGAGCGTCAGCCGGCAGCGGAAGTTCGCTGAACTGCCAGTGGCTGCTGAGGCGACCGTGGGTGGCAGGCCGGCAGCCGGTGAAGCTGTCGGTGGCCGTCGGCCGGTCGCCCACGTGCGCAGGCCGGCGCCCACGCCATAGTCCGGAGCCGGTACAGCCCAGCTGGTCGTGATACAGCGCAAACAGGCTGCCGCCGACCTGCGGCACGTACCATTCGACGCTTGTTCTAAGCCGGTTTGCTACTGGTGTCACGCGAATGACCTGTGGCGTCGATGAGCGACAGCGCTGCTGCCGGCGCAGCCTGCGGCGTGATGTCGCGTCGGCCAGATCGGCCTCCCGTTCTGACGCGCACGCTGACCGGTGGCAATGCTGAAGTCGGTTGTCCGGATCCGGTGCTCAGCACATTGTGTCCTTCTGGATCGGCAGGCGCTCACCGGACGCATCTCAGACGTGCCATCCGCATCCCACTCTTGTAGCCCAGCTCCCGAATGCCGTGCCCTTTCGCGGTTGCGCAAGGCGTCACCGGCGGCCGTGGTTGCCACTGTTGGAGCCGGAAGGAGCGCCCAGCCACGACAGGAGAGGCGGCGGCTGTGCCGGATCGAAACAGGTAATGAAAGCTGCGCAGACGTTGCGTCGGCTGGTGTAGTGGCGCTGCGCTCGCCGGTCCAGCCGCTGCCCGATCGGCGCGCGACATGCTGGTCGAAAAGCGGTCCACACGCAGCCTGGCCATCAGCTTCCACACTAGCGCGCTCAGGTCGCTGGTCACTGCGCACCTGGAGGGCCTGCGTGGTGTCGCTACGTAACGGGCCGCCGCGCGTGGCGCCGCCAGGCCGGCATCGGCTGGCCGTAGACCAGCGCGTGAATGCTCGATACTCCAGGGAGCGACCCGCTCAGACTGGACGCGGATGCCGTTCCTCGTAGACATGGCCGCGACAGCATGGCGCACGGCCAGCACGGTGTGCGCCGGATGCGCCCAGAAAGCCCATGTCAGTTGCCGGTGATCCTCGGCAGCGCCACGGCGACTGTCACTGCGGACGGAGATGCGCCGCCACGAGCGAAGGCACGACGGGCCCAGGCGATGCGGCCGTCGGCCGCCTGCACGGTGCGGGGCTCCACGCCCAGCCCGCGTCGAGCAGGTTCTTTCAGGCGCATGACACCGGGCCCCGCACGCCCAGGTGTCATTTGCGGGCAAGGTACATGGTCGGCTGGTCGCATCGTGCGCCCTTCACATGGCCATGTTGGGCGGGCGGCTCACCCAGATAGCGGTCGCCGCGGCAGCGCATCGGCGCTGCGCCGACCACCATCAGCTCCAGATCGGTCGCGTGCGGACGCCGGGTGATGTCGGCCTCGTGGTGCACGACGGTGCGCGGGCATCCGGCGTCCAGGTGGAAATGGACGGCGCCAGCACATATTTCTTCTGTCGACCAGCGAGGTGCCGGGTGGCGCCCTTCTCGGCCACCGGCAATCAGCCGAGACACCGTCTGCGACAGCGAGGCGGGTGAGGTCCACTGCGCAGCGGCGCTAGCCCGCGGGTACCGACGTCAGGCCGGCCTCGATGCCGAGCGGTGAACTGCGACTTTCTTCGTCACGCGGTTGCCGTTGCCGCCGACCGCTGCTGCCATAGAGGGCGGCCTGAGCGGCTTCAGGAACTCGACCCGCTCCATCGTGACACGCGTCGCGCCGCGTGCCCGCAGTTGCAGCTGGCCACAGAAGCCGTTGATCCAGCGAACCGGTGGCCCGCATCGGCAAGCCGCGCATCGTGTAGTTGTCCCAGGGCGCCGCCAGTCGCCGGGCCGAGCCGCACGCCGCTTGCGTAGTTCATCAGGTCGCCGAAAGCGGGTGACGCCCCCGGTCCTCAGCCGCCTCTCCCGGGATGACCCGCACGTTTCCTGCGGCACTTCGGTCAGGGGCGTATCACGGTACGACAGCGCGCTTGTGCGGCGTGGCGCTGCCGGTGCCGTGCCGACCGTCGCAGCTGGCAGCCCACGCGGATCTCCGAGCGCCAGTGAGCTTCGGCTGCGTGAACCGGGGCACGGCCACCGCGCTGAGGCCAGCGCAGGGACGTGAGGCGCCCAGCAGGCAGCCACGCGGGCCTGGTGCGGCACCAGATTCCTTCTCTCGTTCATGGAGGGCAGGCCGGGAAAGGCTCCAGATGGTTAAACCAAAGGCAGCGAGGAAGGATACGAATGATAGATATTTCATCAAATTATGCAACGCAGCGTGGCGGCGGGCAGGGATATGGCGATGCAGAAGGTCCAGACACCCGCCGGCAGCTCCGGCGTCGCGTCCCCTGGCAGCGTGTCATGGACTCACATTCGTCCCCTGCCCGCTCCCGAGGAGGGTAGCGCGTCACGCATGGACCGTAGCGTCCATCCGCATGCGATGACCTGCGGGTTTACGGTATGATGGCGGTGTTGCCCCTTCGTCCGCTAGAGCTTAGAGTGGCAGCATCTGGCGATTGATTTCATTAAAGGGCTTTGCCCGCATGTGCGCGCGACCAGCGTGCCGCGGAACGCGATCGGCGCAAGAAGGTTGCGAGCCGCGGTCAGCAGGAGCGCCTACAGAGCCACTGCGCGTGGTCGGCCGTGCGCGATCGAGATCGATCCCCAGTGAAGCCGCCGTGCAGAAGAATTCATACGCAGGCCAGCTGAAGCCGGCCTGAAATCGTCAACGCGCCAGTGACACCAGCAGGGTCACTGCGTTTGCCCTGTTGATCGTCCTGATTCTCGGTGATTCATGGCCTGTCAGCATCCATCCGCATTCTCTTACAAGCTCCACCATGAAGGCACAGTATCTTTACCTCAAAAGCCAGCAGAGACTGGCTCAAGTAAGCTGCCATTGCTCTCTGGTCATATGCCTCGCAGTCTATTGGCTCATGCCTGGCAACTGGTCTCGCCCCTCCGCTCGCTGCGTGCCAACACGCCGGCATTTCCGGACCGGATGAAGCGCTGCGCACCAGCTGGTTTCTGGTGCTCTCAACCCTGACCCGCCTGTCGCCCTGTACCAAATGCAGCGCCTGCTGCGCCTCGCATGCGCTCCGTATGAATCGCACCTTTCATCATTCAGGAACCGCTGGACGACAGCCCCGGACGACCTGCTGTTCAGGCTCTCCGGTCGAAAGAAGATGTGATGTTGCGATGATGACCGCAAGGTCTGCGGGCAAGATCACTGCGCATGGCGAACTCCTCGAAACCCTGGAAGCACCAGGATATCTCCATCATGCCCTGATGAGTGGCTGCCGACGCGGATACGTTACGGGTGAACTTCACCACCGACTACGAGCAGGTGGACGCCGAAATATATCTGTCCTCGCGGCAGGAAGCCATCGTTTCGGCCAACAACCAACTTCAAGGCATATCGGCCCAGCAGTGCCGCAGGAAGCTCGCCGAAACCTCGCCCGGCCTTCAAACCACGGTCACTACGACGCCCTTCCGATACATGATAGCCCTTCGCAGGAAGTTTTCACGACAATGCCTGCGGGCCGGAACATCCGGGTCGTTCCGCGTCGGTTCAGTCTCTGACTATCAGGCTTCTGGATATCGTAGCGTTATTAAATATCATTCGCGCTCCCATATCTACCCTTGCCTATCTTCATCATTATGAACGCACACAGAACGCTGTCCCTGTTGGGCATCACGGCCGGCTCGTTGCTGGCCGCTCGGCCCGGCGTGGCGCCGAACCTCCCACCCCTTGTCCGAACTGCGTATGCCAGCCGACGCCCGCAGCTATGCCGGTATAGCGCAACACCGCGGCCAGCCGCACCGATACGCCGCTCATCGAAGTCCCCAGAATGTCCTGCCAGCACGTCCCCGGTAGCTGGTCGTGATCTGGTGCCACCCGGCTGGTCATCGATGCCGTCGGCTTCGTCAGCGGCATGTCGCAGGCAACGATTACGGCGGCACCTGGGACAGCTTTTGATTCTGCGGGTTTCGGCGGCTGTTCCGCCCGCTGATCAACGCTGAGCACCAGCGCAACTTCCCGGGCGTGATGCCGGCACCATCGAACGGGCGGTTCCCTGGTGCCCGCCGGTCGTCCCCTTTACGCAGCAGCGAACCCGGCGGTACCTACAACATCAAATGTCACCAAGAAGCCGCAGTTCAGCCGACGCGAGGCCGGCCTGAAGGTGGGCGGCAACCGGGTCTGCGCTGGCCACTCGCTGATGCCACCGGGCCCGTTCTCCACCCCGCCTGGCGGCTCAACTCGTGACCGAAAAGGGCGCCACCCGCACCAGCCTGGATCGAGACCCTCGAAGTACATCGTGGCACCGTCCCTGACCTGGGCGCCCGCTTGGCACGTGCCCATCGAACCACAGTGAGGCCGACATCACCCGTAATCCGCACCCCTACGACCGTGGCCTGCCCGTCATCGATGGCTTCGCGCCGATTCTGCCGCAACCGCTATCTGGGTGAGCCGTCCATCCCCAACCTGCACATCCGGGGATGCACACCAGCTCACGCTGTTCACGCCCTGAACGACCAGTGGGAGCGTGCGGGCTGCGCCTGATGCATCGCAAGACGGACAAATACCGGCCACGGCATCGAACCTGGCGCCCTGCAGCGCGACGGCCGAACTCTTCGACCCGGCGCATGGCATGGCGCGCCCGCTCGGCAACACCAGCCTGTGTCAGCCACCGGCAAGCCGCAGACTGGACCCTTGCGGCCACTGCGTTGACCGGTTTCGAGGTATCGCGCACCCATCACGCCGACATCCGCGCGGTTCGACCCGCGCACCGGTAACTGTTCGGCATCGATGTCTACGCCGCCCCGGTTCATGGTTAGCACAGCGTCTCTACACGAAGCGCCCTGGTCGTGTCCAACACTGGCGACAACATCTATGCCCCGCCCAGGACCAGCTGGGATGACGGAGCACGGTGGCTGGGTGATGGCGGGCCTGCGTGGGAGCCGCTTACCCAGCGCGCCGATGGGGTGTGCGCGGTAAACTGCACGACCCGCAGCAACCACCACTACAGCGCGACTCGCCACCCTGTGCCGGCGTGACCTGATGCACCAGCGGAAAGCGCCGCCGCCTTCCTGTCGTGGGACGCCTCGTTCGCTTCCAATGCGGCAGCGATGTGGGACGGCAATGCCTCGAACCGCTGGAAGCGGGCACGGCCCGGGAGCTGGGCGCAAATGAAGCTGCCGGCAGGACGCCGGCCAGCCTGGCGTGGTGGCCAGCATCAGCGCCTTCCACATATCACGATACGAACAACGTGCTGACGCAGGATCCGTCAACACGGATCTTCAACATGGCTGCGGGCCAGGTGTGCGCAGCCGCGGCGTCGAGGCCGATCTGGCTGGCGATATCACACGCCGCAGCCGGTGCCCGGACGGCCAGCGCGCAGGGCTGACCGACACGAAGTTGTCACCCGCGACAACACGGCCAACCTGCTGGGCAAAGCGGCTCTAATGTCCCGCGGGTCAGCGCGGGCCTGTTCGCCCGCTGGCATGACCGGCTATGACAACGGGTCGGAATACGGCGCAGGCGGCGGCCTGGTCCATGTGCGAGAACGGACCGTGGCAACGCCACCGACACTCACCGCCTGCCCGCCTGGCTGGCTGCCGGTCGAGCTGGAGCGGCTACCGGCAGGCCACCCGCACGGCTGCGGCTGACACTGGCCGTCGACAACCCTGTTCGACCGGACCTCTATACGCGGGCATCGACTCGGCCACCATCTCGCCGCAGCCGACGTGGGCCGAAGCTGGTGACGGTGGGGGTGCAGTACCGGTTCTGAGATCCATCCCTCATGCGGTGCATGCCTGGGGCCGGCAACCCGTGCGAGGCCACAGCCCCGCAGTACTCAAGCCCGCCCGGCATACCGGCAATCCTGGAACAGCGTCAGCGAACTGACCATGGTGTACTCGGGCTGGCCTGCTCGCGCACGGTGCGTTATCAGTACGTGGCCGGATCAGCGCAAGGACGAACCAGTTCATGACACGCCTCTAGAAACGGGTGTGATCTGTCCCGGCTGACGCCGCCCTCGGCGCCGTCCATGGCGCGGCAGCCCGGTTTGCCGTCACGGCACGCTCTTCCGCGATCCCATGCCTCTCCCGTTCTGCCGGCATCTGCCGGCATGGCGGGCATCCTCCAATTATGAGCACGTCCGAATCCGACGCCCACCCCGGCTCCCCCCACCCCCACCCAACCCTTCTCCTCACCTGCCTCCCCACCCAAACCCCCCACCACCACCCCCCCCCCCCCCACACCCTCCCGCACCCAAAACAGCCATGACCAGCACGCTAGCCGCCGTCGGCCGCCAGCAGCGTGGCGCACTCTCTCGCCACAACCCGGCCGCCGTGCAGGCGCGCATCGAAGCGCCGCCCGCCAGCGGGCCGGGCGCGATCCGGCCTCGGTGCGCCTGCTGCCAGAGCAAGACGGCGGACGAGGCGCGCGTCTCGCATGGGCCTATGCCGCCGCCGCCCGCTTTCGGGGCGAGAACAGCAGCAGGAAGCTCTTCGGCAAGTGGGAGGCCGCGCAGGACCTGTTCCCGACCTGAAGTGGGCCGCGATCGGGCCACCCGCAGACCAACAAGGCCAAGGTGGCGGCACGGTTTGCCAGCGAATTTCCAGGCGCTGGACAGCCTGCGCGTGGCCGAGGCGCTGGACCGACGCCTGCAGGCCGAGGACGCGGGCTGGACGTGTTCGTGCAGGTCAGCACCTCGGGAGAGCCCAGCAGTTCGGTCTGGCGCCCGGACGAGCGGCCGCCTTCATCCAGCAGCCGCCGGCCTCTCCGGCCCTCACGCGCGCGGCTGATGACATGGGCCCTCTTCTCGGATGACGCCGTGCGGGTGCGCTCAGTGCTTCGTGCTGCTGCGCACGCTGCGCGACTCGCTGCGCAAGACGCCCCGGCCGGCGTCAGCCTGGACAGGAACTGTCGATGGGCATGTCGGGCGACCACGAGATCGCCATCGAGGAAGGCGCCACCGTGGTGCGGGTGGCCAGGCCATCTTCGGTGCCCGTGCCCTGCCCGACAGCCATCACTGGCCCGGCTTTTGCCGGACTGGCGGGCGGAACCCGGGCGCTGAGCCACTATGGATAGGCGTGACTGCGGCGCATCTCTGCGGACCTCATTTCGTTCCGCGCCCGGCTCCGGTCGTCCCGGCATCCCTTTTCGGCGCGCCAGAACTGGCTGGAATTCAGCCACCCCTGCACGACACAACATTCCATGATGATGGAAAATACAACAGGCACCCGAAACAGGTCTGGTCCCATTCACAGGCGCGTCTGAAGAAGTCGCCCCCTGCCGTCCCCGAGAACGGGGACCATGTTGCACAACGACAAAGGAGCAAGCTCGATGTCCGCACCGCCCTCTGCCACCGCGCCGGCAGCGCAGGACCACGACGCGATCACCGCGAGCTGACTGCGCGGCATGATCCTGGGCGCATGATCACCGTGGTGTTCACCGCCTCCAACGTGTATCTGGGCCTGAAAGTGGGCCTGACCTTCGCGTCATCCATCCCGGCTGCCGTCATCTCGATGGCGCTACTGCGCTTTGCCAAAGGCAGCAACATCCTCGAGAACAACATGGTTGCAGACCCAGGCCTCTGCGGCCGGCACCCTGTCCTCGGTCATCTTCATCCTGCCCGGCCTGCTGATGGCCGGCTACTGGAGCGGCTTTCCGTTCTGGCAAACCGCCCTGCTCTGCGTGTCGGGCGGCATTCTGCGTGATCTTCACCGTACCGCTGCGCCACGCCATGGTGGTCAACAGCACGCTGCCCTATCGAGGGCGTGGCCGCCGCCGAGATCTCTCAAGGGCCGGCAGGTGCCGAACACAGTGACGAGGACGAGACCAGCAGCGGCATTGCCGACATCGCCACCGGCGGGCTGATTTCGGCATCTCCTTCTGCGCAGGCGGCCTGCGGGTGGTGTCGACAGCGCCAGCTACTGGTTCAAGGCCGGCAACGCCATCTTCCAGATCCCCATGGGTTACTCAGCTGGCCCTGCTGGGCGGGAGCTACCATGGTGGGTCCTGGCCGGCGGCCATCGCCATCCTGGTGGGCATCGTCATTGCCTGCGTGCTGGTGCCGTACCTTCTCGGCCACTCCTGCCCCAGCCGCTGATGTGACATGGCCACCTTCGCCCTCACGCTCTGGAAGGAGAGGTGCGGCTTCATCGGCGTGCCGGCACATCCGGTGTCGCCGCCGTCTGGACCGACTCATGCTGCTCAAAACCCATGGCCGAGGGGCAGGCGCGTCTGTCGCTTGCCGCCATGCGCGCCCGCGGGACTACCAGCGCAGCCGCGTCGAGCAGGATCTGAGCCCGACACGCCAGATCGGCTGGACCCTCGGCATGCTGGTGATGCTGGGGGCTGAGCCACCACTGCGTGGACTCGGCCGCCATTCCGACACGGCCGGCTGGATCCTGGTGCTGCTGGGCACGCTGCTGTCCTTCTTCATCGGCTTTCTGGTGGCGGCCGCCTGCGGCTACATGGCCGGCCTGGTCGGTTCGTCGTCCAGCCCGATCTCCGGCGTGGGCATCGTCTCGGTGGTGATCGTCTCGCTGGTGCTGCTGGTCCATGCGGCGAATCGGCGGGCCTCTTGCCCATGCAGGGCAACCGGCAGTTCATGCTGGCGCTGACGCTGTTCGTGGGTTCGGCCGTCGTGTCGGTGGCCTCCGTATCGAACGACAACCTGCAGGATCTGAAAACCGGCTGGCTGATCCAGGCCACACCGTGGCGACAGCAGGTGGCGCTGATCATCGGCTGTGTGGTGGGTGCACTGTCATCGCGCCGGTGCTGGAAATGCTCTATCAGGCCCACGGCTCACCGCGCGCCATGCCGCGTGAGGGCATGGACGTGAAACAGGCGCTGGCCGCCCCGCAGGCCACGCTGATGACCACCATCGCCACCGGCATCTTCTCGCACAACCTGCAGTGGAACTACATCTTCACCGGTATCGGCATCGGCGTGGCGCTGATCATCGTCGACCGGCTGCTGCGCTCCCGCCCGCACCAACCTGAGCCTGCCGGTGCTGGCCGTGGGCATGGGCATCTATCCCGCCGCCCGCGGTCAACATGCCCATCGTGATCGACGGCGCTGGCCACCCGTGCGCAAGCGCATCCAGCGCCGCCATGCCGACAGAGAGCAGGCTGAACTGCAGCCTGAAGCGCGGGCTGAGCGACCGGCACCCTGATGGCCGCCGGCCTGATCGCTCGGCGAGAGCCTGATGGGCGTGACCGCGGCATCATCATCGCCTCGGTGACCAGCGGCGGTCTCCACGCGCCGCCGGCCCCTGTCACTGGAGAACTGGGACGATGCCGCCCCGTGGCTGGGCCTGCCGCCTCGTCGTCGGTGCCAGCCCCTGCTGGTGGCCGCGTGATGAAGGCCGCGCGCTGACGAAAGCGCCTCCGACTGCAAAAGCCCCGCTGGCCGGCGCGTGGCCCCGGGGCGTTATCGCGTGACCGAAAGACCCTGTTCGTTCGACGCAAGGCCGAACGGAGTCAAGCACAGCTTCTTCATGCCCCAGCTCGGCTGCCGAACCAGAAACCCATGGTCTTGCTGACCTTCACCGTGTAGCGCACCCCTTCCTCACGAAACCGATCTTCCACTCGCTCCTCAGACTCGAGGCATTCAGTGCCCGTCCGTCAGACGCTGAAAGAGCCAGCATCATGGCGGGCCGCACGGTACGTTCGCGGTTCACCATCGGCCGCACTGGCCAGCAGCATGCCCCCATCGGTATTGCGGATGATCGTCCTGATAGTCCCGCGGGCTGACCATCGACATGATCCGCAACCATGACCACACGCTGCGGATCGACGAACACCATGTGGCCAGCAGCCCATCCTCTCAGCAGAATGCGGGCGATCCGCCAGGGCGACGCACCGCTGTCTCGGGCTGGGGCCGAGGCAGGAAATCCGGTAGCGCTCATCGAGCCGTGCCAGATCCTCATTGGCCCAGGTACACGGAAGGTCCCGAAATCGATGCCGACCGGGAGGCTGGCTGATGGCATTTCCGGCTGTCTCCCGGACGTTTTTGTCCTGGGCAGCCCGCAGGCGGCATCTGCCCGCAGAGAGGAACCGCTGGCTGCCGTGCGGCCCCTGCCCCGCCGCAGGGGTGGGAGCGCAACGCGCGCGCCGCCGCAGCCGTGCCGGCCACGGCTACCGTGCCGACGCCAGCCCCCACCGCCGAGGAAGCAGCTGTTCCTGTAGCCTGCGGCCGCGGCGGACTCGCCACCGCGGCAGAAGGCGCCCTGCCCGTCTTGCGCGGCGCCGCCACAGCATCCCCGCGCGCCTGTCAGCACCACGCCCAGCACGGCCAGGACGCGGCACCGCCGACGCACCGTTTCAGAAGACCGCTACCAGACATCGTGCCGCCCGGGGAGATTAGAACGGTGGCACGTTAGCACGCAGCGCTGCAAAAACCCACATCCGACTAGCAGCCGGCCGAAGACGACCGACGAAGGGTCAGTTCTGAAAAACCTGCGAACAAAGACTGCGAGGAAAACGCCCCGGTATCCTCATTATGAAAGGAACCCGCCGCAGGCCATCATGGCGCTGCAGCGGGTTCTTTTCGGTACGACAGTTCGACCGGGACGCCCCGAAGGCAGCTCAGCCAGACGGCCCCAGGGTCATCACTGACCAGCGCACCAATCGGATCGCTGTCCGGCGGTTGTCGTTGGCCGAGGTGCTGGCATCGCATGATGCGCCGAGGAAGCCGGCAGCGAGCTGCTTTGCGGCTCATCGGCCGGTACGGCCGCATCGGCGCCGGCGTTACCGCTGCTACCGAGGCATTGCCCGTTGCGGGGGCGGCAGGCGCTGGCTGGCGGCGGCATCACCCGTTGCCGGCAGTGGCATCAGCCGCAGGGGCGGCGCTGCATCGCCGGCGGGCGCGGTCGCGGCATCGCCTGCAGGCTGGGCTGCATCGGCCGCAGGAGCGGGCTGGGGAGCCGCGTCGCTCGCTGCAGCACCATCGGCCGGTGCCGGGCGTGGTGGCGTCGGCAGCAGGCGCTGCAGCATCCGGTCTGGCGGCCGCATCCGTGGCCGGTGCGGGTCTGGGCAGCAGCGTCCGGTTCGCCGGCGTCAGCGGCCGGCGTGGTCTGGGCAGCACCACCCTGCGCAGCGGAGCCCTGCTGGGCAGCGGCGTCAGGGCTTGGCAGTATCCGTTCCGGATGCGGCGCCTCCCGTGACGGCGTCGCGGTGCCCGACCGCCGGGCGGCATCACCGCCTGTCCCCGCCCCGGATTGCCCGGACGCGTTCCACCCGCACTGACTGGCGGGAAGTGACCAGGGCAGCACCGGATGCCGCTGACGGAGAGCGCACCGGCGCCCTGGGTCTGCGACATGGGCCCCTCGTTGCCACCGCCGGCGGATCGGTCACCGCCTGTCACTGTTTCCGGTGTTGCTGCCACCGGGCCGCCGCGCCACCGTTACTGCCGGTCGTAGCGCGCCCCGGCCTGCCGGCTCGGGTCTGCGTGCGGAAGCTACCAGCTGTTCTCCTGGTTCGGGATATCCGCCGGTGTTGTCCTCCCTCCACGAAAATCCCGCGATAGGTCAGCCGCCGAGCTGGTCCAGTCATTGGGCAACCTGCCACCGCTGCAGACCTGCGCTGCAGATCTCCCTCGGCGTTGGGCGGTACATTGTTGCCTTTCCTGGCCTTCTTGAGGCCGTAGCTGTACAGGCACAGCGTTGCACCTCATCGGAAGCATCGCCTTCGCGACGGTCAGTTTTCATCCGGCAGGCCTCACTGGTGGCCATCAGGCCCGTCGTCCGGCCCCCTGTCCATTCCTGGACAGGGCTGATCGAACGGCACCACGCCATCGCGAGGGAAATGACTTTATCGGCCGGGCGGTCAGATTTGTCCGTTTCCTGGCCAGCTCGTGGCTTCCGGCTTTGGTGCCATTTGATCGTCGCATCGGTCCTGATGGTCAGCCGCTGGTCGCCCGATTCACCCTCCTTTGGCAAAAACCACACCGAACGAGCTCGCCAGAGATGAGTGATCATCCTCGGTCCGCTTGCCCGTGCTGTCGTAGTCACGAACCGTCTCGAAGAAGCGTCACCGTGTACTGGTAGGACAGGATATCTGCCCGGCTGTTGCTGGGATCACCCCAGTCGTTGCGATCGACGGTCTGGGTATTCGGATCCCATCCTCTGAGCTGTTCGGCCGCATAGCCTGCAGAAATCGGAATCGCATGCGGCCCGACCATCACATAGGCCGTCTGCGTGCTCAGGATCTGCTCGAACAGCTCCAGTGCCGATGCCCGCTTCGGTCACGGGCGCGTTGCACCGCTGGTGGGTTTGACGTTGCATCGGCGTTGCCGTCACCCGACGACGCAGCGTTTCCGTTCTGAGCGGCATTCTGGCTGCCGGCGGCGGCCGCATCGCCCCCGCTGGATGCATGCGAGCCATTGGTTTTCGGCGTGATGGCACCAGCATCGCTGGCACCGGCGCCACCGGAATCACCACTGCTGGACCCGCCGCACCCGCCAGCGCCAGCGGCAGCAGGCCGCGCCGACCAGGGCCTGGTGGCGGGCGGGTTGAAGTGTGGCTTGATCGGCATGAGGTGAGGCCTCCGTGTCGGGAAAATCTCAGATAGGGATGGAAAAGGAAGCAAAAATAGGGATCGATGTCCGCTTCCTTCATCAGCCAGCGATGCTAATTGAGCTTCCACCCACACGGGAAAAACCCATAACTTGACCGGCAACCATTTATGACAGTATTTATAATACTTCGTTGTGTTCGTTTTCTGGCAATGCGGCGTTTCTGCCATGCGTTCATCACGTATTGCTTATTGCCTGGCGCGTGTCATGGACGCATTCGTCACAGCGAAACCTCCTTTTTGGGATGGGCAGGGCTTTTGCAAGGCATCCCAAGACAGCAGGACCATAAACCACCCATGGCTTCAGGCCCGCCGGCACGGTCATGCGCGCCCCAAAAAGGTGGCTCCTTCCGGCTGGTCCTGCAGACACCGCCCCGCACCGGAAAATTCATGCTTTTTCAAATTGAATCATGTTTGCGCCGTCAATACCCTACCGTTTTTGCCTGGGCACCCCTATGGACCTGTCGATCTGGTCGCGCGTTCATGAACCTGCTCGTCCCCTGCTGCCCCCTGCCGCGTACCGCCCTCTGCGCGTACGGGGAATGGACAGGCAAGAGGTCACCTGCCCATGACCCGGCGGCCAGGAACAACGTTCCCGGCGCACACCGCTCATCGGTATAGGGGCCTCTGGCTGCACCTTGCGCACCACCCGGCATGCGGGTCCGCACCGGCGGTTCGAGGGACATTCAGGATGATGCCAGACGAAGCAGGCTAAGACTGTCGAACCATGACAGGGTCAGCACGTTGTTGAGCAGCATCGCACTGTTGTGCCACCAGCGCCGGCTGTTTGCCGCCACCTTTCCGGCCACTTCAAGCCAGCGCCCAGGCGCACAACCCCTGAACATGGTCTGCCCTCGCTTCACTGCCTGAGCTGGACACCTGCAGCCGGCGACGTATCCATTCATCCAGCTCGCCAGACGCCTCGTCGTTTGCGCCAGTCCGAAATAGGCTTTCCATCCCAGCAGCAATGGGCGAGCCCATCGATCACCCGCTGTACGCTGCGTCCGCCACTCAGTGGCGGGTCAGCCAGCGCACACGCTGCCTGAAGGCCATCACGGCTTCCGGGCCACCCTCCGTTTGACGTACCCTTCGAGCCATCCCAGAAGCTGTAGCCCAGAAACGTGCGGCCGCGAAGACGCTGGCCACCGCACTTGGACTTCGCTTGATCCGCAAAATGCAGCTCTGCCGTACAGCCGGCGCAACAGCTGCAACACCCAGCCTGCCCGCCCGACGACTGCACGTACGTATACGTTACAGTCGTCGGCATACCGAACGAAGCGATGCCCGCGCGCTCCAGCGCCTTGTCCACCTCATCGAGCAGCAGGTTGGCCAGCAGCGGCGACAGCGGCTCCACCCAGCGGTGTCCCTCGTGCCGCCTCTACGACCACGCCGCCATCCATGATTCCCGCGTTCAGATACGCCCGGACCAGACGGGCATACGCCATCATCTCCAATGCGCTTTCTGACGCGATCCATCAGTCGTGATTGACCCGGTCGAAAGAACTTCTCCAGATCGACATCCACCACGATCTTCCCGCCGGACTGATGTACGATCTGCGGCCAACACGCGTCGTGCGCATACCCGTCCCGGCCGAAAGCCGTAGCTGTGTTCACTGAAGCCCGATCAATCATCGGCTGTACCTGCAGCAGTGCCCTGCTGGATCAGTCTGTCCGTCACCGTCGGGATGCCCAGCTCGCCGTCCACCTCCCGGCTTCGAATCATGACCCGTCGTACCGGGCTCAGCCGGTACGTCCCCGCAACAGTGCTTCGCGGATTCGCGGCTCATTCTGGTCTTGAGCTGCGCTGTCTGGTCGATGTCCAGACCATCCACACCGGCCGTTCCCTCGATTGGCTTTTCACCCGCCCATGCCCGCTGCATGTTGGCTCTTTTCCAGAACTGCATCGAGCAGCTCTGCTCCTGTGTCTTCGGTGTCATGTCGCGGGGCCGCAGGCTTCATCACGACATGCGCCCCTCGGGGCTTCACCCCTACTCACCGCATGTCGCCCCACTCGTGCAGGCTTTGATGCATGGCCTTTGACATCGACATGATCCTGTCAACACATCCTCTCGTTCGGTCCTTCGCCCGACCTGTGTCCCATCATGGGCTGGGTCCTGCTACTACGACCTCAGCTGACTTCTCGCCTGGCTCGACACCGTCGCCCTTTCGAGCATAAGGCGAGATCTCCAGTAAGAACGCACACCTTCTCGCACGACCGCCGGATTTACGTCACCTGCCTTGGCCACAAGAGCTTCGCGGTTACATGCCCGTTCGCCCTGCTCGGCAAACGCCTTTGTATCCGGTTCTGCACATCGCCCGCAGATTACGCCCACGCTTCTTCCCCACACTGGTCGCCCTTGTGCAGTTGGCGCTCTCACTCACCACTGTGGCCAGCTTGTGGCGGACTTGACTCGCAGGTGTGCGTCATGCGCATACGCAAAACCCGCCGGAGAACGCATCTCCCGGCGGGTTCTAGGGAAATGGCCCGTCACGACAAAACGCTTCAGTGCCACCGGCGACATACCGGCCAGAAGAGGCCGGTTATCGGCTCACGAACGCTCAGGTCGTTTCATCGTCCCGGTCTTCGTCGTCGTCATCGCCATCATCGTGTTTGTCACCGACGTCGTGTTTGTCGCCGCTGGCGCTGTGGCTGTCACCGCTGGCGCTATGCCCGTCACCGTCGCCTTCATGTTTGTCATCACGTCGGCGCCGTGCTTGCCACTGTCGGCACTCATGCTTGCCACCGTCGGCGCCGTGCTGGTTACCGGCATCATGCCCGGTTGCCAGCTGCGTGTCACCTGCAGCATGCTGCGATCCGGAGGCGGCTGCGGCAGACATATCAGCCGCATGCGCAGCGCCATCTGCAGCCCGCGCAGCAGCATCCGGTTTGGCAGCCGGAGCAGGCTGGGCAGCAGCGTCACCGGAAGCAGCGGGCTGGGCCGCAGCACCCGCTGCAGCACCACTCTGGTTTGCAGCCTGGTCAGCCGTGGTACCCGGTTGGCAGCATTGCCGGCTGCAGCACCATTCTGGGCTGCGCTGCCCGCAGCGGCACCGGCCTGGGCTGCATCACCTGCCGCCCCACCGTTCTGCTGTGCTGCAATGGCTGCCGCACCAGACGAGGTGTCGACGACAGGCGCCGCGTTGCCCTGCCGTCGGCTTGGGCAGCCGCGCTGGCTACCGCGGCTGCATCGGCAGGCGGTTGCGTGATGGACGCCGTGACGTCAGCCGACGCTTCCGCAGAGGCGCTGGCCTGGCCGGGCCGGCTGCGCAGCGGCACCGGCGTTACCGGCCGCAGCTGCGTCGCTGGCAGACGCCGCGCGTCCCGAGCGCTCGGGTTTCGTGTGATAGAAATGGATCAGTTCCGGATTGCCACTGTCATCCGTCGCCAGGTCATCCATCACGTAGATACCGCGATAGATCAGGTTCTGCTGCGGTTTCCAGGTGGCCGGCACCTCGCCATTCGCTGCAGACTTTGCGTGCTGCACATCCGCACGCGTTGGCCCGCCAGGGTTGCCACCGGTATCCACGGGATTGCGGAAGGCTTCGGAACGCCGCTCGAGGCAGAACAACACCTCATCTGCGGCATCCCCTTTTTCGATGCGCAGCTCCAGCAGGCCGCCGAAAGTCATCTGCGGTAACGGACCACCTGCGTCTCTCCAGGTCTGCACAGGCTCATTGAAGGCAATGACGCCATCACGCGGGATGACCTTGTCGGCATCGGCCTTCAGCGGCAGGGTTTCACGATATTCCGTGCCACCGCCCTGGGCCTGCTGGTAGCCGTATTTCAGTTCGGCTTCGCTCGTCAGGGTCACACGCCCACCGGCCGCATCGCCCGCTTTTCGGGAAAGCATATCCGAAGAAGGCGCGGTGCTGACATGTTCGCCTCGGGTTTTTCCTTTGTCGCGGCTGGCGATCCAGGCCCCAGGACTCGACCACGAACTTGCTATCGATCGGCCAAAGCTGGCATGACACGGAAAATCTGCCGCACCGCTCTCTTCCATTTGTCGAGTGTCGGCGGGCGCTGACCATCGTTCGTACTTTCCAGCTCCGCAGCCCGGTACCATACATGATCGGGATGTCACGCTGACCCAGCTCATAGGCGGTCTGCGTGCTCAGAAGTCTGCGCGAAACAGTTCGGTACCGATACCCGCCTCGGTGATGGGCGCGTTGCGTTGCTGGCGCCGTGCTCGCCGCACCGGCACTACCATCTGCAGGCGCGGCATTTCCGCCGTTCTGGCAGCATTCTGGCCATCGGCACCGCCGCATGCCGCTGTCCGCAGCGCCACTGGCGCTGGAGGTGTCCTGATGAGCCCCGTTGCCACGGTCCTGGGCGTGATCGCCTCTGCATCGCTGGCACCAGCATCACTGGTACCGCCACTGTCTGAACCCCCACCACAACCCGCCAGCACCAGTGCCAGCAGCGCCGTCCCAACAGGGTCTGTTGCGGGTGCAGTTGAGGAATTTGCTCGATCAGCATGGTCTTGACCTGCCCGTTCGTGAATGGAGCGGCCATGCTAATTCAGACATCATGGTCAGAAAAATGAAAACCGGTTGACGCCCGGCCACCATTCGTCACGCGTATTTGTGACGTTCTAATTGTTTTTTATTTCAATTCAACAACAAAGCCTGCATGATGTCCGGCAACAACGAACGGATGCCCAGCAACGTCCTGCGGTGAACAGCACAACGAAAATGCAGACTCAGACCAGAAAATCACATTCTGTCAGCACTGACCCCTACCGGTTTTTGCTGGAGCAAACCATGACACCGAATGGTATGAACGGCGCGGCCATGAGATGACCATGCCCAGAGCACCTCTGCAAAAGTGTGCGAGCGCTTGAGCCCATGACCGGATGAGCCAGAAGGCGCCATCTGGCAGCATCAGGCCGCGACATAAAAATAAACCCGGCACGCAGGTCGGGGCTGTTGTGCTGTCAGGGGGAGCTGACAGCAGGACAGGAGCTTCAGCTTTCCGGACAGGGAGCCTGATTGGCATGGCTACCTCATTCATGCGATGGAGGGGCACGCGCTGCTCGTCCAGCCTCGGGCCGGCACTCTGCCCGGCCCGGATTCCTGCATCAGGCGGAAGGTGAACGCCCCGTCGCGGAAGTCCACCGGAATGGTCGCCCCTGGGGGATACTCTGCTTCCAGCACCTGTTCACAATGGGGTTTTCCAGCTTCTGCTGATGGCGCGTTTCAGCGGCCGGGCCCCATACAGCGGGTCGAAGCCCACCTGGCCAGCTCAGTCCAGCGCCGCCTCGACCGAGAGCCAGGTCGCGTTCATTGAGGCGTTTTTCCAGACTCCGGAGCTGATACCGGCGATGCTGCGGATGCTGGCATCCAGACTGCGGAAGACCACCACCGTCGCGATCCGGGTTGATGAACTCGGGCCGGAAAAGCGGCGCAGCTCGCCCATCACGGCCTCCTTGATCACGTCCGGTCGTTCAGCGTCCGGTCGGCAGAGAGGCGCTGGACCCGGCCGAACCGATGCGTGCGGTCATCACCACGGTGTTGCGGAAGTTCACGGTGGCCCTGGCCATCGGTCAGGCGACCATCGTCCAGCACCCGCAGGATGTTGAACACGTCGGCGTGCGCCTTCGATTTCGTCGAGCAGATCACGCTGTACGGGTTGCGCCGCACGGCCTCGGTCAGGGTAGCCGCTCTTCATAGCCCACGTAGCCCGGAGGCGCCCTGATCAGGCGGGCTACCGAGCGTTTTCTCCATGAACGCCGCTGTCGATGCGATGATGATGGTCTTCGAATCGAACATGAAGCGCGGCCAGCGCCTGCAAAGCCCTGTCTGCCTCACGCCGGTGGGCCCCAGGAACAGGAAGGAGCCCCACGGCTGTTAGTCGGCAAGCCCCGCACGCGAACGGCGGATGGCGTCGGACACCAGCGACGGCCTCGTCCTGGCCAACCACCCGCTTGTGCAGCTCTTCTTCCATCTTGAGCAGTTTTTCGCGCTCGCCTTCCATCATCTTGACACGGAATGCCCGTGCGCGCGACACCGGCAATTTTCTCTCGGCGCCCACCACCGTGCGCAGCAGCTTCGGCTTGCCGCTGGCAGCAGCCTCGTCTTCCTTGAGGTTCTCTCGGCGTCGCTGACTTCGGCCAGGCGTTTTCCAGCTGCGCAGTTTGATACCGCAGCTCGGCCAGCTTCATACTGGCCTTGCGCCGCAGTTCGGCCATCTGCGCACGCAGCCGGTCGATCTCGCCTGATCCGCGCACTGCTCCCTGCACGGCGGCCTTCTCGGCCTTGAGTGATTTCCGTAGTCGGCGTATTCCTTGCCGATCCGGTTGATTTCTGCTCGATCAGCTCCAGGCGCTTTTTGGAGGCGTCATCGGTTTCTTGCGCACGGCTTCCCGCTCGATCTTGAGCTGGATCAGCCGGCGGTCCAGGCGGTCCATCACCTCGGGCTTGGAGTCGATTTCCATCTTGATGCGCGAGGCGGCCTCGTCGATCAGGTCGATGGCCTTGTCGGGCAGGAAGCGGTCGGTGATATAGCGGTTGGACAGCTCGGCCGCGGCCACGATGGCCGGGTCGGTGATCTCCACGCCGTGGTGAATCTCGCAGCGTTCCTGCAGGCCGCGCAGGATGGCAATGGTCGATTCCACCGACGGCTCGCCCACCAGCACCTCTGGAAGCGGCGCTCCAGCGCGGCATCCTTCTCGATGTACTTGCGGTATTCGTCCAGCGTGGTGGCACCGACGCAGTGCAGCTCGCCGCGCGAAAGTGCCGGCTTGAGCATGTTGCCCGCGTCCATGGCGCCATCGGTCTTGCCGGCACCGACCATGGTGTGGATCTCGTCGATGAAGACGATGGTGCGCCCCTCGTCGGTCACGCGATGTCCTTGAGCACCGCCTTCAGGCGTTCCTCGAATCGCCACGGTACTTTGGCACCGGCCAGCAGCGCGGCCATGTCGAGTGCCAGCACGCGCTTGTTCTTCAGCGAGTCGGGCACTTCGCCATTGACGATGCGCTGCGCCAGCCTCTTCGACGATGGCGGTCTGCTCACGCCGGGCTCACCGATCAGCACGGGTTGTTCCTGGAACGGCGCTGCAGGATCTGGATGGTGCGGCGAATCTCGTCGTCACGGCCGATGACCGGGTCGAGCTTGCCCCGGCGAGCCCGCTCGGTGAGGTCCGTCGTGGTTTCTTGAGCGCCTCGCGCTGGCCTTCGGCGTCCTGCGACTCCACGGCCTGGCCGCCGCGCACGGCATCGACCGCCGCCTGCAGCGACTTCAGGGTCAGGCCCGCCTGAACGAGCAGCCGGCCGGCCTCGCCGCCCTGGCGACCGTCACCGTCGGTGAGGCCAGCAGGGAACATCTCGATGGCCACGAACTGGTCGCCGCGCGTTTTCAGCGTCCTTTTCGGCCTGGTTGAGCAGCTTGAGCAGCTCGCGGCTGACCTCGCGAGCGACCCGACTGGCCGCCGACCTGCGGCAGGCTCTTCAGCGCAGCATCGACCGAGTGCTTGAGCACCGAGATGCGCACCGCCGGCGCGCTCCAGCAGCGCGCGGCCGGAACCGTCCGGCTGGGCGCGATGATGGCGGCCAGCACGTGTACCGGCTCCATGTAGGGATTGTCGGTCGAGACGGCCAGGCTCTGTGCATCGGACAGGGCCTGCTGGAACTGGGTGGTGAGTTTTTCATACGCATGATGTGTCTTTCAGTCTGTCTGGCAGGATGCAGGGAGGCGCCCGGGACACGCCAGCCCAGTATGAGACTACCGCGGGAGACCCGTGATCTGGTTTCCGCCGGAGCCCTGGGCAACCATTGGTGCGCTGGTTGCGGCGGCAGCCGGAAAGCCCTGATGAGGGCCCCTGATCTGGTGGGGCACGCGACATACGGCCACGTACCCGGTGTTTTCGGAATGATCAGCAGATGAGGCTTGCCCGTCGGCTTTCAAGATACGAAAGCCCCTGCGTGCAATATTTTTTGCGCTTGAACGACGGGGACTGCACAACGGGGTGCGGGCTGCGGACAGGGCCTGGCACGTCTGCATGGACCCATGCTTCCCCGCGCGGGTCCCCGCAACGCGCGCAGCCGCAACACCTAGCGCCCTCCGTCGCGCTGGGAGTGACGGGAGGGTGTGATATGGTTTCCGGCCAGAGCGTGCATGAACGCGTTCGTCCTCGCGCCGGTGCCCGTACGGGACCGTGCCACTGCGGGCTGGCCCGCTGGCCGCAGCGCCGCCTTCTTCCGTTCCTCCTCGATCCCGTCCCCATGAGCCACCTGCTCCAGTTCCTCAAGGATATCCGGCCATCTGGGAGAGCATCCCGGTATCGCACCAGCTGCTGCTCTATGGCGTGCTGGAGCTGGGCAGCATCCGTACATCCTCGGCAGCGCGGCCGCCGCCGGCCACGCTGTCGTGGATCCTGGCCTTCCTGTTCGTACCGGTGCTCAGTGGGCTTTACTTCCCTGTTCGGGCCCTGCAAGCTCAAGCGCCGCAACGTGCGCCGCGAGCTGGCGCGGCACCAGGCCGCCCATCATGGTCCCACCGGCACCAGCAGCTGCCCGACACGCTGGCCTCGCGCCACTGGCTGCTGGCCCAGGCCCGGTGGCCACCGAATGCGGCAGCGCCCCGCCCCGGCCGGTGGAGCAGCTGGAGATCCTGGTGGACGGGGATGCCACCTATGCGACCATCGAAGCGGCCATGCAGGCGGCACGGCACCACATCCACGTGGAGTACACATTTTCAAGGCAGACGAGATCGGCACACGCTGGCGCGACCTGCTGACGGAGAAGGCGCAGGCACGGCGTGAAGGTGCGCATGCTGGTGGACGCCGTGGGCTCGCCCCGCTGCCGGCGGATGAGCTTCTGGCAGCCGCTGCTGGAGGCAGGGGGCGAGGTACGGGTGTTCAATCCGCCGAAGGTCGTGCCGTTCCGGCCCAGCATGGTGAACTTCCGCAATCACCGCAAGATCGTGGTCATCGACGGGCACGTGGGTTTCACCGGGGCATCAACATCGACCAGATCGAATCGGCCCGCTGCACCGGGGACAGGCGCCTGGCGTGACACCCATCTGCGACTGCAGGGGCCACGCGGCGCAGGACCCGCAGCGTCTCTTTCTGGAAGACTGGCTGTACGCCGGCGCCCGTTTCGCATCTGGCCCGGCTGGAGCAGCGGCCCTGACCACGCCGCAGGATATTCTGGCGTGGTTTCCGCCCACACCGGAAAGTGACAGTGGGCGCGACGGAAGCCGGGAACGGCTGGCCGGGAGAGAGCGGGAGAATCGGGAAAACCGGGAAGGCTGGGGAGACCGGGGAGATCGGGATAACCGGAAGACCGGGATAACCGGGAGAGGGACACGGAAAGGCGTGGCGAGAACCGCCCGGCCGAGGCCCAGCCCTGGGTGCAGATCATCGATTCCGGGCCGGACCGCAGCGAATACGCCATCTACCGCTTCTTCTTTGCGGCCATGTCATCGGCGCGGCGGCGCATCTGGATCACCACGCCCTATTTCATCCCGGACGAGGCGATCATGGTGGCGCTGACCACCGCGGCCGGTCGCGGTGTGGACGTACGGCTGCTGGTCCCGATGGAATCCGACCAGCTGCTGACCGGCTCGGCGGCCTCCACCTTCGTGGAAGAGGTGCTGACCCGGCGGGTGAAGGTGTATGCTCACGTGCCGCGCTTCATCCACGCCAAGACGCTGGTGATCGACGACGAGCTGTCGGTGATCGGCACGGCCAACATGGACAACCGCAGCTTCCGGCTGAACTTCGAGGTGATGGCGGCCATCTACGACAAGAAGACCACGTCGGACATGGCGCGGCAGTTCCTGAAGGATCTGGAGTCCTCCACCCAGCTGCATGCGGACCACCAGCCCGACAGCTTCAACCAGCGGCTGGCAAGCCTGCGCGTTGCCGGCGCTGCTGCTGTAGAGCGTGCATGCCTCCCTCCTGCCGCCGGCGGCTTCAGCGCTGATCCATGATGACCACCTTCGCCTTGCCCAGTGCGTTGGCATTGTGCAAAGAAGCTCACCATGGCCGGTGGCTCGGCCGTGATGCTGGGCAGGCGATCGATCTTGAGGCCGTGCAGCGTGATGACATATGGTGGCGGCTGCTGGCAGGCAGGGCCTTACTAGCCCGGGTACGCCGAAGTCCGTGCGGGTCTGCAGCGCACCAGCCGGCAGCCTGTCCCCTCGGCCGTGATGCCGTCGGGCAGGATTCACATCTGCGGAAGCGTCACCACACCCAGTGCATCCAGCCCACACCGCGGGCATCCGATCAGGATGGTCAGCACGAAGTTGCGGGTGCTCCCTCGCGCGCGCAGGACAGGCCGGCGAGGCGTTGTCACCGGAGCAGCCAAGGCCGTAGCGCGCACTCAGCTGCTGGGCCTTGCCGAAGTGACCATTGGGGAAATGTCACCGGCCTCAGCGTGAACGCGCACCCGCGGCCCAGGCGGGCTGCCCCCAGGGTCAATAGCGTGCGGCACAGAACTGCATGTCTTACGGGTCTCCTGTATCGATGGTCGATGCCCCCGGGCACCGCCTGCAAAATCAGGAAACCATTATGAACCCGGCGATGCGTTACCATGTTCGTGTCCTGACAACCAGGGCCTCGGGCCAGCCAGACCCGGCATGATTGCTGCCCCGGTCATCCATGATCCGGGGTGATGTCCTCCAAATGTCAAACGGGTCGGTCTGCATGCCAGATGGTGCCTGCACCGCGCAGCAGGCTTCGTCTCCCTGCTCACCGCCGCAGCATGCGCAGCCCGTTGGCCACCACCAGCAAGCTGGCGCCCACGTCGGCGAACACGGCCATCCACATGGTGCCGTAGCCGGCCAGCGTCAGCGCCATGAACACGGCCTTTCACCCCAGCGCGAACGCGATGTTCTGCACCAGAATGCGGTGTGGCCTGCGACAGGCGCACGAAGCGCCGGTATCTTGCGCAGATCGTCGTCCATCAGGGCCACATCGGCCGTCTCCAGGGCGCTGTCGGTGCCCATCGCCCCCATGGCGAAGCCGATGTCGGCCCGGGCCAGCGCCGGCGTGTCGTTGATGCCATCGCCGACCATGCCCACGCGGGAGACCTCACCGGCATCGTGGACCGGTTGTGCACGACGCACCAGCCCGTCGACGACGGCCAGCTTGTCTTCGGGAAGCAGATTGCCCTGCGCCTCATCGATGCCCACTCGCGGGCGATGGCGTCGGCCGTGTGCTGGTTGTCACCGGTCAGCATCAGCGTGCGAATACCCAGCTGGTGCAGCTCGGCCATGGCGGCGCGACTGCCTCCTTCACCGTATCGGCCACGGCAAAGAGGGCCATGACGACCTGTTCGCTGGCCAGCACCACCACGGGTCCTTCCCTGCCGTTCCAGCTCCAGCAGGCGCTTCCAGCTCGTGCGAACACCGGCCGCGCTCGTGGATCAGGCGGTGGTTGCCCAGCACGTAGTGCACGCCATCGATGCGGCCCCGCACACCGCGACCGGCCAGCGCCTCGAAGGCATCGGACGCTGAAAAGCGGGACAGGAGAGGCGGACGGGCCGCCGGTGAAGCAGACGCTGCACCATGCTTCTGGCTGGCAGCCGCGGACCGTGCCGGCCTGGTCGCGTGGGCGGCATGTGCCGCCGGTTGGGCGGACCGGTTCATCATCTTCTGGCCAGACGGTGCAAACGGACTGAAGGCCACGGATGGGCTGGAGGACACGGACTGGCCAGACAGACCAGCCTCCGCGGGAGGCTCCCATGCCCCCGCCTGCCGGCCTGCGCGGAACGCCTCCACGATGGCTTGCGACACGGGATGGTCGGAGCGCGCCGCCAGGGAGGCCGCCAGCCGGTGCACCTGCGTGTCTAGAAAAGACGGCCATCTCGGTCAGCACGGGCTTGCCATGCGGTGATCGTGCCGGTCTTGTCCAGGGCCAGCCACTTCAGGTGGCGACCTTCTTCCAGATGCACGCCGCCCTTGACCAGAATGCCCTGCCGCGCGGCAGCCGTCAGCCCGCTGACCACCGTGACCGGGGTGGAAATGACCAGTGCGTACGGGCAGGCGATCACCAGCAGCGTCAGTGCCTTGTAGATCCAGCCGAACCAGTCGCCGTTGAAAAGGAAGGTGGGCACCAGCGCCACCCCTGATGGCCAGCACCAGTACGATGGGCGTGTAGACGGCGGCAAAGCGGTCGACGAAGCGCTGGGTGGGCGCTTCTGGCCCTGCGCCGCCTCCACCGCCTCGATGATGCGCGCCAGCGTGCTGTCACCGGCTCGGCCGTCACGCGGAAGTCGAAGGAACCGGACTGGTTGATGGTGCCGGCAAACACGGATCACCCGCAGTCTTTCCACGGGCAGGCTTTCGCCCGTGATGGGCGCCTGGTCCACCGTGGAAGCGCCCTGCTCCACCTGGCCATCCAACGCGATGCGCTCGCCTGGCCGGACCCGCACCAGGGTTCCCACTGCCACCTCCCGGCCGGTACGGACTGCCAGCTGCCATCGGACTGCTGCTGCCGTGGCCGTGTCGGGCGCCAGACGCATCAGGCCCTCGATGGCGTGGCGGGCACGGTCCAGCGAGCGTGCCTCGATCATCTCTCCCGAGAGTGTGAACAGCACCATCACCATCGACGCTTCGGGCCACTGCTCGATCAGCAGGCGTGACCGCGATGCTCATCAGGGCGTTGATGTTGAGCGTCCCGGTCCGGATGGAGAGCCAGCTCTTCCGGTACGTGCTCAGGCCACAGAGCAGCACGGCCCCACCGCAAGCATGCCGTCAGCCATCTCCGATACGCAAACCAGTGGCAGGCCTCGGACAGGACGGCAAGGATGGCCGCGTTGCCCAGACGGCGCAGGGGCGTGGCGGTGAGAAAGGCGCACAGGCGCGCGGCCAGAAAAGGCAGATGCAGAGGCGTGGAAGTGTCCTGCCTGCCGGCTCGGGCGTGCTGCCACAACAGGATGAAGTCGCCGCGCCGTGTCGGCGTGCGTGTGGGCATCCTGCCCGGAGGGCGTTCCGGTGAGTATGGCGCCTGGGCATGCCGAGCCGCTGCAGCATCGTGTCGCTGCCGTGACCCTGAGCCTGCATGCGCCCTGACCGCTGACCGTGGCTGTGGCTGTGGCTGTGGCTCGTGGCCGCGATCGCCTGCCTCGGCGGTCACCTGCTGCCGCTGCTGGCCAATGACCGCGACCATGCTCCCTCACCATGTGCATGAGTCTGCCCGCCGCTGCAGTGCCCCCGGCCGTCGCGGGCTGGGCATGCCTTCTGCGCCTGGGCAGCTCGAGCTGCGGTTCGAAACCCAGGCTGCGAATGGCGGCCAGCACCTCGGGCAGCCGGTGCTCGTCGTGCTCGACCGTCGGGACGCGCTGCACCAGATTGAACTGCAGTGCACCCACACCGACATGCGGCCCAGCTTCCTGCGGATCATCCCTCTTCGGTGGGACAGTCCATCTGTTCGATGTGGATGCGGGATTTCATGTACGTCTCGGGCCGTTGCGTCCATACTCGTGAGTGAACACCCTGGCTGCTGCAGGGTCAGTGACTGGCGCGTGTCATGGACCCATCTGTCCCCACGAAACCCCTTTGGGCGTGCGGGTCAGGGCCGCGGGATGAGACGCTCCGGATATTTCACCACGAAAACCGGACAACGGGCCCGCCAGCCGTGCCACCATCATTTACCCTTCCATCAGGGTGCAGCGGCCAGCCGCAGGCATCGATCCGGCCTCACGTATTCGGCGGAATTCCCGCCTGCACCGCTTTCGACTGCTTCGGTCAGCAGCGCATCGAGCAAAGTAACGCGACGGGATCGGGCGGATAATCTGCGTGGTCTGTCTGCCTCCAGCGCCTCCAGCCGCCTCGTCGCCGTCGCGGGCGTCCACCCAGCGCTCGCCATCGGGCGTGCTTCTTCCAGAACGGCGCCTCGGTTTTCAGGTAGTCCATGATGAAAGCGGCAGGACTGACAGGCTGCATCGCGGTGGCGGAGGCGGTGGCCACCAGCACGATCTGGTCACCGGCGCCAGGGGCCGACGCGATGGATGACGGTCACGCCCAGCAGCGGCCAGCGGGCCTCGGCCCGCGCGCAGATCCGTTCCAGCGGAACGTTCGGTCATGCGGGATAGTGTTCCAGCGTGAGGCCGCCGATGGTGTCGCCCTGGTTGGTGTCGCGCACATAGCCGACGAAGGAGGCCACACGGTTTCCAGCGTGAGGCGCTGCAGGCGCGTCAGCTCGGCCCCCACTGTCGAAATCGTCGGTCTGGACACACACATGACGAGACGCTGAGCCGTGACTCCTCCCGACGGGCTCGACGCCCGCAGCGGCCGTGATCGCAGAAACTGCTCTGGCGGCGCCGGTTCACATGGTCTGCGGCGCATCCTCGCACCGCGTCCTTTCCCACGGCCGGGCCGAATCTGGTGCGGTCGTGCTCATGGCGCAGCCCCTCAGCCCCCGGTGACGGGCGGAAAGAACGCCACCTCGGCACCCTCGGCCAGCGGTGCATCCAGCGTGGCCAGATCCTAGCCACGGCGGCGCGCAGGGTGTCGCGGCCGGTGGCCGGCGGGTGAGCACCCCGGCCCGGACCCCGCCGCGACGCCAGATGCGCCCGCAGGTCTGGCCACCGTGCCGACACCGGCCGGCAGCACCAGTGATTCGCGGGCCGTGCCGAGCGCTCGCGCAGGCTGGCAAAAACAGCAGTTCGATCTTCATGACGGTATGACGAGGGCGGTGTACGGAGCCGGGCGCAGGGCTCCAGGCCCCGTCGGTCCAGCGCAGCCCCAACAGCCTCGGCAAACGGGATGTACTGTACCGTATCGCCGGGCTGGATGGGCTGCCTGGGGGATTGTCGATCAGGCCATCACCGATGACGGCCGAGGTCAGCACCGCCGAGCCCTGGTTGCGGAACAGCTTCAGCAGCTCGCCATCGGGGCTGCAGCACGGCACGCAGGGAACTCGCGACGTTGCTCGGGACGCGGCCAGGCAAGAGTCGCCGTCATCTGGATGCGGCGGGGTTCCCAGCTGCGGGCGCCCTGCAGCTTGAGGATGAAGGGGACGCACCAGCAGCAGGGAAGTCGATGAACGACGACACTGGATTGCCGGGCAGGCTGATGAAGTGGGCGTAGCCTCCGGGCCGGCATCCCGTGTACGCCGGACGCGACCGTAGGCCAGTGGCTTGCCGGGCTTGATGGCAATGCGCCACAGATCGATTTTCGCCTTCGGCCTCGACGGCGGGCGCACGATGGTCTCCCGCCCACCGACACCCCCGGCCGTGATGATCAGGTCGGCGTCCAGCGCAGCCTCGGCGCAGGGACGCCCAGCGTGGCCTCCAGGCTGTCGGGCACGATGCCGAGGTCGATCACCTCGCAGCCCAGTCGCTGCGCAGGCCGCCGCCAGCACGAACCGGTTGGAGTTGTAGATGGCACCGGGCGACAGCGGCTGGCCGGGCATGAGCAGCTCGTCGCCGGTGAAAAGCACGCCACCCGCGGGCTGGGCGGCGTACGGTCAGCTCGGGCAGACCGACGAGGCCACCAGACCGATGGCGGCCGGGGTGAGCGCCGTGCCGCCGGCAGGATTTCCGGTGCCCGCCTGCACGTTGTCATCTCTGCGGCACACCAGTTCACCGGGCTGCGGCTGGGACGCGGAGGCGGAAACGCACGCCCTTGCTGCCATCCTCAGCGGCACTTCCTCGGCGTCTTTCCTGCATCACCACGGCATCGGCCCCGACCGGTGCGGCGCCGGTGAAGATGCGCGACCGTCCCCTGCGCAGGGCGAGCCTGGGATGCCCCGCCGGAATGCGCTGGGAAATGGGAAACACCGGTCCGTCCGCCTCCAGCCTCGGCAGCGCGCACTGGCAGCCATCCATCTGGCTGGTATCCCAGGCGGGGATGTCCATCATCGAGATCACGGGTTCGGCCAGCACCCGGCCGTCGGCCTGCATGGTCGGAACGACTTCGATACCCTGCAGGGGCTGGGCACGCGCGAGCAGGCGCTGAAAGGCCCCGTCAAGAGCAGGGATGACATCGGGCAGGTCCGAAAGGTGGCAGCCATCCGGCAGGATGGCCGAAAACAGACGAACGGAGGATGCGGTCTGAGCAGCGCGGAGTAGTGGTTGTGGGCACGGCACGGGGACACGCGCCGCGCGATTCTGTCACGCAACCCACCACTTCATGCGCCATCGTCGCAAGGGCTGTATCTACTGTAAGCGCTGCCGCCAGATGAAAATCGCCTGAATCGACGGGCATTTACCCGCCATTTCACGCCTGCGCCCTGCCTGCGGGCGCCTCGAAGCGCTATTCCTGCACCTCGTTTCTGGCGCACCTCATGCTGCCTTTGCTCCGCCTCACCCACGCCCCAGGCAACCTGCAAAAGCGCTATTCCGGTTCTGCCCGAAACCGGTCCTTTCCGCGCTGGTGCCCCACCCCTCAGCATCGCCAGTCGGCAGGAGCTGTACACCATCCTCCCGGCATTTCGGGCGGATCAGATAGTTACACTAATACCAGTTTTTTACAACTCATCTTCCTGCAGCCTGCGCGCCGGTCCGCTTGCCAGCGATGCCGCGGCCGTTAGCGGACGGAGACAGGGTCCACGGTCCCGGCGCTGGTCCCCTCCCGTCAGCCACGCAAACGGACACACGCCCGCCTCATTCCGCCCATCATCCCGCCCACATTCCGCCCCATACCCCGCCCCGCATACCCTGCCCCACTCCGGCACCAGGCCGCTCACGGTAGCCTCACTCGCGCCGTGCCGCACAGCGCGCAGCGCGCGTTTCAGACCGGTCTGCTGCAGGATGAACGCCACCACCGCATCCGGGCCGTTGATGTCGAGCTGCGGCAGCGGCACCGTCAGCGCTTCGTCGGTGGCGATGGCCACGATGTCCGTCGTCCGGATACAGCAGCGGCTTGCCGACGCCGGGGGCGATGCACCTCGATCTTGGGCATGGCGGCGTGCTTTGCAGCCCTCGACCAGCACCAGTCGCAGGGCCTGCATGCGCGAGGTGCTCTTCGAGTGTGGGCTCGGGGCGCCGCGCAGCTCGTGCATCAGCGCCCAGCGCTGGTCGAGTGTAACCAGCACTGGTGGCACCGGCCTCGCGGTGGCGCCACGAGTCCTGCCGGGCTTTGTCGATATCGACCCGATGGTGGGCGTGCTTGATGACCGACACTCGTCAGCCCCGCCCGGATAAAGCGGGGAATGAGCTGCTCGATCAGTGCGTGGTTCTGCCGGAGCCGGACCAGCCGGCGAAACCAAAGACCACCGGCCTGGGGCTGTACCGGCGCCACGTCCTTCCCGGCCTGTTTCTGCCGGTACACCGGCGAAGGACTCCCGCCTGCCCTGACGGGAGTCCGCCCGCCCTGCCCCGCCGCCGGAAGCGCATGGTCTGCGGTTTCGGCACGCTCACCCATGGCGCTCAGGTCCGGGCGGCCACGTAGGCCTTGAGCTGGCGCACGTCGGCGCGGCATCCGCACCGCAGCGCCGGGCACGCGCCTCCAGTCCTTCCAGTCCGGCCGGCACCGGCGGCTGCTGGCCGATGGTCCTCGACGATGCTTTCGGCAAACTTAGCCGGCAGCGCGGTTTTCGAGGCAGAGCATGGGAATGCCCGGCTCGGCGGTACGCCTGCGCACACCTTCAGTGCCGTCGGCCGTGTGGTGTCGACCAGCACGCCGGCCTTCTGGTGCCAGTGGCGGATGGTCTGCAGCCGGTCGGCGTGGGTGCGCACGGACACGAAGCCCCATGCGGCCGCCTTCGCAAAGTCATCGGTACCGGCGAGGTCGAACTCGCCGGTTTCGCCCAGCTGCTGCCACAGTGCCCTGACCCGTTCGGCATCCCCCCCGTGCAGGTCGAAGACGAAGCGCTCGAAGTTGGACGCCTGGAGATGTCCATCGACGGGCTGAGGTGGCTGGGTGTCGAGCGCGCTGCGCACGCGATAGCGGCCGGTACGAAGAACCCGTCCAGCACGTCGTTCGCCCGTTTGCCACAGGGTACCAGCCGGCGGATGGGCAGGCCCATCCGTTTGGCGATGTGACCGGCCAGCACGTTGCCGAAGTTGCCACTGGGCACGGTGAACGAGACCTGCTGCGGCTGGCCGTCGGCGCCGTACGGCTGGCCGGCCGTGGCCAGCAGATAGCCCCGAAGTAATACACCACCTGGGCCACCACGCGTGCCCAGTTGATGGAATTGACGCTGCCGATGCTGTGCCTTTCATGAAGGCGAGGTCGCCGGCGACGGCTCACGAGGTCCTGGCAGTCGTCGAACACGCCCTCGATGGCGATGTGTGTAGATGTTGTCGTCCATCAGGGCTGAACATCTGCGCGCGCGCTGGAAGGCGCTCATCCGGCCGGCCGGCGAGAGCATGAACACGCGCAGGTGCTGGCGGCGCGCATCGCGTACTCGGCGGCGCTGCCGGTATCCCCGAGGTGGCACCGACGATGTTCAGCCAGCGGTCCTGCTTGAGCAGCGGTACTCGAACAGCCGGCCCAGCAGCTGCATGGCCATGTCCTTGAAGGCCAGCGTGGGGCCGTTGGAGAGCTGCTCGATGTACAGCCAGGCCCTGCGCATCCGAGGCCGGCTCCAGCGGCACCCAGGGGCGTGATGTCTTCGGTGCCGAAGATGGCCGGCGTGTAGGTCTCGTCGATCAGGCGTTTCAGGTCGTCGGCCGGGATGTCATCGCAGTAGCGCGACAGCACCCGAAAAGGCCAGGTCGGCGTAGGACTAGGCCGCGCCACACTGCAGCGGCGTCGTCGATCTGCGGGATGCTGGCCGGCATCACCAGGCCGCCATCGGGCGCCAGGCCGCCGAGCAGGATGTCGGAGAAACGCTGGGGCATGCCGCCCGTGACAGATATTCCATGGTCGTCCTGTTCGAGATTGGGCAGAAGTACCGTGCGCCCTGCAACGATGCGCATGGAATGGCCCGAAAGCCTGGCCCCGGCCCGCGGACGATGATGCCGTGGCGGGCCGGTCAGGCCATCAGTTGAGCTGTTCGACGCGCAGCCGCACCACGCTGGACGGCACCGACGGCAGGGCCTCGATGCGCCCGATGGCGGCATCGATGCGCTGTTCCACCGTGCGGTGCGTCATCAGGATGATGTCGGTGGTGGGTTCGCCCTCGCCGGCTGGCGCTGGATCACGGCATCGATCGACACGCCCTCGTCGGCCAGGATGCGCGTGATGTCGGCCAGCACGCCTGGCTCGTCCCTTACCTGCGCGCGCAGGTAGTGAGGCGGTTTCCATCTGGTCGGCCGGCAGTACGGGCACGGGTTGCAGCTGGTCCCGGCGGAAGGCCAGATAGGGCACACGGTGTTCGTCGGCCACGTCGGTCATCCGCGCCACGTCCACCAGATCAGCCACCACGGCGCTGGCCGTGGGCAGCTTGCCGGCACCCGGACCGTAGTAGAGGGTCTCGCCCACGGCATCACCCTTGACCCAGACGGCGTTCATGGCGCCCTCGACGTTGGCCAGCAGGCGGCGTTCGGGAATCAGCGTGGGGATGCACGCGCAGCTCGATGCCGTCGGCACGGCGGCGGGCAATGCCCAGCAGCTTGATGCGACAGCCCAGCCGGCCGGCGTAGGTGAAGTCCTCGGCCGCCAGCCTGCTGATGCCCTCGATGTAGGCCCTGTCGAACTGCACCGGCACACCGAAGGCCATCGAGGCCAGCAGCGTGGCCTTGTGCGCGGCATCCACCCCTCGATGTCGAAGGTGGGATCGGCCTCGGCATAGCCCAGCCGCTGCGCGTCGGCCAGTGCCGCGTCGAACGACAGCCCCTGTCGCGCATTTCCGAGAGGATGAAATTGGTGGTGCCGTTGATGATGCCGGCCAGCATGTCGATCCGGTTGGCGGCCAGCCCCTCGCGCAGCGCCTTGACGATGGGGATGCCCCCCGCCACCGCGGCCTCGAAGGCCACCATCACGCCCCTGCTCGCGGGCCTTTGCGAAGATCTCGTTGCCGTGCACGGCCAGCAGCGCCTTGTTGGCCGTGACCACCTGCTTGCCCGTGCAATGGCAGCCAGCACCACGTCACGGGCCACGGTAGTGCCACCCATCACCTCGACCAGCACATCGATGGCCGGGTCGTTGACGATGTCGAAAGGATCCTCGCTGATGGCAATGTCGGGCCCGACCATCTTGCGGACCGCATCCAGGCCACGGGACACCACCCGCGTCACGCGGATCCGGCAGCCGGAGCGCCGGCTGATTTCGTCGGCATTGTTCTTCAGGACCTCAAACACACCACTGCCGACCGTTCCCAGTCCGAGCAGTCCGACCTTGATCTCTTTTCATACGCTGGTAATGACTCTGGTTGTGTGGCGGGCCGCCGGGTGAGGCATCCATCGATGCCTGGTGCCGGCGCAGCCTGCTGTCTGTTCAGTCTCCGCCCGCCGGGCGGATGTGTCCTGTCCGGCCCCGCCGCTTCGGCGAAGGCAACCGGCTGGACGGCGGTGCATGGACGGCGTGCCCCCCTCACCGCAACGTGGCACCCGTCCGGGTAACGGCTCGCCCTGACGGCCACAGGGGCAACGATCCCTGGCCCCAGAGCGTGTCATGGCCTCAGACCCCTTGACGCAGCGCCAGCCCGGTAGTCGGCCAGGAAACGGTCGACGGTGAGCGCCTCGGTGAGGTCATCCGGGATTGGGGCAGGAACACCACGCGGAAGTGGTCGATCCGGCCAGTTGAAGCCGGTCCCTGCACCAGCAGCACCTTCTGGTGCTCGAGCAGCTGCAGGATGAACTGCTCGGTCATCCTGACCGGAGAACGCCGGGTCCAGCCGCGGAACAGGTACAGCGCCGCCCGCGGCTTGACGCAGCTCACGCCCGGTATGCTGGTGACCATGTCCCAGGCAGGTCACGCTGGCGGGCCAACCGCCCGCCCGGGCGCACCAGCTCGTTGATGCTCTGGTAGCCGCCCAGCGCCGTCTGGATGCCCATCTGGCCGGGCACGTTGGCGCACAGCCGCATGGAGGCCAGCATGGTCAGCCCCTCCAGATAGTCGCCGGCATGGCGCTTGTCGCCGGAGACGATCATCCAGCCGGCGCGATAGCCGCAAGCCCGGTAGTTCTTGGACAGGCCGTTCATGGTGATGAACAGCACGTCGTCGGCCAGCGAGGCGATGGAGGTATGGGTGGCGCCGTCGTAGAGGATCTTGTCGTAGATCTCGTCGGCAAAGATGATCAGGTCGTTCTGCCGGGCGATCTCGATGATGCCCCCTGCAGCACGTCATCCGGATCACAGCGCCCCGGTGTTGTTGGGGGCTGATGACGACGATGGCCTTCGTGCGCTCGGTGACCTTCGCGCGCATGTCGTCCAGATCGGGCGGCCAGCCGGCGCCCTCGTCGTCACATGTAGTGCACGGCGGTGCCCCCCGACAGGCTCACGGCCGCCGTCCACAGCGGATAGTCGGGTGTGGGCACCAGCACTCGTCGCCGGCATCGAGCAGCGCGCTTGAGCGACAGCACGATCAGCTCAGCTCACACCGTTGCCGATGTAGATGTCGTCGACCGTCACACCGCGAATGCCCTTGAGCTGCGAATAGTGCACGACGGCGCGCGCGGGCCGAGAACAGGCCCTGGAGTCGGAGTAGCCGGAGGCATCGGCCAGGTTGGCCATGATGTCCGGCGCACTTCGTCGGGTGCATCGAAGCCGAACGGCGCCATGTTGCCGATGTTGAGCTTGATGATGCGCTGCCCTTCTTCTTCCATCTGCTTCGCCCGAGCAAGGACGGGGCCACGGATGTCATAACAGACGTTGGCCAGTTTTGCAGACTTGTGGATGGTTTTCATGATGAGACAGGGGGCACCACCGGAATGGGGCGGCAACGCAGGCAATGCGCGGGTACCGGGGCCAGACATGCTGCTGGTGCCCCTGCAGGCCGTCGAAGCACGCCCCGGTTCTTCCCCAAGGTGCGTTACTATGCGCAATCGCATAATGTACACCGACGCGACCACCGAAACGTGTGATGAGCGTATTTGCTCGCAGGGCGTGAACGGGCCCCGCACACGCGCCGCACGTCCCGCCGAACGACCGGTTTTCCACCCGATGAAACTGCACGCCGACCGCCACGACGATCTCAATGCCATCACCGCCTACGGTGAGGGCTGGGTGGAAGTGAGCGGCATCCGTCACGAGGGCGCCCTGCTGATCCGCCCGGAGGGGCCGGTGCTGCCCTGGGATGTGGCGGGCTTCGAGGCACTGACGCCGGGACATCCTGCTGGCGCTGGGCGGGGCTGACGGTGCTGGCACCTGCAGCTGGCACGGTGCCCGCCGGCGGTACTGCCGCAGGAACAGCGGCGCCCCGGTGCAGGCCGCCCTCCCCGATGCGAACCGGTGCCACTCCCGCAGACCGATACCACGCCGGAAACGGTGCTCCCACCACAGGCGGGGCACGACCACCCTGGTGGCCTGCCGGCAAACGCCACATCGGGCGACGCGCCCGCCTTCGGCCGGAGGTGATCCTGCTGGTACCGGCAACCGGCTGCGGTTTCCGCATCCGCGCCTGACCCGCCCACTGCAGCAGGCTGGCATTGGCCTGGAGGCCATGGACACGGTGCGGCCTGCCGCACCTACAACATCCTGATGGCCGAGGGGCGCCAGGTCCTGGCCGCTGCTGCCTACAGGGGTGATTTCTCACTCGCCGTACACTGCAGTCTCTCTTCGATTTCTCCTGTTTTTCTGCTTCATGGAACAGACCTTCCCGGCCACCCACCTGCCCTCGCAACCCGGCGACACCGTGCCCGATTTCACCGCCGAAACCACCAGCGGCCCGCTGCATTTTTCCGATCTCAACGGCGAAGCTGGTGGTGCTGTACTTCTACCCGAAGGACAACACATGCGCAGTGACCAAGCCGGCGACTTTTACCGCCGCCTGGCAGGATTTCGTGAAGGCCGGCGCGCGAGGTCTATGGCATCTCGCGCGACAGCACGAAGAGCCACGCCACACTTCCGCGCAAAGCGCGAACTGCCGTTCGAGCTGGTCAGCGACCCGGACGAGACGCTGTGCGAACTGTTCGGTGTCATGCGAGCTCAAGAACATGTACTGCGCAAAGCAGGTACGCGGCATCGAGCGCTCGACCTTCCTGATCAACCGCGACGGCGTGCTGGTCAAGGCCTGGCGCAAGGTGAAGGTGCCCGGCCACGTTGCCGAGGTGCTGGCCGCCGTGCGGCACTATCATGACCACGGAACCCCGCCCCGGCCGAGGTGCCGCGAATGCGTCCGCCCCCGCACTGACCCATGATTTTCGACCGGCGCTTCGCGTCTCATGCCGGCATGCCCCATCGAGGCGCCGGTTTGCCCGTTTCCGGGTCACCAGCCCCTTCCGGCACCGTACCAGGCCACTGCCCTGCGCGGGTTCCGCATCTCAGCAGTCCCAGGTGTTCCGGGTGAGGTACCGGAACACCCCCATCTTTCCGTTGCACTGACCATCATGCCTCTGCCCAAAGCCCCGACCACCCCGGTGAACGCCTCGACATCAAGAAGCGTCGGCACAGAGGCCAAACTGCCGGCCGCCCGCCGGCGCCGGACCCGTGCGGCCGACGCGGGGGCCGACAGCGAGGCCACGATCCCCGCATCGCAGGTCACGGCCACACCGCTGCCACCGACCGGCCAGCCAGGCAGTGCACGAGAAACCGGCCCTGCTGGAGCGCAGCGCCGGCACCACAGCCCGCCACCGACCGGCCTGCTGCTGCCGGGCCTGCCGTCCGCCGGGCCGGCAGCCGCCCAGCCTGCAGCCCCAGCAGCCGGCCGCAGCCACCCGCCGTGTCTGCCGGGCCGCTGCCGCCCGGCCCGATGCGCCGCTGCCGCTGGAACAGGTCGAGACCCGCACCACGACAGGCGCCGCATCACACACGACGCTCACGGCACCGGGGTGCAGGCACCACCACGAACGGCTGCCGCCGTGCCGCCCCAGGCAGCGTAGGCGCACCAGCACCTGCAGGCATCCCGGCCTCCCGCCGCCACACCTGCCAGCACCACACCCCCAGGCCGTCACCTCTGCCCCCACCACCGCTGGCGGCCAGGGCCCCTGGCGCACCACCGCCGTCACCGGGCCACCGGCACGGACGCCACTGCCCGCAAGCTGTTCGTGCTGGACACCAACGTGCTGATGCACGACCCGACGGCACTGTTCCGCTTTCCAGGAGCACGACGTGTCCTGCCGATGATCACGCTGGAAGAGCTGGACGACTACAAGCGCGGCATGAGCGAGGTCTCGCGCCATGCGCGGCAGGTCAGCCGCAGCCTCGGACGAGCTGCTGGCCGACGTGAAGGCAGCACGACAGGGCATCCCCTGAACCGCCTGGGCTACAGTGACGCCACCGGACGGCTGTTCCTGCAGACGCGCGTGCTCGACGCCCCGCTGCCCGAGGCGCTGCCTCCCGGCAAGGCCGACAACCGCATCCTGTCGGTGACGGCCGCCCTGCGCCAGGTGTTCCGGCCCAGCAGGTGGTGCTGGTGTCGAAGGACATCAACATGCGCATCAAGGCGCGCTCGCTGGGCCTGCCGGCCGAGGACTACTTCAATGATCAGGTCACCGACGACCTCGACCTGCTCTACAGCGGCTCGTCTCGCCCTGCCCGCCGACTTCTGGGAGACCCACGGCAGGGACACATGGAAGCCTGGCAGGACAATGGCGCCAGCTTCTACCGCCGCATCCGTGGCCCGCTGGTGCCGCAGATGCTCGTCAACCAGTTCCTCTATCTGGAAGATGGCGGCACACCGCTGTTCGCCCAGGTACGCGAGCGCGAAGGCGCACCGCCGTGCTGCGCGTGGTGCGCGACTTTCACCCAGGCGCGCACGCCATCTGGGCATCACGGCCCGGCAACGTGAGCAGAACTTCGCGCTGAACCTGCTGCTCGATCCGGACATCGACTTCGTGACCCTGCTCGGCCAGGCCGGCACCGGCAAGACGCTGCTGGCTCTGACGGCGGGCCTGGCCCAGACCCTGGACCAGAAACGCTTCTCCGAGATCATCATGACCGCGCCACCGTGCCGGGGCGACGCATCGGCTCGCGGCACCGAAGAAGATGGCACCCTGGATGGGCGCACTGGAAGACAACCTGGGAGGTGCTGAACCAGGGCAGCGCCGGCGGCGCGAATGGGCCGGGCGGCCGCCATAAAACCTGATCCGCTCGCGCATCCGCATCAAATCCATGTCGTTCATGCGCGGCCGCACCTTCAACAACAAGTACCTGATCATCGACGCGCGTAGAACCTCACGCCGCAGATGAAGAGCCTGGCCACCCGCAGGCCCGACACGCTGCCGGCAACATCGCCCAGATCGACACGCCCCACCTCACCGAGGGCATCGTCCGGCCTGACCTACGTGGGTCACGCGCGCGCTTCCAGGGCTGGAAGCACGGCGGCCACCTCACGCTGCAGCGCGGTGAACGCTCGCGGCTGGCCGATTTTGCAGGCGACGTGCTGTAGTGCGTGTGCCATGGCATCCATCCACCCCTCCTTTGGGCATGGATGACAGTGTTGGCAGTGCCTGAAGCCATCGAGGATTCTGCGACGCTGCCGCCTTGTCCCGCCCGCCCGCCTCGCCGACGAACGGCAGTATTTCGGTCACGAACGGTTGGCTGCGTTGCGAACACAGCCAGCCCCGGACGTTCCTGCAGCCCCGTCCGGCCCGGCACGCCCCGGGCGCGCAGCCGCGCCAAAGCCCCTCCAGGACGGCCCGATGCCCGCTGTTGACGCCAGATGGCGGCCGTTAGGCAGCAAATGGGTAATTTCGCCCACCGTCGCTTCGGTAACATGAATCATTTTTCATGCGACGAAATATGATTCTTGTCGGATGACCTGCATTTTTCGGTGACGGTGTCCGGAAAACTTTTCTAGCATGTTTGCGTTCTGCGGGCATTCGCGATGAAAAGTAACCGCGCGCCCTCTCGCGCCGCCACCGGCCTCCTGATCCCGGGCTGGTCACGGTCGAGAAGTTCACCAGTGGCAGGGGGCGGCGCGCCTGCCGCCGACCGGACGCTCTACTCGCTGCAGGCCCTGCGTTTCATTGCCGCGGCCTGGTGGTCTCAGCCACATCCGGACCGAATTCCGGCTCACCCTTCGGCAGCAGTGGCGTGGACGTGTTCTTCGTCATCTCCGGCTCATCATCTACTACGTCACCACGCGGTGCGCCGCAGTTCTTCACCCGCCGGCTGATCCGCATCGTGCCGCTGGCACTGGCTGGGCACCCTGCTGCTGGCCGGCGTGGGTTGTAAGCGCCCGCATGCTCACGGCCTGCAGTTCCGATGCAACCACGCTGCTGGGCTCGCTCTTCTTCATTCCGGTCTGGAATGAATCGTTTCCAATACCACCTGCCACTGCTGCTGCTGGGCGGTCAGCTGAACTACGAGATCCTCTTCTACCTGATCTTCTTCGTGGCCTGAAGATCGTTTGCTCCCCACCGGCTGCTGATCACCTCGGCCCTGCTGGTGGGTCTGGCCCTGCTGCATCCGCTGGCCGCGCCGCAATCAGCACTGGCCTTCTGGGCGATGCCTACATCATCGAATTCATCTACGGCATGCTGCTGGCCCAGCTGATCCTACGCACCCGCTTCATCGAACACGCCCGGCTGCCGATCGTGCACCGCCGTGGCGTAGTCGCTACTGCTGGCTGCTGCTGCCGGAACAGGGCTTCATCCAGCAGATCGCCTGATCAAATGGCAGCGCATCCTGGCCATCGGCCTGCCCAGCACCGCCCTGGTGGTGCTCACGCTACCTGCGAGAGGCATTTCCGCCGGCTGGGCCAGCCCAGTGAAGACAGGCATCAACTTCCTGGGCGAGCTGTCATCCCCATCTACATCTTCCATATCCATGTAACTGGGCAGTGCTCAAGCGGCTGGGCGCACTGAAACTGGGCCTGCCGGCCTACACGGCCGTGATGTTTTGCCGCCGCGCTGACCGTGGCCACCGCCGCCCACCTGCTCTATGAGCTGCCGGTGCGCAACTACCTGAGCCGCAAGCTGCTGCTGCACAGCCGGCGCGACACCCGCAGGGTAGCCGGTGGGCCGGACGAAACCGGCCCGGCCGCCACGGGTGTCCCGCCGGGCACCCCTGGGGGCAGCCGCCGGCAGCAGCGGCGCGGGTGCACGGGGTTCGTGAACGCCTCGCTGAGAGGTCCCACCTCGCGTTACCTCAGTTCCCCGCGCGCAAGTTGTCGAGCTTCGTTAGCACTGGCCGATATGGAAGGCCAGCGTACGGCAGACTCGATCGGGCCGTTACGCTGCTTGCCGATGATGATCTCGGCCATGCCCTTGGTCTCGGCATCGGGGTCGCAGCGGTCGTCGCGGTGGATGAAAGAAGATCACGTCCGCCATCCTGTTCGATCGACCCCGATTACGCGCAGGTCACTCGCGTGATCGGCTTCTTGTCCTGGCGCTTTTTCCACCTCGCGAGAGCTGTGACGACGCCTGTGACCGGGCACTTCGGCTCCTTGGCGCGGCATCGGTGCCCACGAGATCTCGCCCACCTCGGTGGCTTTGGTTCTCCGCGCCCGCCAGATTGGCCCCGTCATCAGCTGCGGGTAGTCGGTGACGATCAGCCCCAGATGGCCCGGAACTGCCGCGCCAGCCGCCGCGCATCGTGCGCGCAGTTCGAAAGGGATCAGTGCCGGCGTCTCGTCGATGAACATCGGCGGCATCACTGCATCTGCCCATGGCATCGCTGAGCGACGGATGAAGTCGTCCTCAGTCAGCCGTCCGGATCCGCAGCCGCTGCTGGTCGATCCGCCCGGTCAGGAACCGATCGAACGCATCACCAGCTGCTCGGCGCCCATTCCATGCTGAATACGGCCACCGGCGGCTTGGCTACGAAATGCACGGCACGTGTTCACCAGTCGTTCAGCGCACAAAGGCCGTCTTGCCCACCGAAGGACGGGCCGCCACGATGATCAGGTCGGCTGCATGCCCGAGGTCATCGGTCCAGATCCGGTGAGCCGGTGGCAATGCCGGTGATCTCGCTAGGATTGTCGCGGCTGCAGAGTTCGTCGAGTGCGCTGGAACACCTGCTGCCCACAACGTGGACCGATGTGACTGGAAAGTCGTTGCGCTTTCTTCGCCGCTGTCCTCGGCAATCTTGAACATCTCGGCCTCGGCCGCGTCAACACCTCGTTGACCGGCCGGCCCTGGGCGATTAGCAGAAGGCTTCGGTGGCGATCTGGTCCGACACGGCGATCAGCCGGCGCAGCACAGCGGTCGCGACCATCTCGGCATAGTGGCGGATGTTGCTGGCCGAGATCACCGCATTGGACAGCATCATCAGATACTGCTCGCCCCGGCATCTTCCAGACGCCCGGCCAGCTGCAGCGCATCGCCGACCGTCAGCGCGTCGGCCGGCGCCGGCCCGCAGCAGACATGGAGATGTGCTGCCATATCGAGACGGTGATCGTGCCGGTAGAAAGTCATCATCGTTGATGATGTCGGCAATGTCTTCCCAGGTGCTGTTGTTGAGCAGCAGTCCGCCCAGCACCGATTGTTCGGCTTCGACCGAATGCGGCGGCAACCGCAGTTGTGCAACTTCGCTGTCCATGAGGCAAGAATCGGGAGAAACGAAAAGCGGCAGACGCCCGCACCACGCGCCGGAACGCCGGCATCGCCTGAACATGGCATGGTACGGCATGGCGTAGAACATGCCCATGGTTCCGGGCACAACGACACCCGGCGGAGCTGTCGCTCGCTGGAAAGGGCAGAGACATCGACGAGAAGCGTCCGCAGGACGCCCCTTTTCGTGAGACCAGGCGACGCCCGAACTGACTGCGGCTGTCTGCCGGCAGGCAGCGCGCCACGACCTGCGGGGCGAAGCCCCCGCCGGCATCAGGGCGGTCGCCGATCACGTTGATGGTGATGTCGACCAGCACGTCGGTGTGCAGGGGCCCACCTGAACGGGTGCTCGCCGATGGTCCAGATGGGACCTTACGAATCCGGACCATGGACTTCTGCACCGAGGCAAAGCCGGCCTGGTGCGGGGCGTCGGCGATGTTGGCGTTGGTGACGGAGCCGACCGAAACAGGCGGCCGTCCACACCGGACTTTTCGGTGAGCGAGGAACTGGCGACCGGCAGTTTCTCGCCTTCGGCCTGAGCGGCAGCCAGCTTCTCGCCTGGATGCCTTCCGTCAGCACGACAAATATAAATAAACGTAATACGTAACTG
>BNJV01000608.1_pt1 | contig 80281 bp, 106 predicted proteins | sample 8540591 | NCBI WGS metagenome assembly BNJV01 (sample SAMD00202457, study PRJDB9452) | human saliva metagenome | host: Homo sapiens | reverse complement strand
AAAAAAATTGGTATTATATTAAAAAGAATAAATATAGATATTTGTGGTATAATATCAAAAAAGGGGGAAAAGAGAGTTAGAATGAATAAAAGGGAAGTTGGGTTTAAGTATGAGAATGTAGCGAAGGAATATTTGATTTTGCAGGGGCTTGTGTTTGTTGAGAGTAATTTTTATACTAAATTTGGGGAGATTGATCTGATTTTTTTTGAGAAGAGTAGCCAGACGCTTGTGTTTGTGGAAGTTAAGTATCGGAAAAGTGACTTTTTCGGGTCGGCGATTGAGATGGTGACACAGGAGAAGCAGAATAGGATTCTTGCCAGTTCGCAGGTTTATCTTTTGAAAAAAAATTGGGACAGGAATGTGAGGTATGATGTTGTTGGAGTAAGTAAGGACTCTGGAAATATTGAGTGGTTAAAAAATGCGTTTTGAGGTGGTTATATGAGAAATGATGAAAAATGCTGTAAATGCGGAATGGATATATTTGAAATAAAAAAGGTGGCTATTCCTACAAAAAAGGCTGTTGGAGCAAAGATAGCTATTGATACGTTTTATTTGAAAATATGTAAAAACTGTGGATATACGGAAATGTACTCAACCAAAATAATTCAGAAGGTTGAAGATCCAGTCTAAAGTTTTTGGGGAAATAATATTTAATTTTAAAGGAATTTTGTTTAAGAATCAGGATATAATTTCTGGGGAGGAACTGGTTGAGTGTGATATTGTGTCAAAGGATACGAGAAATATTTTGAACAGCTTAAAAAAATTTACGGAAATTAAATAATATTTACTATGTATGGGATTATAACAAGGGAATTTAAGAGATTGATTTATTCCTATAAGTATAATCATAGGAAGATTATGGCAAAACTAATTGCTGAATTGGTAAAAGAGGAGTTTTATTATGTTTTTAAAAAAAGGGAAAAAAATAGATGTTGTTGTAAGTGTGCCTGTCAGCAGGAAAAAGGAAGAATGAGAGAGGATATAATCAGGTTGATGAAATTTTGAATTTTTTTAAAGTTAATTATGTCCAGCTTGAACGGGTTAAGAATACGAAAAAGATGGCGGAAATTTTAAATGAGGAAGATAGGAATAAAAATATAAAGGGAGCTTTTAAAATTTCTGGAAATATTGATTTTAGGAATAAAAAAATATTTCTGATACTTGATGATATTGTAACGACTGGGGCGACACTTAGGGAAATTAAGAATAGTATTTTAGAGCAGTTGGACAATGGAGAAAATACCAGTAATATAAGAATAACTGTTTTTTGCCTGGCTGCGGCTAGGGAAATTAAGATGAATAGAGGAGAAATATGAGTTTTAAATTAAAGATGAAACTTTTGCTGTTTTTAGTAAGTTCAGTTATTTCATTTTCAGCTTCTGTACAGAATGAGAATTTTCACGAAAATGTAAATGATACTGTGAATATTCAGGAGAATTACTTGATTAGTGCGGCGAAAAGAAATAATAAAAAAAATAGTGAAAAATTTTGGAAAGAAAAATGAAAAAGTTGATGATAATGATAAAACTGATGCGGCAGATGAAAATGCAGATGTTTCTAAATCAAATGAATCATTGAAATACAGTCAGAGAAATGATGGGATTATTGACTTAAATTCGTTAGTTCACAAAGAGGATACTGAATTTAGGGTGCTTAATGGGAATAATGTGAAAATTATGTTAAGAACAAAAAATAATGATGTTTATTCTGCGGAAGTTGTATATGATGGCGGGAAAAATCTGATGCGTGGAATTGGAAATTATGGTGGAAATGAAATTTTTATGGCTGAAATCCCAAGCAGTGTGTCAAGTTATTATTTTGTGCTGACAGATGACAAGACAAAATATTATATGGGAAGAAATATTTCAAAAAATCTAAAGGACATAGAAAGATTTGAGTTTTCACGTTCAAATAAATTAACAACAATTCCAGAATGGGCGAGAGGTTCTGTAGGATACCAGATTTACATTGATTCATTTAGAAATGGGGATGTGGATAATGATGCAATTTTTAACGAATTTGGGACAGATGACTTTGCTGAGCCTACTGGAGAAATTCGTTCAGGAAGATCAAAAAAAGATTTAGTTTTGGCATATTGGGGCGGAAATGAGAAAGCCGCAATTTTCGCTAAATGAATGGAATAGTAATTATGAGGAAAAGAATGAGTGGGAAGAAAATACGTTAAATGATGTTCAAAATTACACACGTTATTATGGCGGAGATTTAGAAGGAATAATTGAAAAACTTGATTATATTAAAGATCTTGGTGTAGAATATATAATTTTATCATCGCCATTTTATTCGCTTTCTAACCATAAATACGACACAATTTACTTTAATCACGTTGATCCGTATTTTGGCTACATAGAGCAGACTGGAACGTCAAAAGGGCTTGACATAAAATCAAAAGTTCATAATAACAATGGGGATATGGAATTAAATTTACTTATTTTTAATCCTGAAACTGATAAAAACTTGCTTGATGAAGACTTGCTAGATCCAAAAACGTGGGTTTGGACAGATTCTGACTTAAAACTGGCTAGCCTTGTGAAAAAGGCCCATCAGAAAGGGTCTGAAAGTGGTTCTGGAAGTGGCTGCTGACACTACATCGAACAGATTTTTTGCGATAAATAATAAGGAATTTTCAAACTGGTATTTGAAGGATACTGTGCTTGACTTAAAAAATCCTGAAGTTAGAAATTATATTGAAAATGCGATGAAAAAATGGATTTTAGGGCCTGATGGGACATTTAAGAAGGAAATTTATGATGACGGGATTGATGGAATAAGATATGTTTACTATGATAATGCAAATAAGGAATATATTGCAAATATTACAGAAAATTTGAAAAAGTATAAGCCAGACTTGCTGATTACAGGGGAAGTTTCAAATAGCATTACAAAAGATATTGAAGATGGAATTTATGATAGCGGGAGCAGATTATAACATAATTAATAATATTATAAAATATACTGTAAATACTAATCCAAATTTCCGTATTGGCGGAGTTGAATTTGCAACAAAATTAAATGAAATTTATAACAGATATTCAAGCAATCGCTTTAATATGACACAAGTGTTTATCGGATCGCTTGATACAGACAGAATTTTTAGCGGAATGATAAATCCAAATAGAGTTTATGATAGAAATAACCAGTCAGATCAAGGATATTTAAATATCCGTCCAGATCTTTACGATGGAACTGCTGTAAATAAATTAAAAAGAGTAGTTGCAATGCAAATGATGCTGCCTGCCACGCCAATTATATATTATGGAGATGAAAAGGGAATGTGGGGAGCAGATTCACCTAGAAATAGAAAGCCCTATGTTATGGGAGGATTATGAACCCTATGACAATGAAACTGACAATATTATTAAATATAAAGACAGGCTTAGAAGTTTGCCGAGCGTTGTGGAAGTAAATGAAGTTCAAAAGTGGATTTCATATCCTGTAAAAAGTAATCCTGATATTGAAAATCATTACAGGGCATTGTTAAAAAGTACGTAAGAACATAAAAAAACTTTGTTTAAAAAATGGGAAATTAAGAATACTTGAAGTTTATAGCGATCCAAAGACAAAAGGACGTATTGACTCAGAAATTACAGCTTATCTAGATGACCAGAAAAGACGGGCAAAATCTGTATCAAGGTCGTGATATAAATCCTGCAAGACCAAATACAGACTTCATTTCCTATGAAATATCAGATGGAGATGAGTCAATGATAATAGTGGTAAATAACGGGTCAGATGAATATCCGCTATCGTTTACAGGTACCAAAATTATTTGGGATTTTATAGAAATCAATTAAATTTAAAGGAAAAATTATGCGATTTCTGACAAAAAAATTCAAGTTAACGTAAAACCTTATGAAGTTAAGGTTTTATACAGCAATGCGAAAAAAATATGTTTGATTCATTTAGACAAAAATAAAAAAATAAGAGAATCTGAATTAAAGATATGTAAGGGGCAAAAGCCCCTTTTTAAAACGTAATTTATTTAAATATTTAATAATAAAAAAAAGAGGAAAGATAAAATGATACAAAATTCTAAAATTGGAACATTGGAAGTCGTTACTGGAAGCATGTATTCAGGGAAAAAGCGAGGAGCTTATAAGACGGCTTAGACGTGCAGAGTATGCAAAACAGAAAATAGTTGCATTTAAACATGCGATTGACAACAGATATGGGGAAAATGGAGTATTTTCACATGAAAATAACAGTTTCAGGGCCTATCCTGTGAGCGATGTTTCCCAGATGGAAGAAATTATGGAAAAAAATGTTGATGCTGAAGTGATTGGCATTGATGAAGTACAGTTTTTTGGGGAAAAGGTTGTTGATTTTTGCAAGAAGTATGTGGAATATGGGAAAAGAGTGATTGTCGCAGGTCTTGATATGAGCTTCAGGGCAGAGCCTTATGAGCCTGTACCGAAACTGATGAGCATTGCCGATCAGGTGGATAAGCTTCATGCAATTTGCATGGTTTGCGGAAAGCCTGCTTATGCGAGCCAGCGTCTTATCAATGGAGAGCCTGCGTATTATGACGATCCGCTGGTTATGGTTGGGGCAAGTGAAAATTATGAGGCAAGATGTCGCAGACACCATATTGTAAGGTATAGAGATGATAAAAAAGGAAAAATATATTTTATTGTTGGAACGGAAATTAACGTTGGCAAGAAATTTGTTGAAAAAATGTATGAGGAGCAATTTGTTGATGATAAAAAAATAAAAACGATTGTTGTAAATGGGCAAATGAGTGGAAATGAAAAAACTGATTTGAAAAATTTACGTGAAAAAATAAACTTGGCATTAATTGAAAATGACTATATTTTTGTCAGAATTACTGGAGGGCTTTTGTTAAAACTGGAAGGAAGCTACAGTATTCTGGACTTTTATGTGTGAATTTAGAAAAAATTCGGAAGTTATTATTGTTTCAAAAAAATAAAAAAAGGTGTGCTTAATCAGATTTTTATTGACAGTTGATTTATTAAAAAAATCAGACTTAAATTTAAAAGAAATTGTCTATAAAGAAATGGGAATAGTCATGCTGGGGAAGAAAAAGGAAGAAAATGGTGTTATTGAGAAAAATATCGAAGATAACGGAAGTTAAGTATCGAGAGTTGTAGGATTTGAATTTATTACAATTAGAATATAAATTAATAGTAAAAATTTAAAGGAGAAAAATTTTGCGAATGAAAAAAATTATTGATTGTTATTTTGTTTTGTTTTTTTGTGTAATTGCTTGTGGGAAGAAAAAGCCAGGGAACTGGAAAATATAAATAAAAAAATCGTATTCCCTAATGTCCAATTAGAAACTAAAAACAACGGAAGATGAAATTAAGGAAATGGTAAATATTTGGAATAAAAGCTTCTAGTAATGGGGATTTTGATACTTTTAGAAAAAAATATTGGCAGATAAAATTGAATATTATCAGACAACAGTATCAAAGGATTATTATATTAGGGATCAAAAAGAAATTTTTTTGAGAAAAAAATCCAGTTTATGGACAGGTTTTAAAGGGCAATATTGAAGTGGAAAAAAATATCAGATAGACAAGTAAAAAGCAGAGTTTGTGAAGGAAGTTACGACAAAGGAAGGGATAAAAAGATTATCCATCATATTTAGTATTTGAAAAAAATTAATGGTGAATGGAAAAATTGTTTTAGAAAGTGATTTAGTTTCTGATGCAAATATAAGAAAACAAAAAAATGCCAAAAACCAAGTTAATAGGTAATTCAGCGGAAGCATATCAATTAGTGAAAAAAATCAATAATTAAACATAATTTAGCTAATGTTAATTGTATAATGGCTTCAGATGGACAAGATGAAAAATTATTATTATTTTGATATTCGCAGTGATAACGAAAAAGTGTGGAGGAGATCCAAGTGTAGCGCCACGATTATTCAGTTATCAAGTAAATAAGAAAACAGGTGAATTAAAAACAGATTCAATGGATTGGGCTGAAAAAGTTGGTAAAGATCCTTTAACAATGGAATTTCATGCGATAGATTAAAATTTGAGAGAGAAATTAAGAATAATTTTAAAAAAATTTGAAGGAGAGATTTGGAATGAAAAAAATTTATTTTTGTTAGGGATTTTTTTATATTAACTTTTTATGGCACAGGCTAATAGTTCGTTTAATTATAAATAGTTATTATGTAACTGAAATTATTGATATAAATAAAGTTAATTTAAAAAAATTGGAATTTTAAGACGAGATATTTATGTAAAGTATAAAAAAATTATATAAAAGGAGAAATATGAGTATTTTAGATGAACTAAATAAGGAGCAGAGAAAAGCTGCAGAAAAAATAGAAGGGCCTGTATTGATACTGGCTGGAGCGGGAAGCGGGAAAACACGGACAGTTACCTATAGAATTGCACATATGGTAAAAGAGATAGGAATTTCACCACTTAATATTCTGGCACTTACTTTTACGAATAAGGCGGCAAGGGAGATGAAGGAGAGGGCTGCGGCTCTTATTGGGCATGAGGCGAATAATCTTGTTGTTTCTACGTTTCACTCGTTTTCGGTGAGATTGCTTAAAACTTATTCTGAGAGAATTGGGTATGGACGGAATTTTAATATTTATGATGTAGATGACCAGAAGTCGATTATTACAAAAATAAAAAAAGAAATGGGAATTAAGGATAGTGATGGCATTCAGCCAGGAAAACTTGCAAATAAGATTAGTAAATTGAAGGAGCAGGGTATAGGGATTAAGGAGCTGGAGCGGGAAATTGATATGAGAATTCCTGCAAATAGGCTTTTTGGCGAGATTTATCAGAAATATAATGAAGTTTTGAAGGCAAATAATGCGATGGATTTTTCAGATTTGCTTTTAAATGCGAGAAAGCTGATGGATGATGCTTTTGTGCTGGAAAAAATACAGGAAAGATATAGATATATTGTGGTGGATGAGTATCAGGATACTAATGATATCCAGTATGAAATGATAAATTTAATTGCGGCCAAGTATAGAAATATTTGTGTTGTGGGAGATGAAGACCAGAGTATTTATGCATTTCGTGGGGCAAATATCAATAATATACTAAATTTTGAGAGGGATTACAAGGAAGCATTTACAGTAAAACTTGAAAGAAATTATCGTTCTACTAAGAAGATACTGGATACAGCTAATGAACTTATTAAAAATAATAAAAGTTCAAAGGGGAAAACTCTTTGGACAGATGGCTCGGATGGTGAAAAAATTAAGATTTATAATGCAGCGACTGTTTTTGATGAGGCGGATTTTATTATAACGGAAATGAAAAAAAAGAAAAAAGATGGCGCTGAGTATAAGGATATGACGATTTTGTATAGAACGAATGCACAGTCGAGAGTGCTGGAGGAAAAACTTCTGGCTGCAAATATTCCGTATAAAATTTATGGAGGGATGCAATTCTTTCAACGTAAGGAAATAAAGGATATTTTAGCATATTTAAGCCTTTTGAATAATAAAAATGACAACCATAATTTTTATCGTATAATTAATGTTCCAAAACGTTCTGTGGGGGAAAAGACGCTGGAAAAAATACAGGAAGTCGCAAATGAAAGAAATATTTCCATGCTGGAAGCGCTTCGCTACATTGATGAAATTCCAGTAAGAACTGCTACAAAATTGGCATTACGAGAATTTTACAATATGATGCAGAATATTTATTCAAATCTTGATGAGATGTCAATTAAGGAAATATTTGATGAAATATTGATTAAAAACACATTATATTGATTCAATTGAAGACAATAAGGAAGACAGGGTTAGAAACATTGAAGAATTGTTAAACAGTATTACAGAACTTGAAAAGCAGAAGCCAAATATGACTTTAAATGAGTATCTTGATATGATTTCATTAAGTTCGGCAACTGATGAAATGGAAGAAGATGAAAATTATGTAAAACTTATGACAATTCACAGTTCAAAAGGATTGGAATTTGATTATGTCTTTTTAGCTGGAATGGAGGACGGACTGTTCCCATCAATTTCCTTTGATACACCAGAAGAAGAACTGGAAGAAGAACGTAGACTTTGCTATGTGGCGATAACCCGTGCAAAAAAGGAATTATTTATTTCATATTCATCTTCTAGAAAAATCTGGGGAAAAGATGATAACGCACGCCGGCCATCAAGATTTATCTATGAAATGAAACAGGAAAATCTGGAATATGTTGGAAGAAAATATGGAAGTAAATCGCAAACTTCGAGAAGTTTTACACCTAAAGTAGAGAATTTCAATCCATTTTCTAAAAATAAATTTGGAACATTTGGTAAAAAATCAAGCAGTTCTCAAGCTGCTTTAAGTGCCAATTCTAAATATAAAGTTGGAGATGTGGTTAAGCATAAAAAATTTGGACGTGGGAAAATAAAAAAAGTGGATATGAAAAGTATGATTGTGGAATTTATGGTGGGGGAAAAAGAAGATAGCATTAGTGCTGGCAGATAAAATTTTAGAAAAAAATAAATAATGATTTTATTGCAGTAAAAAGCCTTTTTTTGTTTTATTCAAAGAGGTTTTTACTGTATTTTTTTAGTATATTTTCAAAGAATAAAGGATTATAATTGAATATACAAATTAAAAAGTATAAAAAAAGTGATAAAGATTGACTGCTGGCAGTATTTATAATGGTTCTCTTGTCAGGAAACAGAGAAAGGTCAAAAAAATACTGCGCTTATCGAATTTTTTTAGACTTTTATAGACAACTAAAAAAATTATGAAAGAAGGAACAAATGAAAAAAATATTATTATTAGGAGCGATTGCAATATTGGCAGTTGCTTGTGGAAATAAAGCAAAAACAGAAAATGAAAATGCAAAAACTGGACAAAATGCAGAATATACGCAATATTTGGACAGCTTGAAAGCTGATAACAATTTAAAAATCACAATGGGAAAAAGTTCCAGTAACAATTGTCGGAAAAGAATTAAAAGTTGGAGATAAAATAAAGGAAGTGCCTTTGGTTGTAAATTCAAAACTGGATGAAAAAAATATATTTGAAGATAAAAATATAAAAGTAATTTACACAGCGCCGTCGCTTGATACAAAGGTTTGTTCGTTGCAAACTAAACAGCTGAATGAAGCTGCAAAAAAATATCCAAATGTAAAATTTTACTCGGTAACAGTTGATACTCCATTTGCTCAGGAAAGATTTTGTACAGCTAATGAAATTAATGGGCTAAAGGCAGTTTCTGACTTTTAAATATCATCAATTTGGTATACAAAATGGATTTTTTTCGTAAAGGAAAAAGGTCTTTTGACAAGAGCACTCATGATTGTTGATGAAAAATAATGTTGTAAAAGTATATTGAATATGTGCCGGAAGAAGGAAAAAGAGGCTGATGTTGACAAAGCATTGAAGTTCTTGGAAAATAATTTGATAAAAAAATAAAAATTTTGAAAAATCTGAAAAAAATAGGGTATAATTAATTATAATAAACTTTCTGGAGGGAAAAATGAAAAAAATAAAATTATTACTTCTAATTTCAGTTTCAGCAATGATTTTTTTACATCTTGTGGAGATAAATACAGCATTGGAAATTTGAAAAAGAATGACAAATTACTAAAAGAAACAGCTATGAAAGTGTAAACAGAAGAAAGATGAAAAGATTTGCAGAAATGTGGAGCAGGCACAAAATGAACTGGCGCAAGAATGGTGGAAAAAAGTAAAGCCTGAAGTTTCTAAAAAGGTTGACAAAATTTCAAAGGATGCACTGGCTGGAGATGCAAGCTCTAGTATGGAAAGCGCGCCTGAAAAACTTTGGGAATGGGAAGCAAAACATCTTTCTACAACACCGCAAAAGGCTAAGGAAATGACCTTTCAGCTGTTAAAGGATGCTGCGCAAAAAATAAAATTTGAAAAATTTGAATATGATTTGGAAAATGTAAAGACAGGGCAGACAAGCGCTGGAAGAAATTATGCTATTATACCTGCAAAAAGTATAATTTCAGCTCAAGGTCAAAAAATGGAATTAGATCAAAAAACTTTGGTATTTGAAGATAAAAATAAATGGTATTTAGTAAATATCGATGACAAAAACAAAAAAATTATCCTAAAAAGAATTGTATTCGGATCTTGCAGATGTAAAAAAACAGAATAATAAAAAAATAGGGAAATAAAAAAATACTGGGGAGCAAAATTTTTGCTGAGAATTAAACCCATATAACCTGATACAGGTAATGCTGTCGGAGGGAGTATTTTATATAAAAATAGAAAAATAATTTTTAAAGTTATTTTTTTATTTATCTTTTTAAATTATTTTAGAAAAATTTATAGAAATATAGAATCTCCTTACGATAAGGGGATTTTTTGGTTTTGAAAAAAATTTTTAATTAAAAAATTTCAATTAAGGAAAGGAATGGTAAATCATGGGAAAAAAAGAAATTAATGCAAGTGTTGCAATTCAAGTGCTACCTAATGTTGCGGGAAATGAAGAAATTGTAAGAGTTGTCGATGAAGTTATTGCATTTATTAAAAGCAAAGGGTTAAAAATGAATGTTGCTCCATTTGAAACGACGATAGAGGGAGATTTTGACGAGCTTATGGAGATTGTGAAGGAATGTCAGATTGTGGCTGTGAAGGCAGGAGCAGAAGGCGTAATGTCTTATGTAAAAATAAATTATAAACCGAAGGGAGATATTTTAAAGATTGATGAAAAAATTTCAAAATATAACAGATAAAATTGCACCAAGTATTATTATTGTAATATTGCTGATAATTTGGCAAACTTTATCAATGGTTAATATTATTCCAAAATTTATGCTGCCATCACCGATTGAAGTTGTAAGAGCGTTTATTTCAGATTTTCCACTGCTTATGGAGCATACAGAAATTACTCTTATTGAGGCATTTTTAGGACTTGGATTGGGAATAATTCTGGGATTTGCTGTGGCGGTTATTATGGATAGGTTTGAATATGCCTATAAAATGATTTATCCTGTTCTGGTTATAACACAGACGATACCGACAGTTGCGATTGCACCGCTTTTGGTGCTCTGGATGGGATATGGAATATTGCCTAAAATTATGCTTATTTTACTGACTTCATTCTTTCCGATTACGATTGGGCTGCTGGATGGATTTCGCTCGGTTGACAAGGATATGTTGAATTTGCTGAAAACAATGGGGGCGACATCATTTCAGAATTTTATTCACTTGAAGCTGCCGAGTTCGCTTGGATATTTTTTTGCAGGTCTTAGAATCTCGGTTTCATATTCGATAATTGGGGCAGTTGTGGCTGAATGGCTGGGCGGATATGACGGGCTTGGAGTTTATATGACAAGAGTTAGAAAATCATATTCTTTTGATAAGATGTTTGCTGTGATTTTTTTGATTTCCGGGATAAGTTTGCTGCTTATGTATTTTGTAAAAAAAATTCAGAGATGGTGTATGACTTGGGAAAGATAACTATAGAAATAAAAAAATATTAATTAAATTTGTAAATTTTATAATAATTTAGACAATTATAAAAAAAGTTATAAAAAAATTGAAAAGAGGTAAAAAAATGAGAAAAGTGTCAAAAATCTTAATTTTATGTTTAATCTTAATTCTTATTGTTTCGTGCGGGAAATCTAAAGATAATAAAAAAATAAGAATTGTGCTAGATTGGGTACCAAATACTAATCATACAGGGCTTTATGTGGCAAAAGACCTGGGATATTTTAAAGAGGAAGGAGTCGATGTGGAAATTGTGCAGCCGCCTGAAGGAAGTACGACAGCGCTTATCGGAGCTGGTGGGGCAGAATTTGGGATAAGTTTTCAGGATACGCTGGCAAAATCATTTGCAAAGGAAAATCCTGTGCCAGTAACGGCTGTTGCGGCAATTCTTCAGCATAATACATCTGGAATTATCTCATTGAAGGAAAAAGGGATAGATTCTCCAAAAAAACTGGAAGGTAAAAGATATGCCACTTGGGAAGATGATATTGAGCAGGCTATTTTGAAGAAATTAGTAACTGATAATGGCGGGGATTTTTCCAAAGTAAAATTAATTCCCTATACAGTAACAAACGTTGTTGCCAGTTTAAAGACAGATATTGATGCCATCTGGGTTTATTATGCCTGGGACGGAATTGCAACAGAAAGGGCAGGACTAAAGACAAACTTTTTAAAATTACGTGACTATGGAAAGGAACTTGATTATTATAGCCCAGTAATTATTGCAAATAACGATTACTTAAAAGCGAATCCTGAAATTGCGAAAAAAGTTTTGAGGGCAATAAAAAAGGGGTATGAATATGCGGCCAAAAACCCTGAAGAATCAGCAAAAATCTTGGTAAAAAATTCTCCGGAACTGGATATAAATTTAGTAATAGCTAGTCAGAAATGGATTTCTAAAGAATATCAGGCAGATGCCAAGGAATGGGGAATAATTGATGGAAACCGATGGAATGGATTTTATGAATGGCTTTACAAAAATAAGGCTGTGGAACATGAAATACCAAAGGATTTTGGGTATAGTAACGAGTATCTGAAATAAAAAAAATATCAAGGGAATCAAGACCTCTTGTCAGATAGTGGAGAAAAATAATAAAGCTGAAAATTTAAAAATGCTGTGCTTATTGGAATTTTTAGGTTTTTACGAATAACTAAAAATATGTTATATTAAGGAGATATTAAGTGAAGAAAGACAAAAAGCTGGAAATAAAAGATATTTCCATTTCTTTTGAAAATAAAAAAGTTTTAGAAAATGTTTCAATTGATTTATATGAAAATGAGCTGGTTTGTATTTTGGGAGTGAGCGGAGCTGGAAAAACTACATTATTTAATATTGTTGCAGGACTTTTAGAGCCTGATGGCGGAAATGTGGAAATGGATGGAGAGAATATAAATGGAAAATGCGGGAAAGTAAGTTATATGCTGCAAAAGGATTTGCTTCTGCCGCATAAGAGAATTATTGACAATGTAGCGCTTCCGCTTGTTATAAAAGGTGAAAATAAAAAAAAGGCACGAGAAATTGCAAAGCCATATTTTAAGGATTTTGGTCTGGAGGGTACGGAAAATTTGTATCCAAGCAAGCTGTCGGGGGGGATGAGACAAAGGGCGGCTTTACTTAGAACGTATCTGTCTTCCGGAAAAGTTGCTCTTCTTGATGAGCCTTTCAGTGCATTGGATGCAATAACGAAGAATAAAATTCACGGCTGGTATTTAAATATAATGAAAAAAATTAAGATGTCAACTTTGTTTATTACCCATGATATTGATGAGGCGATACTGCTTTCCGATAGAATTTATATTTTGGCAGGAAGTCCAGGTAAAATTGTTGCACAAATAAATGTTGACTTGAAAAATAGTCAGAACAAAGGCTATAATAATGAAGAAGTTATAATGTCTGAAAAAAATTTATTGAATATAAGCGTGAGATATTGAAATATTTGTAAATTTTTTTAAATTTGATTTTGAAACGATTTTACTATATAATAGAATAAAAATATTGAAAGGAAGTTTGAAAAAAATGGAAATAAGACATATAGTAAATGAAGGATTTTTTTCATCTTTGGAGAAAAATGGAGATGAACTTGCAAAAATTAACTTACAGAAAAAGAAGGAGAAAAAAATTATTTTTTTGAGTCAACTGTAGTTTCACCTGAATTAAGAGGACAAGGAATCGCAGGGAAATTATTTGAGACAGGTGTAAAAATATGCAAGAGAGAATAATTATAAAAATTGTGCCAGTTTGCAGTTATATTGTGAAAAAAATTTGAAAGCGGGAAGTACGATGATTTAAAGGCATAATTTAGGGATTATGCAGATTTGGAATTGAAAAAAATATTTTAAAATAAATTTATTTATTAGAATAAAAGAATAAGTTTCAAGTAAAATATGAAGAAAGAAGGGATTTTTTATGAAACTGGGAATTGTTGGATCAGGGATGATTGTTCAGGAGTTCTTGCCTAGCCTTGTGAAGCTGGAAGGGCTGGAAATTGTGGGGATGCAAGGGACAAAGGCAAGTATTGGCAAAGTTGAGGAAATTTGCATAAAATATGGGATTCCAAACTTTACAGATGATTTTGATGAACTTTGTGAATTTGGAATTGATACTGTTTATATTGCTGTTCCAAATTTCCTGCATTTTGAATTTTGTAAAAAAGCGCTTGAAAAAGGGCTGAATGTTATTGTTGAAAAGCCGATGACAACTAATTATAAGGAAGCTGAAAAATTATCAGGTTTGGCAAAAGAGAAAAAACTGTTTTTATTTGAAGCAATAACGACACTTTATTTTGAAAATTATAAAAAAATAAAAGGCTGGATTGGGAAAATTGGGGATGTGAAACTTGTCCAGAGCCAGTATAGTCAGTATTCCAGCAGATATGACGCTTTTAAGAGAGGAGAAATTTTGCCTGTATTTGATCCACAAAAAGCTGGCGGAGCATTGATGGATTTAGGACTTTATAATTTGCATTATGTTCTAGGGCTTTTTGGAAAGCCTGAAAAAGTGAAATATTATGCAAATCTTGAGCGAAAGATTGATACAAGCGGAGTTCTTATGATGGAGTATGAAAATTTTAACGCTATGTGTGTATGTGCAAAAGATAGTGAAGGCGAGAGAATAGGCGTAATTCAGGGAAGCAAAGGAAAAATTATAAGTGAAGAAGCTCCAGGACTTGTTGGAAAAGTTACGTTAAAACTGTATGATGGAACGACAGAAAGCTTTGATGATGGATTTTCAAAGGACAGAGCTGTACCTGAATTTAAGGCATTTATTCGTGCAGTAAATGAAAATGACTTGAAATTTTGCTATAAACAGTTGGAAAAAAGTCTGCTGGTAAGTGAAGTGCAGACAAAGGCTAGAATTGAGGCTGGGATTAAGTTTCCACAGGACTAGAAAATCTTAAAATTAGGAGAGAAAATGGAAAAAGAAAAAGTTTCAATAATTGTGCCAATGTATAATGCAGAAAAATTTATTGGAAAAACGATAGAATCGGTACTTTCACAGACTTATGAAAATTGGGAAATGCTTATTATGAACGATGTTTCAACAGATAACAGTCTTGCAGTTGTAAGTGAATTTGTGAAAAAGGATAAAAGAATAAAAATTGTAAATACTGAAAAAAATGTGGGAGTAGTAAAGGGAAGAAATTTTCTGATTGAATTGGCTAGCGGAAAATATATTGCATTTTTAGATTCTGATGATTATTGGCATAGTGAAAAGTTGGAAAAGCAGATAAAATTTATGAAGGAAAAAAATGCAAGCATCAGTTGTACGGAATATACGAGGGTTAGGGAAAATGGTGAAAAAATAAATGAAGTTATTATAAAACCTGAAATTTCCTATACGGATATGTTAAAGAATAACTATTTGGGATGCCTGACAGTTATGTATGATGTGGAAAAAATTGGGAAGCGGTATTTTAAAGAGCTGGATAAAAATGAAGATTATGTGCTTTGGCTGGAAATTGTGAAGGATGTGAAAAACAATTTATGGATTAAAGGAAAATTTGGCATATTATCGAGTGCTTGATAATTCACGTTCAAGCAATAAAGCTAAAACAGCGAAAGTGCGTTGGGAAATTTACCGAAAAATTGAAAAATTACCGCTTTTAAAATCAATCTATTATTTTATGCACTATGCAGTTAGAGCGGTATTGAAAAAGTAAATAAATTTATAAATGAAAAAAAGGGAATATAAATGAAAAAAATTATATACTGAAAACTTTGCTGGAAGAAAAAAACAATAATTTAAAAAGGAATGTTGTATCATAATCTTCAAATTAAATTTGCTTATAACAGTAATCATATTGAAGGAAGTACATTGACAGAAGATCAGACAAGACATATTTTTTTGAAACAAATAGTTTTTTTTGCGGAAAATGAAACAGTGAAAGTTAAAGATGTGATTGAAACTTTAAATCATTTTAAATGTTTTTGACTTTATTATTGAACATGCAAATGAAAAAAACTTTCTGAAAAAAATATAAAAAAACTTCATTTTCTGCTTAAAAAGTAATACGAGTGATTCACAAATTGAATGGTTTAAGGTTGGCGAGTATAAGCAAAAAGCCAAACACGGTTGGTGGAAATAGGACTGCGAATCCAAAAACAAGTTGAGGCAAAGATGAAAAAGCTTTTTGGAAAAATTATAATAGCCAAACTGAAATAACTGTTGAAAAAAATTATAGATTTCCACTATAAATTTGAAAAAAATTCATCCATTTCAAGATGGCAAATGGGAAGAGTTGGAAGGCTTATAATGTTTAAGGAATGTCTAAAAAAATGATATTGTGCCTTTTATATTGGAAGATAAGTATAAAAATGTTTTATTATCGTGGGTTAAAAAAATTATGAGAGTGAAAAGGGATGGCTTTTATGATACTTGTCTTATGGCACAAGATGAAATGAAAAAAATACTTGATTATTTTTGAAGTGAAATATTAAAGATTTGAGTTTTATTAATAATATAAAAATTATTAAATAAAAAAACATCAAAAAAATATTTTTTTGACATACTAAAAAAATATGATAATATGTAAAAAAAGTGAATAAATTGGATGAAGGTATGAGGAGAGATTTTTAATTATATTAGAAAAAAATATTAAAAAAATGTAATTGAAACACCGAAGAAGTGACTCTTTCAGGTAAAAGGACTCATAGTGGACGAACCTCTGGAGAGACAGTCTTAAATGGCTGCACCGAAGGAGCAAAGGAATATTTTTCCCTAAACTTTCAGGTAAAAGAACAGAGACTAATACATATAAAATTATAATTTTATATTTCTTTTTTTAGTATGAAAAAGAGTTTTTTTAGAGGGTTGTCTTTGCTTTATTTTTAAAGTAGAAGATGACTTTTTTTATTTAAATAAATTTGAAATTATAATGTTATTTGTTTGAAATACACAGCCTAAATTCTGCATTCATTTAAAAATTCAAAAATATAGAAAAATAGAAGGAGAAAAATTAAATGTTGGAAATTATTAAGGATTTTAATGGATTTTTTTGGGGAGTTATTTTAATTATATTGTTGGTTGGAACGGGAATATTTTATACTTTTAGATTGAAGTTTATTCAAATTAGGGAATTTAAAACTGGACTGAAACAGCTGACAGGTGGATTTGACCTTAGTGGAGAAAAGGCAGATAGTAACGGAATGTCATCATTTCAGGCATTAGCAACAGCGATTGCCGCACAGGTTGGAACAGGAAATCTTGCAGGAGCTGCAACAGCGATTGTATCTGGAGGGCCTGGAGCAATATTCTGGATGTGGCTAAGTGCATTTTTTGGAATGGCTACTATTTATTCAGAAGCAGTATTAAGCCAAATTTTTAAACAGAAAAAAGATGGAGAAATGACAGGAGGACCTGCCTATTATATTCAAACTTTATTTAACGGTGGAAAAGCAGCTAAATTTTTAGCAGGATTCTTTGCAGTTTCATGTATTTTAGCTTTAGGATTTATGGGAAATGCAGTTCAGGCAAATTCAGTAGGAGATGCTTTTCATAATGCTTTTCATATTCCGACAGTTGTGACAGGATTATTTTTAGCAGTTTTATCTGGGTTTATATTTTTCGGCGGAGTAAAAAGAATTGCTTCAGTTACTGAAAAAATTGTGCCAATTATGGCAATTTTATATGTTGTAACATGTGTTAGTATTATTTTGACTAAACATTGGAAATACAGGTATGGCATTTAAGGCAATTTTTGTTAATGCTTTTTCTACAAAAGCAGTTTTAGGTGGATTTGCAGGAGCTGGAATGAGAAAAGCAATAAGATTTGGAGTGGCAAGAGGATTATTCTCAAATGAAGCTGGAATGGGATCAACACCGCATGCACATGCAATTGCGAAAGTAAAAAATCCTGAAGATCAAGGGCACGTTGCAATCGTTACAGTTTTCATTGATACATTTGTAATTTTAACATTATCAGCATTAGTAATATTAATCGCAGACGGAAGAGCAAGCGGAACTGGAATTTCATTGACACAGCAAGCATTTCAAGCAGTATTGGGGCATTTTGGAGTAATATTTGTTGCAATTGCATTATTCTTTTTTGCATTTTCCACAATAATTGGATGGTATTTCTTTGGGGAAGCAAATGTGAAATATCTGTTTGGTAAAAAGGCGCTTAATATTTATAGAACCTTGGTAATGATCTGCATAGTGGCAGGTTCACTTCAAAAGGTTGATTTAGTATGGGAACTTGCAGATATGTTTAATGGTCTTATGGTAATTCCAAATTTGATAGCATTGATTGGGCTACATAAATTGGTAGTTGAAGTTACGAAGAAGGATCCATTGTTAAAAGATTAGTAATTTTAGAATAAAAAAATATACCCAGATTTTTAGATTGAGAAAGAATTTAAGATTGGGTATATTTGTATTAAAAAAATAGGAATTATATTTTTATATTATTTGCTAACAAGGAATTTTGTCCCTTTGCAAAAAAATTCATAACTATTCTGTTATTTAAATGACAAATATTAATCCAGTCAGTAAGATTATTAGTTATAACGTGGCAAGCAGAGGTGAGATTGCAAAGATAAATTGTTAGCATGGATATTTTTTTATAACTTCCAATGTGTTAATAAGTTATACTCTGCTCAAAATCCTGTAAATTATTTTTCAAAAGTATAAATTCCCAGTCTGTTATTAAAGATGTAAAAGAATGGAATAAACAATTTTTTCCATCCGGGAAGATGATGTTTCATTTCGTCAGTAAAATTAATAAGTCCAGTCTGTTTTAATTTTGGATTCAATTTTACAACTTCACTTCCATCCTTTACTCCCCAACTAAATTTTGCTTCCATATTTTTTAAGGTATCGTGTTTTTTACTCATTTTAACTGTTCCTTTGTAAAGCAAGTCAAATTGAGCTTCAAAAGAATCAAAATTATCAGTCAGTATTTCCAAAAACTGTTTAATTTGCTGTTCTTCAAAGTACATTAATACTCCTTCGGAAATAATAAGCAATTTTTTCCCTTCCAGTTTAATATCCTTTGTCCATGCTGAATCAAATGCAGATTTTGCAATATCTGTAACTCTTTCATTTGGCTCGAAAAAGAGCTTTCGTTTTTCGATAACTTCTGGCAAGTCAAGATTGTACCATCTTATTTTTCCATTATCTATTCGTAAAAATCTTGTATCTAATCCACATCCAATCGACACAATTACACAATCTGGATATTTTGTTATAAACTTTTTTACTTCATTATCCATCACTTTCGCCCGTGAAAGAACTCCATAATACGAAGCCCATGCATTTTTAAATTTCGAGAAGTCATAATCTATTTGAGAAATTATTTCTTCAGATTTTTTGTCATTCAAAATTGGTTTTTCGCTTTTAGCATCAGTTGCCCGCATATACAGAGTAATAAGCATAGTTTCTGAAATATTATTAAGTTTTATTTTCATAGTATATTCCTCCTTATAAAAAAATTTTTGATTATCAAACTATTCAATAGAATTATACCCATATTTTATTTCAAAAATGCAAATTTTTAATATAAAAATTTTTATCACATTATTAAAAATTAAATAAATTTAGAATTTGAATAGAATAATTATTGCTTCTAAATTCATTTATATATAAAAATGTATAAAGATAAAAAAACGATTGAAAAATTAACTTGAACTGTGGTAAAATTAGTTATATTTTTTTATTGGAGAAAAATTAGTAAATTTGGAGAACTATAAAAATGATAAAAAAATAAGGACAGATTTTTTTAATTTTGATATTTTAAAATGTATTGCGATTATTATGGTTATTTTTTTATACATATTGTTGCAAGTGAGCTGTATAGTTATGGTGAAATATCTGGAAATAGATGGATGACGGCAAATATTATAGATTCTTTTAGCAGAATGTGCGTGCCGATATTTGTTATGGTTAGTGGATTTTTTTATTGAGAAAAAGATGAGGATGTGAAAGTATTCTTTAAAAAGAGATTTGTAAAAAAATTATTCCAAAAGTTTTTTTTATATTCTGTTGTTTTTTTATATTTGTAATAATTTTTTTAAAGATGTAAAAAAACGATGAATTGTTTTTCGGTTTTTTTAGAAAAATCAACTTATAAAACGATAATTTTAATTTTTTTTCCAAAAAAAGGAAAGTTATCATAATTTTTTTCAGACTTTTTTTCAAGGGAAAAATTTACTATCATTTATGGTATATTTATATGATATTGCTGCTTTATTTAATAACTCCGTTTTTTTGAGAAAAAGTTGTGGCAAAAAGTCGATAGAAAGAGCATAAATTATTTAGTTTATATTTGGATTGCTTTTTATAATTATTATTCCATTTTTTTAAATGCAGTTTTTAGGAAAAAAATATAAAAAAATATATTCTCCAGTTGGGCAATATATCGGATATTTTTTTAATCGGCTACTTACTTTTTGAAAAAAACCTCTAAATATGAAAAAAAGTGGCAAAAGTACATAATTTTTTTATAATGGTATTCTCAATTATCTTTTTAACATACATATTTACAAAAATCAAATAATAAATTTTTTTGATTATTTTTTTATGATTATCATTCGATTGGTGTTTTTTTGGAGCGACAGTTTTATTTTTATGATTTTTTTGTAAATATTTTTTTGATGGAGAAAAAGTTTTTTTCCAAAAAGTAAAAAAAGTATTGTAAAAATCTATATCAGCGAAAAACTTATGATATTTATTTAATTCATCCAATTTTTTTATTTTTTTGTGAAAGAATATTAAAAATCCAGAATGAATTATTTTTTTTATATAGTTACTGCATTTGTAATAGTATTTCGCATTGTCTTTTTTTGCAAGCAAAGCATTAAAAAGAACTGTCTCAACTTTGTAACGGGGATAAATAGGCAATTTTACAAAAAAAGGTTTAATACTTATGGCAACTAGGAATCTGCAGTAAAAAAAGTTTGAGGGAAAATTGAAAAATATTGCATTAATTGAATTTTATAGATTTTTTTATAATCATTAGAAATCTTGATTTCTTGTCAGAGAAAGGAGAAAAATTATAATTTGGAAATTTTTGTTTGTTTAATGGAACAGTTTTATTAGATAAATTTATTATTAAAAAAAAATAAAAAAAGGAAGTGTAATTTAGAGATGGCGGTACGTGGAATGAAAAAAATTATTCTTATTTATTTGGGATATTGACGATTGTGATGTATTTAATGGGATTGTTGCTTATAAATCGTGGACTTGGGTTTACGAATGTAGTTGTAATTGCTTGTTCTATGGTAATTTATTATGTGGCAAATGTTTATAATATGGCAGGAAGATATAAGTTAAGGGATATTGCGATTATAATTGCAATTAATTTTATTCTTGTGATGGTTACAAAATTTTTTTAAAAAGTATTTCTTTTGAATGAAGCGATAATTTTGTTTGGGCTAATTACAATGTTTCAAATTATATATCGCTATATTGTAATGATTGGACTGGCTGAAAAGAAAAAAATCGTATTTGTTGGAGAAAATGGATATACAAATGATTTGCTTGAGAGCATAAAAAAAGACAGCCAGTATAAATTATCGGACTTTTTGAAGGGGGAAAAAGATTTAAAAGTTTTAACAAAAAAAATATTAGAACTTTGTGAAAATAAAAAAGTTGATATAATTGTGGATTTTACAAGCAATCTTTTATACGATACAAAACTTGTTGATAAGCTGCTGCAATACAAACTTAACGGGATGCAATACTATAACTACCTGGAATTTTATGAAATGTATGAAAATAAATTGCCTGTTTCAAATTTAAGTCCAAAATGGTTTTTGGAAAATACAGGTTTTGAAATTTATTATAACAGTTTCAATTTAAAGGCAAAAAGGATTCTTGACATAATTTTTGCACTTTTAATCGGAGTTTGCGTAATTCCAATCATGATTATCGCTGCGATTATAATAAAACTTGAGTCAAAAGGGCCGGTATTTTTTATTCAGGAAAGAATTGGTGAAGGGAATAAGCCGTTTAAAATAGTGAAGTTTCGTTCGATGACAACTGATGCAGAAAAGGACGGACCAAAATGGGCTACAAAAAATGACAATCGTGTTACAAAATTTGGTAAATTTATGCGGCTTACAAGAATTGATGAATTACCGCAACTGTGGAATGTGCTACGTGGAGAAATGAGCTTTGTGGGACCACGTCCAGAAAGGGAATTTTTTATAAAGCAGCTGGAAAAGGAAATTATGTACTATAATTTAAGACATACTGTAAAGCCAGGACTTACTGGATGGGCGCAAGTAATGTATCCGTATGGGGCAAGTGTTGAGGATGCCTACAGAAAGCTGCAGTATGATTTGTATTATATAAAAAATCATGACATTATTTTTGATATGAAAATATTGCTAAAAACTGTTACGATTGTTATTTTTGGAAAAGGAAGATAGGAAATAGGAGAAAAAGATGTATTTAAAGGCATTGGAACTGACTGGATTTAAATCATTTGCAAATAAAACTATTGTGGAGTTTGACAGTGGAATTACTTCCATTGTTGGACCTAACGGGAGCGGAAAGAGTAATATTCTGGATGCGATTTTGTGGGTTTTGGGAGAGCAGAGCTATAAGAATATACGGGCTAAGGAGAGTTCGGATATTATTTTTTCTGGCGGGAAGAATAAAAAGCCAAAGTCTATGGCAGAGGTTAGCCTAATTATTGATAATGGAGACAGATATTTGGATATTGATTTTTCAGAAGTTAAAATTACGAGAAGAATTTTTAAGACTGGGGAAAATGAATATTTGATCAATGATAAAAAATCTAGGCTTAAAGATATTCATACTCTTTTTATGGATACTGGAATTGGAAAGCAGGCTTATTCGATAATTGGACAAGGGCGAGTGGAGAGAATTATTGGGTCTTCGCCAAAGGAATTGAAGGAAATTATAGAAGAGGCGGCTGGAGTAAAAAGAGCTAAGATTGAAAAGGATGAGTCTGAGAAAAAGCTGCAGGATTTGAAAAATGAGATTGAAAAGATTGATTATGTGGAAAAGGATTTGAAGCATCGGGTTGATTATTTGAAGATTGAGCAGGAAAAGGCAAAACTTTTTAGAGAATATAGTAAAAAGATTGATGTTCATAAATTTATGGTTTTAGAGTATGGCGTTAATGAGAAAACTTCGCTGAAGTATGAATATGAGGAGAAAAAGTCAGGAAGTAAGGGAAGAATTGGAAAGGGGAGAAAAAACTTTTTCTGAAAAGCAGGCTGAACTTGAAAAAACTAATGAAATTAGAGTGGAACTTCAAGAAAATTTGAAAAATAAAAAAATGAGAGAAATAAAAAAATTTTGAAAAATCTGGAAATGCTGAAGGAAGAATATTCAAAATTGGTAAATCAAAATTCTAATTTAGAAACTGAAGCTAATGAGAAAGGCTAGAAGAAAAGGGATTTTAGAAAAGGATATTGAGGAAAAGGAGAAAATTTTAAACGATTCTAAAAGTGAACTTGAACTTATGACAAAAAGATTTGGCTGAAAAAGGAACGGGAAAAAAATGAATTGGAGGCTAAAGTTAAGGGGGTGAAAAGGAAAAGTGATGAAATAGCGCTTGAATTGAAGGAGCGGACACAGAAAAAAACTCTAATTTTGAAGTTGATAAAATAAAAGTAGCTGGGGAAAATGAGGATCTGGAGAAAAGAGTTTTTGGGGCTACGAATGAGAATAAAAGGCAAATTGCTGAAAAGATGGGCCTAGAAGGTGAATTTGACAGGATAAGTCAGGAAAAGAAGGCTTACGAAGTGCAGAAATCGGAAAAAGAAAAGCAGAAATTTGAAAGGGAAACAGAAAAATTCAGAAACTTAATGAAAAAAACAGATGAGTTGAGAAAAAGAATATTCGGAAATTAATAAGAAAAATGAATCCAGTTATAAACTTGAAAACTTTCAGGTTAGGCAAAAGGCTATTGCTAATGCGATTGAAAAAAATGAGACTTTTAACCAGAGCGTGAAGCATATTTTGAATGAAAAAATTGACGGAGTAATTGGGGCTTTTGTTAATCTGATTGATGTTCCAGCAGGATTTGAGGAAGCGGTTCAGACTTTATCTGGCGGAATGTTTCGGGATATTGTTGTAAGGGATAGTGAAATTGGGAAGAAATGTATTGAGATTCTAAAAAGAAAAAAACTTGGAAGGGCTTCATTTTTACCAGTTGAAGATATTCGGGTTTCAAAGATTAATGAAAATTTGCCTGTTATTGAGAAGATTTTGCAAAAAAGTAATTTTCAAAATAGGATGCCGCAGGAGGAAATTCAGAATATTATTTCAAATACAAAGGGGAAAAATGGAATTATTGACTTTGCAAGAAATATCGTAAAAGCTGATAAAAAATTTGTAAATGAAAATATAGAAAAAGTTATTCAGTTTGTTTATGGAAATTCGGTTGTTGTAGAGAATCTGGAAGTTGGGACAGAGCTTTTGAAAAAAGGGTTTAATGACAGGATTGTCACACTTGAAGGGGATATTATTACTTCTCGGGGAAGAATGACTGGCGGACATTCATTTAAGGGGAAAGATGAGATTTTGGAAAGAAAAAAAGAGCTGAAGCATCTGGAAGGTGAGATTGAGGAAAATAAAAAAAGATCTTGATAAATTTGAGAAAAAAATTATCGGAAATTGTTTTAGAGGCTGAGAAAGTTGGAAAAGAAAAAGGAAGAAGAAGAAAAAAATTATTTGAGAACTTTAAAAATGATTATCAGTCATTTAATGAAAATTATGATGATTTTAGTATTAAATTCAGTCGGAAACAGCGGGAAATTAATACTTTGAACTATGAAATTTCTGAAAGCAGAAAGTTTATTTTTGGAGAAGGAAACGAAAAATAAAGGAAAATCTGGAATTGATTCAAAAATATTGAAAAGTGTATTGAAGAGAATAATTTAAAAATGGAAAAATTTAAGGGAAGAATTGAAAAAACTTGAAAATATTGATGAATTTATTCAAAGACTGAATGTGGCTGATAAGGAATATGAAGTTTTGAAAGTCAGAACTGATAATAATAAAAAAATCGGTTTGGGGAAATTGAGGCTGATTATAGGAAACTTTTTGAAGGGAGAAAGGCTGAATTAATTGAATTTGAGAAAAAGGAAAAGATTTGCTTGGAAGAGAATTAATGGATAAAATTTCAAAATTAAAGTCTAAAATTGGGGAAAAATGAAAAAAATAGGAAGAGTATTTTTTTGGTGAAAATTCAAGAAATAGAAAAAGGAAATTCAGAAGGTTGAAGGAAGCGAAAGAAAATTAATTGCGGAAATCAAGGGAATTGAGATGAATATCCTGAAATATAAAAATGAATATGAAAAAATAATTGAGAAAATTACTAGAAATAACAGCGAACTTGAGTTTCAGACTTCGGAATTTAAGGAACTTGAAAATGATGAAATTTTGAACGATGAAGAATATTTTGAAATTGCCAGCGAAGAAGAACTTGCGGATATAAAGAGAAAATTAGCTTCAAATGAAAGAAGCCGTATGAATATTGGAGCGGTAAATATGGCTTCGATAGAAGAATATGAGCATGAAAATGAGCGGTATCAGAGTATTGCGGCACAGAAGAAGGATCTGCTTGAAAGCAGGGAATCATTGCTTGGATTTATCAGGGAAATTGAAGAGGAAGTTACAAGCAAGTTTTTTATGGCTTATGAGCAAATAAATAAAAACTTTCAATATATGTGTGAAACAATTTTAAATGGCGCTAAAGGAATACTGAAAATGACAGATCCTGAAAATCTGCTTACAACTGGGACTAGAATTAAGCGTAAAATATAAAAATAAGCCTGAGCAGACGTTGCTTCTACTTTCAGGTGGGGAAAAATCAATGCTTGCAGTGTCATTTATAATGGCAATTTTTATGTTTAAACCAAGTCCATTTACATTTTTTGATGAAATTGAAGCAGCGCTTGATGAAAAGAATACGAAGAAGATTGTTGAATTGCTGCATCAGTTTATTAATAAATCGCAGTTTATTCTTATAACTCATAATAAGGAAACGATGAAGGGATCGCATAGGCTGTATGGAGTTACGATGAATAAGGAGATTGGGGAAACTAAGATTGTTTCGGTGGATGTGTAATTTAATAAATATTTTTTTACTGGAAATTTTTTGATATTTTTGATAAAATATAAATAAATAAAAAAAGTATAATTTTTGAAAAATTGAAAGGAGAAGTGTGAAAAAGTTTTCACATAGATTGGGAACATGTTAAAAAAAATATTGGGCTTGATAATGATGCTTGCATTTTCAGCTATTGGACTTGCTGAAACGGATGTATCGCAAATTGCGAGTGATTATCCATATAAGGAAAGTGCCATAATGGCGACTGTTCTTGGAACGCCTGCAGAACAGCAGTATAAATTTAAAAATCCAAAGGGGCCAAAAGTAAGGAAATTTACCACAACAAAAAAAATTCCTGAAATACTAAGACAGTGGAAGGATTATGAATATGGCGTTTGGACTCAGAAAGACAAGAAAGCGCCGCTAATAATTTTAATTTCAGGAACAGGTTCAGTTTATAACAGCGGGATGTCACTTTATTTGGCAAATGTATTTTATGACAGAGGGTATAATGTAATTGACTTCAGTTCACCTACTACAATGCCTTATATCGTAAGTCAAAGTAAAAATGCCTATGCTGGATATATAAAAGATGAAACTGCACAATTGTACGATTTGATACAGAAAGCTATCTTAAGGGAAAAAAGCGATGGAATGAAAATTGACAAGACTTATATTGGAGGTTACAGCCTAGGCGGATTTCAGTCATTATTAATTCATGAAATGGATGAAAAAAATAATAGAAAAATTGGAATTGAAAAATCTCTTTTATTAAATTCGCCAATCAGTATTTTGACAGCAACGAAAAAACTAGACGGATATTTGATAAAAAATGGAGTTTATGACGCGAGAAGCCTGGAAAAATATTTAGATACAATATTTAGCAAACTTGTTTATGATAAATCAATGCAAATAAAAAGATATGGAGTTTTCAAGCTTGACAACTACATTAGGGAAGTTAGGACTTGGAGAAAAGGATTTTGAAATACTTACAGGGTTATTATTTAGATTTTATTCGGCAAATATGACTTTCGCGGGAGAAGTATTTAGCGGGAATAATGCTGTTGGAAGACTTTCAAACAAAAAAATCATATAAGAGATTTGATTCTGTGTCTAATGAATTTAGAGAAGGGCTGTCGGTTTCATTTGATGAATATGCAAAGGAAATTCTATATCCTTATTTGAAAAAAATTTAAATATCCTGATCTTGATTTTTAATAAATTTATAGATGATTTTTGACTTGAGAAGCAGTCAGGATTTTTATCAATAGAAATAATAAAAACATTGTATTTATTACTTCGACAAATGATATTTTGCTTGAAAAAGAAGATTTGGATTACATAAAAAATACATTTTCAAATAGAGTATTAATACCGTTTGGAGGTCATACAGGAGCTCTTTGGCATAAGGATGTGGCAAATTTGATGGTAGATAAATTGGAGGAAAAATAAATTATGGCAAGAAAAAATAAACTATTAATACTTGGGGCTATGTTTGCCATTACAGCAGTTGGAAAAGCTGAACTGATGGAAATAAAAAATGAAGATACTGTAATGTTCCTGGAGGAAAGCCGCAAAGAGGCAAATGATGATCTTTTTATTAAGTTTGAAGATGGGAAAGTGGCTCAGATACCTGATAAAAATATTGATTTAGTTGAAAGAACGAATGTTAAAACAAAGAAAAATAAATCTGATTTGAATAAGTATATTGCAATTGAGCAGGATGGATATGGAGTATTAGCAGAAAATTTAGAAGAGCTGAATGAAGATTACATTGTATCAAGTCAAGTGTTTCAGCTGACTGGAATAAATGATTCTATGGAGCCTTTTAATAGAAGAATGTATGCTCTTAATACACAGCTTGACAGAAAGATAGCTTATCCGGCTTCACGTATATATGCGGCAGCTGTTCCAAAACCAGTGAGAAAGGGAATTTCAAATTTTTATAATAACTTTTAAGGAAATACCGACATTTGTAAATTCAGTTTTACAATTAAAACCTGGAAAAGCTGCAAATGCGCTTGGGAGATTTGTGGTAAATTCAACTGCCGGGTTATTGGGAGTAACTGATGTCGCTAAAAATATTGGGCTAAGAAGCGATCCTGAAACAATGGGAGATACTTTAGGGCATTATGGAATAGGGAACAGGGTCTTTTTTAGTTTTGCCGGTATTAGGCCCAAGCACTGTTAGGGATGCAGTTGGAAGTGCGGCAGATGCGGCAATGGAAGGTGCAGCAAGAGGTGTTGTGGATAAAAAGCTGTTTTTTGATACAGGAATCTTTGATAAAACTGTATATGGGTTTACAAGACCAGTTGTAACAGGGTTAAATGCACGTTCTATGCTTAGTATAAAAATATGGAGATTTAAATTCTCCGTTTGAATATGATTTAGTAAAAAGCTCTTTACTATAATTATAGAAAAAAATACAAGTTATGAAATAATTATAAATTTAAATACATCTGCTTTTGAAATAAAAAAAGTATTATTAAAAAATTTAATATAAAAAAATTAGGAGGAAATTAAGATGAGCTATATAAAAGATGTTGATTTGGAAGTGTATAATGCGATTACGGAAGAAGAAAAAAGACAAGAAGAGGGGATTGAGTTAATTGCATCGGAAAACTTTGTTTCAAAGGCTGTGATGGAAGCGGCTGGGTCTGTGTTTACTAATAAATATGCGGAAGGTTATCCTGGTAAAAGATATTATGGTGGATGTGTAAATGCTGATGTGGTGGAAAGTCTTGCGATTGAAAGATTGAAAAAACTATTTGGGGCAAAATATGCTAATGTTCAGCCACATTCTGGATCTCAAGCGAATATGGGAGTTTATGTTGGATTGCTTAATGCTGGGGATAAGATTTTGGGAATGAGTCTTAGCGCTGGTGGGCATTTGACTCATGGTTATAAAATTAATTTTTCTGGGAAGAACTATATTGGGCTTGAATATGGACTGAATCCTGAAACAGAACTGATTGATTATGAAGCAGTAAGGGAAATTGCATTGAGGGAAAAACCTAAAATGATAGTTGCTGGAGCGAGCGCTTATTCAAGAATAATTGACTTTAAGAAATTTAGAGAAATTGCTGATGAAGTTGGGGCATATTTAATGGTAGATATGGCTCATATTGCTGGACTTGTTGCAGCTGGACTTCATCCAAATCCATTGGAATATGCAGATGTTGTAACTTCTACAACTCATAAAACATTAAGAGGGCCTCGTGGAGGAGTAATCTTGACAAATAATGAAGAAATTGCCAAGAAAATTGACAAGACAATATTTCCTGGAATACAAGGAGGACCATTGGTTCATATAATCGCAGCAAAAGCAGTTGCATTTAAAGAGGCGCTTAGTCCCGAATACAAAGAATATCAGGAACAAGTTGCAAAAAATGCAAAAGTTTTATCTGAAGAACTTACAAAAGGTGGACTTAGAATCGTAAGTGGCGGAACTGACAACCATTTAATGCTTGTAGATTTACGTCCAATGGGGAGTTACTGGGAAGTTAGCTGAAGCAAAATTGGAAGAGGCTGGAATAACTTGTAACAAAAATGCTATTCCAAATGATCCTGAAAAACCGTTTATTACAAGTGGAATAAGATTAGGAACGCCTGCAATTACAACTCGTGGATTTAAGGAAGATGAAACAAGACAAGTGGCGCAGTTTATATTGACAGTTTTAGGAAATATAAATGACAGTGAAAAAATTGCCCAAGTGAAAGAACAAGTTTTCAAATTGACAGAAAAATTTCCGCTTTATAAGGGAAAATAACTGGAAATTAAATAGGCATTGTAAAAATTTAAAAATTTAGTAAATATGGCAAGGGGTCTTTACCCTTTGTTAAGAATTGAAAAAGCAATAAATGTTGCATTAATAGTAATTTATAGATTTTTTTGGAAATGGCTAAGAAATTAAAAAAATTAGGAGAAAATGTGAGAAATAATAATAGAAGAAATGATGAAATGCGTGAAGTGAAAGTGACTAAAAATTATATTATTCATCCAGAAGGTTCAGTTTTAATCGAATTTGGAAATACAAAAGTTATTTGTAATGCTACAATTGAGGAAAAAATTCCAAGATGGCTAAAGGGAACAAATTCAGGCTGGATAACTGCTGAATACAGCATGCTTCCCAGAGCTACGCATACACGTGTCCAAAGGGAGTCAGCAAAGGGAAAGCTTAGTGGAAGAACTATGGAAATTCAGCGTTTAATTGGAAGGGCATTGAGAGCAGCAATAGATTTGGAAAAACTGGGAGAAAGAACAGTAATGATTGACTGCGATGTGATTCAGGCTGATGGCGGAACTAGAACGGCTTCAATAACAGGGGCTTATCTTGCTTTGGAACTGGCAGTTGAAAAGCTGATTGATCAGGGAAAGTTAAAGGAAATTCCGATAAAATCAAAAGTTGCGGCAATAAGTGTCGGAAAAGTGCATAATGAGCTACTTCTTGACTTGGAATATGAAGAGGATTCAAAGGCTGATGTGGATATGAACATTGTAATGAATGACAAGGGAGAATTTATCGAATTACAAGGAACAGGAGAAGAAGCAACATTTACACAGGCTGAACTTTTAAAATTTATAGAACTTTCAAAAAATGCTTTTGATAAATTATTTAGCTTATAATTTTTTTATTTTTTTATAGAAAAATCTAGTTATTCATTATATTTAATTGACAATTATAGAAAGTAAAAGTTTTAACAGTATTTTCATTTAAATAGTGAATTAGTTATGCAAGGAATCAAGATTTTGTATATAAAAATAGGATTTCTGTTTTTTTAAATGGGAGTATTATAAAAATAAAAAAATAGTATTTGGCTTATTAAAAAGTTGAAAATAAAGAAAAAAATAAAAAAATAGTATTAACAGGATTATAGATTTTTGTAAAGCAACTGTGGAAATTAGGAACTTTAAGAAATTAAAATTGGAGAAATTTAAATGGAAAAATGATATAAATGATAAATTGACAAAGGGAAATAATGAAGATGAACAAGAAATTAGAAGAAATGAAAAATCTTGTGATGTATGTGGATAAATTTTTATATTATGAAGAAGTTATTCTTGGTAAGAGTTTCAATACAATTAGAGGTTATCGGCGAGATTTGCTTCAGTTTATGGAGTATCTTGAGGAATATGAAGAAATTTCATAATTTTGAGGAAATTGAAATGATGACTTTCAGATCGTTTATTGCCTATTTAAATTCTCCTAAAAAGGCTTGAAAAAGATGAAAATGTAAAAAGTTCCAATAAAAAAAGGCAAAATTAAAAGCCTGTTTCTAAAAGAAGCATAAATAGGAAAATTTCAGCGTTAAGGACATTTTTTAAATATCTTCAGGAAATAAAAGTTATTGAAACAAATAAGGCTTCTTATATAAATGTCCCGAAATTTGAAAAGGAATTGCCGAATGTGATTAATCGAGATGATTTGAATAATTTAAGGCATGTTATAAATACTGAGAAAATTACTGGGATTCGTGACAGATTGATTATTGAACTGCTTTATTCCAGCGGTCTTCGTTCAATTGAACTTATCAATTTAAGTGAATTTATGATTGATATTGAAGAGCGGGAAATTCGGGTTGTTGGAAAGGGTGACAAGGAACGGATTACTTTCTTTAGTGAAAATGCTAAAAAGTGGCTTATAAAGTATATTGAAGAAAAAAAGAAGCAGTATGCTAATTATACTAGGGAAGTGCTTATTGTAAACAGTAAAGGGAAAAAATTGACGACACGTTCACTTAGAAGGCTGATTTCAGCACATGCACATGAGGCTGGAATAGAAAAGGAAATAACGCCGCATGTATTTAGACATTCGTTTGCAACGGAACTTTTGAATAATGGCGTGGATATTCGGTATTTGCAGGAGCTTCTGGGGCATAGCAGCATTGCTGCGACACAAGTTTATACACATGTGAGCAAATCTTTGTTGCGGGATATTTATATGAGTACGCATCCGTTATCTAAGGAATAAGTTTATTTTGAAGATTAAAATTGATAAAATAAATATTCTAAAATTGGAAATTGTTATTTTTTTGAAATAAGAAATTATTTTATCGGACGTTGGACGTTTAGATATTATTAAATTAAAAGATTTAGAAGAAAATGGAGGAAATTTTGATTAAAAAGAAATGTAGTGGCTGCGGGATTGAGCTGCAGTTTGAAGATAAAAATAAGGAGGGGTATGTTCCTGAGGAAAAATTTGTGATGCAGGATGATTTGCTTTGTCAAAGATGCTTTAAGATTAAGAATTATGGGGAAAATCTTGTAAATAATTTTAGCAGGGAGGATTATCTGAAGGAAGTAAATGAAAGTGTGAAAAAGTCGGATATAATATTGCCGATTTTTGATATTATTGACTTTGAAGGTTCATTTACTGAGGAAATTCTGGATTATTTGAGGGACTATAGATCAATAATTTTGGTTAATAAAATTGATCTTATGCCTGATTTTATACATCCGGCAGAAATTTCAAACTGGATAAAGGACAGGCTTGCTGAAGAGGATATTGTGCCTGATGACATTGCCTTTATTAGTGCTAAAAAGCAAATATGGAATAAATGGGATAATTAGAAAAAAATTAAAAAAATTTTTCCAAACAAAAAGGTTAAGGCGACTGTTCTGGGAGTTTCAAATGCTGGAAAATCTTCAGTTATAAATTTACTTTTTGGGAAATAATAGAATAACAACTTCAAAAATATTCAGGGACAACTTTAAAGTCAATTAACAATAAAATTCCAAATAGTGAAATTACGATAATTGATACGCCTGGGCTTATTCCAGATGGGAGAATTTCTGATTTGATTAGCGTGGAAAATGGATTGAAACTTGTGCCAGCGGGGGAAATTTCAAGAAAAACTTTTAAACTGGAAGAAAATCAAGTGTTTATGTTTGATGCTTTCTGCAGATTTAAAGTACTGGGAAATGAGCTTTTAGAAAGTGGAAGCAAGCCGATTTTTTCTGCTTATGCTTCAAAAAGCGTGAAATTTCATGTGACTCGTGAGGAAAGAGTGGAGGACTTGCTGAATGGGAGTTTTTTTGAAATTTTACAAAAGGATGAAAAGGAAAAATATTTTCAAAATGAATTTGTAACTTGTGAAGTTGAAATTGAAGAAAATGAGGAACTGGCAATTGCGGGGCTTGGATGGATTAATGTCAAAAGAGGGCCTTTAAAGATACAGTTAGAAATTCCAAAGCAGGTAAAAAGTGATTGTGAGACCATCAATTTTTAAGAATAAAAAAATAATTTTTTTAAGACTTAAAAATATTGAAAAAGCGGATAAAAAGTACACAAGATTAAAAATAAAAAAATTGTGTTAATGAGAGTTTATAGATTTTACAAATGGACTAGAAATAATTTTTTTAGAAGGGAGAATATGAAATTTTTTTAAATTTCATTTAGGAAAAATGGCTTTCGATAATGATTATTATTACGGGAATAATAGGGCAAAAAAATAACTAGAAAGATTATTTTTTTCGAGGAGTAGTCTTTCTTATAGTTTTATTTATTGCAATTTTTTTAACGTTATTATACTTTTTTTCAAGAAAAGTTGATAAACTTATAAATGCAGATATTCAAGTGGAAACTGTGAAATTGCAAAATGCAGTAAAGAAAATTTCAGGAAGTAACAGGTGCAAATCCTAAATTGGCAGGGCTTGAAGATAATCTTAAAAGTGTGAAAAGTGCAGATGGAAAATATAATTTTGAAACTTTTTATGGAAGTGAAAAAATTTATGAAATTCCTGAAAGTATAAAGGATGACAGGGAACAAAGCAATAGAATTGTGACAAAAAAGGATAAAAAAGGCGGATGGGTTTACGATGAAGTGAAGGGAACTATTTCGCCAAATATTTAGAATTTGAGAGTTTTAAAAGCGGGGAGTTTGAGGATTAAGTAAAAATAAAAACTCAGTTAGAAAGAAGATTGAAAAATAATGAAATTTTCAAGTTTGGGAAGTGGAAGCAGCGGAAATTCCAGTTATATTGAGATGGGGAATAAGAAATTTTTGGTAGATGCAGGATTTAGCGGGAAAAAAATTGCGGAAAAATTGAATAATATTGAAAAGAGAATTGAAGATATAACTGGGATATTTGTAACGCATGAGCATTCTGACCATATTCAGGGGCTTGGAGTTGTGTCGAGAAAATATGATATTCCAATTTATCTTCATGAAATGACTTATAGCGTTATTAGGGAAAAAAATTGGGAAAAATTGATAAAAAAAGAATTTGAATTTTATAAGGGAAGACAAAGTTGTAATCGGAGATTGTGTAATTAATAATTTTGAAGTAATGCACGATGCTAAAAAATGCTTAGGATATACGTTTGAGTATGGAGAGAAGAAATTATCTTATGCTAGCGATGTTGGATGTGTGAACAATATTATTAAGGAAAATCTGAAAAATAGCGATGTAATCGTTCTGGAAAGTAACTATGACTATAATATGCTGATGACAGGACCTTACCATTGGGAACTTAAAAATCGTGTGAAGGGGAGAAATGGGCATTTGTCAAATGCAGAGGCATCAAAATTGATTGCTCAAGTGCTTAATGAAAAATTAAAAAAAGTCTATTTGATGCATATAAGCAAAGATAACAATACGCCTGAATTGGCATACAATTCACTGTATGAAATTTTAGAGCGGGAAAATAAAAGTCATTTGGAAATTGAAGTTATTGATGAAAGAAAGGAACGGAAATTTATAAAAATATAAAAAAATGGATAAAGGAAAAGTTATGTGGAATGACTTAAAATTAGAAATCGACATTTGTACTAAATGTATTTTGGAAAGAACTCGAATTAATCCGATTGTTGGAGAAGGGAATGAAAAGGCGCAGGTGTTGTTTGTGCTGGATAGTGTAAGTGAAGAGGAAGACATAAAGCAGCAGCTTCTTGCTGATAAAAATGGAAAGTATTTTTAGAAGATTTTTAGAATATTCAAAATTGGACTTGAAAAAGTGTTATTTCACTACACTTACAAAATGCAGTTCTCACGGGAATTTGATTGAACAGGAAAGTATTTTGAAATGCAATGAGTTTTTAATAGCGCAGATTGCCTTAATAAATCCTGAATATATTGTAACGGTTGGAGAAAGGGCGACTAAATCGCTTTTGGAAAATGAGGAAAATGAAGATATAAAGGATTTGGTCGGAAAAGTGTTCGATTTCTATGGGAAAATTAAGATTGTGCCGATTTATGATATTTCTTATCTGTTTAAGGCGACAGATAAGGAAAAAGTGGAAATTGATAAAAATTTTTGGAAAAAAATTATAAAAAAACAGACTTTATTTGAAAACTATATAAATTTAGAAATAAAAATAAATATTTGAAAACAAAAAATTTTTTTATAGTTTATAAATTATAAAAAAAGAAGAAAGGAAATATAAAAAAAGAATGATAGGAATAGGAATTGTAGGATTACCAAATGTAGGAAAAATCAACATTGTTTAATGCGATAACAAAAACACAGAATGCAGAGGCGGCTAATTATCCGTTTGCGACAATTGAGCCAAATGTAGGGCTTGTAAGTGTACCAGATCCACGGTTAAAAGAATTGGAAAAAATTATTAATCCAGAGAGAACAGTTGGAGCGACAGTTGAATTTGTGGATATTGCAGGGCTTGTAAAAGGTGCTTCTAAAGGGGAAGGGCTTGGTAATCAGTTTTTGTCAAATATTAGAAACACGGCTGCAATTTGCCAAGTTGTGAGATGTTTTGATGATGACAACATTATTCATGTGGAAGGAAGCGTTGATCCAATTAGAGATATTGAAACAATCAATGCGGAACTTATTTTTGCTGATTTGGAAACTGTCGAAAGAGCAATTCAGAAAAATCAGAAACTGGCTCGTGGCGGAAACGCTGAAGGAAAGGAATTACTTGCAGTTCTTGAAAGATGTAAGGCACATTTGGAAGAATTTAAATTGTTAAAAACTTTAGAATTTACTCAAAGAGAAGAAGAATTAATAAAAGTTTATCAATTTTTGACAGTAAAACCAATGATGTTTGCAGCAAATATTTCTGAAGATGACTTGACAAGCGGGACTGAAAACGACTATGTAAAAAAAGTTAGGGAATTTGCAAAACAGTATGACAGCGAAGTTGTGACTTTTTCAGCAAAAGTGGAGGCTGAATTAATTGAAATTGAAGATGAAGAAGAAAGACAAATGTTCATTGATGAACTTGGAATTAAAGAGCCTAGTTTAAATAGATTAATTCGTGCTGGATTTAAATTATTGGGATTAATTACATATTTTACGGCTGGAGTGAAGGAAGTCAGAGCTTGGACAATTAAACAAGGGACAAATGCACAAAAATCAGCTAGTGAAATTCATACGGATATTGAAAAAGGATTTATTCGGGCAGAAGTTGTTTCGTTTGATAAATTTATTGAATTAAATGGATGGAACGGAGCAAAAGAGAAAGGTGCGATGCGGCTTGAAGGGAAAGAGTATATTGTGCAAGATGGGGATGTTATGTTCTTTAGATTTAATGTTTAAGAAAAAAATAATTTTTTTCTTTTTTTCTTCTTTTATTTAGTTCAATAGTTATATTTGGTAATACAGATAACCAGACTTTTTAGAAGTTTGTAAATATTTTTAAAGGTGGAGATAGTAAGAAAAAAATTTAATCCATATACTGGAAAAAAACAAATATTCCTTTTTAAAAAAACGGGTATTTACAAATGTGAAAAACACGAAATGTTTCGTTTAGAGTATTTATATTGAGATATCTTTATGTTGATGATTTGGATATTTCTGGAACACTAACTTTTGAAATAAAAAAATGGAAAGAATGGTAAAAATTTGAAGCAAGAGATTCAAAAAAACTGGTAAATTAGAATTTTTCTGCACAATATAATCAAAAGTGGACCTGTTGGGGAAATGTATGTTGATAAATCTTTTGGATTTGGTAATGAAAAATTCTTTAAAAATTAAATTATAAAGAAAATGGTAAACCAGTTGGAGAAATGGAAGAATATTATGATAATGGAAAACTTTATAGAAAAATCTACTTTGAGAAAGAAAAAAATAATTTTTCATCCATTTAGTAATCCAGATGATTTTAAAGATTATGTGGAATATTATGAAATATATGATATAAATACAGGAGAAATTATAAAAAAAGGAAAGTTTATTAATAAAACGGGAATTATCTGGAGATATAATTCTAAAACTGGAAAAATTGGAAATGGAAAGTCATTTGGAAAATGGGAAAAATATTTTTTTGCAAAAAAAGAGTATGGAGAAGATGGAAAAAAATAATTCAGGAATATAATTATTAAAATGATATTTAAAAATAATCGTTGTGATAGAAAAAGCAGCGATTTTTTTTGATTTAGTAAAAAAATATTCAAGTTCTTAACGAAAATAAATATTTGCTTTTTAAAACAGGGAATATTATAAAAATATAATTTTTAAATAGAGTTTAGTTTATAAAAAAATTATGATATAATAAACCCTAAAATGATTTAAAAAAATTTGAATAAAAAAATTGAGTGAATTTTGGATAAAAAAGAAGGAGGTTTGTATTGTGAAGAAATTAGAGGAGAGTAGAATTCTTGCTATGGCTCCGAATGCTTCGGCGATTTCAAATGCAAAAAAATTGTGCGATAAAGGGGCATTTTTGAAATTGTGGCGTTCGGTTGACGATACTTTGTATATGGGCGAGTGTAAGGGAAGTGGGAAATCGAATTATACGGTTTCAGTGGATTTTTATTGATGAAGAAAAATCCTGTTACACGATGTACTTGTCCAAGTAGACAATTTCCTTGTAAGCATGGATTAGCTTTGTTATTTGAGATATTGAAAGGGAAAAAATTTGAGGAGTGTGAAATACCAGAAGATATTTTGGCGAAAAGAGAAAAAAAGGGAAAATTAAAGGCTAAAAGGGCGAATGAGGAAAAGGAAGTTAAGAAAAAAACTTCTTCAAAAGCATCTAAATCAGCTAGAACAAAGAAAATTAAAAAGCAACTTGAAGGGCTAGATTTGATAAAGAAAATAAGTTCGCAATTATTGAAAGTTGGACTTTCTGCAATGGGGAGTGTTTTCGATTACAGAGTATCGAGATATTGTAAAAACAATTGGGAGATTATTATTTGCCAGGGACCACAAGTTTTGTTTCAAAGATTACTTTTGGAAATTCAGGCGTATAAAGAGGATCAGGATAAGGGACATTATCAGACGGCTTTAGAATGTTTGAAAAAGTTGAGGGCGATTGAGAAAAAAGGTAGAGAGTTTTTGAATGAGCAACTTGAAAAAGAATGATCCAGAATTGACGGATAATACGTTGTATGAGGATTTAGGAGGCGTGTGGAAGTTAACTCAGTTGAATGATTTGGGGTTAAAAAAGGAAAATGCGAGATTGGTGCAGCTTTCATTTGAAGTGAATTATGATGAGGCTAGTAAGATTTTTACAGATTGTGGATACTGGATTGATTTAGAGAGTGGGGAAGTGTCATATACTGCCAATTATAGACCTCGTTCGGCGATGAAATATATTAAGCAGGAAAATTCTAATTTTTCATTATTGACGGTGCCTACATTAACTTTTTATCCAGGTGGAGTTAATAAGAGAATAAGATGGGATGCTGCTAGTTTTGATAAAATTGAAAGTTCTTGTTACAAAGAGATAAAAAAACATGCTCAAAGTATAGATCATGCTGTAAAAATTGCTAAAAATGAATTAAAAAATATTTTGACAAATAATGAAGTGGCTTTATTACTAGAATTTGAAAAAATTATGTTTGTTGAAGAAGAAGGTAAGAAAAAATATATTTTAATTGATAAAAATCAAAAAGATGATAGAGCTTAGAGATAAAAAAAGCAAGGAATTTTCAGAAAATTTCTATGAACTTTTGCCAAATGAATATTTGGAAAATCAAGTGATGTTTGTAAAATTATTTTATGAAGGTAGAAATATTTATGCCCAAGCACAAAGTATCATAACTGATGATAAAATTATTCGTTTTGGATTTTAGAATGAAGTTTAGGAAGGAGAAAAAATGAATTTAGAACCGTTATATGAATTGAAGAATAGGCTTGAAAATGTTTCGATTGTTGGGATAAATTTGGTGAAAGATGATTTTCGTTTACAAAGAGCTGTTGATCAGATGAAGGGGTATGCTTCGGCTGCCAAAGTATTTAAACAAATTTATGAAATGGGGCAAAAATTGATTGAAGACGATGAGGAAGATAAATGTGATTTATTATTAGATTTGTTGGCTTTGCTTGATGCGGTGCTTTGTACCCAAGCGACAACTTATTCAGGTGATAATTTGCAAAAAATAGAAACGACTGCTGGAAAAGAAAATTTTTATCAAGAACTTCATTACAGTGAGTTGAGCGAATTAATTGCTGCATTTAAAGGAACTGGCGGTGGTCGTTTTAGAGTTATTGATTCGACATTGCGATGGGATAATCCTGAAATAGTGAATGATTTTAGAGTAAAAAAATTTATGATAAACGGACTTAATGATAGTTATTCTGGAATTATAGATTTAATGATTAAAATGTTAAAGAAACAGGGGAAAGAGATAGTTCCGCTATTGAAAGAAGGATTTGATCCTCAAGGTAAAAAAAGGAAATGATTGCTCGATTGGAAATTATCGAGGATATTTGTAAAGGTGAGGAAAATGAATTTTATAAATATTGTGTTGAAAATGGTGGAAAAGAAGTGAAAGAAGTTGCAATTGGAGCTTTGGTATATGATCAGGATAACGTTGATTATCTTTTAGATTTAATGAAAAAAGAACGTGGGAAATTGAAGAATAAAGTTTTTGAAAGTCTTGCGTATATGGATGATGAGAGAGTCAAAAAAGAGTGGGATAAATTTTTTAGAAAAAAACCGTTTGAAAATATGGAATATATGGCGAGAACAGAGCAGCAATGGGTTAAAAATTATTTGGAAAATTATGTTGAGGAATATGTTGAAGGATTGAAAAAAATAGGGATTTGTCTGACAAAAAAATGAAAAAAATATAATGTTCAAAGAGAAATTTCAATATTATGTTCGTGTACTAAAAATAAACTTACAGATAAGATGGTGAAATTATATAAAAGAAATTGTATCGATATAATAAATATGAGATTGAAAGAATTTTAAAAAAATTAAAAAGTAAAAAAATTCAATAATGGAATGAAAGTGAAGGAGTTGTAAAAAATGGCTAAAAAAGAAGAATTACAAAGATTAACAGCAGAACAGATGTTTCAAGATGAAATTGATGCGTTAATTAAGGCGGAAAAAAATCCAATACCTACTGGATGGAAAATGTCACCTAAATCAGTGTTGACATATATTTGTGGAGGTAAAGCTGGAAGAAAAGTGATAACGCCTAAATATATTGGGAAATAAAAAGATTGGTTGAGATTGCAATTTCGACTTTGGTTACGGATAGGGCATTGTTGCTGATTGGGGAGCCAGGGACTGCGAAATCTTGGTTGTCAGAGCATTTGACGGCGGCGATAAATGGAGATTCGACACGAGTTATTCAAGGGACAGCGGGAACGACTGAAGAGCAGATTAGATATTCTTGGAATTATGCGATGTTGATTGCAGAAGGGCCTACAAAAGATGCATTGATACCAAGTCCGATTTATAAAGCGATGGAAGATGGGGCGATTGCTAGAGTAGAAGAAATTTCTCGTTGTGCGTCAGAAGTGCAAGATGCGTTGATTTCTTTGTTGTCAGAAAAAAGAATGAGTGTACCTGAATTGAATGTAGAAATTCCAGCTAAAAAAGGGTTCTCTATTATTGCAACTGCGAATACTCGTGATAAGGGAGTTAATGAAATGTCGGCAGCGTTAAAGAGACGTTTTAATATTGTGGTGTTACCAAGTCCGAATACACTTGAAGCAGAGATAGATATTGTTAGAAGTAGAGTTACGCAACTTGCAGGAAATTTGGATTTAAATGCGAAATTGCCTGAAGAGGAAGTTATTGAAAAAAAGTTTGTACAGTATTTAGAGAATTGCGTCAAGGTGTTACGTTAGATGGAAGACAAAAGATAAAGCCGACTGCAAATGTGTTATCGACTGCAGAAGCTATTTCACTTTTAGCGAATAGTATGGCGTTGGCTGGAAGTTTTGGGGATGGAGAGATATCAGATTATGACTTGGCGGCAGGATTGCAGGGAGCTGTAGTAAAAGAAGATAGTAAAGATGGGCAAATTTGGGAAGAATATTTGGAAAATATTATGAAAAAACGAGGTTCAGAATGGCTGGATCTTTATAAAGAATGTAAGGCACTTAACAAAGCTACTAAATAAAGGCGGTGGAATAAATGAAAAAACAAAATGAAGGGAAACCGAATATATTCGGAGTTAGGCATTTTTCACCAGCTGGAGCACATTATTTGAGAGATTATTTAGATGAAATACAGCCAAAAATCGTTTTGATAGAAGGGCCTTCTGATTTCAATGACCTTATTAGCGAAATTACTGGAAAAAATATTGTTCCGCCAATTGCCGTAATGGCTTACACTTTAGAAGCGCCTATCCAGACAATAGTATATCCATTTGCAGAGTTTTCGCCAGAATATCAAGCTATTTTATGGGCAAAGGAAAATGGAGTAGAGTGCAGATTTTGTGATTTGCCATCTTCAATTTTTTTAGGTGTAGAAAGTGTAAAGAAAAATTTAGATGAGAATCCAGAGGAAAATTTGAATGCCTACATTTATAGAAAAATTAATGAATATTCGGAAGATTCAGATGATGAAGTATTTTGGGAAAGAGTAATGGAACAGGCTTCTGATTATAAGGCATATCGTAGTGGAGCGAGAGATTATGGGAAACATTTGAGGGAGTTGACTTTATCAAATACGGTGTCTGATGCGAAAAATATTATTAGAGAGTCGTACATGTGTAAAGTCGTTTCTGATGTGTGTAAAGAAGGCTACAAAATAGATGAAATTGCTATGGTTGTTGGGGCTTTTCATGTTGAAGGAATAGAAAGTGGCAAATTGATTTTGACTGAAAAGGAAATCAAAAAATTACCAAAATTAGAATCTAAAAAAACGTTAATGCCTTATTCTTACTATAAATTGTCGACTTATTCAAATTATGGAGCTGGAAATAAGGCGCCAGGGTATTATGAATTTTTGTGGAATGGTTTAGAAAAAGAAGACCCACTTTTTGCGACATATATGTATTTAAGTAAAATTGCAGAATATCAAAGGGAAAATGGAAATATGGTATCGTCAGCTCAAATTATAGAGGCAGTCCATCTAGCAACTTCATTGGCAAATTTGCACGATGGGAAAATACCGACGTTGAAGGATATAAAAGATGCAGCGATTACTTGTATGGCACACGGAAGCTACTCAGAACTAGTTTTAGCAATGGCGAATGTTGAAGTTGGGAAAAAAATAGGAAGTATTCCAAAGGAAGCTATTCAAACGTCAATACAGTCAGATTTTTATAATTTATTGAAGGAATTGAAACTTGAAAAATATCGTTCATTAACAGCGACAGAAATAAAATTAGATTTGAGGGAAAAATTAAGGGTTCAATCAGAAAAATTAGCATTTATGGACTTGGAGCGTTCATTCTTTTTTCATAAATTGAGAGTTTTGAATATTTCGTTTGCAAAACTTATTGGGAATCGCCAAGAAAATACAACTTGGGCAGAAGAATGGATGTTACAATGGAAACCAGAAACAGAAATTGAAATTGTGGAAACAATCTTAAAAGGAGATACAATTGAATTTGCAACAGCTTTTGAATTGATGCAAAGAATAGAAGGTGCAAAAACATTGTCAGAAATGGCAGAAATAGTGAAAGATGCCTTCTATTGCGGAATGCCAAAAGCACTAGAAAAAGCGTTTCAAGCGTTACAAAATTTTATAACAGGTGACGTCCCTATTGATGAAATAGCCAAGACAATGTCGACTTTATCACTGATGCTTCGTTATGGCGATATCAGAAAAATTAGATACAAAAGTTCTGATTCCTATTCTTGAGCAACTCTTTTTAAGAGTTTGCTTAATATTGCAAGCGAGTCTTTTTGCGACAATAATGCAGCAGTAGAACTAGCTAAAAGTATAATAATAATGCATACTGTAGTTGAAAATCATGATTTTTTAGATAGAGAAAGATGGTATTCACTTCTTTTAGAAATTTCAAAAAGAGACGATTTAAATACAAAAATTTCAGGACTTGCAATGGCTATATTACTGGAAGCTGGAAAAATTGATAATGAAGTACTTGGAAAAGAAGTCGAAAAAAGATTATCAAAAGGGGTTCCCGCAGATTTAGGGGCAACTTGGTTTGAAGGTCTATCGATGAAAAATCATTACACCTTAATTGCAAGACTTGGACTTTGGGAAAAACTCCAAAACTATATTTCAAACTTAGATGAGGAAGAATTTAAAAGAGCATTATTATTTTTAAGGAGAGCTTTTGCTGACTTTACTTCAAATGAAAAGCATGATATTGCCGAAAATATCGCAGAAATATGGGGCTTGAATAAAAATGATGTAAGTGCTGTAATAAATGATGATCTGGGAGAAAATGAGAAAGAAATAATTGCAGGATTAGAAGAATTTGATTTTGATGATATTTGATTGAAAAATAATTTTTTTGAAAGAAAAAAATTGAAAAATAAGGTAATTGACAAAAAAATAATTTTTTTTATGGTATTCTTACAGTAAGATGAATCGGTCGTTTAGACCATCGGTCTTGTTGTAGTTTTCTATAACAAGACTTTTTTTATTTAATAGGAGAGAAAATGGGGAAAGAAATTTTTATTTACAGAACAACAAATAGAGCAATTAAAAGAAAAAAAGGTTTAATAATTGAGAGCATTAATAATGCGAAAAGAAATTTTGAAACATTTTTTTCTTCTTTTGATGTAATAGAAGTTTATGAAAAAAATTGTTTATGAAAGATGGAAGATTCAAGGAAAAATATTACAATTGAGAAGATATTTCAATTTTATCATTATGATAGAAGTATTCAAAAATATACTTTTCAAATATACAGTATATATTGAAAGAGTTTTTTTAAAAAAATAAAATGGCATCTGTAATTTCTGAGAATTTAGGAGTAAGAAAAAGAGGAATATCTGAATATTAAAAAAATTATATATTGAGAAATGACAGTGAAGAAATTATTAGGAATGTAATTGAGGAAATAAATGAATTAAGTGGTGATGAAAAATCCATATATTTTATTTAAAAAAAGTTACCTTTAGTAAAATGACATCGTTATATGATTTTTTTTATCTGAAGAAATAAAAAGAAAAAAATAATACCTTTTTAATTTTTTTACAAACTGAAAAAAATGGAGGCAAAGGAGTTATTTAGAAACAGTCTTATTCTAATTAGAAAAATTTCGTAATGAAATAGCACATTCAATGAATTTTTGTAAATTATAAATCAAAAAAAGATATGTGGTTTTTAGGTACTTAAAAAAAGTGTTGAATGAACATGGATATTTAAAATTAACAAATAAAAAAATGATTATTCAAAAATATGGTAGAGGAAGTAATGATATTTTTTTTCTATGATTTTAGTAATAGTATTACTGTTGGATAACGAGTTTTTTTGAGAATTGAAATGTTAAAAGAATTATCTTTTTTTATAAAAAAATGAAGATAGAGAACGATTTAATGATTTTGCTAAAATTACAAATCTTCCAGAGAATTTTTTAGAGAGAATCAACAGAGTAATAGACAAAAAACAAAAAAATAATTAAATCATTAATATATAAATTTAGTTTTTAAAATATTAAGGAGGTGCGAAAAAATGGACTATAAAGAAGATATAAAACGTTGGCGATTAATTCTTGGAAAAGATACGGAAGAAGAATTTTCGTCTATGGATTCAGAAGCTATTCCAAGTTTTACAGAGGAAGATTGGTTGATGGATAAGGCATTGGATGCGATTTATAATCCGACAGGACAATTTATGGGTGGAGACTCTGCTGGACGAGGTCCGTCTAATCCGCAAATTAGTAGATGGCTCGGAGATGTTAGAACTTTGTTTGATAAAGAATTGGTGAAAATTATTCAGACGGATGCGATGGAAAGATGTGGATTGAAACAATTGCTTTTTGAGCCTGAAATATTGGATCAAGTAGAGCCTAACATAAATCTTGCTTCAACAATTATGCTTTTGAAAGAGCAAATCCCACAAAAAAGTAAAGAAAGTGTTAGAAATTTTATAAAAAAAATTGTAGAGGAAATTAATAAATTGTTGGAAAGTGATATTAGAAGAGCAGTTAGAGCAGCACTTAACAAGAAACAACACTCGCCAATTCCATCTGCGTCATCTTTAGATTTTAAAACAACGATACGAAGAGGGATAAAAAATTACAACAGGGAATTAAAAAAAATTGTTCCAGAGCATTATTATTTTTTTGAGAGAGCAAGCGTTAATCCAACGAGTAAATTTACAGTCATTTTGGATATTGACCAAAGTGGATCTATGGGAGAATCTGTAATTTATTCTTCAGTAATGGCGTGTATTTTAGCGAGTATAGCTTCACTGAAAACACGTGTGGTAGCTTTTGATACTGAAATTGTGGATTTGACAGAAAAATCAGATGATCCAGTTGATTTACTATACGGATTTCAGCTAGGTGGTGGAACAAATATCAATAAATCAATTAAATATTGTACAAAATATATTGAAAAATCCGAAAAAAACAATATTTTTTTCTAATTTCTGATTTAATTGAAGGTGGGAATCGTGGTGAAATGCTAAAGAAAGATTACAAGAAATGAAAGATTCGGGAGTAATAGTAGTTTGCCTTTTAGCAATATCTGGAGATGGAAAAACCTTATTATGATTCACAAATGTCTGGAAAAAAATTGCTTCACTTGGAATTCCATGTTTTGCTTGTAATCCTGAAAAATTTGCCACTTTTACTTGAGAGAGTGTTGAAAAAATATGGATTTGAGTTCGTTTGAGAAAGAGTTTAGCAAGAAAAAAATGAAATCGAATATAATAAAAGTAGATAATAAAAATTTTTATATTTTTGGCTATTTACATTTTTTTAAATTTGTGATATAATAGGGGCGAAAATTTTAAAAATTGAAAAAGAAAGGTATGTGAGGAATAAAAAGCCTGATCTATTTGAAATTCTGATTTTTTTTAAAACAATAAAAAAATAAGAGAAAAAAATTTAAAGATGCTGTTTTTTTATTGGGATTTTTTTATACTTTTGTAAATGATTAAAAAAATAAGTGTTGAAAAGGAGAAATATTTTAAATATGGATAATAAGAATCAGACATTTGCCAGATTTTCAATGATGGTTGGAGAAGATGGAATTGAAAAGTTGAATAATTCAAGAGTTATAGTTTTTGGAGTTGGAGGAGTTGGCTCTTATACTGTGGAAGCTCTGGCAAGGGCTGGAGTTGGGCATATTACGATGGTTGATTTTGATGAGATTTCAGAGTCAAATATTAATAGGCAGCTTCATTCGCTTAGAAGCACGATTGGGAAGTCTAAAGTTGAGGTTATGAAGGATAGAATTTTGGATATTAATCCTGAAATGTGAAAGTTGAAACTTGTGAAAAAACTGGTTACTGATGATATTGATGAAATTTTAGGGGATTTTGAAAAGGTTGAAATTTTGGAAGAATCAAAAGATTTGGATAATAACAAGAAAAATTGTAAATATGACTTTGTTGTGGATGCTATTGATGTAATTGGGAAGTAAAGTTAATTTGATCGAATATTGTGTAAAAAAATAAAAATAAATATTATTTCTTCGATGGGATTTGGGGAATAAGATGCATCCAGAAATGGTAGAAATTGCAAAAAAATAAAAAAATACATCTGTTTGTCCGATGGCAAGAACGATTAGAAGTATTTTAAAAAAAGAAAAAAATTATAAATGTACCAGTTGTATATTCAAGGGAAATTCCAGTTAAACCTGACAAATCAGAATTATTTAAGGAAGAATTGCCGACTGAATTTAGGGGAAAATAATGAAATTCCTAGAAAAAAACTACGCCTGGAAGTAATTCATTTGTACCTGGAACAGCTGGGCTTGTGCTGGCTTCTTATGTTGTGAGAAAAAAATTTTTAGAATGGGATTGATTTAAATAAAAATAATAAAAGAAAAAAATGAAAAAAAGGAGTGAGATTAATTGGCAGAAAAAAATGAGGCTGTTTTGACAGCGGGAAATGAGAAAAAAATTTAGAGAAAAAAATCAGAAAGATAATTCTCCAAAATGGGATTCTGAGAAAAAGAATCTTTTAGTAAAAAAATATTAATTGTAATTGGGTTAGTTTTATGTATTTTTTTGGGATAATGGATAAGATTTTTTTGAGCATACGGTTTTTAATTTTTTTAAAAAACTTTGACAATGCCGTATTTGGAAAAAGACTTATGAAGAATCTAAAAAGATGTTTTTTTGACATTGTCTCTTTTGAAGGGAACTACGGATATTATTGAAGGAAGTACAGTTAATGTAAGTATGATTGTTGGGATGGAAATTGAAATTGGAGATATTATTCAGCCTATTTATGATATGATAAATATTTTGTGGAAAGTGTCGCTTGCGAGTGTTGTCCTATTAAAATTGGAAACAATTTATTATGAAATTTTTTTAAAAGTGAAATTAGCTACAATCTTTGACATTTATTTCATTAATTACAGTTTTTTTCCATATACTATCTATAAAAAAATAAAGTTACAAAAATTCTCAAAAAAATTTCAAAAATATTCATTTTTTTGTCTTGCTTTTACATTTACATAGTTTTGCCAGGTGCAATATATGTAAATTCAGCAATTTCAAAAATATTTCCAAAAAGAGTACCAATATCCCGCAACTGTTGAATTAAATCAAGATTTAAACAGATTAAATAAAGTAAAGGATGAAATGCTGTCACTTGACCAATCAAAGAGCATTTTTAACATCCCAGGTCAAATAGACAGTGCAAAAAGGTAAAATTGATAACTTTACAAAGGAAATAAATACTATTTCAAATGATTTAGTTGAAGATGCGCCGGTTATTATTGGAATACTTTTGCTGACATCAATAGTGTTGCCGCTGCTGATAGCAATTTTTGCTTTATGTGGTTACAAAAATCTATTATTTTTTTGAGAAGTTAAGCGGAACTGGGAAAAAAATAATAAAAATAAAAAAATAAGAATGAAAAATTGCAGTTATTAATTTAGCTGTGATTTTTTTATCCTGAAATACTACCTTTAATTTGATAAAAATATAACTATAAAAAAATTTAACAAAAGATAGCAAGAAGTCTCCGACTTCTATAAGTGGGAGATGAATCGCTTTTTTTTTGTAAAAAAATTGAAAAAAAGGATACACCTATGATACAATTTTTGTATAAAATATTGAAGAGAAATCATTAATGATAAAAATTTCTAAAAAAATAATTAAAAATAATATTCAAAAATCAAAAGGAGGTGTAATTTTCATGAAATATAATTTAGCATTCAAATACAGAATTTATCCAAATAAAAGAGCAGGAATTATTGATAAACAAGACTTTTGGATGTGTTCGTTTTGTTTACAATACGATTTTTGTATACTGCAAATAAAATTTTATGAAGAAACTGGAAAAAAATAAAAATAATTACACCTGCCAGTTTGAAAAAGTGAAAAATCAATTTTTAAAAGAAGTAGACAGTCTGGCACTTTCAAATGCTCAATTGAATGTAAAGACGATCGTTTACGAATTTTTTTCAGAAGAGAGCGAAGTTTCCAAGGTTCAAATCTAAAAAAAGAATAATGTTAAAAAGTTACACGACAAATTGTGTGAACAATTCGATACGAATTGAGGAAAAATAAATATTTGGTTTTGCCAAAATTGAAAAAAAGTAAAATTTGAAAATATCATAGAGAAATACCAAAAGATTATAGAATAAAGTCGGTAACATTGACAAACAGTAATGGAAATTACTATGTTTCTGTTTTGACGGAATTTGAAAAAGAAATTCAAAAAAATGCCAAGTAATGATAAAGTGATTGGACTTGATTTTTCAATGTCTGAATTATTTGTCAGTTCTGAAAACCAAAGGGCTGATTATCCAAAATATTTTAGAATGTTGGAAGAAGAATTGAAAAAAATTACAGAAATCATTATCGAGAAAAGTGAAGTTTTCTAAAAATTGGTATAAGCAAAAAGCGAAAAATATCAAAATTGCATGAGTATATTAAAAATTGTCGAAGAGATTTTTTGCATAAATTATCGAAAAAATTGTCTGAAGAATACAATGCTGTGGTTGTTGAGGATTTGAATATGAAAGGGATGAGCCAGGCATTAAATTTTGGGAAAAGTGTAGGAGATAATGGATGGGGAATGTTTTTGAGAATGCTTGAGTATAAACTGATGTTTTTAGGAAAGCAATTTTTGAAGATAGATAAGTGGTTTCCATCGTCGAAAACTTGCAGTAAATGTGGAAATGTTAAAGAAAAATTGAAATTATCAGAAAGAAGTTATAAATGTGAGTGCTGTGGGATTGAAATTGATAGAGATTACAATGCGGCACTGAATATAAAAAACATTGGAAAAGAAATGTTGAAATATTAGGAAAATAAAAAAAAACAGGGCAGGGACTGTCCGAAGAGCTTGGTAAATATATTTGGCTAGCAAAAGCAGATACTTCCCAAGAAGCTCCCGCTTCTAAAAGCGGGAGTAGTTCACTTTTGATGTTAAAAATCTTTAATGGAAGGGAGATTTGCATATAATTTGTATTTGCAAGAGCAGGATAACGGTATGAAAGATAAGATGAATATGAAAGTTATTGGAATTGGCGGGATGGGGATAAATTTTGTTAATTTTATGATAGCTTCGGGTGTGAAGAAAGTCGAATATATAACGATTGATACAGATAGTGAAAATTCTGGATTGAGTCATGCGGAGAAGAAGATTTTTTTGGATACTGGCGTTAAGGAATGTAGCAGGGAGCAGGCTGAAAGGGTGGCATTTCAATGTGAAAATCAGTTTCAGGAATTGCTTTTAGGGGACAAATATTCTATTTTTAATTTCTGGGCTTGGTGGATCTACTGGAAGTGGAATAATGCCTGTTGTTCTTGAAATTGCAAAAAAATTGAAGATTTTTACAATTAGCATTGTTGCTCGTCCATTTTATCTGGAAGGGATTTGAAACTTTGAAAATTGCAAATACAGGGATAAAGAAAATCGAGAAACTTACGGATAGTTTAATTGTTATTCCAAATGAAAAATTGTATAACTATATTGACAGGAAAGAGCCGCTTGAGTCTGTTTATAATACGGTAAATTTGATTATAAAGGAAGGAATTGAAGGAATTGTAAATATTTTGACTGAAGTCGGATTTATGAATATTGATTTTCTGGATGTAAAAGCTGTTCTTCATAATGCTAAAAATACGATTATCAGGGTTGGAGAAGGCAAGGGAGATAATGCTGTTGAGAAAATAATTGAACAGCTTATGGAAAATAACTTGTTTGAAGGGAAATTGGAAAATGCTAAAAGAGTTTTAATAAATTATACGACTGGACCAAGTGTTTCTCTTGTGGATATTGGAAAAAAATTACAGAAAAGAATTTCAGATATTGTAAAGGATAAAAAAATGTTAATTTAATATGGGGGTTGTAATTAATCCAAGCTATGATGAGATTAATAAGATAAAAAAACAGTTGTAATATCGAGCGTATAATTTTTTTATAAAAATTAAAAAAATGAGAGTGTGGACATTTTGTATATACATTTATACAAAAATTTTTGAGCGCTCTCAATTTAAATAGTAAATCTATTTTAAAGATTTAACTTAAAAAGTTATAATGAATCGCTGGCTAAAGCACCTATTGCAAATGCCATAAGAAATCCGTAAAGAAGGATAACTATAATAATGCTGACTATTATAAAGATAATATATAATTTTTAAGGCTTTAGACTGTTCATCGAAGTATGTTTTTTTAATTGTTCCCCATTTTTTTGTAATAAGAGTATCTTCCAGAGCATTTGCCGATTTAAAAAAATTTAATTGAAATTATAATAGTAAAAAAATTCCAAGAAATAATATTAATATTTGAAAGACTCCTACAATAACTCCTAAAACTGATAGAACTTTTATTACCGTTGCTATAAATCTCATATTTTTTTACAGTCAGATCATCTAAAGTCAAGGTGATTGAGCCATTTGCATTATCTTCAGAACTAAAAACAAGAATCATTTGAACTTGAATTGCTGGAATCATTAATTACTTCATTTCTTATTTTATCCAGTTCTTCCATATTGTAATTTGAATGATGCTGTTCATTGCTATCATTATTTTTTTATTATTTTCAAACTCCATAATAACCTCCATAATATTTAACTTAATATCGTTTTCCATAGCGAAATAGTTATAAATTTTTTTAAAAAAAGATTAGACGGAATATTTTTTTTAATTCCGTCTATAAATTATAACTCTGATTATTTATTTTTTTAAAAATATCTCTGATTTCAGATAATAATACTTCTTCTTTTGTTGGAGCTGGTTCAGCTGGTTTTTTTCAACTGGAGCAGGTTTTTCTTAATTTATTTACAAATTTTACCATAAGAAAGATAACAAAAAGCCATAATAAAGAAATTAACTACATTTTGAATAAATAATCCGTATTTTACTGCAGCTTCTGGAGTTGAACCGCTAGCAGGCGTAATAACTAATTTTAAATTTGAAAAGTCAATTTTTTTCCTAAAATTATTCCAATAACAGGCATAATTATGTCATCAACTAACGAAGTTACTATTTTCCCGAAAGCGACTCCAATTATAACCCCAACTGCAAGATCCATCACATTTCCTCTTGATATAAATTCCTTAAATTCCTTAAACATTAAAAAAATAACTCTCCTTTCAAATATATATCGTTAATTATAATGTATTTTTTTTCAAAAAAATTGCAACCTTTTTTTATTTTATGCCTTTTTCAAAGAAAAAAATTATAATGGCTTTATTTAAGTTCTGAAAAATTATGGAATTGAATAATTTAAAAAAATATAGTACAATTAATTAGACAAATAATGTTATTAAAAAAAGGAGATTATTAAATATGAGAAATTTAAAGGATATACGACAGATGTTGTCAGATTGCGGGGCTTCTATTGTCGGAACAAAGAAGGAAGTTAAGGAATTGACAAGAATTATTAAAAATGATGAAATTATTACTTATGCTACTTCGGGATGGTATGATGGGCATACTTGGCTTGTTGTTTCTACGACTAAAAAGGATTATTCTTTTGGATAAGGGGATGCTGTTTGGAGTAAATCAGATTGAAATTCCGCTTGGGAAGGTAAATGCGGTGAAGTATAAAAAGGGGCTGTTTATGGGAGAAGTGGAGATATGGGATGGGGCTTCGATGTTTAAAGTGAAGAATATTTTGAAAAAAACGCTTATTCCATTTGTGAACGCTGTAAATGAAACGATAGGAGAATTTGAAAAAAATCGCAAAAGTCTTCTGGATCTTCTGTTGCTGATGAGATTATAAAATTGAAAAAATTGATGGATGAAGGAGTTATAACAAGGAATGAGTTTGAAAAAGAAAAAAATGAACTTTTAAAAATAGTATTTTGAATGATTTTTAAAGAGTGTATAGAAAAATAAAAAAATGACAGATTAAAAAAATATTTCATTAATTTTAAAAAAATTATGGTATAATTAAAACATATTATTAATTTGATTATATTTGGAAGGAAGTAGATAAGATGAAAAAAATAGTATCATCACTTTTGTTTTTTTATTGGGAATACAGGGATTTAGCAACACTTGCAGCTTTTGCAAATAATCCTGACACTTTTTTTAGATAGAGTTATTAAAAAAATTCAAGCTGAAAAAAAGAACGAATGATATTTTTTTGTGATAGTGACAATGTTAAAATGGCTTATTATACAATTGAAGATGAGGATTATAATGCTAATATAGGAGTTACGATAAAAAGCAACCCCAACGACTACAAATGATGAATTTAAAAAGGAATTTTACAAAAAAATTTAACGAATATAAGAATTTTTTTACAAAAAAATCGACACAAAAAAATCTTGGGAAAAGATCCGTTGCCTGACAAAGAAATTGTACGATTTTATGTACAGTTTCCAGATGAAAAAAAGTATTATTATAATTGGAAAAATATGAATACGACTTGAAAACAAAGGAATATCAGATGATAGCCAATTCAAAGGCAAAAAGAATATTTTTGATAAATTAAACTTATTTGAGCCATTGGCAGTAAAAAGTTAGTTATTCTGATGAAGGTCATATATTTTAGTTCTTTAACAAAAGATAGCAAGAAGTCTCCGACTTCTACAAGTGGGAGATGAATTGCTTTTTGTAAAAAAATTGAAAAAAAGGACATATCCATGATACAATTTTTTTATATACAAATATCAAAGAAAAATCATTAATAATAAAAATTTCTAAAAAAATAATTAAAAAAATAATATTCAAAATCAAAAGGAGGTGTAATTTTCATGAAATATAATTTAGCATTCAAATACAGAATTTATCCAAATAAGGAGCAGGAATTATTGATAAATAAGACTTTTTGGATGTGTTCGTTTTGTTTACAATACGATTTTGTATATTGCTAATAAAATTTATGAAGAAACTGGAAAAAATAAAAATAATTACACCTGCCAGTTTAAAAAAAGTGAAAACCAATTTTTTTGAAAGAAGTGGACAGTCTTGCGCTTTCAAATGCTCAATTGAATGTGAGACGATCATTTACGAATTTTTTTCAAAAGAGAGCGAAGTTTCCAAGGTTCAAATCTAAAAAGAATAGTGTTAAAAGTTACACGACAAATTGTGTGAATAATTCGATACGAATTGAGGAAAAATAAATATTTGGTTTTGCCAAAAGTTGAAAAAAAGTGAAATTGAAATATCATAGAAAAATACCAAAGAATTATAGAATAAAGTCGGTAACATTGACAAACAGTAATGGAAATTACTATGTTTCTGTTTTGACGGAATTTGAAAAAGAAATTCAAAAAATGCCAAGTAATGATAAAGTGATTGGACTTGATTTTTCAATGTCTGAGTTATTTGTCAGTTCTGAAAACCAAAGGGCTGATTATCCAAAATATTTTAGGATGTTGGAAGAAGAATTGAAAAAAATTACAGAAATCATTATCGAGAAAAAGTGAAATTTTCTAAAAAAATTGGTATAAGCAAAAAGTGAAAATATCAAAATTGCATGAGTATATCAAAAATTGCCGAAGAGATTTTTTGCATAAATTATCGAAAAAATTGTCTGAAGAATACAATGCTGTGGTTGTTGAGGATTTGAATATGAAAGGGATGAGTCAGGCATTAAATTTTGGGAAAAGTGTAGGAGATAATGGATGGGGAATGTTTTTGAGAAATGCTTGAGTACAAGTTGATGTTTTTTTAGGGAAACAATTTTTTTGAAGATAGATAAAGTGGTTTCCATCTTTTGAAAAATAGATGTAAATCTTATAAAACTATAACAGGAGGTAGTTATATGTGAGTGCTGGGGATTGAAATGATAGAGATGACAAGCCGTTATTCCAACAGCAGGACTTGGAACAAATTGAGTATTGCCTGCGACAAAGGCACAGCCTAAGGAAATGCTTGTAATCGTGGATAAGCCGGCATTGCAGTATCTTGTGGAGGAGCTTTTGGCAGCCGGAATTGAAGAAATTTTAATTATTACTGGAAGAAATAAGGGATCAATTGAAAATCATTTTGATTATTCGTATGAACTTGAAAGAACTTTGGAAGAAAATGGGAAAAAAGATCTTTTGAAAGTGGTAAATCATATTTCTGAAATGTCAAATATTTATTATGTGCGTCAGAAAAAGCCATTGGGATTAGGGCATGCGATAAGCTGTGCTGAAGCCTTTGTGGGAGATGAGCCATTTGTTGTGCTTCTGGGAGATGACATTATTTACACAGATAAGGAAAAAGGACAGCTTCCTGTTACGAAACAGCTTGTGGAGAAATATAAGGAACTGCAAGGCGGAACAATTTTAGGAGTTCAGGAAGTTCCTCATAAAAATGTTTCAAAATATGGAATAATAAAGCCATTGAAAAAGATTGATGAAAAAACAGTGGCTGTGGAAGATTTTATTGAAAAGCCGTCTGTTGATGAAGCGCCAAGTAATCTTGCCGCACTAGGACGTTATGTGCTGGAGCCTGAAATTTTTTCATATTTAAAAAATACAAAACCTGGAAAAGGTGGAGAAATACAGTTGACAGATGCAATTTTGGCAATGAAAAATAATGGTGAAAAATTATATGCATATAATTTTGATGGATTGAGATACGATACTGGAGATAAATTTGGAATGTTTGTTGCAAATGTCGAATTTGGACTTAGGCATGAAGAACTAAAGGATAGAGTAAAAGAATATTTAAAAGGCTTAATAGAAAAATTATAGTTCTTTGCAGGGATTGCCTGAAGAGATTGGTAGTAAAAAGCAGATACTTCCCAAGAAGCTCCCGTTTCTAAAAGTAGGAGCAGTTCGCTGGAACCTGATTAACAAAGATTAATTTCTGCATAAAAACAGAAGTTAGTCTTTTTTTATTTATTCTATATCGTTTTCCATTGAGTGACAGAACTGTTGTGAATTTCTTTGTAAGGGGGAAAGGTATTTTGTTAGTAAAATTAACAAGTATAATAAAAAAATTTAGTAAATGTAATTGACACAAATATGTAAATTATGATAGAATTTTTTGAGAAATTAATTTTAGGGGTTTTAAAGAGGAAAAGCAATGTCTCGAAAGTTGAATTTTTGTTGAAATAAAATAGACTTTTGCAAGTAACTACAGTAAATAGAAAAGGAGAAATGGAAGTGAAGAAAAAAGGATTAATAATTGCAGGAATGGCTTTAATTGTAACAAACTTGTATTCGACAGGGATTGTGGGGGAATCTCGTGAAATTGAAGGAAAGAGATATGTAGTGCCATATTCTAGGGAAAGTAATGGATTTCCTAAGATGGGGTCAGACGGGAAGCAGTATAGAACAAAATTTTTGAATGAAAGAGATAAAAGCAATGAAATAATAGTCTATTCAGATTTGGATGATGCTCCGGCGAAACATTGCAGAAAGAAAAGAGGGCATTCGATTTTGAGAGAGGACAGCATTACTGGGGAAATGGTGAGATTGTGCAGGCTTGATACGCCAGGTGCCAGAGTGGAAGGTTCGAAAATGGAAGTTGATGAAATTCAGTATTATGTGGCAAATACCGAAAATAAATATGTTTGGAAAAAATTGATAGAAGACAAAAAGTTGGATCCGTCAGATAAGGTTTACAGCGATTTGCCTTATACAGCTTATGCAAAATATACAAGGCCAGAAAAAGAGGCAGAAATAAAGAGAAGATATTTGGAGCCAAAGAATGTTGTTCAAAAGGAATTGAGAGATTTATTCCATCAAAAATTTGAAGAGCAGTATGGAAAAAAATATGGAATGACATTAGAGGAAGCGAATATTGAAAAAAGATAAATATTAATAAGGTCAAAAAGAAATCAATAATAACAAACAATTAAGTGAATATCAGTTATAAAAAAAGTGTGATATAAGCCTCAAAGTTTTTTTATTTTTTTGAGATTTTTTTGACCTTTTTAGAAATATTAAGATTTATATTCTGACGATAATTAAATGGAAAAATAAAAAAATAATAAAAAAACAGGTGTTATATATAAAAACTTGTTAAATCTTAAAAAAAGTAAAGTATAATATATTCTAAAAATAAGAGAAATAAAAAAAGAGTTCTAAATAATTTATAAAAATTTAATATGTGAAATTTAAAAAAAGCAATAAATGGAAATAAAAAGTTATTAATAACAGAAAATTATGTAATCTTTATAAAAAAGGAATTGATTTGGAGGTCAAATGAAAACGAAAACGAAAAAGAAAAATAAGAAAAAAATTTCAAAAGTATTATTTAGTAAAGTGGCGAGAGTGGCATCACTGGCTACGACTGTAGTTGCTAGTGAAATATTGACAAGCGAGAAAGCAGAAGCATCAATAACAATAGGTGAAACTGCCGGATCACCTAATAACCAGTCTGTAAAAAAAACAAGTGCGGCAGCGGTATCTACTGCGATAGCGATAGGTAATAATGCAAATGCCTCAAATTCTGGATCAGCATTTGCAATAGCAATAGGAGGAGATACAGCATCTACTGGAAATGGTGCAATATCGATTGGTAAGGATGCCCAGTCGCTAGCATCTTCAGGAGTGGCCGTGGGTTATAATTCTAAAGCTTCAGGTGGTCAAGCGGTAGCAATTGGTGGAAATATTCAAAATGCTGGAGGAGCGCAGGCAACGGGAGACCAATCTATAAGTATAGGTGGAGACACAATTGCAAGCGGATCTTCTTCAATAGCAATTGGTGGAGATGACTTGAATCAGGCAAACAGTATAGCTGGAGTAGTTTTTAAGAATTTAACAGGAGTAGATTTGATAGGGACAACTACATATATAAAAACAGAATCAGGCGGAGCGGGATCTATAGCAATTGGAGTGCAATCTACTTCATCAGGACACCTGTCAACTGCATTCGGGACAAAAACAAAGGCATCAGGAGCATATTCAACAGCATTGGGAGTAGGTGCGAGTTCAGAAGGAGAGGGCTCTATAGCATTAGGAGGAGCAGCAAGTTCTAAAGGAAAAACATCAATTGCCATAGGAACAAAAGTAAAGACAGTTGGAGAATCTGCAACATCAATGGGATATGGTGCGGAAGCCAGCAGCAAAGGGGCTGTAGCAATTGGACTGGATTCAAGAGCTGGAGATGGAAATGCTGCAACAGGTACAGCTGGTGCTAACGGGATAAATGCAGTAGCAATAGGAACAGGTGCACAGGCAATAGCTAAAAATACTATTTCAATTGGGACAGGAAATGTTGTAAGCGGGGTTGGTTCAGGAGCGATTGGAGATCCGACTACAATTACAGGAGCTGGAACTTATTCATTAGGGAATGATAATGGAACTATTGCAGCAAGTAATTCAGGAGTATTTGGTAATAACAATAACATAAAAGGAGCAACTTCAGGAAACCGTGTTATAGGGAATAACAATACAGTAGAGGTGACTGCAAACAATGCTCTTATTTTTGGTAATAATGCTGGCGTAAGTGCGGCAAATGGTATAGCAATTGGTGAAAAATCAGCTTCGACTTCAGAAGGATCAATTGCATTTGGATTAAATTCAAAAGCTGGAAATGGTTCAGGAGCTACTTTTGGATTAGCAAAAGATGCAATAGCGATTGGTACAAATTCTAGTGCAAGAGGAGATAAAGCAGTTGCAATAGGAAAGGGAACGCAGGCTAATCATGATAGTAATATAGCAATAGGTAATTCTGCAGAAACAGGCCGTGATTTAACTGTAAGTAATTATGATATTAAAAATATTTCAATAGGTTACGAAGCTGGAAAAGGAATGAATGGTCAATTTAACAGCTATCTGGGAACTAATGCAGGTCAAGATAGCAAAGGAGATGGGAATTCAGCATTTGGACTTAGAGCAGGAAAAACTGTTACTGGAAATACTAATACAGCAATAGGAATGGATTCGGGACAAAATGTTAAAGCGTCATCTAACACGGCCATAGGGTTAAATGCCGGACAAAATGTAACTGCAAATGGAGGTGGAAGTAATGTAGCCATAGGAACAAATGCTGGTCAAAATGTAAAAACAACGAGTTTAGGTGGTGGAGATAACGTTGCTATAGGAACAAATGCCGGAAGAGATGTAAAATCGTCTATAGGACATAATACAGCCGTAGGACACAGTGCTGGTCAAACTGTAACTGGGACTAATAACGTTGCATTCGGATCAGGTTCAGGACAAAATGTAACTGGTGACAATAATACATCTATGGGGATTAATGCAGGAATTGGAGTAAAAAGCAGCAGTAATGTATCGATAGGATCAGATTCAGGACAGAATACTGATGGAGTAGGTAATACAGCCATAGGATATCAAGCAGGACAAAAAGTAACTGGTGGACATAATATTTCTATGGGATATCAGTCTGCTAAAGGTTTAAATGGAGGTTCTAACACTATAATAGGATTTCAGGCAGGACAAGAAATAGTTGGAGGAAATAATATCATAGTTGGAACAAATGCAACTAAAAAAAGTGACAGTAGATAATGTTGTAAGTATCGGTACAAATTCTACTGCTTCTACTAATAACTCGGTGGCTGTTGGTTCATACTCGAAAGCAACAGGAAATGCAGCGATAGCAATTGGTCAAGGTTCAAATGCAAGCAAGGATAATTCAATGGCTATTGGAAACAGATCAACAGTTAATGCGGTGAAAGATGTTGCAATCGGTTCAGATTCTTCTACATCAGCGACAACAGGTGTTTCAAAAGCGACAATAACAGTACCTGGAACTGGAAAGAGCATTACTTATGGAACTTTTGCAGGAAGTAATCCAGATGCTGCATTTTCAGTTGGATCGGCTGGAAGAGAAAGACAAATTCAAAATGTTGCAGCTGGTAGAGTAACAGCAACAAGTACAGATGCAATCAATGGTTCACAATTATTTGCAGTAGCAAACGAACTTGGGAAAACTTGGAAGGCAAATGCTGGTGGAAATTTAAGCGGTTCCGCAACATCAACACAGGTTATGCCTGGAGATGAAGTTCAATTTGTTGCGGGTAAAAAAATTTGGAAGTGGAGCAAAATTTGGCGACAGGTTCTCAAAAATATACATATTCATTGAAAAAAGATGTGGATTTAGGGTCAACTGGAAGCTTAAAAGTAGGGCCTGTGACAATAAATAACAACGGAATTGATGCTGGAAACAAAAAAATAACAAATGTCGCTCCTGGAACGGCTGATACGGATGCAGCAAATGTGAGCCAAGTAAAAGCAGCAAAAACAACAGTATCTTCAGATGATAATTCAATAACAGTGACAGAAACTACAAAGCCAGATGGACATAAAAACTATGACCTGTCAGTAGATGTTACAAAACTGGATGCGGCAAACAAAAGTTTAAGCAATATCAATAATGATGGAAATAAAGTAATAAGCGACATTGCAAGAAAATCAGTAGATGTAGTAGCAGGAACGAATATAAAAGATATAGTTAAAAATGATGTTCAAAATTCAGATGGAACAACAACGACTACATATACGATAAATGCGAATGGAGCAAGAGTAGTAGCAGGAGATGGAGTGACAGTGGCGACAGGTACTCCAGGTTCAAACAATATTACAGATTACACAGTGTCAGTAAAAAATACGACATTGACAGCAGCACCAGGCTCAACGACAGTAACAGCAGGGGATAATAACAGTTATGCGAAAGCAGGAGATGTGGCAACTGCAATAACTAATGCGGCAAAAGCAGCAAAAACAGAAGTAAAATCGCCAGACAGTTCAATAAATGTAGCTACTGATAATACATCACCAGACGGACATACAATTTACAATATTACAATAGATAAGTCAGGGAAAGTAGCGGCAGGAGACACTAAATTAGTGACAGGAGATACTGTAAATACAGCAATAACTAATGCAAAAACAGACTTAATCAACAATAATCCTTTAAAATTTGGAGGAGATAGTGGAACAGTTGTAACTAGAAAATTGGGAGATCAGCTGGATATAAAAGGCGGAGCAACAGGAGCAACAACATCAGGGAATATAGCTGTTATAGCAGATGGAAATAATACTTTAAATATTCAATTAGCAAAAAATTTAACTGGATTGGACAGCATCTCAACAAATGGTGGAAATACAGTAATTAACGACAATGGAATTACAACGCCGAAAGTTACAATAAATAATGCGCCGACAGCAGGAACGGATGCGACAAATAAAGATTATGTAGACAGCACGAAAACAAAAGTGACATCGAATGACAGTTCGGTTGTAATAAATAAAACAACAAGCGGAAATCAAGACGTGTATGATTTGTCGGTAGATGCTACAAAACTGGATGCGGCAAACAAAAGTTTAAGCAATATCAATAATGATGGAAACAAAGTAATAAGCGGCATTGCAAGAAAATCAATAGATGTAGTAGCAGGAACGAATATAAAAGATATAGTTAAAAATGATGTTCAAAATTCAGATGGGACAACAACAACTACATATACAATAAATGCAAATGGAGCGAGAGTAGTAGCAGGAGATGGAGTAACAGTAGCGACAGGTACGCCAGGTTCAAACAATATTACAGATTACACAGTATCAGTAAAAAATACGACATTGACAGCAGCGCCAGGCTCAACGACAGTAACAGCAGGGGATAATAACAGTTATGCGAAAGCAGGAGATGTAGCTACAGCGATAACAAATGTAGGGAAAGCATCGAAAACGACAGTAACTTCAAATGACAGTTCAGTAACTGTAGTTTCAAAGGTGGATTCAGGAGATGGACATGTAAATTATGATTTGTCGGTAGATACAAGTAAAGTGGCTGCAAATACAAACTAACTTACAAGGCAAACAGCGGAACAGGTTTAACAACGACATTGGCAAACGGACTGGATTTTAAAGATGGAGATAATACGAAAGCGACAGTCGGACCGAATGGAGAAGTAAAATACAGCCTAAATCCAACAGTTGCAGGAATTAACAGTATCTCGACAAATGGTGGAAATACGGTAATTAACGACAATGGAATTACAACGCCGAAAGTTACAATAAATAATGCGCCGACAGCGGGAACAGATGCGACAAATAAAGATTATGTAGACAGCACGAAAACAAAAGTGACATCGAATGACAGTTCGGTTGTAATAAATAAAACAACAAGCGGAAATCAAGACGTGTATGATTTGTCAGTAGATGTTACAAAACTGGATGCGGCAAACAAAAGTTTAAGCAACATCAATAATGATGGAAACAAAGTAATAAGCGACATTGCAAGAAAATCAATAGATGTAGTAGCAGGAACAAATATAAAAGATATAGTTAAAAATGATGTTCAAAATTCAGATGGGAACAACAACGACTACATATACAATAAATGCAAATGGAGCAAGAGTAGTAGCAGGAGATGGAGTGACAGTGGCGACAGGAACTCCAGGTTCAAACAATATTACAGATTACACAGTATCAGTAAAAAATACGACATTGACAGCAACACCAGGCTCAACGACAGTAACAGCAGGGGATAATAACAGTTATGCGAAAGCAGGAGATGTAGCTACAGCGATAACAAATGTAGGGAAAGCATCGAAAACGACAGTAACTTCAAATGACAGTTCAGTAACTGTAGTTTCAAAGGTGGATTCAGGAGATGGACATGTAAATTATGATTTGTCGGTAGATACAAGCAAAGTGGCTGCGAATACAAACTTGACTTACAAGGCAAACAGCGGAACAGGTTTAACAACGACATTGGCAAACGGACTGGATTTTAAAGATGGAGATAATACGAAAGCGACAGTTGGACCGAATGGAGAAGTGAAATACAGCTTAAATCCAACAGTTGCAGGAATTAACAGTATTACAACAAATGGTGGAAATACGGTAATTAACGACAATGGAATTACAACGCCGAAAGTTACAATAAATAATGCGCCGACAGCGGGAACAGATGCGACAAATAAAGATTATGTAGACAGCACGAAAACGAAAGTGACATCGAATGACAGTTCGGTTGTAATAAATAAAACGACAAGCGGAAATCAAGATGTGTATGATTTGTCGGTAGATGTTACAAAACTGGATGCGGCAAACAAAAGTTTAAGTAACATTAATAATGCTGGAAAAGGTGTAATAAGCGATATTGCAAGAAATTCAGTGGACATAATAGCGGGAACAAACATAAAAGATGTAACGAAAGCGAACACAACAAATCCAGATGGTACAACAAAAACTACGTATACAATAAATGCAAACGGAGCAAGAGTAGTAGCAGGAGATGGAGTGACAGTGGCGACAGGAACTCCAGGTTCAAACAATATTACAGATTACACAGTATCAGTAAAAAATACGACATTGACAGCGACACCAGGCTCAACGACAGTAACAGCAGGGGATAATAACAGTTATGCAAAAGCAGGAGATGTAGCTACAGCGATAACAAATGTAGGGAAAGCATCGAAAACGACAGTAACTTCAAATGACAGTTCAGTAACTGTAGTTTCAAAGGTAGATTCAGGAGATGGACATATAAATTATGATTTGTCAGTAGATACAAGTAAAGTAGCCGCAAATACGAACTTGACTTACAAGGCAAACAGTGGAACAGGTTTAACAACGACATTGGCAAACGGACTGGATTTTAAAGATGGAGATAATACGAAAGCGACAGTTGGACCGAATGGAGAAGTGAAATATAGCTTAAATCCAACAGTTGCAGGAATTAACAGTATTACGACAAATGGTGGAAATACAGTAATTAACGATAATGGAGTTACAACACCGTCATTGACATTGACAAATTCAACACCGCTAACTTCTTCGACAGGTGGAAAAGTTACTGTACCAGCTGGAACAGGAAATCAGGCAGTAACAGGACAGACAGTTGCAAATGCGATAAATAAACTTGGGGATAATACAATAAATTTAAAGGCATCAGATGGAAATATAACGACAAAAACAGTCATTGAATAAAAGATGGGTGGACTAGAATTTAACATAACAGGAAGCAATGGGATAACAACAACGGCAAGTGGAGATACGATAAATGTTACAATTGCGCAGTCTGGACTGAATACATCGACAACAGGCGGGAAAACGACAGTAACGCCAGTAACAGGTGGAAATACTTATGCAACAGCAGGAGATGTAGCAACAGCAATTCAAAATGCTGTAAATAATTCGGGATGGAATGCAGTAGCAGGAAGTACAGGAACAGGGACAACATCTGGAAGTGTATCAAATAAATTGATAACGCCAGGAGAAACAGTAAAATTACAGGCTGGGGATAATTTAAATGTAGACCAGTCAGGTGGAACATTTACATATAGCTTGAAAAATGATATTAATGTTAATAGTATAACTGCTGGAAATAATAAGTTTGATACATCAGGATTGACAATTAGTGATGCGGCAGGAAATAAAGCGATAACTACACCATCAGGAACTACTTATACAAATGCGGCAGGAAATACAACTGTTATAAATCCTACAGGAGTAGTGATCAATAAATCAGCAGCAGATCCTAGCAAGTCTGTTTCACTTACAGATAACGGACTTGATAACGGTGGAAATAAAATTACAAATGTTGCGGCAGGAGTAAATCCAACGGATGCAGTAAATGTTAGTCAATTGGATAAAGCTATAAATAAATCAACTTATAATGGACCTGTGGTTTATACAAATGCTGCTGGAGATAAAATTGTTAAAGCAAATAATGGAAATTACTATAAAGCATTAGATGTCGATTCAGATGGAAATCCACTACCAGGTAAATTGCCAGTTAGTTCAAGTGATATTCAACATAGTTTATTGAATGCTGATGGAAGTACTACAAATCCAAGTACATTAAATAATGTAGGAAAAGGACTTATTTCTCCAGCTTCAACACAGGCCATAAATGGAAGCCAGTTAAATAATTTGGGAACTCAATTGGGATTGACAGTTGATCCGTCTGGAACTGGGTTTTCAAATCCAACATTTGCTGGACTAAAAAATGTAAATGGTTCGACTGGAGCAGCACCGACAACATTTAAAGATGCTGTTGATCAAACGATAGCTAAAGTAAATGAAGGAATAATTTATGGTGCTGATAATAATACGGCTGGAACTAGACAGCAATTGGGAAGCAGATTGACTGTTGAGAGCGGAGATTTTGCAAGTGGCGGAGTAAATTATAAAGGACAAAATCTTGAAACATCATATGTGTCAGATGGAGCAGGAAATGGTAAAATTATAGTTGGAATAACTGAAAATCCAGAATTTAATTCTGTAAAAGCTAAGACATTTACGGCGGATGATGGAGCAGGAAATACAACTGTAACTAATGGACAAGGTACAACCATTACTGATGCAGCTGGAAATAAAAATGTGGCAACTGCGGCAGGAAACACTTACACAAATGCAGCAGGAAATACAACGACCGTAAATTCTTCTGGAGTGACAATTAATAAGTCAGCAGCGGATCCTAGCAAGTCAGTTTCACTTACAAATAGCGGACTTGACAATGGTGGAAATAGAATTACAAATATTGCTGCAGGAGTTGCTCCAACAGATGCAGTAAATGTTAGTCAATTAGGAAATGCTGTAAATAATTTAACAACAGCTATTAATGCTTCGAAAATCCGAAGTAGTTGGCGGAACAAATACAAATGTGACTAGTTCGACAGGTTCAAATGGACAGATAGTTTATAAGGTTGATGCTGATGGAACAACAGTTTCAGGTGGAAGCAGCTTTGTTTCTGTAACTCAGGGAACAAAAGATGCAAATAATATAACTGATTACAAGGTTGACCTGGCACAAGGAACAAAAGACAAACTAAACAGTATTGGAACTGGAAATATTGCTGCAGGAGACAATAATACAGTAACAGGTTCTACAGTGCATAATTACATTCAAAATAATCCTTTGACTTATACAGATGATAATGGAACGACAGTTACTCGTAATTTAGGACAAAATTTAAATATTATGGGTAGAGCAACAGGACCGCTTACTACTGGAAATATTGGAGTTGTAGCAGCTGGACCAGATACATTGGAATTGAGACTGGCTGAAAATGTTGATTTAGGACCAAATGGAAGAGTTACTATGGGAAAAACCGTTGTTAATGATGACGGAATTAAAATTACAGGTGGTCCAAGCGTGACATCGTCAGGAATTGATGCTGGAGGAAAAAAAGTTACGAATATTGCTGAAGGTGATATAAGTCCAACAAGTAACGACGCAGTAACAGGACGACAAGTTTACAATGCTATAAGTGCTGGTGCTGCTGACAAAGCGACAAGAGCAGAACTGGCAGGAGTAAATAATAACTTGACAGCTGGAATTGCAGGAGTTGCGGCGATGGCTAATTTACCGCAAATCAATGACTCGGCTTCAAATAGATTTAATATAGCAGTGGCTGGAGGAGCATATAAAAATGGTAGAGCTATGGCTTTAGGATTTAGTGGAGTTTCTGATGGCGGAAGATTTGTTTACAGAGCTAGTGCAAGTTTGAACAATAAACGAGATGTGGCGGTAGGTTTAGGAGTTGGGTATCAATTTGGTAAAAGAGATGTTATGCCGAATGAACTTGACAGAATGAAATCTATGGTTGCACTTATTGAAGAGCAGAAAGATAGCTACAGTCGACAATTGAAACAGCAACTTGAGCAAGAATCTAGGAAAAATCAGGAAAATTCAGAACTTATTAGACAATTAATGCAAGAAGTTCAAGAGTTGAAGAGCAAGAGCAATGTGAGTAATAGAAGCAATAGAAGTTAGATAAATTATATTTTTTTTATATTGCAGATAAAAAAATTAAACTAAAAAAATATAGAAATAATTATAACTATAAAATTATTTATGATGACTGACAGCGAGGGATTAATCCCTTGCTCAAAAAGATTATTTATATCTTAATTGTATTTTTTTAGTAGATTTCTTTAAATTAAAAATAGATTAAGATGAGGAGAATAAAAATTAGTCATCATATTTTTTTAGTACCAAAAAAATTTTTATAAATCTAATATTTATTATCGGACGTTATATAAATATTGCAATCAATAAAGAAAAATTTGTAAAAATTTGTAACTAATCAATCAGTATGTAAAAATTTTTTTGTATAAACAGAATAGCAAAGTATTGAATTTACTGAATTATCTAATTTACACAAAAATTGTAGGCATTCTCAATCAATCTCGATAAATCTGATTAAATTTCTTTTTTTATACAAATACTATTTATTTTTTTGAAGTTTTATGTGTTAAAAATAATAATAGTATATTTAATAAACAGAAAAAATGTGTGTGAAAAATAAATAAATACAGTATTTACAATTACAAGGTGTCTTGGTTATTTGTCAAAAAGTGTAAAAAAATTTTTTTGTGTAGATAGAATAATAAAGTAATGAATTTAGTAGATTTATCCATTAGATTACACAAAAATTATGGATACCTCTTTTTTGTCAGGGAGGAAAAAAAGTAAAAAAATCAAATGTAAAAAAATACTGTGTTTATCGTTAGGTTTTTTTAGAATTATAATAATAAATAAAAAGTGAAGGAGATTTAATTGTATAAAATAAAAAAATTAATAATATGAAATTTCATTCGTATATAGGTGTTTACGAAGAAGAGAAAAAAATTGGGCAGAACATTGAAATTGACTTGATTATATCGCTTTCAAAAAGAAATTATTAAAAAAATGATGATATAAATAGTACATTAAGTTATGGTGACTGTTATAGGAAAATTAAAAAGATTGTAGAAGAAAGTAATGTTGATTTGCTGGAGACGTTGGCTTTGGATATTATTAAGGAAATAAAGAAATTGAATGAGAATATTGAAGATGTTCAGGTAAATATTAGAAAAATTGGCAGTTCCGATTAATGGGATTTTTTTGATAGTGTTGAAATTCAGATAAAGGATTAGGCGGGAGTGAAAAAATGGAGCAAAAAAATAAAGTTTATTTAAGTTTAGGTGGAAATATTGGAGACAGGAAAGAGTATATTCAAAAAGCTGTTGACATGATTGGAGAAATTGATGGAATTAAGATATTAGAAAAGTCTGGATTGTATGAAACGACTCCAGTTGGATATTTGGAGCAGGATTTGTTTCTGAACGGAGCAATTAAAATTGAAACTGAATTTTCAGCAAGGGATATTTTTGAAAATTATAAATAAAATTGAAATTGAACTGGATAGAAAGCGTGAAATTAGATGGGGACCGAGAACAATTGATATTGATATTTTGATTTTTTTCAAATAAAAAAATAGATGAAACTGACTTAATAATTCCACATAAAGAAATGTTAAATCGACTATTTGTTTTAGTTCCATTAATTGAAATTTACGATGGAGATTATTTTGGAAAAAGAAGTAATTGCTAAAAAGAATAGATGAACTGCTTAAAAATAGGAGATCAGAAAAATACAAAAAGGTAGAAGGATAATTTTTGAAAAAAAAATTAATTTAAAAAAATGATTTGAAAAAGAATTACATAAATATATTTTTTTAGTTGTTGTTGTGTTAGTAATATAATATGAAAAAAAAGAAATATAGTGTTGTAATTTTTATATTTTTTTAAATTTTATATTTTTTTATATATATATTATCATTAATATTTATTATTATATTATTAACGTTTTTTTCACTAACTTTACTTTTTTTAAACTTAATTAACTTCTTAACTATATTATCTATTAATGTATTCACTCATAAAAAAATTAGTTGTAACATAAATATTATAATAATACAGTAATTGATTGGTACAGTGTAAAAAAATAAATATAACATAAATAATGGAATGTTATATTAATTAGTAAGCGTTTAATTAAATTAATTCAATTAATAATTACACTATAAATTATATAAACTTATACAAATTTAGGATTTAATAAAATTGAATTTTTTTTTAAAAAGAATACAAAAATTAGAAATTAAACTTAATTTATTTAAAAACAAAAAGAAAGGAAAAAAATGCAATGGGGAAAAAAATAAAAAAATAATTTAGATAAAGAAACAAGGCTAAAAAAATATAGAAAATGCGGTGCGTGAGATTTTTAATAAATGTTGGAGAAGATGTGGATAGGGAAGGGCTTATTGAAACACCAAAAAGAGTTGCTAAAATGTATGAGGAAATTTTGAGTACAAAAAATGTAGATGATTTTGAAGAATTATAAATTATTCGATGTAGATTTGGGGAGATTCGCAGGAGATGGTGCTTGTGAAAGAGATTCCGTTTTTTTCAATGTGTGAACATCATATGTTGCCATTTTTTGGGAAAGTGCATGTTGCTTATATTCCACAGGATAATAGAGTTATTGGGCTTAGTAAGATTCCTAGATTAGTGGAATTTGTTTCTAGAAAATTGAGTGTTCAGGAAGAGATTACTGTGAATGTGGCTAAGAAACTGATAGAGATATTGAATCCGCTAGGGAGTTGCGGTTGTAGTTGAGGCACGGCATATGTGTATTGAGATGAGAGGGGTTAATAAGATTGGGTCTGTTACTAGGACTTCATTTTATAGTGGGGAATTTAAGGAAAATGCAGACAGGAAGAGAGAGTTTTTGGATGGTATAAGAGATGGAAAATTTTAGTTTCTGTTAAATTTAAATAAAAAAATTAAGTTGTCTAAATAGATTTAATAAATTTTTATAAAAATGGGAGAAGAAATGATGAAAGAATCATTGTATGGAGAGAAGAAAAGAGTAAGACTGCTTTGCGGAAATTTTGAAAAAAATGGATAATCCAGTTAATGAGGTTAAGGTTATTCATGTTAGTGGAACAAATGGAAAAGGTTCTACTTGTTATATGATTAACAGTATTTTATTAAATAGTGCAAGAACACTCGCGACTTTAGTCGTGAGATGAATTGTACGAAAATTTTAGTAAGCATATAGGGAAACTTGTATGTAGACACGGAGCAAAACCGTGCAACAAAGAAACTGAACTGCTGGGAACTCTTAAAAGTCTAGTATAACCACAACATAATACCTTCGTTCAAATATGGTATAAGTGTGATGGTGGCGAAAGCAGAAAAAATATACTAGATGGTGCAAGGTTAAATCCTAAACATTATGGTAATAGACAATCAGCAGCTAAGCCTGAAAAGGAAAGTTCAACGACTATCCCTCGTGAGGGGAGTACAATACAAGCGATAGGTATTGGAAGTGGTTTCGCCTAAGTCCTTGAAATAGGATATGGATAAGATATAGTCTGTGCTTGTTAGAGATAACAAGAAGTTCATAAGAGAACTGCATAGATGGTAGCATATTTATGTGAACAACACTTCCCACTGTTGTGGGGTTTTAAAAACTTTAAAAAAATATTTAAAAAAATAAATAAAAAAATATTACTTTTTTTGACAGATAAAATGTAGAATACATGGTATAATATCTCTGATGAAAAGGAGGTGATATCTATGTATTTAACTTTAAAAACAACAAGTAAAAACATCTTAGTAAAAAAATGAGTTTAGGAATTTAAAACATTTATCTCATATAGCTAAGAACTTAACTAATGAAGTTTATATATAATGTTAGACAACACTATTTTCAAAAATAAAAAAAGTATTTAAGTTATAATGAAAAACTATAAAATGCTTAAAAAAATAGTGAAAAATTACAAGAAATTAAATTCTAATATGGCTCAACAAATTCTAAAAAGAAGTAGATGGAAGTTTCAAATCATTTTTTTGGACTTTTTGAAACTTGCTAAGAATGGTCAATATAATTTTAAAGATATAAAATTACCTAAATATCTTGCTAAAGATGGTTTTTACGACTCTTGTTATAGGTTTTGTAAGATTAAAAGATGATATGCTGATAGTTCCTTATTCAAATTCATTTAGAAAGACACATAAGGAAATCGCAATAAAACTACCACCAGTATTAAAAAGGCAAGAAGATAAAAGAGATTAGAATAATACCAAAAACAACATTCTAGGTACTTTGAAATTCAATACATTTATGAAGTAGAAGAAGTTCAAAGGGAATTAAATAAAAGAAAAATGCACTAGGAATTGATTTAGGTGTAGATAATCTATGTACTTGTGTCACAAATACTGGAGCTTCATTCATAATAGATGGTAGAAAAATTAAAAATCAATAAATCAATACTATAATAAGATAAATGCAAAATTACAAAGTATGAAAGATAAGCAAAAGATTAAGCGGACAACATTAAGACAAAAGAGAATAATTAGAAAGAGAAATAATCGCATAAATGATTATCTTTCAAAAAGCAGCAAGAATAATTGTAAATTATTGTCTTAATAATGATATAGGAAAAATTAGTTCTAGGATATAATGAAGATTTTCAAAGGAAATCAAATATTGGAGGTATAAATAATCAGAACTTTGTAAATATACCATATGGAAAAATTAAGAGATAAATTAATATATCTATGTAAACTATATGGAATAGAATTTAAACTACAAGAAGAGAGTTATACATCAAAAAGCAAGTTTCTTTTGATGGAGATGAAATTCCAATATATGATAAAGAGAATCCGCAAGAATATATATTCAGTGGAAAAAAAGGATAAAAAAAGAGGACTATATCAAACAAGTACAGGTAAACTCATAAATGCAGATTGTAATGGAGCATTAAACATATTAAGGAAAAAGTAAAGTTGTGGATTTAAGCGTCCTATACAATAGAGGTGAGACTGGACACACCTAAAAAGAATAAGGGTAGTGTAAAAGTCTATCAAACTTCTTAGAAAAATTTTTGAATATTTTTTTAAAGATTTTTAGAACCCTGCGACTTTAGTCGTGGGAGGTTCAGGTGAAATGGGGTATAAGGTTGGATTATTTACAAGTCCGCAAATATTAACAGTTTATGAATTAATCAAAGTTAATGGAACTGAAATTACAAAGTTAGAATTTGAAAATTGTAAGGGTGTACTGGAAAAAAAGTTTTAAAAAGAATTGGATTTGAATTTAGAAAGTGATTTGTCATATTTTTGAAATGGTATTTTTTTGATTGCAATGATACATTTTAAAAAAATAAGGGATGTGGAAATATTGATTTTAGAATGTGGGACTTGGTGGTGAACTGGATGCGACTAATGCGGTTCGTAGGATTGATTATACTATTTTTTTACAAGGATTGGGATTGATCATAAGAATTTTTTTGGGAAATACGATTGAGGAAATTTGTCGAACTAAGTCTAAAAATTATGCGAAAAAGATAGCAATGTGATAGTTGCTCCAAATCAGAGAGATGTTGTTTATGAAATTTTGAAAAAGGAAGCTCAAAATAAAAAAATTGTAATATTTTTTTGGCGGATAAAAAAATATAAAAAGTTTACGAATTGATGAATGCAGAAGAAAAAAATTGTTGAAAAATAGTGGAAAGAAAAATTACTGAAAATGAAAAATTTGATTTTTGCAGATTATACAGAAGTGGAAGCTGAAATAATTGGAAATTGTAATTTTGAGAAAAAAATTTTAAAAAAATAAATATTTTTTTAGATTTGGTTTAAGAGGAGAACAGCAACTGGAAAAATTTGGCTACAGTTTTGACTTGGTATTTTTAGATTTTTTTGAGAATTTGGAAAAATAGGAAATCTGAAAGAAATATTGGATAAGGCTTTAGGAACGTTGAAAAATACCAGGACGAATGGAAAAAAAGTTGGAAAAAAATTAAGAATGTTTATTTGGATGTGGCACATAATGAGGACAGTGTTGAGGCTTTTTGTGAATTATGTTGGGGAAAATTTTCAGGATAGGAAAAAAATTTTTTTGTGGTGGGATTTTTTTGAAGGATAAGGAAGTGGAAAAAAATGTGCTAATCTTTTGAAAAAAAGCTGGAGATAATTTTATATTGACAGAACCTAAAAAAATGAAGAGAAAAACTGGACTCACAAATTTTTGAAAAAAATATTTTGAAGATAAAAAAAGCTGAAAAATCCTGAAAAATATAATAATTTCTGAAAAAAACATTGAAAAGGCTTTTTTTAAAAAGCATTGGAATTAAGAAAAAAATGAGGATGAATGTATTTTTTTGTGGTGGGATCGTTTTATTTGCTTTGGGGAAGTGAAACGAGTAATTAAAGAGTTATTTTTTTAATGTAATAAACTTGTTTTGAATTTATTTTAAATTAAAAAAATTATATTGTGGATTTATCTCAATTTTTTTAGTTTAAAATTGTATAATTATTTTTTTACAAGTTATTAAATAAATATAATATGTTTACTATAATACAATAAATAAGAAAAGTTAAATTAATTAAAAAATTTTTTTCTAGATCATATGTTTAAAAATCTAGAAAAAAAGATAACAACAATTTTTTTATCTTCTTAATTATCTGAAAAGGTATTAAATTTTTTTGATTTTTTTATGAATGATTATAAAATAATAAGTTAAAAAAAGTGAAAAGATAAAAAAATATACAGAGAAAGGGAAAAATGTTGAAATGATTAAAATTAATGAAATAAAAAAATAGAGATTCTAAAAATATTGTTATTGAATTTGATGGGGAAAAAAATGAATTGAATAAATTTGGAAATTTTTTTGGAAGATAAAAATGTATTTTCTTTTAATCAAGATAAAAAAAGATTGTGGGAATTTTTAAATATTCTGAGTTAAAGCAGTTGTCTGAAATCTTGAAAAAGGAAAATAATTTTGAGTTTGAAAATGGGATTAATAAATTGGAAGATATTTTGCAAAGGGATAGGCTGATTTGGAAGGGGAATAATTTTGAGTTTGATTTGACAACTGAGTCGGTTATTTATTCAATTTTGAATATTACTCCAGATTCATTTTATGATGGTGGGAGAAATTCGAGCATAGATAAGGTTTTGAAGAGAATCGAAGAAGATATTAGAAATGGGGCTAAGATATTTGAGTTTGGGGAAAATCATCGAAGCCTAATTTTGATGATATTTCGGCACAGGAAGAATGGAATCGGATTGAAAAATATATTGAAGCTGTGAAAAAGGAGTTTCCAGATATTGTACTGGCTTTGGACAGTGATACTGAAGAAGTTATTGAAAAAGGATTGAATACTGGAATTGATATTATTAATGATTTTAATGGGTTTACTTCAGAAGGAAAATTGAAATTAGTTGAGAAATATAAGCCTGCATTAGTTGTTATGAATAATGGAAGATTTGATAAAATTCCAAATTTGAAGAATTATTTGGAAGATTATTTTGACAAGAGAGTAAAGGCAATTTTGGAAACTGGGATTGAAAAGGAAAAAATTTCGATAGATCCAGGAGTTGGGTATTCTTCAAATAATAGTATGAATACTCCTGAAGATATGGAAAGAATTAAATCGGTAAAATATTTGCGGGATATGAAGCTGCCAATGATGGTTGCAATTTCAAGAAAGAGTTTCAATGAAAAGATATTTGGATTGACATTGGAAGAAAGACTGATGGGAACGTTGATATTTGAAAGTTTAATGGTGCAGGACGGGGAAGAATTTTGAGAGTACATGATGTGAAGGAAACTAGGGATATTTTTGAATATGCTGGAAGTTTATAATAAATTTTAATAAAAAAATTGAAAAAAATTGAAACATTTTATTTTGTGTGGTATAATAAAAAAAGTGTAAAATTGAAAAAAATAGAAAAAGTTTAAATTGTTAAATCAATCTTTTTGAAAAACTTTACTGTATGTAGAAATAAAGATTAAACTTTTTAAAAATTATATATTTTAAGTTTGACAAAAATAAAAAAATTTTTTTAGTAAAAAGAATTTAAAAAAATCAGAAGTTATAAAAAAATTTAATAATGGGAAGAAGGAGTTTTGATATTTTATTAATTCAAAAAAATTATTTTTTTGTTAATATTTTTTTAGACTTTTGAAAATGAAAGATAAATGGGAGGAATCTAGAAATGAAAAAAATATTCAAAAAAATATTATTTTTTTAATTACAGCGGTAACAATGATTTCCAGTTGTACGGTAGCACCGCTTACAGGAAGAAGACAATTAAAATTGGTTAGTGATGAAAGTGTGGCAGAAAGTTCAATTTCTTCATACAGAGAACTTATTCAACAGGCTGGAGCTAAAGGGCTATTGGCAAATAATACTCCTGATGGACAACGGTTGAGAAGAATTGGCGGAAGAATGTCGGCGGCAGTTGAAAAATATTTGAATGAAAATGGGATGTCTAAAAAAATATCTGGTTTACAATGGGAATTTAATTTGATAAAAACGAAAGAAATAAATGCATTTGCTATGCCAGGCGGAAAAATTGCTTTTTATACTGGAATAATGCCAGTCTTGAATAGTGATTCTGGAATTGCCTTTGTAATGGGGCATGAAATTGGACACGTTATTGGAGGACATCATGCTGAGGCTTCAAGTAATAATGCTCTTGCTGGAATTGCGGCAGGTGTGACAGATGCGTTGACAGGTGGAAATATTATATCTTCTTTAGTTTCCGATGGACTTTCTATTACTCTTTTAAAATTTAATAGAACTCAAGAATATGAAGCAGATAAATACGGAATGATATTTATGGCAATGGCTGGCTATAATCCATCTGAAGCAATTACGGCTCTTGAAAGAATGGATTCGATAGGTGGAAGTCAAGGTGCAGAAATTTTATCTACACATCCATCTGGAAAAAACAGAATTGAAGCAGCTAGAAAATTTTTACCTGAAGCAATGAAATATTACAATGCAAAATAGATAATAAAAAAAATGTGAAAATCAAATACGAAAGGAAATGCAGTGAAAAATAAGATAAGTATAGCTCCGATGGTTGACAGGACAGATAGAAATTTTAGAAATTTTGTGAGAATGATAAACAAAGATGTTTTATTGTATACAGAAATGATAACGGCACAGGCAATTCTTAATGGAGATTTGGACTACATTTTGGGATTTGATGAAGTGGAACATCCAATTGTGCTGCAAATTGCGGCAACTAATCCAAAAGAGGCTTATCAGGCTGTAAAAATTGCTGAAAGATATGCTTATGATGAAATTAATCTGAATGTTGGATGTCCTTCGGATAGAGTTTCAGGAAATATGATGGGTGCTTATCTTATGGCATTTCCAGAAGAAGTTGCAAATATTGTAAAAGCAATGAAAGATGCAACAGATAAACCGATTTCTATAAAGCATAGAATTGGAATTGATGGAAAAAATATATTACCTGATACTTTTGAGCGAACATTGCTTGACAAATATGAAGATATGATGAATTTTATTCATATTACTGAAAAATCTGGAGTAAATAAAGTATATTATTCATGCACGAATAGCGATATTGGCAGGACTTGATCCAAAACAAAACAGAAGCATACCGCCACTTAGATATGATGAAGTTTATCGTGTGAAAAAAGAAAATCCTAATTTGCATATAGAAATTAATGGAGGAATAAAAACAGTTGAGGAAATTGATGAGCATCTAAAAGCACGTGGATTCTGTAATGCTAGGTCGTGAAATTTATGACAATCCTATGATTTTGACTGAATTTGGAAAATATTATGGAAGTGAAGAAAAAATAAATATTACACGTAAAGAAATTATTGAAAAAGATGATTCATTATGTTGAAAAATATGGAAAAGCAGAATCTTCGTCCACATTTATTTTTAATGCATACTCACGGATTGTTTTCATAATGTACGTGGCAGCAAGGCTTGGAAAAAGAGCAATTAATGAAAGCAAATGCAAATTCTGAAACATTAAGAAAAATTGTTAAAAAGAAATGTAAAAATTTTAGATAGCAAAAAGTCTTAATAGGTTTAGTATAAATTTAAATTATTTGATCGTTGTTGAAAAAAACAGCGATTTTTTTGTTTTTAAAAAAATTAATAATTAGCGAATCAAAAATATTCTAAATACAAATATAAAAAAATATTTTTTTGTGGACTTTTTATTATAATTATGTAATAATTTAATGAAAAACAAATTATGAATTTTTTTCACAAATAAATTTGATTTAAAAAAAGAAACTTTTTATAAAGACAAAAAAATTAGAAAGGAGATGTGGTAAGTTATCTTATCACGATATGAAAAAATGAGAAATAATCAAACTTTGGAACAAGTGTCAAATGCTGCGGAAAGTAAGGTTCAGTTGCTAAAAAATTCTAAAAAATTCTAAGGGAAAATATTTTTTATCGGCATTTATGGCAGGGATGTTTATTGGATTGGGAATTTTATTGACATTTACGGTTGGAGGAGTTAGCAGTGGATTGCCAACTAATAAAATTCTTATGGGAGTCAGTTTTGGGATAGCACTTAGTCTTGTAGTTGTGTTTGGAACGGAGCTTTTTACAGGAAATAATATGGTTGGAGTAACAGGAATGTTAAATAAGGCAATAACTTTTAAAGATATGATTTTTATGTGGATAGCGGCTTATATTGGAAATGTTGTTGGATCAGTTGTACTTGCCATTATATATGTTTTTTCAAATTCTGCTTCAAAGCCTGTTGTAGATTTTATTGTGAAAGTTTCAAAGGCTAAAGTTGCAGCTTTCTACCGCAAGAATTGTTTTTTAAAGGAATTTTATGTAATATTTTAGTATGTCTTGCTGTTTTGGCTGGAATAAAGTTAAAGGAAGAAACTGCTAGGCTAATAATGGTTTTTTGGTGTCTTTTTGCATTTATCACTGCTGGATTTGAACATAGTGTTGCTAATATGACGCTTTTAATGATGGGAATCATGTATAAGGGAATTACTTTGAATGGATATTTCTATAATTTGCTGTTTGTAACATTGGGAAATATTGTTGGTGGAGGCTTTATTGGGTATGCCTGTTATTATTTGGGGAAAAAAAGGAAATAAAAAAATAAGAATAAAAAAATTGAAATAATTGGAGAGAATATAACAAGGGGCTTAATCCTTTGTTTATGAAAAAAATTTAGGAGGAGTAATGAAAATTAGCTTAAATCGTGAAAATTTTAATTCAGCACTTGAAAAGCTGAAGAGGGAGTATAAAATATATGCCCCAATTGAAATACTATTTCGTGGGACATTTTCAGATACTTCTGTAATTAGATATTCTGAAATTGATAAGATTGAAGAGATATGTTTTGATAAAAAAATCTCATTTTTTTCAGCAAAGGAAGTAATGCTGCCAATAACACAGACAATGTTTTATTTTACAGAAGATGGATGTACAATGCCTAAAGAGCAGGATGAAAAATATCTTATTTTTCTTAGAAGCTGTGATTTACATTCCGTAAAGAGAGTCGATGAAGTTTATTTAAATAACAAATTTTTTTGGATATTTACTATAAAAGAGTAAGAGATAAAGTAAAATTTGTAGTATTTGGATGTCCAAATTCGTTTGAAAAACTGTTTTTTTGTGGATATGAAGACTAATAAGACTGATGAATATAATATTGGAATAAAAGTTACAGATGATAAAGTATTTGCTGATATAAGAGATGATGAATTAAAGGCATATTTTGATGAAGTTATTTCTGAAAATAAAGAAAATAGTAAAATAAATGAAAATGTAGAATTTGAAATGGAATTTGTGGAAGATAATGAAATTCACGTAGATATTCCAGATAACATTGAACTTTCCGATATTATAAATTTAGATTTATGGCGTGAATATGACAGCCGTTGCATAGCTTGTGGAAAATGTAATTTCGTTTGTCCAACTTGTACTTGTACGACAACGCAAGATGTGTTTTACAGTGAAAATGACAATAATGGAGAGCGAAGAAGAGTGTGGGCTTCGTGCCATGTAAATGGGTTTACTGATATGGCTGGTGGACATTCATTTAGACAAAGACATGGAGATAGAATGAGATTTAAAGTTATGCATAAAATTTCTGACTTTAAAAAGAGATTTGGTTATCAAATGTGTACAGGATGTGGACGATGTGATGATGCTTGTCCTGAATATATTTCATTTTCAAATTGTATAAATAAACTAAGTGCGGAATTAAAAAGAATTTCAGCTGAAAAAAGAGGTGAAAAATCAGAATGAATACTAATACATTAAATACAATAAATATGGATGAGCAGAGTATAATAGATATGAATGTATACTTGCCAACTGTTCACAAACTTTTATTCATTGAAAAAGTTACAGAGCTGGAATGGCTATTTCGTGTAGAATATAAAAATGGAAAAGTAAATGCTGGGCAATTTATGCAAGTTTCGTTGCCAGGAGTTGGAGAATCTCCTATTTCTGTTGCAAATTTTGATTTAAAGGAAGGTTATCTTGATTTTTTGATTAGAAAAGTTGGGAAGGTTACAGATAAAATTTTTGAATTAAAGGCAGGAGATAGAATTTTTTTAAGAGGTCCTTATGGAAATGGATTTTCCGATTGAGGAATATAAAAATAAACATATTGTAATGGTCGTTGGAGGAAGTGGAATTGCACCAGTTCGTCCGATTATTGAATATTTTACAAAACATCCTGAAGAAATGAAGTCTTTTAAAATAATTGTGGGTTATAAAAATTATGAAAGCGTTATTTTTGAAAAAGAATTTTCACGTTGGAGAAAAAATATTGAAATCTTAGTCACTTTGGACAATGCTGAAAGTGCGAGAAATTTAGGAAAAACTGAAAAAGAGTTTCACGAAGGAATGGTAACTAAATATATCCCAGATTTGAAAATTGAAAATATGGATGAAACTGAATTTATCGTAGTGGGACCGCCAATAATGATGCATTTTGCCTGTCTTGAAATTTTGAAATTAAATGTGCCAGTTGAAAAAATATGGGTTTCATTTGAGAGAAAAATGTCGTGTGCAGTTGGGAAAATGCGGACATTGTAAAATTGATGAAACATACATCTGCTTAGAAGGACCTGTATTTAAGTATGATAAGGCACAAAAATTGTTGGATTAAAAAAATTTTTAGAAATTTGAATTTAAGAAAGAAGGCAATAAAATGAGTATTGATTTAAATAGAAAAGTTGTTACAAAAAATGCATATAGAGTGACAAAAGACAGATCAAAAACTGCACTTCGTGTAAGAGTCCCAGGCGGAGCAGTTACAGCGGAAATAATGGGCTTAGTTGCAGACATAGCAAATACTTACGGAGATGGAAATGTGCATATTACAACTCGTCAAGGATTTGAAGTTTTGGGAATCAATTGGAAAGGACATTGAAAAAGTCAACAAAATGGTTCAGCCAATTATGGAAAAATTGGATATTAATTACAAGGATAAAGATAAGGGATATGCAGCTGCAGGGACAAGAAATGTGGCAGCTTGTATTGGAAACAAAGTTTGTCCAAAAGGGGCCTATAATACAACTGAACTTGCAAAAAAAATAGAAAAAGTAATTTTCCCAAATGATTTTCACTTCAAAGTTGCTCTAACTGGTTGTCCAAACGACTGTCAAAAAGTGAGAATGCACGATTTTGGAATAATCGGAATGGCAAAACCTGAACTAGACGAATCAAAATGTGTTTCGTGTGGAATGTGTGAAAGAAAATGTAAAAAATTGTCAACAGGAGCAATTTCATATAAAAATTATAAACCTGTGAGAGATCATCAAAGATGTATTGGCTGTGGTGAATGTGTTTTAAACTGTCCAACAGGTGCATGGACAAGATCACCTAAAAAATATTATAAACTTGCAATAATGGGAAGAAGTGGAAAAGCAAAATCCAAGACTTGCTGAAGATTGGCTATTTTGGGCAGATGAAGAATCAATTATAAAAAAATTATGAAAAAAATACTTATGAATACGTTGACAAATATATTGATAGAAGCCTTCCAAAAGAGCATATCGGTTATATTGTTGACAGAACTGGATTTGAAGAATTTAAAAAATGGGCTTTAAAAGGTGTAAATTTACCTGAAGAAACTGTTATGGTAAATACTGTTTATTGGGGAAATAGTATAAAATATCAAGGAATATTATAAAA
>BNJV01002354.1_pt1 | contig 80310 bp, 87 predicted proteins | sample 8540591 | NCBI WGS metagenome assembly BNJV01 (sample SAMD00202457, study PRJDB9452) | human saliva metagenome | host: Homo sapiens | reverse complement strand
TTGAGTGTGATGTGTGGTATGCTAGATCATATATCATTTTTCACTCGATGTGAAAATTATTTGGATGACTCTTTTAAATGTTATAAGAGAGAAGGTGTTGGTGAAGGAGAAGCACAAGACGAGTTGGTTGATGATCTAGGCTTTGGTGACTTTCGGAAATTAAAGGAAAGATAAATGAAAGAAGTTTGGATCTGATTATCATTTTTGAAAAATCCACTTAAATGTGAGAGTACTATATTTGAAAAATTCAGTGCCATATATTTAGTAGATGGTAGGCAGGTGTAGAACTCCTGGTAGATACATTACAGATGGAAAAGAATTTGGTTTCAAGAGTATTTTTGTTGGGAGATTATTGAATATATTCGTCAACGTTGTAAAATTGAGATTTAACTTATGAAGATTATCCTTTTAAATGCGGAAGATAAATGTCATAGAAAATTAGCTTTTGGAGAGAGATGATGTTCTGCTTAAATGAATTATTTTGGATTACATGAGATATAAATATGATGTTGATGTCTCTGTTCCTGTATTAGAGGATCATTCAAGCAATATATTTAATGAGTGGACTCAAAAAGTAAAGCGGATTTTGTATGCATCCTTGAGAAAGGAACTCTCCCTGTGGCTGAGGAGGAGATAGTTTGGAGTAATATCCATAGTTTATCATCAGGAGTTGGCCATAGGTGTGAGATGATCCTAAAGGCGGAACAACTATCTCAGAAAGATGGAGGAAGCTATGGAAAGAAAAGCCTATTATCTTTCCTCTTTCTGGATAATGGGAGTTTCTCTCTAAAAGATCATTTCAGAGAAATACATGCAAACAGAACAAATGTTTGATGATTTACCTGTTTGTAGTAGTTTCTGATGCCGATAAATCTTTTTCGAAAATTTGCTATTAATCGAATTGGTATAGTAGCAAGATAGAGAATTGGAAATGTTTAGTGCACTTTCTCCTGTAATGAGAGAATTTGTATTTTAAACTCCTAAAACAGATGATCTCTGTAATTTTCTTTGATCTCTTCTTTATTTCCAGAAGTTGTGTCAAACGTGACAAGTTGAAGAAGTCTCAATATAGAACAATCTATTTGTCCTGCATATTTTTATGGGATGTGCCAGACAGATGCTCGTATCTGTTTCTAAAAGATTTTCTGGTGAAACGCTTTCTATGCATTGTGATGGAGAGACAGTTCTAGAGAAATTGATCTAGATGGGAGATATTATATATAATTTATTAATAAGTATTTAATCATTGAGTTGAGAATTATAGATTTTGAGCATAAGGAAGAATGGGATAAAATAGTCATCTCTTTCTCTGACCATGATATATACTCTCTTGAGTGGTTATTTAGCACTTTCAAGGCACATGGTGATGAGTATGCCTATTCTGATTTATATTATCAAGGAGAATGTTTACAGGGCAATGTGCTGCTTTATGCTTCTGAGATAATGCAGATGATGAAGCACAAGGAAGTATAGAACAGGGATGTTTTATGATGTTGTGACTCCTTATGGGTATGGAGATTGGTTATTAGAAGGGGATACTTTGCTGAATGAAATAGATAAGTTTTGGAAAGAGTTGATAGTTTTATGCAGGAACAACATGTTGTTGATGCGTTTACTCGATAGAATCCTTGATTTCGAATCATCAAGAGGTGTCTCGAGGGCACCCAAATATTATTGACTTGGGAAAAACTGTTTTTATATAGACTCATCTACAGAGGATATTATTTTCCAAAATATAAAAAGCAAGGATCGAGCGACAATAAGGAAAGCTATCAAAAACGCAGGTCATTGTGGAAGCACAGTGATTGATTTTGCTTTATTTGCAAGTTTCGTAGTATATATAATGCTACGATGGATAAGGATAATGCTGATTCTTAGTATTATTTTAATCCAGATTTTTATGAGTCAATGGCTCAAAATCACAAGGAGCATGGCAGATGTTTTATGCTGTCTCGACGGAGAAATTATAGCAATGAGTATCAGGCTTATGTGTAATGGAAAAATGCGTTATCATTTATCTGGGAGTGTAGCGCAGCACCGTAATCTTAATGCAAACCAACTGTATCTCTATGAAGCTGCTGCTAAATATGTGGAGCACGCACGGATGCTGAGATTTTACATCTTGGAGGTGGTGTGTGGGTAGTGGAAGACCCTGTGTAAGTTTAAAAAGACTTTCTTTAATAAAAATGGTGATCTTACATTTAGTATATCAAAGGAGTTGTTTTAATACACAAAATATTCATATTTAGCAGAGTTGAGAAAAAGAATGACGTCCAACCTTTGATGCTTCATCTTCTTTTCCTGTTTATAGATCATAATATACTTATTCAAAATGGAAAGAAATCGTGTTTTACTTTGTCTCAAGCCACATGAGTGGTAACGAGATGAAATACATCCAAGAGGCGTTTTGACACCAATTGGGTGGTGCCATCGACCAAATGTCAATGGTTTTGAAGAAGATGACTTGAGGGCGTTTTCAGTCTCTGAAAGTCCTTCAGGTGAGAAACTCTCCTTGAAAAGAGGAGTATCCACAGACGAGTGTATGCCATGAGGATAACCCTGATAATCTTTTGGGAAGGAGTCTGCCAGGGTTGGAGGATAAGCGTGTCGTAGCACTCTGTTCTGGTACTTCTGCTGTACACCTCGCATTAGTAGCATTGGGAGTAAAGGCCGGGCGATGAGGTCATCTGTCAGAGTTTTACTTTCTGTGCTGAGTTCACATCCTGCACTACCTTGGTGCAACACCTGTAGTTTGTAGACTCTGGAAAAGGAAACATACGAGATCTGACCCTGTGTTGTTGTTGGAGGAAGCTGTACAGATAGAATTGCTAAGAAAGGTAAGAAGCCAAAAGCAATCATCGTCGTTTACCTTTTATGGTATGCCGCGAAGATTAAAGAAATTCTTGCAGTATGAATAAATATGATATCCCTCGCAGAAGATAGATGCGGCAGAGGGATTAGGTTCAAGATATGAGGGGCAGGTATGTGTACTTTGTGAGTATGGTGTTCTGTCATTTAATGGAAACAAAGATGATAACAACATCAGGTGGTAGTGCATTGGTATTGTCCTAATGAAGAAAGCTCGTAATAATGTGATGTTTTATGCACCTTTACAGGCCTCGTGAGGGCTATCCATACTATCAGCATAGGAGAAGATTGGTTTCGACCATCGTATGAGTACTGTTGGTGCTGGTATTGGTCGTGGTCAAGATGACAGTCTTGGACCAGGCATATTGTCTCACCATCGTCATATTGCTCATTTGTATGAAGAGGCTCCAGCAAGATAGATGGCATTACTTTCCACGCAAATCCTTCACCAAGTTTGATCCAAACTTTTGGTTGAATACAATGGTTCTTGGACCCTTCTGTTGGGGTGTGAAAAGGGCAGGAGAATGCTTGTAGAGTCCACCGTAGAAGGTGCTGTTGGTGCAGGTGCTAGCTGGTGCTGTTATACTATTCTATAGATAATGCACACTGATTGTGAACCAAATGCCAATGTTGAGGGCTATGCGTGTCTTTCTTGATAAAGCCAATGATTGAGTCGTCCTCTTTGGAAGCCAATGCACAAGCAGCCTTGTTATAAAGGACCGTCCAGCATATGGATGGTGTTGGTGAGAATCTTTTCAAGGTAGGTATGTGCTATGCCAAGTGGTCCGATTGGTATCAGACGATGATGTGAAATATATTGCCGAAAAGATAAAAGAGGCAATGGTATAAGTACCATCTCTTTATACCCCATAATGAGGCTGACGTCGAAGATCTTAATGTCTTCGGTGCCAGCCCTTGTTGTGCTTCATCATATTAGATTATGGTGATATCTTTATGAAGCTTACCTTCTTATCCTCTACATAAAAAGCCGTCGGATTATTAAATGAATAAATATCTCAGAATTATATTAGGTTTTGTATGTCAAGTGGATAAATGGCAAGAGTTTTACGCTGTTTGGATATGTACGTGTCGCAAAAGGTACGACTCAACGGACGAAGAGAAAGAATAGAAATTTAGTACTATATTTTCAAGTTTTATTTTCTCTTCTGATAATATCTTTTGTACATTATCTGGCGTTGTAGATGGTAATAACATCGAAGAAATCAACGATTGATAATTGTCGATATATTTTTAGTACGTCGTTTTATTGTCTTTATTGGTTGTGTTGTCTATTCTTTTCGACAGAAGATCCTTAGGCAATGTAGCTTCATAATTTTGTCAATAAACAACAACCATACGTTTTATCTGTACAAGTCGTCCCTGCACATTTCTTCCTGTTTATTCTGGTTATAAATCTTTCTGCATTCATGTATTGGTCGTATGCTGGCTTCCATGATTGGCAAAACATATTGCATAAGCCTAACCGATAATGGTATCCCTTTTCTCGTTCATAACAGCGGTTAGTGTTTTCTACTCATAATAGAGTTACCTCATATATTGCTTTAAGTTGAACTTACTTTCTGCAGTAGTATAATAGTAAACAGACCGCTCATGTGGCGCAAATACTTTCGTTGGTACTCGCCCTCCAAGTATTTAACTGCTGTCTCATAATCCCAATCATGATAATAACATAAGCCTATATAAGCCTTGAAACGTTCGTTAAACTTATATTCTTTATCAATCGCTGAAAAGATAAGCAAACTTCATGATGATACTTTGCTGAAGTAAAATATTCCAGTACTTTCCCCAATTCCTCAGAATCTTGCTTTTTGTGCAAATGCAGGGATAGAGAGAGCTTGTTAGGAGAATAGCAAGCGTTGATTAATTTTCCTGTTATTCTTACAGCCATATAATCTCTTTTATAATCTTCTCTCCGTATTGTGCAAGGTCAATATCAAGAACCTTTCCCATTCTATGATTTTCGTGAGAGTCACCCATAGTTTGTTCAATCTCTTTCAAGCATTGTTTTACTTGAGTGAGAGACATGTCTGTTTCAAAAATTTAAACAATTCAATTTATCACAATTTTATTCAATCGGTTCAGTCCATTGTGCATCAGAATTGATACCCTCAAGAAACGTTGTTTCAACAGTGTCTGAGCACAGTATTCTCCTTCTGATTGGAATTTGAGCCAAGATGCAATAATTGTCTTCATAAATACAAAGTTACGTATAAGTTTTGAAATCTTTGAGAGATTTAAAGATAATTCACTTTTGTGTTATATAATAAAACGTGTGTTTTGCAGTTATATAATCTAAAGAACTTTTATGAAGCGATATCTTCCTTTTTATTACATTCCTCTATATGTTTCTACCGTAGCGTCGGGACAAGCAAGAATTCTGGATCAAGTTATCAAGCTTATATTGATCAGTATAAAAGACATGGCTGTGGTATGCTGGAAGTATGGCGTACCTGCAAGTATTACCCGTTAACACAAGGTCTGCTTGAAATTAGACGGGACATTGGAAGACTTGTTCTCATGGTAATAATCATTTGGTAATTAAATGTCATGGTTGGACGGGTCGTACAATTACGCATGATGATGATGATGAGAAAGAATGTTTCGTGCATATAATAGTGCATTAGAAGTTTGAGGATCATTATGGTTTCTTCGTGACCGTCCCCGTTATGAGTCTGTTCAGTTTAGACAAGAACGCTGATTATCGTGGTTGGGCTTATGGATTGAAAGAAAGCGGGTTATGCAGCGAACCCTGTTTATGCACAAGGGTTGATAAATCTGATAGGGCTTTATAAGCTCTATGAATATGATAAAACGAATCGTTATATGATCGGTTTATGACGCACCATAGCGGTGAAAATACTGTTATTCGTGGTATGAATAACAACCAGGATGCCCTGCTCCATTGAGGAGCACACCCTATTAATAAATATAATGATAACTTCTATTATATTGTTGTAGAACAAGGAGACTCGTTTAAGTCTCTAGTAAAGAATTAGAAATTAGTGTGAGAAAATTGGCTAGAGGCCTGTTAGGCGTGATAAGCATGAACGTCTGATACCTGGTGAGTATATCTGGCTGGAAGAAAAAATGAAGCTCCGAAGGGTTGAAAGCGTCCATGTTGTACGCAAGACTGAGAGCCTATACGACATTGCACAACGTTATGGTATTCGTTTGAAAGGCCTTGTGAAGAAGAATGAAGAAAATAGCCGAGCGTGGCTTGAGAATAGGTGACAGTGATATTGCAATAAACGTAGTTATCCCTCTAAAATGGTTGTCAATAAACCTCAATTGGTCATTGAATTCAAATATATTTGAATTCTATTTGATAGGAAGTTAAGATGTTTATAAATACACATAAAAAAAGCCCTTATTTATCAGCTTATGAATAGTAAGGGCTTTTGTCCTTCTTTATCTTCCGCTGCCTACTACATTACCAAATGCAAACAATCTACTTGACAAGCAAACTATTTTAATTTCTCGACACCAAGTTCAACATAGAACTGCAATCCCAAGTGCTGGTGTAGCTTAATAATCTATACCTGAAAAACACCGAGGGGGTTTTGAGGGGCGAAAGCCCCCATGAGAAGAAAATCAACAAGCAATGCATAAAAATAAGAAAGGGAGACCTCTGTCTCCCAAAGATTAATTAATTTTGCATTGCAATGTACAAACAATTAACCTCGGAGCAAAGGTACACAATTTCTGTGCTACTCCAAAAATAGAACGAAACAAAAAAAGATATTGCCAAGGCGATAAATGTAAGTGCAAGTACAGTGTCTCGTGAAATAAGACGTAATAGTGGAGTCAGAAGACACTATAATTGGGAAACTGCCCAAGCAAATGCAGTACAAACAAGGCGCAGAAAGCCAGGCAATCGTTCAGTCGACAAGGATGTCATGGAAGAGGCGAAGTGCCTTCTTATTACTGAGCAATGGTCTCCAGAACAAATATCTGGTGTATTGGCCAAGGACGGCAAGTATATTAGCCATGAGACCATATATCGTATGATACGTAAGGATAAGGCAGAAGGGGAGACATTATATAAACACTGTCGTCACAAGCTTAAAGCATCGCACCAGGCCTGTTGGTGGCAAACGCATATCCATACCCAACAGAACAAGCATCAGTGAGAGACCTACTGAAGCTGACGGCAAACGCTTTGGGGACTTCGAGATGGACACGATTGTTGGAAGAGGAAACCATGGTGCCATCGTAACACTGATAGAGCGTAGTACAAACATGCTGTTTATGAGAAAAACTTAAGAAGGGGAAAAAAATGCCAAAGAACTGGCACGAACTGTAATACACTTACTGTCTCCTTTCAAAGACCATATCAAGTCTATTACAACTGACAATGGTACAGAATTCGCTTGTCATGAAATGATAGCCAAAAGCCTTGGTGTTACCATATATTTTGCTGACCCATACGCTTCATGGCAGAAAGGCACTATCGAAAAATGCTAACGGACTAATTAGGCAATACGTGCCAAAAAGAAACCTTTGAGCATATCAGCCAGCAACAAATCACGAAGTATTCAAAGAAAATTAACATGAGGCCAAGAAAGAAATTAGATTTTAAAACACCACAGGACTGCTTTTACAAACTAATTAAGTAAATTTGCACTTGCTTGTTGAATTCACGGAAATAGAAAGACTCAGCTGATTAGAAATCTACATCAGACAGGTATCAATGCTTTGGTGATAGCCTCTTTGTCAAGGTCTTGACCAATAAATACAAGTTTCTGCATTCTATCACCGTATGGCTCTTCCAATCTTTTAAGTTGGATTATTCTCGAAATTCACATAACTAGATGGTGGCATAGTAGCATACCATGACCTGCATTTCGAAGTTCACCTGTTTCAGCCCCGCTCAAAAACATAACAGACATCCTTTTCATTAGCAAAGTAACGAGACCCTTACAACGAATAATTTGCTTGGGCCATGACGTGCAAAGAAATCATCAAAAGAATTGATGTCGAATGGACGGCGTGCATAGTAAACGAAAGTTTGGATGTTATATTCCAAGCTTCACCGCTTTCTTCATTCTCCAAACCGTGATGATGGTGGCAGTGGTGGTGGTGATCATGATTGTTATGCTTTCATCGTGGTGGTGTTCATGCTCATCATGAAGAGTCATGATGTCAGTCATGTTCTTCCTCTTCGTCATCGACCTTCTATCTCTGCAATCCATGAAGCAAATTAGCAACCTTATCAAAGTTGAAGTCGCCTGTATTGAAATTTTATCTAAGTCAACATCTCCATAATTACCTCAATAATCTCAGCCTTTGGTTGAAGTGAACGGATAATATTCTTCACCAGTCCTAATTCTTCTTTGTTGACATCATCTACTTTATTGAGAGAAGGATGATGTTGCAGAACTCAATCTGTTGGATATTAGGTTCTCAATATCGTCTTCTTGAATCTTTCTTCAAAGGTCGTACCAGCAGAACTCATCACACATACGACGAGCATCAACAACGGTTTACATTAAGATCAAGTGCTGCCTTTTCCTTTCTTGGCCAAGTCAGGATACATTTGTGGATGAGCGCAGATTGTCTGTGCAATAGGGGCTGGATTCGCGGAATGCCACTTGCCTCCAGCCAACAATGTAGTCGACTTTTGCTGTGACTTTAATTTCATTCAACTGCTGTACTAAGTCCATCTTCAGCGTACAACAGATACAACTTCTTTGGAATTACGGCAGAGCAGATCATCCTTCTGATCGACAACTACCTGCCTCAATGAGGTCAGCATCAATATTGCTTCACGATGTCAAATTTGACAATAACGGCAAACTTAATACCTTTCTTGTAAGAATCTTGTTTACTAGTTGTCTTACCGCTGCCTAAATAACCTGTAAACGGAGTCTCTTTATATTCATCTTATGTATCTTTTGTTTTATAATTCTAAAACTACAAAGTTACAAAAATATACCAAGTGTCATGTTCAATACAGTGAAATATTACGTAATTTAATCTTTTCTATTCCTTAATAGAAAAATGACGAGGACGTGTCAAATCTGTTTCATTTGATAATCTATGTTGCTTTCCAAATAATTGGGAAATATTTGTAATTTATTAACTGTTCATTATCAATCACTTAGCGTGAAGTTTGTTAGTACGATGACTTTAGAAGAAGCAACAGCCACCAGCCCGGCATGGGAACACCGGGTATGGAAAGGCTACGAACAACAGACCTATCAGACAAACTTCTATGAGTTGACACGGACGTATCCGCCCAACAATTTACTTCTTCAGAATATAGGTAAAACGCAACAATCTTATCGGAGATGACACCCGAAGGTCCATCAATTATGAAAAGGGTCGTTTTATGAAGTTGTCCAAAAGTCTGTATGTTATTCTTTATCCCATCTGTATGGCTCATATTTCCTACTATTCTTGAGTACCGAGAAAATGATGTTGGACATCTTTCTGGCTATTTTTGACTATGGCTTCCTGCGGTTTTCATGGACTGCTTGTATCTGGCATAGGCCATTCCCAGTCCGTAATCTCTATAGATGGCTATCCATGCAGCCTCTATGATCATCGGTCCGAGATGCTTGTTGCCACGGAAGGTCTTCTCTCCGCTTGCAGTTTCTCTCCACTATTATGACAGGTCGGTATTAGGGCCGAGATAACTGGCGAACTGGTTCTCGTTACGGGATCTCTTCACATCGTAGATTTCTGTCAGTATACACATGGCTACACTTACACCTATGCCGGGTATCGACATCAAAGCTCGTAATTGTTCCTATACCTGTTGGTCTGCGCAAAGCCTTCGTATGGATTTTGTCGCATCCAAGAGTGTCTGGCGTATCGTCTCCACCTGCTTGACGAGCAAGTCCAACGACAATCTTGAGGAGGAAAACAGCGACATCCTCCTTGAGCCATTTGATGAAAGCCCTTGACCAGTGCGTCCCCGGTCTTGCAGACTGCTCGGGTATCTCCACGCCATTGCAGTGCAGCAGATGCTTCACCCTTGCCTTGTAGCCAGAGAGTTGTTTCTGTATGGTCTTCCTTATGCGGATGACTGACCTGTCATCGATATTCTCTTTCTCACGGATGTATATGGGACGGATGTCACCGGCGCGCAAGGAGCGCGCAAGTTTTAGCTGCATCTACCTTATCGGTCTTCATCACCTCCTCGTACTGGGTGGTCGGAACATCTGCGGCATGGGTCACGACACAGTTGATGCCGTACTCGCCAGGAGCGTAGTATGTGGAAAAAAACCACTGAAGCCCTGACTCATACACGGCATGGTACTCGCCATCAGGGAAATGCTTCTTCAAAAAGTCAAAGAGCGTCTTTGCGGAGGCTTGCTGCGGGTGCCTCTCTTTGTAACCCGACTCGGTCAGCACACAGACCTCCCAAGTTTTTGCGTGCACATCAATTCCGATGTAAATCTTTTTGTCCTTTGAAAGAAATTTTGTTTCTTTGCATATCGGTACGGTTCTAATTGTTTGTCATTTGTCGTTTTGCACTACAAATATACAATCAATTATTATCGTACCAACATTTTCCTTGCAGACTATGAAAAAAACACCGCGGTGGTTTGCCATGCGGCCGGAGGCGCGAAGCCTCCGAAGAGCGGCATCCGACTTGTCTCTGTGTGTTAGCCTTTGCAAACATAGTAACTTATGTTTTACTAAAATACAGTTTATTAAATCAGCATTTATAGCACTTCTAGTTTGTTTTCTGCGATAGGCGGAACAACTGCTTTCAACAAAGATACGACATTCTGTCTGGGCACGGTTTACATCTGTACAGGTCCTAAAGGCGAGAAAGTCATCTCAAGCCTCCAATTGTCGTGTGGACTTAATAGATGCTCACGGAAATATAAAAGCCTTTCTGTTAGTGTTGCACAATCAAAAGGCTTTACTCCTTGCTTAAGATTTGTTATAGATAATTTGTTTATAAGCTATGTTTTAATACATAGCAAGAAGTGGCGTATGTGATATGGAGTCTCGCCTCTCCTCGAGGAAGTGTATAAAGCAGCACTTTTATATATCTGCTCTCTACTGTTCTCGTTTCAGTTTTTACTATAGAGTAGGAGATTTTACTATGAGTAGAGATTTTTAGCGCCCATACTACAGTGTCAATGTGTGAGATAGAATTATTTTACCTCGGGAAGAAATATTGTTCTTGCTAAGGGAAAAGTTACTTAAATACAAGAACTGGGAACGTCTAATGATCCAGTCTATATGTTGTTCTTTTGAGAAATAAAAATGTTTTCTTTCTCTAGAAAAGTAACGATATATATAGTTATAGTAATTTCATTTGCTGTCACTTTTAACACTTTGTGTAAACGTGCCATAAGTCAGTAAGGTTATAAGCTGTACTCTCGTGATAGGAGGCCAGCAACTTTCATTTTGGATATTTTTGTGAAAACAGTGATATTCTGGACAGATGTGAGATAGCGTATTCCGAGCGCGACCTCGTTCTTGATCGTAAGGAGTTTTAGGAACTGTTTTTATAGCGACGGCACATCTTATCTTTTTCCATAGTGGATGATCCACAGCAACTTCTTCTCCTGCGTCATACTCATCGAAGCGGGTATTCAGCACCAATGGTGCGGATCGTGGTACACTGAATACAGTGGACGGACGATGGTGCACATGAGTTTAGCCAAGATGAAATACTTTGTTGGTCACAGAAAGCGACCAAAGGTGAGTAGAAGTTTACGTCATAAAGAACTATTGTCGTAGCGCACATATGTCGTTTGATGAAACAGTGTCAATGCAAAAGGAATAATCGACAATTTTCAATCTATGCGCAGGATGCTTTTCGAGGCAAAGAGACCATTTCTTTACTCAAAATCGAGTACAGAAAATGGTCATTTTCCAATGAATTGTTTCGACTGTAAGAGCGAGATCAAAATGGTATTTATGCATTTAGCACACTCTTTATACACACTCTGAAACGCACTGCGAGAGCTATCGATGATAACAGGCTTGTCACGATTGACTGTACCTGCAAGCAATGACGACTGACTGGTCGAACAATACGTAACGCTGGCTAGCTCGGCTTGACAGGACGCGCACCGAACTCTGGGTCGAAGCCAACATCTGAAAGATAGTTGATGGCTGTCAGTCCATTCGAGGTTGATACCTTGTGGTTCCAAACATCTCTTTCACTCTTTCAAGTTGCGGAGCGAACAACACCACCAATCTTGTCTTTACTGTCACTGGCAAGCACGATAGTCTGTCGATACGGTTGAGGGAACTCAGGACGGGTGCTGTCTTCGCAGCATCCATTACCGCAACCTTTGCCTTTGTCGATTACTTCCTCACGGTTAGTATCGCTAAGATGTTCAAACGGTTGCTGGATGTGTGTAAGAACCAATAAGATCGACGTCACAGATGATTAATCGATATTTCCCAAGTTCGGTCTCGACCCTTTATTATCTGTCAACAATCGTCCATCGTCCAACGCAGTAAAAGAATGTTGAATACGTCTGGATGTGCTTTCTCAATCTCATCAGCAGTGCGACAGAGTAAGGCTTTGCGATCGTGCAATGCCTCGGTCAACTGACCACCCTCATCAGTAGCCTACTACATATCCAGGAGGCAGCACTGATGAGTCGAGTTACACTGCTGAATTTCTCTTGATATTCACTCATATCAATTCGGGTCATCATAGACTCGCCATTGAAGAGATACGCCAATGCCTTTGCCAACTCAGTCTTACCTGCACCTGTTGTACCTAAGAAAATAGAAGGACGCAATAGGTTTCTTTTGGGTCTTGCAAACCCGCACGTGAGCGACGAACAGCATCTGCGCGGCTGATAGCCTCATCTTGTCCGATGACACGCTTGTGTAGTTCATCCTCTAGGAGGTGGAGCAGTTTATCCTTCTCCTCTGTAACATTCGTGTGACAGGAGACACGTCCAACGGCTCACAACCTCAGCAATATCATCAGCAGCAACACTCCGTCGCACCATTGCTTGACCATCTTGTGGTAGCTTGCAACTGCTGCCGACGTTCTTGATATCGTCTTCACAGTACTTTCGTCATGAATAATCTCTAACTCTCGCAACACTTTGCTCGTAATAATTACCTCCCACGCTCGGCACGGTCCAGCCTCATACTTGAGCTGTTCAGCTCTCTGTGTTGTCCTGCTGAATCTTGTTCACCAGTCCACGTTCCTCCTTCCCACTTAGCACGAAAACCGGCGTTCTGTTCTCGAGTCCAGCAATTTCCTTGTCGAGTTGTGCAATCTTTTCAGTGCGTTCGCGCTTGACATTAGCCTCACGCTCAATCTCGAAACTGTCTCAATCTACGACTGATTTCATCCAATTCCTCTGGTGCAAGTCACGTTCCATACGCAGTCTTGCGTAGCAGCCTCATCCATCAAGTCCGTAGCCTTATCAGGCAAGAAACGGTCTGAAATGTACCGCTCAGAAAGCTTTACAGCTGCGATACAAGCATCGTCCTGTAATACGTACCTTTGTGATGGTTCTCATAACGTTCCTTCAATCCACGAAGGATGGATCAGCGTCTGAACTCGTCTGGCTCATCTACCATAACTGTTGTCTGGAAACGACGCTCAAGAGCCTTATCTTTCTCAAAATACTTCTGGTATTCATTCAGTGTCGTTGCACCAATAGCTCTCAATTCGCCACGTGCTAGTTGCTGGTTTTAAGGATGTTTGCGGCATCCATGGCACCTTTCGCCACCACCTGCACCAACAAGTGTGTGGATCTCGTCAATGAAGAGAGCATGTTCCCGTCAGCCTGCATCGCTTCCTAACAACACTCTTTAAGACGCTCCTCGAGACTCACCTTTATATTTAGGCACCAGCCAACATTGCACCCATATCCAAATAGAGTGAGAGTTGCTTGTCCTTTGAGTTTTCTGGGTACATCACCACGAACGAGTCTCTCTGCTACAAACCCTCAAACAATAGCTGTCTTACGCCCTGGCTCACCAATGAGAATAGGGTTGTTCTTTGTTACGACGAGAGCACCAGATACTGCAATACTCCTCATCCTCTCGACCACCAATCACTGGGTCGAGTTTTTCCTGCACGGCATCTTCATAAGAGTTGCAGTACATATTTCTGTACGACCGATAGTTCTCATCACCGCTTTGCGACTGCTGCCTGACCTTGCCCAAGGTCATTGATAGCAGCTGTCATTTCTTTCTCTGTTACAACCTGCATCTTTCATTATACGGCACGCTGTTAGCAGGTTTCGCGACAAGTAGGACCCAGCTAGCATCGGTTCGATACTAACGAATTCATCGTCTTCTGCGAGATATCCAATGCACGCTGCATGACCTGATTGGTGTCAGAAGAGGCAAGGCTCACACCAGATACTTTTGGTAAGCGGCTCATCTCCTATCCTGATTAGCGATCTCCACAGCTTGTGCGTGACGCCAATTTTGGAGGCACGCAGTAGTACATCCTTTCCTTTATCCATGCACCAGCTAATATATGTACTGGTCTCAATGGTCTGCTGTCCATTTCTTTGTGCAATGTTTATCTACTCTGAGACAGCTTCTAGGTTTTACAGTGTAAATTTCTCAAATGTCATATTCAAATCTCCTTCAGTAGCCTCCTACACCTTTTATAATAGGTTTCGGAACTTGTTCCTTATGTTTCTATTGCCTATATTTCAAACCTTGACCTTTGCGCACGGTGTTTTGTGTCAGAGTGTCGCTTGTTTTTAGACAGAGTGTCAGGCTGTCCGATTCTCGAGCGGGAGGGGAAGGAGGTTGGGAAACGTGCTTTTCAATGTTCAGTCCTCTTGGCGTTTACAGTATATAAATGCACAGAATATAAACACAAGTAAGCCCCAAAAGAATATTGACCTTTCGTAAGAGCATATCCGTTTGTTCCATCAAGACAAGAAAAGATATAAAGTACATCCAATATATAGAGGGACGATCTGAAAGCAATTATGTATACTACGCACCCAGGCTTAACTCTAAGTTTTGCAGTAAGAAAGTTAAAGGTGCTCTGTTTGATATTTCTACATCATTCTAATACAAAAGGTAAACTTTATCATTTCCAAGTGAAGACGCATTTTGTCCGCCATTTTCGTATATCGATTTTGTAAAGACCAGCAGGCTTTGCAAATAACGCCCAATTGAGCTTGTAAAGAGTGCCCTTTTGAGGTCCTAACTAACGCCCTTTTGAAGCCTTACTAAGCTTCTTTTTAAATCTATTCTCGCAACTTGTTGATGAGTACAGAAACTTACAGGGGGTGCTAAAACAAATCACTTTTAGTCTATTTTCTACCTTTGCTTTTAACTGTTTGTCAATATATCTGCCTTTTCTATGTTAAAATTTATATATAGTATCACCGAAGGTTTAGGGGGCAAAGGAGCATAATTTGCAATGTTCTTGGCAAGAATAAACAAAGATGTTAGTAATCTATTGTGAAACATTTCTATCGCTTTTAGTTTCTTGATCGAACCTCCATGTATTGTTTTAACTCCGTCTTTTCTGCTGCATCTGTGTGCCTTATTATGCATAATAGGTTCGTTTTTATCACTCCATGTTTTGATAGAGTCAAAATATAAGAATGAGTACATGAATTATGACTATTGTTTATTATTTCTTACGTAAGCTTCACCCGTTACTGGGGTTACTTTTGACATAAACAGTGATAGTATCACCAATATGCGAGACTTTTCATACTCTCCATATTGTTTCATCTACCTTCATAGGTCTTCTGAGCTACGTTAGGCGAATAGGAGCAGTAAGAGTTGCACGAATTTCTAGCAGCTCTCAATGACGCCAATAATGTGTAAGCTGGGTCTCAGCAATCTTGTGTCTACCTCCATAAATGCTGCGAAAGATCCTACATAATTGCAATAACAAGATAGGCCATTGAGTTGCTTTGCTTTTTCTAATTTTGTCTGATTGAGTTTTATTATCCAACTTCCTCTTCGTATATTTATGAAGAAGATCTGTGTAAACTCATAGTTTTCAGTCATTTGCTATGAGGAGTCTGGAGTACTCTGGCTGACAAAGCGTTTCGAGTGCAAAGGTCGCGGAGAAGGCTAAATGTAATCTGCAATGAGGTTTGACATATGCTCTTCAGACGTATAAGGCGAAAGTTCGGCTTTTCAGACATACGATCATCTTTGCGGACGAGTTCGAATGAATCAAACGATGAAATCACTAATTGTCGTCGAAAGGGAGGTGAAAATGCTAGGTGCTTGGTCTTTAAGCTCTCTTCTGCATCTTCGCCCAGGTAGTCCGAGTATGATATGTGCACCGCCAGACATACTACGTCTAGACGTATCTTCAGTAACTGACGTGCGCAAGCAAAGCCGTATGCCCACGATTAACCAAATGTCATGTCTCATCATTGCGGTTTCTGCACCATATTCAACGATGAGGAACGAGCGACGTCCAACTCTTCAAGTAATCTGAGGGTCGTCATTAATACGAAAGTCAGGACGTGCACCGACAACGAGATCCATCACACTCGCAGCGAGTGGCTTTCCTCATAGAGCTTTTTAGTATGGTCGCAGCCGTAAGTATTGGTATAAGCCTGCAAATAAGCAAGATATCATCTCAGGATACTCTACCTGCAGCAATCGTTTGCACATCCTCAAGCTGTGTCACACTCTTTCCATTATCGCAATAGGCTGGGTTGCACGTCTCAGTTGTTACAGTAGAAACAACCGCCACGTCTAATCCTTCACGTCTCGGTTAGACATAAATCCTGCGATGCATGATATCTTTCTGTATGCTATAAAGAGAACTGAGAGCTGTCAACCAGTTCTGAAATCGTGCAATAATATTGTTCCATTCTTTTGCAAATATACGGAATATTTTATATGTGCTGTTACACTTGAATTTATGCGAAACGTATATTACTTCTGTATTACCCAACAATTTGAACTGCACTGCAGTTGATGGCTGAACCCATCTCTCGGAAAGACATTACCAACAACGGTGTCGTTGTCCTCCAGCTGCTCGCTGGAGAACCTATCTCTTTGAAAGACATTACCAATGGCACTTTTTGCAACTAAGCGTATCTCGAGTGTAACCTTTAAAAGGAACTTCTAGTGTATGCGTGATCTCGTCTGATGGTCGTCAGGTGGTAAAGTATTCTTTTTAAGACAGGTAACTCGACAGGGGTTATCTTTGACCTTGCTGATAAAAGGTGAGTACTCAAGTTCTTTGATGATTATCAGATTTCGTCTGATGGTGTGCAGACTACTGTTACAGACAAATACCAATCGTATTTACCGTCGTTCGTTTACAGCAAACTTTTATCTCTATGATGCAGACTAAACAGTTGAAGAAACTGTCAAAGATGGCTCTGGAGCAGATACCGACATTCTCTCAGATGGTCGTCAGATTTGCTTATGTTCATAGAATAATATCTATATTACAGATGGAAGAGAACGTAAAACGGAAAGTTACTACGGACGGCGAATTTAATGAAGATTATCAATGGTTTGCCAGATTGGGTAAACAGAAAGAAGAGTTCGGCTTTAATAATGCACTTGCTTGGGTGCAGATGGTAAGACGCTAAGTTGGATTAGATATGACGAGATGAGGTAAAAAAGTATACCTATAGTTTTTACAAGGCTCTCACCCTGCATATGATATGTTTGATGTCTATCCTGGTGATTACAGCTACAAATATCCAAAGGCTGGTGAAGCAAACTCAAAAGGTGAGTGCATGGTCTTACAATTTGAGTGATGGTGCTGTACGTAGTATGATTTACCGTAGCGGTAGATGGATGATACGTATTACAGTCTACCTTTGATGCAGTCGTATTATCCTTTATACAATGATCGTCATCAGGACGAGTTGAATTCTATGCTGCTAATCCATCTACAGGTGCTTGTAAGTTGCTGATTAAGGAGTGTACCCTAAGTACGTGAAGGAAGAGGCTATGGAAGGCATCAGCATCATGAAGGTTATATTCTTGTCCCTTCTGATCGTAGATGGCCTATATGCACCTTTACTTATATACGGGATGGTAAGCTTTTACGTCAGATTGATAAGGGAACTATGCATGTAGAAATCTATGGATATGATGAGAAGCTGAAATACCTACTTCCAAGCAACAACACGCTTTGCTAATGCAGCGTGAGATATATGTTGCAGATAAGTCGGGTAAGTTGACTTGTCTTTCTGCTCGTGCGGGATGGAATATTTGCTTCGTTCTGATGATTATAAGTATTTCCTCAATACGTGGAGTGATAGCAACCACCCATACATTTGCCATCTATGATAATAAAGGTAGGGGAGGTGCGTAGGTGCTAATAATAATGAACTAGCAGGCAAAAGTTGGCAAATAGCAACACTGGTGTTGAGTTCTTTACATTTACAACCTCTGAAGGTGTGAAAACTCAATGGTTGGATGGTGAAACCTACACTTCGATACAACAAAAGTATCCTGTAATTATGCACCGGTATAGTGGTCGGGTAGTCAGCAGGTTGTTGATAATTGGAGTGTTAGGCTCTATGGGTGGTGGTGCGATGTATGACTACTACTTGACACAAAAAGGTTATATTGTCGTTACTGTTGACGGTCGTGGTACTGGTGCGCGTGGTGCAGAGTTTGAGAAGTGTACTTATTTGAGCTTGGCGACTTGAGTCAAAGGATCAGACAGAAGCACTTGTGGTTGAGAAGTATGGTTATTTGACGCTTCATAGGTGATGGGGTTGGAGTTTCGGTGGCTTCAGCACATTGATGAGCGCATAGGAGGTCGCAATGCCTTTAAGGCTGGTGTCTAATTGCTCCGCCAACGAACTAGGGCGCTATTATGACTCTGTTTATACTGAGCGTTATATGCATGCACCACAGGAGAATGCTGCAGGTTGTACTAATAATCCAATCAATCGAGACAGAGAAACTCCATGGTAAACTTTTAATATGTCATGGTTTGACGGACGATAATGTACATCCGCAGAATGCCTTTTCGAATACTCTGAGGCTTTCGTGCAGGCTGATAAGGTTTCAGAGAACCTTTATACCAATCGTAACCATGGTATTTTATGGTGGTAATCGTAATCACTTGCTTAGACAGGTTGCAGAATGGTTTATTGAGAATCTGTAAGAGGAGTTGATAAAAGAACTGTGCTGTTTACGAAGCACTCATGTATAAATGAACTAAGCGTGTCTTACACATATTATGATAATGATGAGGTAACTCATCTTTTTAGTGATGTGTTAATACAACACGTCATGTGCGATGTAACACATCATGTGCGGATGGTAACACCAATGGTGTTGAATGCTAATGCGGTGAAATATGTTATTAGTAGGCAACAAATTATTGGGTGAAAACGAGTTGTTCTATCAAATATTTGTGAAATCAAAGTGATATCGTATGGGGAGTATATTATAGCAAAGTTCTATCAGATGAAGCACTAATAACGAAAACTCGGACACTGAATTGATATAATCAGTGTCCGAGTTTTATATGTATAATTCATTTTATCTTGCTCCTTAACCAAAAGAGACGCTCAAAACCTTTCTTTTTGAGGCTTCTCCTCTGTCGAAGATGTTTCTGTTTGTGCAAACTTTGTTTCTTCTACGATAGTCTCCTTTTCTGCTAGTAGCATTATCTGTCAGATGTCTTCACCCTCAATAATACCATAGTACCCATTGAGCAACAAGCATTGCTTGCATCCTATGCGAGCTATCCTCATCAATTTTCATATTGATTTGGAGATTAACTCTACGAGGTTATCTACTGTAAAAGAATCCATCTTCTGCACCTCTTCCCATAAGTATGCAGAACTTTCGTTCATAAGTATATTGTGCTGAAGTCGATATTTTCATCTCCTTCTGCAACGATGATACGTTCTCCATACTTCACGGAGGTTGAAACCATTCTTTTACTTTCATTCTTATTGATAGTTTATATTGTTATCTTTCTTTTAATGTTCCATTAGATGGTACCGAAGATTGGGATCAAACACGTCTGTAATGCCTAATAAAATATCTTCGGAGAGGAGAAGTCAGGGTCCAAATAAAACTTCTCGGTCTTCCATTTCCAAGCATCTATAGTATCCATTTCTTTCCGTCCTTTACGGTAGAAACCAATGACCGCTCAACAATATTCTCCTTCTTGCAATGCTCAACACCAAGTTACCATCGCCTCGTAAGGTTACGTATCACCTTCTATTCTATCAATGCGATGTAAGACAAAGTGTCGGGGAGTTATCTCTGCTAAAACAGGGGTCACCTACCTTTATTGTTTGTAGGTTTTACTAACAAAGCCTTGTCTCGGTCGTTTTCAAGGAAAGGACGCATAGAATAACCACGAAGGCGTAATGTTTACAAGTATGCCCTTCATTTAACATCTTGACAACTACTGCAGAAATTCAGCATTAGCAAACTAGATTTTCAGAAAGTAAGAAAGTACTGTTTTGACATAGTTTTATCTTTTTCGTTACGGTTTGATATGGACTTCTGCCGCTTCCTGATTAGGTAGACAATATAACGTAAATATTCTTCCAGTTTCTACAATCTTTTGTAATCGTATTACAAACGCCATTGTAGATATCAGATCACTTCATGCTGGAGCAGAAGGGAGGAGGCAGACGAACGCTGCAATAGGATTAGGCTTTTCAACAGAGTTGGTTGTGGCACGGTCAGTGCGTGTGATTGCACCTAAGCGAGCCTTGACATTACGATAGCATGGCGTCTTACCACTCCATGGACTACCATATATCCATGTTTCACCATCAACGATTCTGACGATAGGATTATCATCGTTCATGGTCACTACCAGATATGGCGTAGCCACATACTAACCTGTGTTGACACCTGTCACTCTTGGCAATGAAGGCATAGCCATAGCCGTTGTGCGTACGAGGGATGCGTGGATCAACAGGGTTTGTTTATGTGCACCAGCAAAGGCAAAGATAAGCATCAATGCATTATTCAGTCCAAAGGTACGCATATTTTTGCCAGCCATTGAGTGCACAACGGCAATCTGAGAAATCCTTATTGCTTTTGCAGTAAACAGCAGTCAGAACCATTGATTTCTTTGATAATATACTGATGGCTTCCGTCATCAACACGATCAACGATTGTATCACCGTTGCCCTGTATCAAAAGCACGGATACGCTGTCTCCTTTCGCTGGAACAGGTCGAAGCGTATCGTCAGCTGTTAAGCGAAAAAGACATTCTCCGAAACCTCCTTGATTCTAAAAGGTTCGAAAGAACTCAGCAAAGTGCATTCCGTTGACATTTTGTCTCACGGAAGATAATCTGTATATCAAAGTCAGCTATTCTGGAGTTATTTATTTCCATCTTTCAGAGTCTCTGCTTACTTTGACTTTACTGGTTTTTAGTATTCTCTTGTGTCTCTTCAGCTTGAAGTATAACTGTCTGGTGTTATTGTCTTATAGCTGAACTCTGCATCAGAGATAGACTTAACAACATACTTCTTCTTACCCTTTTTCGTATTTATTTTTCAAAGCTACGAACTCCTTCATAGCCTTATTCTCATTCTCAGCATACATCGTAACGCAGGTTGGGTAGCTTACCAAACCATTATTCTAGAAGATAATAGCGAAGCTGGTATGAGTAGTCCTCACGATTAGCAAGGAACTTTGTACGGTCGTTTTGCAGGTAGGCATCCGACTTTCTGATATATTGGTCATATAAACCGTTGAATCATTAAAGAGGCACAAACCAAACATATAAACCTTTGCAGGCTTGTATCCTTTTGCGTTACTACTGTTACTCCATCAGCAGGAGTGCTATAGATTAATACCTGACGTAATTTCATCTTAAATTAATATCCACAGTGTTAATGTTGTTGCCCTAATAAGCCTTCAATACACTTATTATAGGTTTGTTGGCGTAAGCGTCTTATTGCTCTTTAATCTGTCTTACCCGTTCACGTGTGAGATTATATTTACTTCCATCTCTTCAATGTCATTTTCGCGTTGGTTATTCCGAAATAAGCCTCGATAACCATCTTCTCTCTATCTTCAGAATCTGTAAGGCTCTTCCAATCTCTCCCGTAGACTCTGCTTCAACCAACTCTTTATCTGTGTGACGGTGTGTTATCGTTGGGAATGACGTCAGAGTAAGCTACTTTGTTCGTCGTCATAGACGGAGCATCTACCGAGACATGGCGTAATTAACCTTCATTGCATCAATAATCTTGTCTTCTGGTATATCAGTGCTCTGTGCTATCTCATCAATACTTGGGCGGCGTTCATTCTCTTGTTCAAACTGTGTCAATATCTTATTGATTTTGTTGACAGAACTTACTTGATTTAGTGGTAGCCTAATGATACGACTTTGTTCTGCTATTGCTTGCAGATGCTTTGTCTTATCCACCATACAGCGTATGAGATAAACTTGAAGCCACGGGTCTCATCAAACTTCTCTGCTGCTTTGATTAATCCAACGTTACCTTCGTTGATAAGATCAGGCAGAGATAGTCCTTGGTTTTGATACTGCTTTGCGACAGAGACAACGAAACGCAGGTTAGCTTTTGTCAGACGTTCTGAAAACTTTTCGATCACCATTTCGGATTTTTTGAGCAAGCTCAACTTCTTCTTCAATACTGATCATTCTTCGTGACCGATCTCCTGCAGATACTTGTCGGAGAAGCATCTCTCGATTCTGTAATCGATTTTGTGATTTTCAATTGTCTCAGCGCTTAGCATTATTTTTAGTGATGGCAAAATTTACACAAATTCAATAGAGTTAAACAAATAAAAAGTAAAAACTCACATAGAGATCTATAATGATTTTTGTATTGTGCATTAGGTTTAGTCTTTTAACTGTTTCTTGTTGACCGATAGATATCATGATGTAATGACTGTGTATTCTCTTAATGTTCATGTGTACTGTCTTTTGGTTTGATAAGGAGGACTAATTTGAACTCATAATGGCACTATTGTGTTTATTAGACAAAGAGGTCCCCACAAGTTAAATGTATAGATTGTTAAAAGAATAATACCAATCCACTTCACATGGTATGAATGCCTCAATTAGATTTCTATTAAGGAATATAGGCTGCATGATAAATGTAATTAGGTATGATGTCTCTGTCTTCTACAAACAATTTATTTCCTTCTTAATTGAAAATTTGTAAATTATTTTCTATGTGACTCGAGACAATATATGCTCTTTTGGCTTCTTAAAAGATACCTAATTGGCTTATAAAAAGATACCCTTTCAAGCCTTACTAACGCCCTTTTGAAGTCAATTAAGCACCTTTTTGTTTATTGTTTTATAACTCATTGATGTTGTATTTGTTTATAGACTTGCTCTATATACGTGTTTTGCCGTTATTTATAGATGTCTTACTTGAAATTATGTAACGATTTTTCAGGTTCTTGCTTATTAAAAAGTTATCCCCCATTCTTGTGTCTAATAACTAAGAATGGGGGATATATTTGTCAGCTTCCAGCTGAAAGTTATCTATCTATTAGTCAGAAGAGGCATAGCGGTGAAGACTTACCAGTTGGGTAGATACCTGAACGTAAGAACTGGGTCCTTACAGTAGATGCCTTCTAACGATATCTGCAGGTCGTCAATACTCTTCACCATGGTTTCATTTACATTCTGGATGATGAAACCACGATTGATTCCTGCAGCCTTCAAAGCTCCATTGTTAACCTTCAGTACTTCAAGACCATAGTTAATGTTCAACTGCTTCTGAGGGCATCTTGACTGGACGGAACTGACACCAGAACGTCAATGTCAGCCCTGCTCGATTGCTATTTGTTTCCTAGCATTCTTCCAGTGTGATGCTTTGAAACCTCCTTCTTGTTACGGATGAAGTACGTCGCTATAAACTCCAGGACGCTTGCTGTTGAGAGCCTGCTGAAACTCAGACATACTGTTACTTTCTGTCCATCAAACTTAGTGATAACATCACCCTTTTGCCAAACCTATTAGACCATCTGCCTTCCTCGGATACCTCACTAACGTAAATACCTTCGTTTGTCCGAGGTCAACGTTCTTGCCTTCTTCCTTCTGTGCGTTGATGAAGTTCACGTACGTCACCACCTGAGATGCCGAGCATTACACGCTGCACGCTACCATACTTCTTATGTCATCAACAACCTTGTTCATGATAGATGTAGGGATAGCAAATCCGTAACCACTATTAGCCCCAGTCTGCTGGTGACATAGCATTGATACCAAACCAACTCGCCCTGAGTGTTAACCAATGCACCACCAGAGTTACCCTGGTTGATAGCTGCGTCGGTCTGAGAATAAAACTGTGTCCATTGCGTGTTGCGCCCGAAGCCACGTGACGCGTCACTGATACCAGTAGTTACTGTATTATTGAGGTTATGCGTTACCTGCGTTACCATTCTCCAACCTTCAACTTGTCTGAGTCGCCGATAGGAAGGTAGGGGAGGTTGCGTTTACCTTGAAATAGTGCAAGGTCAGTCTACGGTCTCTTCCACGATGCGAAACAGAGAATCCCGGTTGTCATTCAGTGTGACTGTTAATTCATCAGCACCCTCAACAACGTGATTATTTGTTACGATATAACCATCAGATGAAATGATAACACCGCTACCTGTAGCCTCTTCTTAGGCGTCTTGAACCTGTTGGCGACGTGAACCATTACCTTGATTAGGATTTCCAAAGAAACCGATGGGTCGAAGAAACCACCAAATGGGTCATCTGAACCTCAACGGTCTGCGTCTAGAATTCTGTACATACTTACCATGTGAACGACAGCAGGAAGAGCTTTCTCAGCTGCGTATGTAAGGTCAATCTGGTTGACCAGGAGCTACAACCGGTGCTTCCGCACACTTTGCTCTGATGAGGCACCAGTATGAAAGACGAGGCTGTAACACATGCCGCGCCTGCCAAATACTTTGATAAATTCTTCATATTCTTAATTATTTGTTCGTTAATTACGGTTATATGTCAAGCCGTCATTATTTTAAATGTCTTGTTGACATATTCATGAAAAATATAGGAGCAAATTTTGTAAAACTGACAATTTGTCAGTTATCTTTATCCGATTTTAACAATTATAAATTAATCTTAACGGCTATTAGTCTGATATGATGTAAATTTTGCATTTATTTATTTTTAGATTGTTGTTTGATTTCATTTGTTATCTTTTTGTTTTGGTAAGTTGACAAAATGAGTAAATGTAAGTCGTCGTGTCATGTGGTTGATGTAATCTCACTTTTTGAAGAGGGCTTTTGGTGAGTGCGTTATTTAATATCGAGAGCCACTTAAAAGCTGCTGCAGAGACATTAAAACTACTGTATATGATTTTCTTCATGAAAAAGATATTTATTGTCATGAAAATACTTGTGAAAGTGTACCTAATATGTGTAAGGTATTGTTTTTACAATATGTAAAGTATAGGTATAATAGGTGTAAAGGTAGCTTTAAGAGTCTTGTTTGATAGCTTGATATGCTGTATTATGTTATAATTATTATCTTTGCAGACAGAATAACAAGCGTTCTTTGTTGGGCAGAAAACAGCAAAAGCCCAAGATAGCTCGCTCGTTTCCAAATCGTTACCTATTCAGTTGTATTGTCAATGTAACTCTTTGTTTTCAATAAGTTGTATTTTGGATATTATCTTCAAACGCTATTAAGCTCATTACATGTCAAAAGATTTTCCAAAAATGCAAAAGTACTCTATTGTCCAGGTAAAGCAAGCAATGCCATTGGTGTAGCTGTATCAGAACTGAGATGAGTCAAAACTCTGGACGCTTGAAGTGGAGCCGTGAAGAGGTTGATGAGAAACTCCATCAAATTATGGATGATATCCATGAAAACTGCGTAAAAGTATGGTACTGAGGCAGATGGATATATCAATTATGTAAAGGGTGCTAATGCTAGCAAAGCTTCATCAGGTTGCTCGCTAATGATGGCGCGAGGCGTTATTTACTCTGCTGTTATTATAAGAAAACAAAAGACAGAAGCACACAGGCTAAAAGCTTTATAAGGGCTTTGCTTGTGTGATCCTGATATATTATCTATAATCTACATAAGAAAAACTTCGTATCTCCACAAAGCCTATAATTAAACGATTTTAATATTTACCCAAAAGCATGCTCATCCACATCGCTAAACTTACCTACAAAAGCAACCTTAAAACACGAAAAGCATTATAAAACAAGTTCGTTTATTTCCGTATAATTTAGTACTTTTGCAGTAGAATTAAAAATACAGTTATAAACTTTCAACAATATTACTTTCCATCATGTTAGGGACTCAGTTCTTCCAACTATGGCACAACAGAAGGATGTTACCATCAAACTTATCGAAACAACTGACGTGCATGGTTCTCCATACGATTTTATTACTCGAAAGCCTAAGAGTGGTTCTCATAGCGAAAGAGTCTACACACTCGTAGAAGAACTTCGGAAGAAGAATGGAAAAGACAATATCTATCTGATGGATAATAGCGATATCCTACAAGCGACAGCCTATTTCTTACTATTATAATTACGTAGCACCAGAGAAAAACTAATATCGCTGCAAGCGTGCTTAACTATATGGGATATGACTGGCAACGGTTGGGAACCATGATATTGAGACAGGACATAAGGTTTTGCATGACAAATGGTTTGAGGGTTGAGTTCCCTATTCTCGGTGCAAATATTATTGACATAAAGACTAACAAGCCTTTATATCCTACCTTATTACACTATCAAGAAGAATGGTATTAAGGTTTGTGTTATCGGTATGCTCATCCCCTGCTATACCAAACTGGTTGAAGAGAGCATCTGGGTGGTCTCGCTTTGAAGAAATGGTATCTTGTGCCAAAAGAACAATGGCGAGAGTAAAGACAAAAGAGAGCCAGACGTTATTGTTGGTTTGTTCCATTCTGGTTGGGATGGCGGGCATAAAGACTGCAGACTATGACGAAGATGCATCTGAAAGTAGCCCAAGAAGTACCAGGTTTGATGTTGTTTCTTCGGTCATGACCACACTCCACATAGTTCTATTGAACAAAACATTAGGTGAGACGTCATCTGTCTGGACCCTGCCAATAATGCACAACGTATAGCAGCGATAGCAACATTGACACTTAGACCTAAGACTGTCAAAGGAAACGTCAATATAGCAAATGAAACAGCAACTGGAACTCGTTGATGTGAAAGAACTGTCAAGCCAACGAAGCTTTCATTCAGCATTTCCAACCAGAGATTGATGCCGTAAAAAGCATGGAGCGAGCAAGTAATTGGAAGATTTGAAAATACAATCTATACAAAAAGATAGTTATTTCGGTAACTCTGCTTTCAACGACCTTATCCTTAACTTGGGTTGGAGTTACTAAAGGCAGATATTGCTTTCAATGCACCTTTTATTATTCAACGCATCTATCAAGGCTGGTCCTATCACAGTTGCTGATATGTTCAATCTTTATAAGTATGAGGAATAACCTCTGTACAATGCGTATGACAGGTAAGAGATTCGTCAAGCATCTTGAAATGAGTTATGATCTGTGGTGTAACACGATGAAAAGTCCTGAAGACCATCTGCTTTTGCTCTCTAACACACAGAATGATGCACAACGTCTCGGTTTCAAGAACTTCTCATTCAACTTTGATTCAGCAGCTGGTATCGATTATGAAGTAGATGTTACAAAGCCTGATGGACAGAAGGTACGTATCCTGCGCATGAGTAATGGAAAACCATTTGATGAGAATAAGTGGTACACAGTATGAGCAGTTAATAGCTATCGTGCTAATGGTGGTGGCGAGTTATTAACCAAGGGTGCTGGTATTCCACGTGACTCTTTGAAGAGTCGAATCATTTGGGAAAGTCCAAAGGACCAACGCCATTATCTGATGGAAGAGATAAAGAAAGCTGGTGTCATGAATCCACAACCAAACCACAACTGGAAATTTGTTCCAGAAGCATGGACAGTTCCTGCTGCAGCACGTGACCGTAAACTTCTGTTTGGTGAATAAACAAAAAAGAAGGGAAAGTAACTCAAGAGCCATAGACCTATTGATGATTTAGCATTCAAGGTCAATAGAATTAGGCAAAAGATTAATACAGAGACCAATGAAGAAATACTGGTTTGTTTTCTGTAAGACAGATATCATGCTTGAGAAAGTGGGTAAAGGCTATACCATTCCACTTTCTGAAGAAGCTCCAGTAACACTACATCCTTGGACACACGTACTAAACGTCACGCCAATGAAAGATGGTACAGAAGTGAAGGCGGTCATGATAGACCAACCAATTACTGACAATCCTCTGTATGAAATGTGCGGTTTACGTCCATCCTTCATCATCTTTCCAAGGAACTTTATCTCAAGGCTGGTAAGTGTAATGAACTACTTTACTGGGATAATAACACCAAGTTCTGTGGTGTATGGAGCCCAATGAAGATGCACACGACATTTCAAAGCGTTGTACGAACTGCTGGAAAAGAAGTATGGCCACAGTTAGCAACAGCAGTCATTGTTCTTATACACCGAGGCAACGAAGTCCTTTTGGTACATGCTCGTAACTTCAAAAACTGATTTCTATGGACTTGTTGCAGGCTTTGTAGAAACAGGTGAAACATTAGAAGAAGCAGTACATCGTGAGGTAGAAGAAGAAACTGGAATTAAGATAAAGAACATTCGCTACTTTGGCTCACAGCCTTGGCCCTATCCTTGCGGATTGATGGTAGGTTTTAATGCAGATTATGACAGTGGGAATATTCATCTACAACAAAGTGAACTATCCAAAGGAGCGTGGTTTACCAAAAGATAATTTGCCAACCATTCCTGAGCCTTTGTCAATAGCACGTATGATTCTTGATGATTGGATAAATAAAACATCAATATAAAACTAAAGAGTATTTAAACCTTAAAACAATGATGACTTTTCTTAAAAAGCCCTCGGATTTGATCCCAAATCTATGAAGCTCCGTACTGAAATTATTGCAGGAGCAACAACATTCTTAACCATGAGCTATATCTTAGCTGTCAACCCAAGTATTCTTGCAAGTACTGGTATGGACAAGGGAGCACTCTTCACTGGTACGCTCTGTAGCAGCGACTTCTCGCTATCTGTTATAGTATTTATGGCAAAAGCTTCCTTTCGCTCAGGCTCCATCAATGGGTCTTAACGTTTCTTTGCTTATACGCTCTGTGTATCATTGGGATTCACATGCAGCAGTCGCTTGCTATCATGCTCATTGAGGGTGTTCTCTTTATCGCAATTACATTTTTCAATGTGCGAGATGATTCTCAATGCCATCCCAACTAATTTACGCTATGCCATATCAGCAGGTATTGGTATGTTCATTGCCTTTATCGGTCTGAAAATGCAAATATTATCGTTAATAACGATGCAACCTCTCGTTGGCTTGGGAGCCTTCACACCTACCCTGTATTCTTGGTATCATTGCAATCTTACTCAGTGGTGCACTCATGGCAAAGAAACGTCAAAGGCTCTTTATTCTGGGGGTATCATCATCCGACAATTATAGGTATACCAATGGGCGTAACTGTTTTTCCCAAATGGATGGTTGCCAGTTTCTGCACCACAGGATATAACTCCTATCTTCTGTAAGTTTGAGTTTCTCAGGTCTTCTGAATCTTAAGACTGTATTGGTAATTTTCTCTCTATTGTTAATTAACATCTTTGACACTATCTGGCACTCTGATGGGCTTAGCTGATAAAACAGGTATAGTTGAAGCAAATGGCAACATTCCTCATGTTAAGGAAGCTATGATGAGTGACGCCATTGGTACAACCTGCGGTGCTATGTTGGGTAGCTCAACACTAACAACATACGTTGAGAGCGCAAGCGGTATTGCGAAGGTGGTCGATCTGGAGTAACAGCATTTACAGTAGGCATTTTCTTCATCATATCCCTCTTCCTCTCTCCTATCTTCCTACTTATCCCAAGTGCAGCAACAAGTGGAGCTTTGGTTATGGTAGGTGTACTGATGATTGACTCGTAAAAGAAAATCGATCTTCAGGATATTACAGATCTTTCCCTGCCTTCATCACAATGATTACAATGGTACTTTGTTACTCTATTGCTGATGGTATCTGTTTGGGAATCCTCGCTTATGTATTCATGAAGACTTTCACACGTCAGTGGAAGGATTTGAACTGGACACTCGTTGTATTATGCAGTTCTCTTTATCTTGAACTTTGTTAGAAGCTAAAAACGACTTTAAGAAACTCCCTATGAGTCATAAAACTACTCATAGGGAGTTTTTATTAGCACTACCATACGACACCTACTCTAAGAACATTTCTTTGTCATATAAAAGGAAAAAGGAGAAAAACTTGATAAAGTTTGCACAGTTAAAAATAAAATGACTACTTTTGCAACCGCTTTACAAAAAGTAAGGGCGTTTAGCTCAGCTGGTTTAGACATCTGCCTTACAAGCAGAGGGTCGGCGGTTCGAATCCGTCAACGCCCACTACCTTGGGTAGTTTCCAGAGTGGCCAAATGGGGCAGACTGTAAATCTGCTGCTTTCAGCTTCGGTGGTTCAGATCCATCACTACCCACAAAGAGTTGTAATCATTTGATTACAACTCTTTTTGTTCTAAACTCATTACTATCAAACCGCAGACAAAAATATCCCAGATGACTTTTGTGCTATATAGAAGTTTTATCTCCTACAGAAATACAGCTATATTACTATAATAATGTTGATTTTACTTTGCTATCACTTTTAACATTTCTCGTAAACATCCTACAAATCAACAAGTTAGAGTATATATCAAATGATAGAAGTGACAGGAAATTCTATTTTAGAATAATACGTTATCATACAAAAGCAGGACTATGGTTTTTAAGTGAGAAATGAGTGTTATACCACGGAGCCATTCTTGAAGACAATTTCTAGGAGTTATCTCACGTTGACGATTTGGCTGTCTACACACCTACTAACACTCTTTATCGTAAAAAGACACAATAAACCTTCTTTTAACGAGCGGAGGGGAAACACATATCGTGCTGATGATAAACACCTATGGTGCGGACGGTGAACACCAGCCATCTGAATAGTTTGTAACCTTTTAAAAACCAACTACATTTAAAGAGAAAAGAGCTATTAATACATTATGCTGTTATATAAAAGAAAAACTTACCATGAGTAATAAAAGGACAAAGAAAGTTATAGAAATAAAAAGACTCTCAATACTGAGAGTTTTTGAGGTGCCTAGCGGATGAACCGCTCTACATGGTTTTGCAGACCATTGCCTAACCTCCCGCCCAAAGCACCATTCTATCACAAATCATGATTGTGATTTGCGGTTAGCAAAGTTAATCAATTATTTCGGTTTAACCAAACAATTCTGCAACTTTTTCAATAAAGGTTACATGTAAAATCTTCTTCATGTGAAAACCAAGATGCACACATCGGACAAATGATAAGTTCAAGTAACTCTATTGATAGGGTTTCTTAGATGAAACTATTTAAAACAAGCGGGCTTCTTACGACCTTCCAGTTTCTGCTTTTTCTTTAACTGATCAGTGAATGGCTACAACCCGAGCATCCATGACATGGATCACTCTGCTACTCTAAAGGATTTGCCACGTACGATAAACCACATAGCCTAGTAGTCTGATAAAATCACTATGGCTAAGACAATATATTGCCACATCTTTTCCTCCTTATTCTACTTCACACTGGTGTATCAGTAGTATCTTCTGTAAAAGATATCTTCTGCCCTACCTCCATCTCGTCATCATCAAACCACTTTGACAACTTTTCAGCGCCTGCTTTTTCATACCATCATCAACAGAAGACCACACCTTATTTAATACGTCAAAGCAAAACACCAAGGTCGTCTGATAGTCCTGCAATAGGAATAGCATCAGGCACAGCATCAAGTGGGTGAAATTAGATAACCCAATGCACCAATGATAAGAGCCTTATCCTAAGTGACACTTTTATCACTCTGAATCAAATAATACAAAAGCAATGCCACATATACCAACTTAGCACCAGCACGCTTTTGCTAGCACGTTGTATCTTATCAAAGAATCCTTGCTGCTAAACTTATCTTTATATTTTTGAAATTCAGGTAATTCCATACTACAATTAAAATTATTAATAAAACTTACTTGAAATCCATAACCCGGTCTACATAAGCCTTTCGCCTCTGGATAATCTTTGATTAGCACGACAGATCTTGTTACGCACTAAAACTTTCATCATTACTCTATAAAGAAGGAAGAGACCAAGCCAACACCGATAGCTACCAACACATTCAGTATTCCTTTTAAACGGTAGCGAATTGTCTGGAAATGCCGACATTATCAATATCGGTAAGGCACAGAAAGCCTGCTATTGTATAACGTGAACGCTCTGTACCCTCACTGTCCAAAGCCGCTTGGTAATCAAAGATAATTAGAAAGTTCCTCCTCACTAACATTATCTGGTAACTGAGGAAAGCCCACTTCGTCTTTATGATTTCTGATTTTTATTTTCTACTGTGTGTTGAAAAATCATCCAACACAGTTACATACTGTTCTTCTAAATCTTTCATGATCTTCCAAAAGTTCTTATATTAACGAAAAACTCCCAACTCTCCTCCATCATTCTAAACTGAATGTGAGAAGAGGGCGTATATGAAAGAAAAATAAAACAGTGCTCCTATAAGCTGGGTTCTGTTTCTTCCTCATCTTTCGATAATAGGAAGATGCCTGTCATTTATCTATATTACAAGTCACCTTGCACTAAAGCATTCTACCCTCCGTTGTGCTTGCGCTTGGGCAGGGCTACCCTCAAACAACGGTTTACATGAACTTGCAGCTCCTGAACGGCACAGCCAGACGATCACCCGCCTGCTGGTAGTCTCTACACCACCTTTCTCACCCTTACCACACATTACTGCATGGCGGTTATTTTCTTCTACCACATCTACTGTCACCAATAGCTTCTATTTTCGGAAGCAGGATGTCTATGTTGCCCGGACTTTTCCTCTCGCATCCATTACAGATGCCAGCGACAGAGCCGGAACACTGCCTTATCTGAATGCAAAGTTAATGGAAAAACATGGAAAAGGCAAAATATTTCAATGATAATCTAAAGTGAGCGAAAAAGAGGTAGTATAAAAGACTGAAAGAAGTTATAAGCGTATGAAAAACGCTCGTTTTACTTCTTACCAAGTCCACGAAGCCACTTCAGAGGCTTTTTGATGAGTGCCTTCAAAGCCTGATTCTTTGTTGGATGTTGATGGCAACTCCTCGTGAATATCATATTTTGTACTTCTTCTTCAGACTTGTCTTCTGGTGTACGTTGGCGGTTGTTACGCTTCTTACGCTTATTATTAGGCTTCTTGTTCTGCTGGTTATGCAGAATTCTCTACATTACCTTTATTATTGGCAGGTTTTTCTGTCATTGCGCTTCTCGTTGTCTGCTTTTGGTCTGACGCTCTAGCTGTCTGCCCTTACCCTGACGATTATTCTTCTTATTACTGGTTTACTCTCAGTTGCTGTAAGATTATTTTCCTGCTGCTTTTGAGTCTTATTGTTCTGTTTGTTTCCAGCCTTACGCTCTTGTTGGTTAGTATTGTTCTCGTCAGCGTTGTTCTGTGTCTGAGTGCAGGACGTCTGTTGCGCTGTTTATTGTTTCCTTGTTTCTTGTCCTTATGACTCTGATAGTCACGGTCCTGCAGCGACAGCTTTTTGCACTATTGCCCACCTTCTTAGGCTTTCCGTTGCTCTTGTATTCAGGACCTTCGCCAAGTTCTGCTGGAAGTTGTGCCTTTTCAACCTCCTTCTCTAAGAACGATTCTATCTGTTTGGAAGAAATGAATATCATCTTCATTTTGACGAGTAATCGCCTTTCCGTCACGGTCAGCACGTGCGGTACGACCGATACGGTGGACATAATCCTCTGCGTCATGAGGTACATCTAGTTGATGACCATTGCAATATCGTCGATATCAATACCGCGTGAAACGATATCGGTAGCCACCAATACATCAATTTGTCCGCTCTTGAACTTGAACATAACGTCATTACGCTGCTCCTGGTTAAGGTCAGGTGCATCTCACCACAGTTGATGTGCATACGATTGCGATGCTGTAATTTGTTTTTACTTTCTGTTTTGAACCAGAGAAAATAATGACACGCTTGAGGTCACCAGCCTTGAAGATATCCTTAATGATACCCATCTTCTGAGTCTCATAGCATACGTATGCTGTCTGCTGAATCTTCTCAGCAGGTTTACTTACTGCAAGTTTAATCTCAACTGGATTCTTTAGCAGCGTCTTAGCAAGATCTTCTATCTTTTTAGGCATGGTAGCAGAGAACATGATTGTCTGGCAAGTTGCAGGCAATTGCTTTTTAGCTATTGTCATGATGTCATCAGCAAATCCCATATATCGAGCATGCGGTCAGCTTCGTCAAGGATGAAGAAATGACCTTCGATAAGTCTACGTTTCCGAGAGAGATATGAGAGATGAAACGACCTGGAGTAGCAATCACAACATCAGCTCCGAGTGCGAGGCTCTTCAACTCCTGATCATATCTATTACCATCATTACCGCCATAGACAGCAACACAAGATACACCATTAAGATAGTAGGCAAAGCCCTGCATACCTGGATCAATCTGCTGTGCTAACTCGCGAGTAGGCGACATGATGACACTAATTGCTGACTCAGGGTAGCCACCATCAGCCAGCTTAGAAAGAACTGGAAGTGCAATGCCGCCGTTTTACCTGTTCCAGTCTGGGCAACACCTAATACATCGTGGCCTTTCAATATTTCGGAATGCACTTCTCCTGAACTGGAGTACATTCATCAAAACGCATGTCATATAGCGCGTCAAGTACGTTATCGTTTAAATCTAAATCTTCAAAATACATAGTTTTACTGTTTTTCCCTTCATCATGAGGGTTGTTCTTAATTTTGTTCTTTTCGCCTTATTAACTTGGTGCATTTCTATAGCAGAAGTAGGCGATGATAGCAAAGATAATGTTTGGTATCCATGCTGCCAATATAGGCGGTGTGTTATCCTTAATAGCAAAGGTTGCAGAAACGGTCTGGAGCATGATATAGCCGAAACTCAATGCCAAAACCGATTCCAAGATAAAGTCCCATTCCACCTTCCTCTTACGTGAAGAGAGGAGAGACCGATGATGGTGAGAATGAAAGACGAGAACGACATCGCTATTCGCTTGTGGAACTCAACCTCATACTGTACCACATTACCAGAACCACGGCTGGTCTGTTTGGAGATATAGCTCAATAGCTCTGGGGAGGTAAAGGTCTCCTGTTGACCTTTTAGAATAGACAAGGTCGCGTCAGTTCCATGAGTAGGACAGTATCCTTTGAGCTCCACTCTGAATGTGTTCCTTTAGTCCTTTTGAGTGTACGTATCTTCCAGTTAGTAACTTTCCAATGATATTTTGTATCTGCAACCGTGTCATATTGAATTTCCATTGCTGTCATGTGACTGACAATCTTCTTGTTTTTAAACTTCACAAGAGAAGCCATAGCCCTGTTTATACTGGTCATCGTAATGCTGAATATAGGCAACTGTATTCTTAGCTACCTGCAGTTGAAACATTCTCTGCCGATGTATTCTTTTTAGAATTACGATAGAGTGACTCGAAATTTTGACGAATGACAGTGCCATGAGGTATCACAAAGCTGTTAAGATAGAATGTTAAGCCTGCGATGAGAATACATGATATCATGTAAGGGCGCATCAGTCGTCTAATAGACACGCTGCTGCCATCATTGAAATAATCTCTGAGTTACCCTGCCAGTTTGAAGTAAAGAAGATAACTGCAATGAATACGAATAGCGGTGAGAAGAGGTTGGAATAGTAAGGAATAAAGTTGGCATAGTAATCAAATATGATTGCTCGCCATGAGCATGATATTTGCGTGAACTTAGAAAGGTTCTCATTACAGTTAAACCACAATAGCAATGGAGATAATCAATAAGATAGCATAGATGTATGTACCTATGAACTTCTTAATGATATACCAGTCCAGAATACCGATATAACGAGAAGGAGAGAGCATCTGAAGTAGATGTCCTACCTTCTTCAAGACAGGAAAGCGCGCAATAATGCGTTGCTCGAAATGACTAATCGGTTTCTTAGCTTTATCAACAATCTCTTTAACCTCACTCATTTGGTTTCTTCTTAAATTCTTTTTCCTAACTGTTCAATGACAGAGGCTTTCCACTGTACGAAGTCACCTTGCTCGATATGTGTACGTGCATCCGTTACGAGGCGGAGATAGAACGCAAGGTTATGGATGCTGGCAATCTGCATTGCGAGCAATTCTCCTGCCTTGAAGAGATGATGGAGATAGGCTTTACTTGTGATAACATCAATATCACAGCCATCTGGATCAATCGGTGAGAAATCATTTTCCCACTTCTTATTCTTCATGTTCATCGTACCATTGTAGGTGAAGAGCATTGCATTACGGCCGTTACGAGTAGGCATAACGCAGTCGAACATATCCACACCGCGCTCAATAGCTTCAAGAATATTCTGTGGTGTACCAACTCCCATCAGGTAACGAGGCTTATCTTTTGGAAGAATCTCATTGACCACCTCAATCATTTCATACATCACCTCTGTTGGTTCACCAACTGCCAAACCACCGATAGCATTGACCGTCTGCACCCTTGTCAGCACAAACTTTGCCGCTTCACGGCGTAAGTCCCGTAGAGTACAGCCCTGAACGATAGGGAAGAGACTTTGGTTATGACCGTAGAGTGATCAGTCTCGTTGAATCGTTTGATACAACGGTCCAGCCAACGCTGTGTCGATTTTCCAAACTCTTTTTGGCATATTGATAATCGCTCTGTCCTGGAGGACACTCGTCGAAAGCCATCATGATATCGGCACCAATGATTCGTTCTGTATCCATCACATTCTCTGGTGTGAAGATATGCTTAGAACCATCGATGTGACTTCTGAACTCACAGCCCTCTTCTGAAAGTTTTACGAATACCTGTCAATGAGAAAAACTTGGAAACCACAGAGTCTGTCAGGATTGGACGATCCCAACCATTGAAACCATGCAGACCACCTGCAGCCTTGATGATTTCAAGTCCAGGACGCAGATAAAGGTGATAAGTATTACCCAAGATTATCTGTGCCTTGACCTGTTTACGCAACTCCTCAAAGTGTACACCCTTAACAGAACCGACAGTACCAACAGGCATAAAGATCGGAGTCTTTATCTGTCCGTGGTCGGTTGTGATGATACCATGTCGAGCATCACTGGCGTTATCTGTATGCTGGAAAGCTCAAATGTCATTATTTTGTTTCCTCCTTCTTTTCTTCAACAATTGTAAAGTCTACAGGGTCTTCTATCTTTTTCATCGGTCAAAGCAAAGTCCCATACCTGTTGAATGTTCTCAACGAAGTGGAAGTGAAGTCCCTTACGGTAGATCTCTGGGATTTCTTCTATGTCCTTTTTGATTCTCAGAACACATAACGATATCAGTAATTCCTGCACGTTTCGCAGCAAGTATCTTCTCCTTGATACCGCCCACAGGAAGAACCTTACCACGTAGGGGTTATCTCACCCGTCATTGCAGTGTTCTTACGCACCTTACGTTGTGTGAGGGCTGGAAGCAATACTTGTTGCAATCGTTATACCAGCTGAAGGACCATCCTTGGAGTCGCTCCTTCTGGTACGTGAATATGGATATTCCACTGTTCAAAGATACGATAGTCTACATTTAATGCACTGATATGAGCCTTGACATACTCCAATGCAATGACAGCAGACTCCTTCATTACATCACCAAGGTTACCGGTCAGTGTTAACTTACCCGCTTTACCCTTTGAAAGAGAGGTCTCAATAAAGAGAATCTCACCACCAACACTGGTCCATGCAAGACCTGTTACCACACCAGCATATTTGTTGCCCTGATAAATGTCACGTGTGAAAGGTGGCTTACCTAACAAGTCCTCTAACTTCTCTGGCGTAATCTTCGTATAAGGAAGTTGCTTATCCATAGCCTGCTTGAAAGCCAATTTGCGCATAGTCTTGTTGATTTGCTTCTCAAGTTGACGCACACCACTTTCGCGTGTATAGCTTTCAATAATCTTTTCCAACGTTGCCTTGGCAAACTTAGGCTTCTCTTCTAACTGGTCTAAACCAGTGTTTTCGAGTTCTTTTGGTACGAGGTGGCGCTTAGCTATCTCAACCTTTTCTTCCGTGATGTACCTGAAACCTCAATCAATTCCATACGGTCGAGTAGTGGACGTGGAATAGTATTGAGGTCGTTTGCTGTAGCAATGAACAATACCTTTGACAAATCATAGTCCATATCCAGATAATTATCATGGAAAGCATTGTTCTGCTCAGGGTCGAGTACCTCCAACAAGGCTGATGAAGGGTCGCCATTAACAGTGTTCTGAGTAACCTTATCAATCTCGTCAAGAATGAATACAGGATTTGATGAGCCTGCCTTCTGAATATTCTTGATGATGCGTCCAGGCATAGCACCAATGTAAGTCTTACGATGGCCTCTGATTTCTGATTCGTCGTGGAGACCACCATTAATGACACACGTACATGCCCACGCTTCATTGCTTCCGCAATACTCTTACCCAAACTGGTCTTACCAACACCTGGAGGACCATAAAGGCAGAGGATGAGCGACTTCAAATTGCCACGCAACTGAAGGACTGCAATATATTCAAGGATACGTTCTTCACCTTCTCCATACCATAGTGGTCCTTATCAAAGAATACGTTTTTGCACGCTTCAAGTCAAGGTCGTCTTTGGTATATTCATTCCATGGCAGGGCTGACCATCGTTTGCAGATAATTCACCTGCACGCTATAATCAGGACTTTGTGGGTTTAGGGTATCGAGTTGTATCTAATTCCTTTTGGAATATCTTAGCAATATCTTCTGACCACTTCTTATTCTTAGCCTTTTTCAAGTAGTTCTTTTCTTGTCCAGGTGCAGAATCGCCATCACCCAATTCTTCCTTAATGTTTTTAATCTGCTGATGTAGGAAGTATTCACGCTGCTGTTCGTCAAGATCCTCACGTGTTTTTGAACGTATGTCCTGACGGAGATGTTGGAACTGAATTTCACGATTCAGCACCTTCATCAAAGGTAAACAGACGATCTTTGATAGAATTTTCTTCTAACATCTGGATCTTGTCTGTTACAGGGAATGGCATGGTTGAGCATACATAATTCACTGTGACAACAGGATTGTTGATATTGTCGAGTGCAAACTGTGTGTCATCTGGGATATCATCGCTACTCATGGATATACTCCTTTGCAACCATCTTCATATCCTCAACAGCCGTAGAAAATTCCTTGTCTCTCTTTGGCTCAGCTCCTTCTGGTAATGCAACAGATATATCCCTTTCATATAAGGTTCTACGGCTGTGATTTCTTTATCTTACACTTGCCAAGTCCCTGCAAAAATGACCGTGCGGTTGTTACCCTCGTAATTACCAGGCATATCAAAGGCATCGAACAGAAACGTGCATAGATACCAGTCGTATAGACGTCATCTATCTGATGGGTCATTAATGTTACTATCCTTTTGACTAACAATCGCTATTATAGTGTTTGGATTCTCCTCTAAGTGCTTTAGAGCCAACGTTGGCTTTCTTCCAACGAGGATAGGAGAGAGAATTCAGGGAACATAACGAGGTTACAGGTTACGAAAATAAGGGATTTCTCCATCAACTAGGCATCCAAGTTTGGTATGTCGCCTTCGTAATCAGTAATCATTTTGTATAGAGCTATTTTTGTTTCATAAAGTTCTTTTATACCTATTTTTAGCTTGCAAAGGTACAAAAATAAAACCGAAAGACTAAAAAGAATAATTGTGCTTTTAATTAGTTATCTTGTAAAAAGCTGGGGTTATATGCGTAAGAAGAAGGTGACAAATAGTAGGTGTTTATACTCCGCACATTTTGGTGTTGATGCTTCGCACTATTGAGTGTTAGGCCTTCGCACCATGTGTGCTAAGCCTCTTTGATCCGATAAAAGCTGATGAGTAAGTCTACTATTGTAAATATAATAAAGCTACAGTAAACCCTAAATGTCTTACTTCTCTGTTAATGTGTTTTCGGATAGCAATGCCTTCAAATACGTTTCTTTACTGGGAGTTAGTTTTTGCCTTGTACTTTGTCGCTATCTTATTTACTTAATGTAGAATGCTTGTGTAATATTTTGATACCACAATGTACGTGCTCCCGTATCGTCGTTTAGTACTTGTTCTTCTATCTTACATTCTGTGTATAGTATCCTTCCCTGAACTCTATTAAGCAACGTTTAGCTGGTTTTTGAAGATTTTGTTTTAATGTTTGTTATTTTTAATATTGATAATCCGTTAAATATAGCTCTGCTTTCAAGTATATCTTTGTTGTAGAAGGGATAATAATGGATAGGGTTCCATTGGGTTTAAGTCTTTTAGAATGATAGATAAGCTCTTGGTGAGAGAGGGAGTCTGTATGTCTTGCAGTTGTTCTTTGTTGTAAAGGATTTTTAATGAATTAATAAAATAAGGTGGATTACATACAATTGCATCGTAAATTCCTTCTTCTTGGGTTTCACTGTATGGGATGTAATCTGTAGGGAACTATTGAGAATATTTTATTCTATCATTAAATGGAGATGCTGAAACATTAAGATGCGCATCTTCAAGTGCTCCTTGTCAATCTCAATAGCATCAATCTGTGCTATTGAGAAACGTTGATGCCATCATAAGAGCAATGGGTCCAGTTCCTGTTCCTATATCAAGGATTCTTGTACCACCTTTTTGCCCAAGCTCCGAGCAATACGCCATCAGTCCCGACCTTCATGGCCGTGTGATCATCAATGATATGAAATTGCTTGAAAGTAAATCCCATTCGTCTCGTTTCAGGATTTATATATTCAGTTTACGAAACAGATTTTTGTTAGTGCCTGTACCTTTCTACTTTGTCTGTGAGGTCTTGTCCTCATCAAATCAATGTTGTAGAATATTTCAGAAAAAGGCAGTTTGCAGTATGTTGGGTTGTCTACAATCTTTTTCCTCCCTTGGATTGACTACGATGTTAATTCCCTTTGGTACCCATAGAGATGCTCTACGTCAGCACCTAGATGTAATGAGGGTCACCATCGTAATGGATAACTCCCTCCTTCTTGCGGTGTATATGAATATGTTTGGCTCTAAAAAGTCTTTATTTTTCAGGTTTTATCCAAAGTCTTATTGAAAAGTTCAATGGCAACCTGTGGGGCATCAATTAGATTAAATGGTTCCATGATAATAATATCTAACAGACCATCGCTCATAGATGCTTGTGGAGCGATATAGGCATTGTTACCATATTGTGAAGCATTGGCTGCTGATACTGAGGAAAGCCTTGTAACGATGTGGACCGTCCTCATCTTCTATTACATGGGTCTCTGGCTCATAAGCTTTAATCCTTCTTCAAGAACTTTCTGCATATAAGTGATAGGTCCACGTTTTGCCAGCCTCTCGCAAATTTCATCGAAATGAAAGCATCAAAGCCTCATTCCACAAGTGCAGAAGAATGGATGGTTGATGATACCATAGTCAAGTGCTTTAACATCATAACAGTTTAAAATGTCAACACATTTCTTTAAGTTCATTGGTAGGTTTAGATGCCTTGCAAGTCCGTTTCCTGAACCACAGGGAGTATGCCTGGTACTGACTTAGTATTGATATGACCTTCCAACCGTTGGCGTACCATCTCCACCTACGGCAACGACAACGTCTACTCCTTCCTCCACAGCTTCGTGCAAGGTCGCTCGTGACCCGCATGCTGCGTTTCTGCAATGCGATAGTCAACTTGTCTTTATCGAGTCGTTCTTCAATAAGGTCTGAATGCCTGCCTTTACTAACTGTACCCGATATAGGGTTTAGGATAGCTACTTTTTCTTATTCATTGTGCCAAAATAATCAGCGCAGGTTTATTTGTACAGAGATATATTTATTAATTATATCGTGTATATTATGAGAGTAAAAATGTTTAAAAATCGCTTTTCAATCAAAAAGACTTTTTGTCATTCTAAATTAGTATCTTTGCAGCCTGAAATAATATTTAAGTAGTCAATGACTACACCACATTAAAAATAATGGGACAGTTACAAGACAAGTACAAAGTTTAGCTGCATGAGCCGCAGAAGTTTATGGATGCAGGTGTCTATCCATACTTCCGCGAGATTACAAATGCAAAGGAACAGAAGTTACAGATATTGATGGCAACAAGATTCTATGTTTGGTTCTAATGCCTATACAGGTCTTCCAAACGATTCAGTGTGATTAATGTTGCTCAGCGTGCCCTTGAGAAGTATAGCTCAGGTTGTGCCGGTAGTCGTTTCTTAAATGGTACACTCGATCTTCATGTTCAGTTGGAGAAAGAGCTTGCTGACGGTAAGGATGAAGCTCTTGTTTTTCAACAGGTTTTTCTGTAAATGCTGGAGTTCTCTCGTTGTAGTAGGACGTGGTGATTATGTTATTTTGTGATGACCGCGATCACGCAAGTATTGTTGATGGACGTCGTTTGAGTTTTGCTACTCAACTTCGTTACAAAGCACAATGATATGGAAGATTTGAGCGTGTTTCTAGAGACTTCCTCATGAGGCTGTTAAGCTGATTGTTGTTGATGGAGTATTCTATGGAGGTGATTTAGCTAATTTGCTAGCAATTGTTGAATTAAAGCACAAGTATAACTAGCTCAATCATGGTTGATAGAGGCACATGGTTTAGGTGTCTTTGTCATCGGGGTAGAGGTGTTTGTGATCATTTTTGGCTTGACGTGATGAGGTAGATCTAATTATGGGTACTTTCTCAAAGAGTTTAGCTTCAATTGGTGGCTGTTGCAGTGATAAGGATACTATTAATTGTCTCCGTCATACCTGTCGTACTATATTTTCTCTGAAGTAATGCACCAGCTGCAACAGTCGCAGCCTTGGAAGCTTTACTATTATAGAGCAGGAGCCAGAACGTTTGGAGCAGTTGTGCGAGGTAACTAACTATGCTTTTGAAACGTTTTAAAGAAGAGGTTTTGAGATAGGTGACACGAGAGTCTCATCATTCCTCTTTATGTTCGTGATATTGAAAAAGACCTTTGTTGTTACAAAGTTGGCGTATGAGGCTGGTGTGTTTTATCAATCAGCAATCCCTCCAACATGTGCTCCACAAGACACCTTGGTGCGCTTTGCTTGATGGCTACTCACAGAGGAACAGGTTTGAGTGGCGTTCAAGCTTTGACTAAGATTTTCAAGGCGCAGGCATTATTAAATAAGTATAATCTATTTCCTTATTTAAAAGGATTTATATTATTAGAAACATGGGTTTATTCTTATAGAGTAAGCCCATCATTTTGTTTTACACCCTATTAATAGGGTAATGAGATGTTAGATGGTGAGGTTTTTGTCAATAGTTAAGTGTAAAGGGTGTATATGCAGGATAGTGAAGTATATCTTTGTTAATTTTGGCTTAATTAATCTAATGAGGCATATATATAAAAAGGTTTATGTGAATAAAGTTTTTAGTTTTGCCCTGTACATAGTAAAGTTTGTTTTTGTATTTGTTTATTTTTGCTTGAAAGATTATTTAGCTTATGAGAAAAATCTGTTGATATAAGATGTTTTTATATTTAGTCATCGTAGGAACGCTTTTTCCTCTTACTTGATTGTTTATCAATAACTTTGTAGTCTATTTACGTCGTATAAACGAGATTAGTAAGAAAGTATCAATTTTTATTGAAAAACATAGAAAAGTTTGGAGGTGTCGGAAATATGAGTACCTTTGCACTCGCAATTCAGAAATGAGGTCAATCACCATGACTGTGACGGGGTGTAGTGCAGCTCGGTAGCGCATCTGGTTTGGGACCAGGCGGTCGGTAGGTTCGAATCCTGTCACCCCTGACTTTTGTCTAACTCTTTAGAGAAAGAGAGACGTTAAATGCGGCAATAGCTCAGCTAGAGCACGACCTTGCTAAGGTCGAGTCGCGAGTTCGAGTCTCGTTTGCCGCTCTTGATATTCTAATAGACTTAGATCTAAGTTTTTCGCCCGGTGGCGTGAATTGGTAGACGCGCACGTTTCAGGTGCGTGTGTTTCACGACGTGCAGGTTCGAGTCCTGTTCTGGGCACACTTTTAAGTCAGAATGATATATGCGAGGGTGGCGGAATTGTAGACGCGCTACTTTGAGGGGTAGTGAAAATTGTTTCGTGGGAGTTCGAGCCTCCTTCACATAGGATTTTAAAGCAAGTGATCTACTTAGCAATGCGGCAATAGCTCGAGAGCACGTGACCTCGCGCGGTCGGGGTCGCGAGTTCGAGCCTCGTTTGCTGCCTCTTTTAGAGAAACATACATAGCAATTTCTTTATGAATTTATATTTGCGATATTTCGATAATGAAGTATTAGTACACAATGTTGAGGAAGTTTTAGATTTCTTTAAGTTCTATTCCCGACATCCAACTTACTCCGACTTAGAAGATGATATGAAATTATGCTTCTAACGATGTGTTTTTATCCAAAACGTTATAAGGTTCGTCTCGAGTTTATTTTTAGGTAGTTGATTAAGACTGGAGGAGCCACTATGATGGACTTTAAACAAAAGCTTCGTCCAGTAGTTGATGGAATTGTTCGTAAGGATACATGTCATATTATGCATCTCAATGAGGAACGTAAGGATGGTATGAAGGAGAGCTGGACTTTAAGCGTGTTGTTCTTATTCCTACTTCTGGTAAGCATGAATATCGTGATACTCATTTGCTGCACACTGTAAGGCTGTTTCTGGATGGGATTGCTATAATCGTATCGTTGAGTATCTAAAAGATAGAGCTGATAGTAGAAGTCGTCCCTTCGGGTTAAAGGTAAGAATTTTAAATTTAGATATTTAGGTATGTGGAAGTAATTTCATGCCTTGTGTTATTGATTTTTCATGAATAAAGCAATGTTAATTGGTAATGTTGGTCGAGCTCGAAATAAAGTATTATGATGCTGACCAATGTGTTGTTTTTTACTTTGGCAACAACGGAGCGTGGATATACACTTCAAATGGGACTGTTGTTCCTGACCATACTGATTAGCATAATGTAATTCTCTTTTAAGGCATTAGCTAAGTATGCTGAGAAGTATATTCATAAAGGCGATAAACTATACATTGAAGGTCGTGTGTGTCGTACTTATGCTATGACAAAAAGGTATGCGACGATATGTTACAGAGATTTACGGTGATAACTTGAATGGCTTTCAGCATCTCGTAAAACTGAAAAATATGTCTGGAGAGCAAGTAGATGATAGGGCTTGATACTGCAGACAAATCTAATTTTACCTTTTTAATGGATAGTTTTTAGTTGATTTATCTTCTTATATAAGTTTTAATCCAATAGATTTTAGTATAATTTCTTGCATTTCTATTGGCAGTACTAAGTCTTTCGGCTTTTTGCAAGTGCATCGAGATTGCTTTTTAGTTTATCTCCTATAGATATAGAGTCGCTTGACCCAGATAAGAATGCTTCTGATACGTTTTATTCAACAGTTAAGAAACGATAGTGAACGTACATTGGCAACAATTCTTATTACGAATAATCTTGTTAATGTTGCGATTATTATGCTGTGTAATTATATCTTTTTCCAGTCTGTTTACATGTGAGGAGTAGTTACAGTTTCTCGTGTGACAATTCTTTTTAACTTTGCTTTTACTTTTTGGTGAGATAATACCAAAGGTTTATAGTAGAAGAAATCCATTAGCATTTTGTAGAAGTGGCGTAAAGGGTATTGTCTTTTTCGTAGATTATTTTTGGCCTAGAGACTGTACTTTTGAAAAGTGGTGCTTTTTGCAGAAAAGGTAGTTCAAAAAGGAGAATCGTCAGCTGTCTGTTGATTCTTGAGCAAGCTTTTTAGAATTGACAGATAAGAACGATATTAAGGATGAGCAGGGATGCTGCAGGGTATTATTCGTTTTGGTGATGAGATCGCAAAAGAAGTAATGACTTCTCGTCAAGATATTATAGATTTGGATATTCGCTGTTCATATGAAGATGTATTAAAGTGTATTGTTGATAATAACTATTCGCGAATCCCTGTTTATCAAGATAATCAAGATAACATACGTGGTGTACTTTATATAAGGATCTTTTTGCCTCACCTGTCAGAGCCTATAAATTTTTAGATGGCAGAGCTTGATACGACCACCTTATTTTGTACCAGAAACGAAGAGATAGACGACCTCTACGTGATTTTCAGGAGAATAAAGTGCATATAGCAATTGTTGTAGATGAATTTGGTGGTACGAGTGGTATTGTAACTTTAGAGGATATTCTTGAAGAGATTGTTGAGAGATTAATGATGAATTTGATGAAGAGGAGCATAACTATACAAAATTAGCATCGAATATTTATGTATTTGAGGGTAAGACCTTTTTAAAAGATTTTTCAAAGATTCTAATCTTCCTGATGATGAGTTTGATGAGATTGAAGGCGATGCTGACTCTGTGGCAGGTTTACTTTTAGAAATTAAAGGGATTTTCTGCAGTGCATGAGATGTTAAACTATAAGAACTATAAGTTTGAAGTCTTAGCAATTGAAGAACGTCGTATTAGTAAAAGTGAAGGTAACGATTTGTGGTAAGGATAACGAATGATGCTGACGGAAGGTAATCATAGGTCTGTTGGAGATAGAGAAAGGTAGACAGGCTGAGAAAGATGGGTACATCGTATCTTAACGGAAATGTTAGGTTATGATTTCTTAGTAGAACATAAATGAGGAGTGGTAAAACCAATGATAGAGGATGTCATATAAGCATATCTCATACTCTTGGTTATGTTTCTGTTATTCTTTCCTGCTATTATGAAGTAGGTGTTGATATAGAATATGTGTCTGATAGGGTAAATCGTATATCATCACGTTTCCTAAGAGAGATGAAGTCTGTGCTAATACAACAGATATGCTTATTGCTTGTGTGCTAAGGAAACTATGTATGTTTTTCTTCTGAACATCTGGCTTTTAAAAGATATTAAAGTAAATCTGTATTCAAGGTTAGTAACTCAACATGAAGCGTATATTACGTTTAAGTTTCACATGTGAGTGTTCTTCAAAAATACATTTTGACTTACACTTGCACAGTATACATTTTATTTTGTCTTCACTTGCATATTTTAATGGTTCTACTGTAATGTGTGAGTTAACATATCGTCTAGACCACCATAGAAGAACAGAATCGCTATCCGATAGCGTCTGGCAGTACCATATCCTCTGCCGATGGTCTTGATTTCTTCATACTGACTACAAAGATACGAATTTCGTGCCAGCTGAATGCGGGAATGGCATAGTTAATTCACACTAAATCCTGCAGAACCATTTTAATTATAGATAGTTGTCTTTGTTAATCTAAATGTATATTATGGTAAAAGATGTTTGTGATGTAGCAAAAATATTTAAATAATTAATTTATTTGGTGTTTGACTTGCTTTTTATTTTTAATTCTACTTTATATTTGTATCCGTCATTTAATCGGAGGGTAACATAATATATTTATTAATTAGTCTAATTAATAGGAGGTATAAATATGAAAGAAGGTAAAATGCAGAATTCTTTTGAAAATCTTGATTTTAGAGAATCAGAATAATCAGAATAATCAGGAACATATCGATACGAATGAAATGCTTGGTTGTGATATTTGCACAATTAATGTCGTATGATTTTAGATTATATATTTTTATATTTGATTTTAGGAACGCACTTGCTTTATGAGTTTATTGCGTGTTTAGACTTTTTGCATTATACTTATGAACATTTATACTGGTTATATTTTTAGGGTTTTGACTTATAGTAAACGATAGAGTGTATATAAATTATTATTGCTATTTGTATACTTCGTAAGAAATGATTACTTTTGTGTTTGTAAAACATATTATAGGAAGCAAAGGTAAAAAGGAGGGCTAATACTTATTCGTATAACAGGACAAGATAGACCAGTTGACAACTGCAGTGATGTCTATCCTTGCTTGTTATAATGCCCATGATCTTGGATATCATTTGTCAAGCTGATATCCATTCTACTTTATCGCTTGGTATTCTTATTCGTATTGACGAGAAGGGGCTGGACAAGTAATGAAAGAACTTTATTTAAGGCAACGGAGCTTGGTGTGAATATAGGTTTTGGCTCTTGTAGCAGATGATGAACATGAAGATTGGGTAAATAGGCAAGAAAAAATCGATATATTCTGTACAATTGGTATGGTCTTTATCAGCTCGTAATATAGAGGAGACCACACTGTGTGATTACAGAGCAAGGCGTAAATATAGATCTTATTCTTCGTTTGACAGGTCGTCAGTATTCGCAAATGTAACTGTCAGAATGTCAGAGCATGTATAGAGTTCTCGCTGCGTGGCACCTAAAAACTATAGACAGATGCAGGCTGATCTTATGCAGATGAGTCACGAACAAGGAATTGATTTTTCTTTGCAAAGATAATATGCTACAGACGTATGCGGCGTCTAATAGTTTTGATATGGACTCTACACTTATTCAAACAGAATGTATTGACGAGTTGGCAAAGCGTGCAGGGGTAGGAGGACAGTTTGCTGCTATTACTGAACGTGCTATGCGTGGTGAGATTGACTTTAAAAGAGTTTTACGGAACGAGTTGCTTTTGTTAAAAAGGTCTCGATGCTAAGGTTGCATGAAGGATATTGCTGAAACAATGCCTCATAACCGAAGGCGTTGATCGCTTGATGATCGTTTTAAAGCAGTGTGGATATAAGATTGCTATATTAAGTGGTGGTTTTACATATTTTGGCGAGTATTTACAGCGAAAGTGCGGAATTGATTATGTATATGCTAATGAACTTGAGGTAGATGAGAATAATAAACTTACGGGATGCTATCTGGTGATATTGTTGATGGTAAGCTGAAAGGGCTGAGTTGTTGTTGTTAGCGCATAGTTGAAAAGTCAATCTTGCTCGTAGACAATAGCTGTTGGTGATGGTGCTAATGATCTCCTATGCTTTCAGAAGCAGGCTTGGGAATAGCTTTTCATGCTAAACCACGTGTACAAGCTAATGCTGAACAAAATATTACTACAATCGGTTTAGATGGTGTACTTTACTTTCTGGGACGTAAGGATAGTTATCTGGGTGAGGTTGGTTTAGCTAGTAGATCAAATTTATTTTATTAGATCATGAACATATTTTTGATAAATGAAGCATCAAATATCTTATAATTCCTATTCTATGAATATATTTGATACTTTTTGTATTAGAAATTATTAGTGTTTTTGAAGTTTCTTCTTCATAGGCTTAGTATTCATATTTCGCACATATACTATCATCACTATAACTCTCCTTTCTATTGATTCTTATGAATGTGTTATCATTTAGTACACGTGTGTTGATGCTCCGCACATGTTGTGTTAATACTGCACACAGTAAGCATCCAATAGTACGTCTTTTCACTCAACAAAACAACCCTTATATGTCTGGCAAATAAGGGTTGTTTTGTTATTTGCAGTCTGAAGGTAGTATTTTCGTGAGTTCCTCCTCTGTCATGTCGAGCAACGGTTTTGAAAGGATTTCCTTCATCCATTCATATGGGTCTCATGTGTCTTCCCCTGCAACACGCCATGAAGGTATAGAAGATGGCATTGTTCTCCGCCCTCATTGCTGCTGCAGAACAGATAGTTCTTTCTTCCAAGCTGATGGGTCTGATGGCCTGCTCCATGAGATTGTTGTCTCATGTTGAAGCGTCCGTCCTGCACATACTCGCCAATGCGTATCCATACGGCGAAGGCATAACGCAGTGCCTTCTCCATAGCTTCGCCTGGGTGTACTGTTTGTGTACATCCAGCATATAGGTCTCAAGATACTTCAGTATGGGGTCAGGCCTGGCCTTCCGCTCAGCCTCCACTTCTTCGGGTGGCGCTTTTCCTGTGTCTGAGGTTTTCCTCCAACTCATACAGCGTGGCTATCGTTTCGATGATGTGAGCTGCATTTCGTCGTCATCCGCCGGATGTCCGAACTTGCGTCTCACGCTGTGCCATGCATCCCAGTAGCACTATGCCCTGAACGTTCTCAAACCTGTTGTAGGCCTCATACCCGTCAGACTGTATGGCACCCTGCAGCCCTTGAACAACTCATCTGCCCACAACGCCCGAGCGCGAACCGTCCTTCCAATGGAAGAACACGCCCTGGGAGTGCATGGCGTCACGTCACGCCCCACAGGTATCCCTTGCGCGTCTTTTCCCTTGCGGTCGGCAAACCCTGTACGCTGGTCTCGTCAACCTGAAGGTAAAGGACTTTGCAGAATCTGTTTTGCCCGATCTTGTAAAAAGCGGATAAAAGTGCATCGGGCGGCATCGTGAACCCAGCTGTTGACGGTTGAGGTGGGGATGTTCACGCCCAGTTCCTTCCACCGGGCACATTGTCTGTACTCGGGCCAGGATAGGCAAACTTGGCGGGTGATGATTTCAGCGAGCAGGGAAGCGTCGGCAAAACAATCCACCGCCTGCTTTTTCAAGCTTCTAGGGATGTCGACCTCGCATCCGTTGGTCGGGCTTCCTTCAGGCGGCAGATGACGCGATCTTCTACCCTGACATAAAAGGATGAGGGACGCAGGCACAGATGCTCACTTCGTCATGTCCGATGATAACCATGCGCTCAGCGTCATAACCCTCCGGATATATCTCCGTCACCTGTCGCTCTATGTTCTCGGGAACATAGGAGGCGTAGCCGTTCCCTTTCCGGAAGGAGCGGCTCGTGCGGCGTGATGCTCTGCGTTGTCCGGCCCTATGCTGTTTTTATCTCCTTGATGATGGGAAGGCTTCCACCTGAGCCAGGGAGCCTTCCCTGGCCCACTGTTCCTCAAAAAGCGTACCTGTCCAGTCGCATGCACCTCAGGTAGGCGTTTCGCTGCGCCTACCATACACCATGCGCTCAAAGCTCAAGAATCGCGACGGGACTTTCGTCCCAGTTCAGCATCCTTATCCTAAGTTCAGCATCCTTATCCTTAAGTTCAGCATCCTTTTGCTCAAGAAGTTTAATAACAGCTTCCCGAGTTAGAGAATGGTAGTCAGATATCATTGTGCAGCGAGACGTATCCATCATATTATCAGTTCTTATATGATGTAAAGATACAAAAATATCTGACATTACCAAAAAAATACTAAGATTTATTATATCTTTTTCTTCGGTAGTACTAGGATTTATACCTTCAATATAGAGTACCAGTTCGTCCCAGCGAAGGTCATAGAAGCCGGTACTGCCCGTAGGATTTTTAGAACTCAGGCAACCCCTGTGCCATCTGTTTATGATAGACGACAAAACCACAGCGTTCCCAGTGCAGCAACTTGATTCGGTTACGGGAGCGGTTGTAGAAATATACAGACTACTCCATCAGAAGGGTTTGAAAGCATGGCTGCGGACCACTTGGGACAGGCGAAGGATGCCCTGACGCATGTCCACAGGAGTGCAACAAACCCGAAAAACATTTGTTTCTGTTGAGTACAAACATAAGTTTTTCGGGCAAAAGGTAGTAAAGCTGGAAGACCACGCAAAGGCGGCTAATATTGGATGCTTACCGCACACATTGTGTTGTTGGTAATTTATAATACAAACAAAATAGGATACCTTTGTAGAGTATCCTATTTTAGTTATAGAAATTCACCAGTGCTTCTTCTTAGGTGGTTTATGTTCTTCAAACGAACGATGTACAAAGTTACGACTTTCTCCATGTTTCGTTATTGGTTATCATTTGATAGATAGTTCCCCAATCTGGTAGACCACCAAGATTACGGTCATCGATAAACATTTCTACCTTTAGCTTTCGGAAAAATGATTGTTCTTCTCTTTTCTTCTTCTTCAGGATAATCTTTGTTTACTGCCCAAAAGTTTACACCACGTTCATGGCACCAATCAACAGCCTCTTGGAGTAGATCGCCTTTCCTGACGCTCCATAAGATAAGTTGGTGACCGTCCTTAATCAGCAATTTTAGGTATCGGTAGCGAAAGGAATTTCGCTACCGATTTTTGGATATCTCATGTTCTACGATGGTTCCATCGAAGTCAACTGCGATAATCATTGCCTGTTTAGAATTTTTCTCTTGATTTTGAGTTTATCTCTTTTGTAGAGTCATCGTGCTTATTACCATAGCTGTTAGCATAGCTACCATAATTACCATAGTTTCCATATTGTCCATAGCTTTTTACCATAGCTTGCCTCTACCATATCTACCGTACTTACCGTAACCACCATAACCATAGTAATAGCTATACTTTCTCTTAGACATGTCAAGTACCATTAAGAACGATAGCCATGTTAGGAACTCTTCTCGTTTGCAAGCGCATTAATAAAGTTGAAACTTGACTTTGGAGTGTAGTCTGCACGACACATATAGATAGAAGCATCTGCAACGCGTGCAATCTGAAGAGTGTCTGTAACAAGACCGACAGGAGCGGTATCAATCATGATGTAATCATATTTCTCTTTCAATAGATTAATGATAATATCTAATGAATTACGTGCAATAAGCTCACGCTAGGTTTGGAGGATTGGACCAGCCATCAGGAGATCCAAATTCTTATTAACTCCTTGAAGGTAATATTTTGTTCCTGTAAATCTTCTGTTGTTGGATTATCGTTTACAAGAAGATTTGTAGCACCATGCTTGTGATCGTTGGATACCAAATAGTTCAGCCAAACGTGGACGACGAATATCAAGACCAACTAAGATAACTTTCTGCCTAAGAGACCGAAACTAACAGAAAGGTTTGCAGCGTTAAAAGTCTTACCTTCACCCAGAAGTAGATGAGGTAGAAGAGTACAACCTTCTGTCCTTCCTTTTAAGCATAAACTGAAGGTTGGGTACGCATTGAACGGAATATTTCTTCCATCTGGTTGTTTTGGTTCTCATGTACAACGATATCAGCTTTTACCCTTCGCCTTATTACTTGCAATAGCAACATCAGCAATAATAGGCAATTTTGTAAGGCGTGCAACATCATCATGACCTTCAATCTATAGTGGAAGAATTGTAGGACAATAATTACCAATACGGAAGGGCTAAGCCAATCAACAAAGCAATAAGCATAATTGTTGTTGACTTAGGGCTAATCTTACCAATCAGCTGTGGGTCATCAATGAGTTTTACCCTCATCGGCAGTAGCTGCCAAAGAGATACTGTTTTCCTCACGCTTTTGAAGCAACATGAGGTAAAAGGCCAGACTTAACCTCCTGTTGACGGTCAATCTGTGTCAGCATGCGCTCCTGTTGTGGAGTCTCAGCTACCTGCTCATTAAACTTATTAACTCCAGCTGAAACAGCATCACGCTGAATCTGTAAGTTTTGGACGTGCAGCTGAAATTGCACGACGGATGTTACCATTTAATTCGCGAATCTGAGCCATAAGTGGTTCTACTACTGGTGAAGACTCGATGCGCTACGAAGTAAACGATTACGTTCAAGTACTAATTCGTTATATTTATTAATCAAAGATGTAGAACTTTGGTCGTCCAAACCTACATTAGAAGGAATTACCTGAGAAAGATTACGAGAAGAACTTTCAACCTCTCTGCAATAGTATTAAACAACTCTATCTGTGTTTCTACCTCTGCAAGTTTTAGCTCAGAGCTGTTCTGGTTTGTGCAACAGAGTTACCAGCATTCATCTTCAATTCAACAATACCATTCTGTTGCTTATAGCTCTGCAGCTCTCCTTCTGTCTTGCCAAGTTCAGCATTAATCTTACCCAAACGATCGTTAATGAACTTATCTGTACGAAGTGCGATAGTATTCTTATCCTCATTAGCCTGACGATTGTATACAATTGCTAACTGTTTGAGGTAGTCAAGCGAACGCTGTGGGAACTTCGTCTGTGCTTGTAGCTGTGCAATAGAGGCTGACTTCGCGGTTTGTGTAACCTGAAGTTCGTTTGCATACTTGTTCGCTGCCATTCTTGGTGAAAGAATGCTTACATTAAGAGCTTGTGCACTTCTCATAGCATATCCGTTGTTAGAACTGATTGTAATAATACCAGCACGGGTAGCTATTGTAGCAGGAAGGCTTGTGAACTTTCTGTTGATAGAGTATGGTCCTTCGTTTGAGTTATCATTAGTTGGTACATAGTAAGTTCCACTAACAATATAAGTCAAACTATCCTTTGTTATGCGTCTAGTAGGGAGCATCTCAATCTTTCAAGGTGAGCCTGATCAACATCAACGTTAAGAGGTTGGTTGCGATAAAGAATAACATCTTTACTCTTCCCTTTGTAGAGAATAGTTTACATATAACTTCAAGTCTCTAATAGCATCTTCTGCAATAGAATGTGAAGTCAAAATCTCCATCTCATTGTCAATACCAGTTGAGTTTGATATGATGCCGAGGTTTGACATGTTCTGCAAAGATTGCCCACGTCTATGTTACTATTTTCATCCTTAATGAGTAGTTTTGCAGTAGATTGATACATTGGTGTTGCATATCTAAGATAGATAGCCCCTAAACTACCGAAAATAATCAATGACAATACGAACCAGTACCAGTTAAGGACAATAGTTCGATAAAGGGTGGCAAAATCAAAGGAGAAGCTACCTTCATTAACTTCCAGTTCCTTCCCTTGTTCTAATTCTAGTTGTTTCTTCCATATTTACTACTTTTCTTTTTCAGTAAAGGATTTATTTCAGATTAGTTTGTTCTTCAGCAAGCTGAAGAAGATACTACTATAGTTATTCTTAATCATTGGCTGTGCTTCTTCTCGAAGTTTCTCTAGGTTATCCAGCCTTTTTATATGCTATTTCTTCAAGCATGCAACCTTAAGTCCTTGTCGTTTTCTATACATTCTATAAATGTACTTGCTTTCGCCAAACTATCATGTGTACCAGTATCCAACCAAGCAAAACCACGTTGGAGTGTTTGTACCATTAAATTGTCTTCTTTAAGATAGCATTGATTAACCGTTGTAATCTCTAATTCTCCTCTCGAAGAAGGCTTTATATTCTTTGCAATCTCAACAACACTATTAGGATAGAAGTAAAGTCCTACAACAGCATAGTTACTCTTTTGGATGGTCGGGCTTTTTCTTCATGCTAAGACATTTGTCTGTCTCATCAAATTCGGCAACACCATATCTTTCAGGATCATTTATATAATAACCAAACACGGTTGCCTTATTCTCTTTTTCTGCCATTCGTACGCTATTATGTAATAATGAACTGAAGCCTGCTCCATAGAAAATATTATCTCCTAAAACTAAACAGACAGGATCATTGCCGATAAACTTCTCACCTATAATGAATGCCTGTGCAAGCAATATCATCTGGCGAAGGTTGTTCAGCATATTCAAAACGTACTCCAAAACTACTCCCGTCTCCTAATAGGCGTTTAAATCCTGGTAAGTCAAAAGGAGTAGAGATAATTAAAATTTCTTTGATCCCAGCCAGCATTAATACTGATACTGGATAGAAATCATAGGCTTATCGTAAATTGGTATAGTTGCTTGCTTTATGCCTTTTGTGATAGGGTAGAGGCGTGTGCCTGAACCGCCAGCGAGAACTATTCCTTTCATAATAGTGTGGTTTGAATATATGTTTTCAAATTAGTAGTTATTGCGTATTTTAATATGTTTAAGCGTCACTCTTACAGATGTTTTCCAACCTATGTGCTATAAATGCAAGCATAGATGGAGAAAGGGGTTTACTCAAGATTACAAAGTTATTGAGAATACCCAATCCTTTCGTTAAGTATTTGTCGTTACAGCTTTCATTTGCAATATTGCTATCTTGATTGCAAAGGTAATAAATTTAATTTAATTAAAAGCTGTGAAAATGAGAAATCATTTACTTAATAGGTGAATTTCATGTATTAACTTTTGCAATCTCGAAAAATAAAAACTCATCTTAATAACTTTAAAACTTTAAACATATGGATTTTTATCAAAACTCTTGGAAAAGAAGATACTACACAGTCAAAGACTGGTGGTAAGGAGGACCTTTTATGACACTTGTTCTGAGTTTATTTTCAGGCAGTACTTGCAACTCGTTTGGGTATCAATAATTTAGCAATGCTTCTGATTTACGTACCATAAGCAGACTTTTCGTAATTCCAACATTGAATAATAAGTTGGGACCGAGAAAAAGCAAGTGTTCGTAAGACCATGAAAAATATTTATAATGTTGATGACAACTTCTTTGATGAGATAGATGCGAGCATCAAAAAGAATTGTAAGAGTGCAAGATGTTCAACCCTATCTTTATCAGGGTTTCAAGGTTTTACACAAGACTTAATGATGCTTGTGGGTAATTTAATGAAGTTTAAGTTGTCGTTCCAGGCTTTTTAAGAAAAGCTATCTATACAATGACAGAGAAAAACTGTGAATGATATTTACGATAAAAATAGTTTTTCAGACCCTGGCGTTATTAAGGCTGTTATGTCAGTTCGCCAGCACAATCAGCGTCTCGTTTTCAGCCGCAGATGGAGTCAACAGACTTTGTTTATCAAGTAGTGTCACTTGCAAAGAAGGAGCCAAAACCTGCTGGAAGAGGTGTAGAGTCAAATAATTAGGTATATATTTGCTTAAATAGAAACTTTAATGTAATCTTTGTAGCCAAAAACGAATAGATTAGCTATGAATTCAAATGAGAAGACTCTGAATACGTTTGCGACGCGTGTACGTCAGATGATTCTTCAGTATGAAGCACTGAAGAAGGAGAATGACGAGTTGTATGCACTCGTTGAACAGCGTGAGCAGGAGATAAAGCAACTGCGCGAAGAGTTATCTCAGGCAGAAGCTGATTATAATTCGTTGAAGCTGGCTAAAATGCTTGAAGTTACGGATGGTGATATGGAAACTGCACAAAAGCGTGTAACCAAACTTATCCGAGATGTAAATAAGTGTATCACACTTCTAAGTGAGAAATAAAACAGAATATAAAATGGCAGACGATAAGTTACATATAAGATTGCATGTTTATGATGCAGAACTCTCTGTAAATGTACCACGAGAGGATGAGGGAGTTTTATCGTTCGGCGGCCAAGCTTTATTACTCGACTACAATTAATACTTATTCAACTCTTTTAAGGGTAAGAAGGGGATAAGGACATAATATATATGGCAATGTTGGATATTGCATTTTCGATATAAGAAAGAAGTGTACGTAATGATACAGCTCCATTCAATGATATTCTTAGCAAACTCACCTAGAAATAGAAGATGTACTGGCAGTAATAGTGAGAATATTTAATTTAAATAGAATCAATGAGCCCAATAGTAACAGTTATAATAGCTGTGGTATGTCTTTCTGCAGGATGTGTTGGCGGATTTGCTATTTTCCGTTATATTTTCAACTGGAAAATACAAAGATACGATGGATAAAGCAGAGAAAGCTGCAGAGGTAATTAAAGAAAAGAAACTTTGAAGTTAAAGAGAAGTTCCTCAACAAGAAAAAGCGAACTTGAGAAAAGAAGTCCAACAGCGTACGTTGAAAAAATACAGCAGGGCGAAAATCGCTTGAAGCAGCGTGAGGTTGCGTTGAATCAACGTCAAGAGGACATTAATCGACGTAAACAAGATGTCGAGCAGCAGCAACAGCGTGTTGATAATGAGAAGAAACTACATGGATTAAGCAGCAGGATCTTGAGAGAAGATGGCAGGAGCAGGAGCGAATGAAACTTTGAAGAACTCTCGGACTTAGTTCAGAAGAAGCAAAAAGCGTTTAATTGAGAGTTTGAAGGATCAAGCAAAACTTTGACGCTGCATCATATATTAATGAGATTGTTGATGAGGCAAAGCTTAATGCTAATCAGCAGGCAAAGAGAATTGTTATTCAGACAATTCAGCGTGTTGCAACTGAAACAGCTATCGAGAATTCAGTAAGTGTTTTCCATATTGATAGTGATGAGGTGAAGGGGCGGATTATTGGTCGTGAAGGTCGTGATTCAGTGCTTTTGGAGGCCGCACATGTGTTGGATTGTTGTTGATGATACTCCAGAAGCTAATTGTTACATCAGCTTTTGATCCAGTTCGTCAGAGATTTGTCGTTTGGCACTTCATCAGCTTGTTGCTGACGGACGAATTCACGAGCACGTATCGAAGAAGTTGCTGCAAGTTAAGAAACAACTGATAATGAGATTATTGAGACTGGTAAAGCGTACAGCTATTGACCTCGGTATTCATGCGGTCTCCATCCAGAGTTGATCTCGTATGCAGGTAAGATGAAATATCGTTCTTCATACGGTCAGAACCTTTGCAGCGATGCTCGTGAAACAGCAAATCTTTGTGCTGTGCAGGGCAGCGTGAGTTAGGCCTGAACCCAAAGAAGGCAAAGCGTGCTGGTTTGTTGCATGATATCGGTAAGGTGCTGATGAAGAGACAGACTTTACCACACGCTCTTTATGGCGGTAAGATTGCTGAAAAGCATAAGGAGAAACCTGATATTTGTAATGCTATTGCAGCTCACCACGATGAGGTTGAGATGACTACACTTTTGCGCCAATTGTACAGGTGTGATGCTATCTCTGGTGCCTCGTCCTGGTGCTCGTCGTGAGATTGTGAAGCTTATATTAAGCGTCTGAATGATCTTGAAGCAATTGCAATCAGAGCTATCCTGGTGTAACAAAGACTTATGCTATTCAGGCTGGTCGCGAACTTCGTGTAATCGTTGGTGCTGACAGATGGATGACACCGAAAGTGAGAAGCTCAGTTCTGAAAATTGCAGAGAAGATTCAGAATGAGATGACTTAATTGGTCAGGTTAAGACATGCAATTCGTGATCTGGCTCTGTTGCTTATGCAAAGTAAAGTTTGAATTTATTTGAATTATTATGAAAGCTACTCCTATGATGTGCTTTTTATTTTGAAATTCATTAGCAATTCTGATATATGTCAGTAATATACATGAATAGAAAAAGCCCTCGCAATTCATGAAGTTCTTTCCATGAATTGTCGAAGGCTTTTAATGTTATTCTATCTATTTTGTTAACAGCCAGAACCATCAAGGCGGCAAGAAGCTGCTGAGGGGCATCGTTAAGGTTGATACCAGCTTCTTCAGGTGACAGTGTTACTGTACCATCCTCAAGAACAAAACAAGGAACTCCCAGCATAGCCGTGCTTCTTTGCGTCGTCAAATGCAGTGTTGTTATCACGAAGATGAAGAATTCCTTCAAATACTTAATATGTGAACCAATATCGATTACTTCATAGCGATTATCACTCTTCTACGTGCTTTGTCAACTGCAATACAGTCTCGACAAGTATTCATTCCATAAATTTTAATCATAATCAAATGTTTTTAAATTTAAACTCTAAAAGTTTATTATAATATTGCCTTACAAAGTCTCGGTGCTTAGTGATTACAAAATCTTAGTTGTATCAACAGTGAATCCTCCCTTTGCAGGCATAAACTTACCACGTTCTGTCAAAAATCTACCAATTCCTTCAGCGTTCAATTCCATCTATAAGAACAAGTGTGGAATAGCTCTTCTTACTGAACCGTCTCGATAATGGCTTTTGCAAAATCTTCTTTTGTTTCATAACTATACCTCCATCATGTGGAGAACATCATGTCCATGTGCCATTTTTATCTTCTTTTTGTTAATAATTTAGTGCATTAAATCTGTCTTTTGCACTCTTTTGCCTACAAAAGTTGTGCCATGTGTTAAATTAACTAATTTTTAATTTTTCAAAAGTGATAATATGACATAATTTAATTACTTTTGTGTTTACTGACAGATTTTTGGTAAAATGTCAGTCACAATTGATGTAATAACTACTTAAGTGACTCTTTCATATTCACTTAGAGAGAAGTATAGTGTTTATAAAAATATTTGATAGTAATTATATTATGGTGAAGAAACTTTTTGTTTGCTTTTTGCAGCTACAATGTTGTTGTTGTCTTCATGGGTACTTCTAAAAATGAGTGAGAAAACTTTAATATTGTAAGTTATACAGAAGCTCGTAATTATTTTCATGTTGGTAATGAAACCAAACCGATAATAAAGAAAATTACTCACAGGAGACTCTTGCAAAGGAATTCAGCGAAGCTGCTTTTTATGGGTAAGGATGGTGAACCAACTAAGATTGATTTTAAAAGAACTTTGCAATTGCTTATATTCTCCCAAAACAAATCGTAAAACAGTTTTGACTCCTCTTTCTCTGACTTTAAGAAGAAGCATCTTGAATTGCAATATAAGTTAGAACAAGGAAAGTCACAAACCTACTTTACACAACCTATTATTGTCGTTGATAAAAAGTACGTTGATTATAATATTGTAGAAATTAAAGGTTGGGATTAGTATTAGTATCTAATGGAAGAAGCATGTCTTGACAGAAATCTTTTTAGTTACTTCTAAATCTTGTAGATGATCAAATAAGGACAACTTTTAAGCTGTCCTTATTTTTATATCTAATAATCGGATGAGCGGAATACGGGATCGAACCCGTCACTCCCAGGCTTTGGGAAGCCCGTGCACTACCGATGTGCTAATTCCTGCAAATGGAGCCGATACCCGGACTCGAACCGGGGACCTACGCATTACGAATGCGTTGCTCTACCAACTGAGCCATATCATCGGCATTGCGTTGCAAAGTTACATCAAAACAAACAGCCAAATTTTGATTTATGTTTTTGTTATTAGTTTTGTTGTAATGCAATATATAACTCTGGTTATAAGAAAAGTAAATTATATTGTTAGTTTTATTAATAAAGACTTTACTTTGATAGAATTAGTTCTTTATAATCTATTGTTTTATGTTTAAAGTGGTGAATTATGTTATTAAGTTTTGTCTTTTCATTATTATTGATAACTTTGTATTCAATATTTAATGCACTATAATCACATTATGGAGTATCGGCATAAATTTACATAAATGCCTTCCTCTTTTACTTAGTTTACTATATCGTAGTATAAAAATCTAATTTATTATAGCCTTATGAGAAAAATTATACTTTCTTGTTGTTGGCTGTCACATTGACTGCTGCTGCACAGGATTTTAATCATTATTTCGAGGATGCAACCTTGCGACTCGATTACATCTTTGCAGGTAATGCAAAGCAACAGACCATTGCTATAGATGAGTTATCCACGTATTCCACGTTGGTATGGTAAGCATGAAAGATTGGCTGAGGTACCTGTCGAAGGGAATGGTCAAGTTATTGTACGTGACCATCGTGCACAAAAAGGTCATCTACCGTAACTCCTTCTCAACGCTTTTTCAGAATGGTTGACATATGATGAAGCACAGAAACCTTCACAGAAGTCTTTTTGAGAATGTTTTTCTTGTTCCTTTTCCAAAGGACTCTGATAGATATTACTGTTGAACTACGAAATAACCGTCGTGAGGAGCAACAGTGTCTATGAGATCATACGGTTAATCCAAAAGGGATATTCTTATCCGACACATTGGTGAGCGTTCTGTTACTCCTTATGAAACATTGCAGAAAGCGGCAGATACAACACGTTGTATTCACATTGCTATGTTGCGGAGGGATATACAGAGCGGAGATAGCAAACTTTATAGAAGATTGTCGTACTGCTAATGAAGCTCTTTTTGCGCATGAGCCATTTAAGTCATTGCGTCAACGCTTTAATGTTGTAGCTGTTAAGTCGCCATCTATGGAAAGTGGTACGTCAGAGCCTTCAAAGGGTATTTGGAAGAATACGGCTCTTCATTCACATTTTGACACATTCTCAGAGTGATCGCTATTTGACAACGCTGCATCTAAAGGTTGCACGATTGGTTAGCTGGTACACCTTATGAACATATCATCGTACTTGTAAATACAGAGAAGTATGGTGGCGGTGGTATTCTGAACTCTTATAACCTTTCAATGGTTCGTAATCCTTATTTTTAAGCCAGTTGTTGTACATGAGTTTGGACATTCCTTTGCAGGTCTGGGTGATGAATATGCATACGAAAAGGACAGATTAATATGTATCCAACTGACGTAGAGCCTTGGGAACCCAACCTTGACCTTAGTTGATTTCCATGGGAAATGGAGGAATCTTATTAATAAGAAGACACCAGTTCCAACTCCTCAACAGCTGATCTTGATAAAGCTAATGCGCGTCATGATAAGTGGAAAGTAGGTGCTATGAGCCTGCTGGTTATTCACAACATGGTGTTTATCGTGCATACCCGGACTGCCGTATGCGTACGAATATGCATCCTGAATTCTGTCCTGCTTGCAATCTAGGACTTACAAAAGCTTATTAAATTTTATACGGAGAGTAGGGGAATATAATTTTTGTTTTATTCTTGATTATCCTAGTACTAATTGATAATGTGGATTACTAAAAAGTTTTTACGAAAAGAGGTGTACAAAAATTGGCTAACCTCTTTTGTATATAGTAGCTTTTTGTATGTCTTATGCTTAGTAAGCGAAGAGAGATAATCCTTCATTGTCTCATTCACTTTCTCACGTACGCGCTTGATAACCTGTCTCATTTTCTGGATCTGACAATACCTCGTCAATGAGGTCTGCACAGAGTAGCATCATATCTTCCTTACAACCACGTGTTGTCATGCAGCTGTTCCAAGGCGCAGACCGCTGGTCTGGAACGCAGATCGCTCATCGCATGGCACCTTGTTCTTGTTGGCTGCTGATGTCTGCAGCAACAAGACATTCTCGACAACCTTACCAGTAAGGTCTGGATACTTCTGACGTAGGTCAAGGAGCATAGAATGGTTGTCTGTGCCACCGCTAACAATGCTGAGGCAGCTTTTCTCAACAAGTGCCTGAGCAGAGAACGAAGCATTCTTCTTTACCTGCATAGCATATTCCTTCCAACTTGGCAGAGGTTCTCACCGAAGCCTACAGCCTTAGCTGCAATCACATGCTCCAATAGTCCACCCTGGTTTCCAGGAATACAAGAAATTAAAGAGCATAGACATTGGTTTCCAATTCACCCTTCTTGAGTTATTTAAGCCCAAGGGTTATCGAAGTCCTTGCCCATAAAGGATACATGCCACCACGAGGGCCACGAAGTGTCTTGTGGGTTGTTGTAGTAACAATATGTGCATACTTTTACTGGGTTATCGAGCAGACCTGCAACAATAAGACCAGCAGGGTGAGCCATGTCAACCATTAACAAGGCACCCTACTTCATCAGCAATTTGGCGCATACGCTTATAATCCCACTCACGGCTGTAAAACAGAACCACCACCAATGATAAGCTTTGGTTTATGCTCACGTGCAAGACGTTCCATTTCGTCATAGTCAACACGACCTGTCTCGGGATTCAGCGTATAGCCTACATGGTTATAAAGGATACCAGATGTATTCACCTCACTACCATGAGGAGATGACCACCCTGGTCAAGATCGAGTCCCATAAAGGTGTCGCCTGGCTTTAATACGGCAAGCAGCACAGCTTGGTTAGCCTGTGCGCCAGGTGAGGCTGCACGTTGGCATATTCAGCACCGAAAGAGCTGCTTAACACGCTCAATAGCAAGCGTTTCCAGCTTGGTCAACCACTTGACAACCACCGTAGCAGCGTTTGCCAGGATAACCTTCCATACTTATTAGTTAGGTAAGATCCCATGGCTTGCATTACTTCGTCACTGACGAAATTCTCTGATGCAATCAGCTCCATACCTTTGAGCTGGCGCTTGTGTTCCATCTCAATAAGGTCAAAAATTTCTTGGTCTCTTCTCATGTGTATTGAATGTTTGTTAGGGAATCATTTTCTGCAAATAGATCCCAGGTTAGTAATATGTTGCAAATATACGAATTAATGTTCTAACTTGCAAGTGTATCAAAAATAATGTAACTTTGCATTTATAATGGTTCGTCTACATCATTGCTATGATGTGCCGAAAAGAATTAATTGATAATATATTATACATTATCTATGAAGCTAAAAGAGTTATTCCAAGCTTACGAGTTTGATGAAATTTATCCACAGATGGGACTTATGTTTCCTAAAGGTCGCCATTTGCGTGCGCAGTTTGGTAATGCATATAATTTATTGCTAACGCTTAATCCTGTAGCATCGAAGAAGCAGATTCGTTATCAGTTGATGGAAGATCCTGATACGAATGAGATGTTCTATGGACAGATGATCATGACTTTTAATGGTCCGTGGGAAGTTCTTCTTGGCAAGGAAGTCAAGAAAGAACCGAAGGTTGACCTTACAAATGAAGAATTGGTTGCTAACTGTTTATTGAATACAGTTTTGATTGGTCGTCATCCGCGTTCATTTGAAAATGATTATCAAAGCTATTGTAAAGTAGAAAGTAGTTGACGATTCAATAAATAAACGAGTTGACAAGTTGTTTGATAGGAAGATTTAAATCCTTTTAATCGTTGAAACTTGCCAACTCGTTTTATTTATTAACCAACTAATAAGTTCGTATAATTTTATTTATTAAGTAACTTGTCAACTATCATTTTTAATATATTATGTCAAGTAACTTGTTTACTTATCAACTCGTCAACTCGTTAACTCGTTAACTCGTTAACTCATCACCATCATCTTACTCTCTAATCATTGTAATAATCATCTTAAATCTCTCTGGTGCATTTACAGAGTGAGAGTGCGCCACTTGGAATGATAGAACTTTCGCCAGCACTAATCACATGCTTTACATTTTCAACAGTCAATTCCATTTTCCCATCAACAACCTGAATGAAGGCATCGAATGGCGCTGTATGCTCTGAAAGTCCTTGCTTAGCATCAAAGCTAAATAAAGTAACACTTCCAGCATTGCTATGTACCAATTCTTGCTTACGACGCCACCTTCTGCATAATCAATCACATTGTTTGAAGTGAAAACAATTCCTTTTTCTACCTTAGCCATGTTTGTATTTCTTTGTTTGGTTTATAATACTTTGTTTTATCTTTTCTTTGTTAAAAACTAAATAGTACAAATTTGATGCCAACAGGAAAAGTGGGAACAAATGTTACTTTTTGTTTGTTTATAGTGTTATAGAGGTTAAATATTGGTAACTTATTTTATTTGTTTTTACTTCTTGCGTAATTTTTATTTTTCCTTTTTACGGTAATGTTACGTTTTTAACCCTTCAAATTTAACTCGCTTAACTGCTGAGCCTTTAAACAAATGTTGATATTCTTCTATAGTTAGGTTATGCCATTTCTCTTTGTTCATGCTGAGGAGCTCTGGCTTAGGTTGGAGAGCTGGTTTCAGTATTAGGTGTCCAAAGCGATTCCAAGGGACAAGCTGTCTGACATCGGTCACAACCATAGATAGTATCACCCATGTGGCTTTTTGCTTCGTCAGATAACTCTCCTCGGTTTTCTATCAACTGATATGATAGACAGCGTTCGGCATGGAAATCCTCATAAGGGATGATGGCTCCAGGTAGGGCAGGCATCAATATCAACGATGGCAGTTTTCCACAGTGGTCAGGGCATAGGTTCATCATACACATCAACATCAAAAGGTAGAAAAATCTCCCCAAAGAAAAACATTGAGCCTGCATGGGGAATTATGAGCTGATGATTACGTCCCACCCAACCAAGACCAACTTTTGTGCCCAGTAGCGTTCAAGAACAGGGGCTGTATCACTAAAAAGCAACGTATTGATAATTCTTCCCCCTCTTTTCTGTTGGGGAGTTGCCATTGTTCTGTTATCTTTTATTGCTAATTCCCTCATCTTTAAGCTTCATCAGGTCATGATAATCCTGACCGAGTGCATAGGCTACTATTTGGTACTCGCTTTAGGCATCTGTTGAGACAGGAGCATAGTTTAGAGCGAGGTGAAATGATACTACGTACACCAGGAACGAAGTCGTGGATCAGCCGTTTCTCTAAGTAGTTTGTCATATATGCCATTGAAGCCTCTTCTCCGTTTTCTAACCATCTTCGATATTTCTGTGCTATTGCTTCGTCAACAGGTGCAGCTTTTGCTATTCCACAAAGCAAAGAATCCTATTGATTGTGCTAAAAGATTTAATTGTTGATGATCGAACAATAGTCCTTTTTCTTATTTATGTTTGGAGGTAAGGCATCTATTGATAGCATAAGATGAGTCTATTTTTCTTGTAGAAGGAAATGGTTAATTAGATGTTAATTAACGTTGAGGTATAAAACTAATACTACAAGATATTATTCTTTTATTTCAAATACTATAGGGATATCGTAGTTAAAAAGGTTTCGGCAGGGGGTCATCTGGAATACTTTTAAACTCGATACCCTTGGTCTTTAAGCCATTGCAATGATTCAGGGAGTGCTGTACGGAGCTTATCAATACTTTTAAGAGAGTCATGAAAGGTGATAATAGACCCATTACGAGGCGTATCGTTTTACATTATTCACAATATCTGTGGCTGTTAACCACTTTAGAATAATCTCTTGTTACAAGATCCCACATAACAACACGATAATTTTGTTTTACCCACCAATATACCGTATGGCGTAGCCATCCGTGATGGAGGACGAAAGTAAGGGTGCTAAGTAAAATCATTAGCCTTAATAACGTCTACAGCATAAGTTAATGTCCAATGTTTAAAAGAACTAAGATGATGATAGGTATGATTTCCTACCTTATGTCACGACGAGATCACCTCCTGATATATTTCTGGATGTTTTCTTACATTGTCAGCGACCATAAAGAACATAGCTTTTGCATTGAGATTGGTCAAGTATATCGAGAATAAAAGGTGTTGCCTCTGGTATTGGTCCGTCATCAAATGTGAGATAGACGGAATGGTCGTTCTTGTCCATACGCCAAAAGAGCGTGTGGATAAAGAATACGTAACCAGCGTGCAGGTTGTTCTATTAACATATTATTCGGTATATAGCTAAATTCTCTCTCTGTGATAGAGGAAGAATTCTTTATGTTATTATTTATTAATCGGTCTAAGAATGTATTTTTGATGAGCTTATGAGAGGGGTAATGTAAAAGTAAAAAAGCCAGAGTATGGCTGTCTTTTTCGACAACCAAATTCTAGCTTTTAGTTTTTCGAATATTTATATAGGATTATAATAATCCTACATCAATGCACCACCTCGGTTCTTGAATCTTACAAAAGATTTTTCAAGTTGGGCTGCATGTTTGTTTGCCCATTCACGATCAGCTTGCTCATTCTCGTTTACAAGATTCATCATAATCTGGAAATTCATCTTGCATGAACTCTGTGACATATTGAAGAGACGAGGATTAAGACTCAAAGTAGTAATTCACGTACTGAGTGAAATCTTCCACAACTCATCATATGTCTGGCGTGCCTTTGCCTTCTGGCCAAGCAATGCATATGCACGTGCCATATCTGAGGAACCACTCATGTAGCTTATAGGTACGTTATAGGTTGGTATTTCCTTCTCAGCCTTCTGTAACACTTTCAACGCCTTCGTCTTTTCCCTTTTGCTATAAGGTGAAGGGCAAGATCAGCCATCTCACGACGATGTGTATAGCACATACGAGCTACAGTTTCATCAATGTAAAGTCCTGGCTTGCTAACGCCACCCCTATTTGAAGCGATTCATCATGACATCGTATGTTTTCTCGGTATCAAAATTACGCATATTGATACCAGTAGAATTTGCTTTGTCCATTGTAGAGAATGGAGTGATACGATTTACGAGACCTTCCTGAATGAAGTTTTCACCTAAGTTCATAAAGTTCTCTGCACCAACGGTTATTGCTACATAGAGAGGACGTGTCCAATTACAGTTAGTAATCATTTCAAGCATCATCAAGTCGTTCTTGTACAACGCTTGCTTTCCTGCCAATGAGATAACCATACGGTCTGGAATAGAATCACCTGGACGCATCATACCACTTCGACGAACAGCTTCCTTATCAATAGTCATATAGATGGTATCGTAGGAATAACATGGTTCTGTGCATTCTTTGAACGTACCCAGTACTTTAAGAATGTTTTAACTCAAATGGGTCATCGCCAAACTGTGCCTTTGCAGAAGCTGGATCCTGCTGGTAGAACTCTCGTATTTGCTCCTTAAATTCTGGCTGAATCTGTACATACTCATTTGTACCACTACACATAATCAAGCGTGGCCATGAGATGGAAGTGCAGCTTGGTGAGTTGTATGCAGGACGTCGCATCTGATCGATGTACCAGTCTGTCTGCAGATAAGAAAGGTTACAAACGCGTGTGTCTGTACGTACTCCCTCAACCTCTTGGTTGTACCAAAGAGGGAAGGTGTCGTTATCACCATTGGTAGATAATTGGATTACCCTTTTTGTTGTAATGAGTTAAGGTGGTTCTGGCCAAAGTCACGACAAGTACTATCGGCCAGAACGGTCATGGTCGTCCCATGTCTGAGATGCCATCTGAATAGGGACAAAGACAGACAAACAAGTGAAATGACAGATGCAGAAAGTACTGGCGCAACCTTCAACTTACGTGCCCAATCATAGAGTGCCAATACACCCAATCCACACCATATTGCGTATGCGTAGAACGAACCACGCATAGGCATAATCACGTTCACGAGGCTGACTTGGGTGTCTGGTTCAAATAGATTACGATGGCAAGACCAGTCATGAAGAATAAGAAGAATACAACCCAGAACTGTTGCATACCACGTTTCCACGCCATGCCTGCCAGAAAAAGACCGATTAAACCGAGCAATAAAGGTAGAGCAATAGAAGACACTATGTCCCTTGTTTGCTTTCAATTCATCTGGTAACAAGTTTTGGTCACCATAAAGCGAATTGTCAATGAATGATATACCCGTAATCCAGTTGCCATGTTCTGGCTCGCCATTACCTTGAAGATCATTCTGACGTCCAGCAAAGTTCCACATGAAGTAACGCCAGTACATGAAGTTACATTGGTAGAAAGGAAGAACTTAAATTTTCCCATTGTGTAGGCATCTTTGCGCCATCAACATCATGTCCTGTAATACCACCCATCCACTGTTCGTATAGACCAGCAGAACCAGGGTTGTACATACGTGGAATAACATATTCTGTTCAAAAACCTGTGTTGCTTTATGACGGACAATGAAGTAAGAGTCTTTCTCGTCTTTAGACGCCTTCTCCTTACGCTCATAAACAGGTGCACCCTCATCAAACTTATAGTGCATACCATCTTCTGCTACAGCAGGTTGACTTGAGTATGCCTGTCCGTAAAGTAATGGATAGTCACCATACTGGGCACGACTCAGATAACTACCCAAAGTAAAGATATCCTCTGGTGAGTTCTGATCCATTGGTGGATTGGCTGTTGAGCGTATAACGATTACAGCATATGAAGAGTAGCCGATAAACAACATCAACATACAAAGCAAAGCTGTATTCTTTATGCGTGAAGAAACAAGTGCAACACGTTGCTTCTCTTCCTTGTTAAAATGGACGCTGCCACTGAGGCAATACGTAAAACGAGTGCAAGTACGACAAGTCCAGTAAAGAATGCTGTCCATCCATAGCCATAGAATGGAATACCAATCAGTCCCAGTGCTGCCAAGAATGCTATATTCTGACGGCGTGGGTTTCTTATCCTGATATGTCTCACAGATACCCCAAATGAAGGAAGCAGTAGGTGAGGCTATATAAATAATGGTACCCGTGTTGAATGGCATGCCAAGTGTATTCGTGAAAAACAACTCAAACCATCCACCTACTGTGATAATACCTGGAAGAACACCATACAGAACGGCTGCAACGAGGACTACTGAAAGGAGCAAGGCAAGAGTGAAACCCTTCAAGTTTGCATCTGAGCACCTTCTTATCACAAAGTAAAACCAGTGCTAATGGCTGGAATACAAAAGAAGGTTGAGTAGGTGCACACCAATTGACAGACCAGTCATATAGGTAATCAGTACCAACCAACGGTCAGAATGAGGTTTGTCTGCATTATCTTCCCATTTCAATATAAGCTGAAAAACAACAGCTGTAAACGCGGATGAATAGGCATATACCTCGCCCTCAACTGCTGAGAACCAGAATGTGTCACTGAAAGTATGAAATCAGTGCACCAACAGAGGCCTGCACCTTCGATGGCGATAGTGCAAGTGAAGAGCTTCACCATCACGCACAATCGAGTCGACGTGAGGTGGGTAATGGTCCAAAACAGGAACATGATACACGTTGCCGAAAGCAATGCACTCATGGTGTTGACCATACGTGCTACCTCTGTTGGATCGCTCTGCAAAATGTGAGAAGAGATTGGCTATGAGCATAAAGAGAATGGTGCCCCAGGAGGTGTCCAATCTCCAGTTTATACCCTGTTGTAATAAATTCTGGACAGTCCCAAAAACTGGCTGTCGGTTCAATTGTGGAACAGTAGACGAAAGCTGCAATAAAGTGCAAGCTATCCGACAATGTTGTCCACCAGTCTGAATTGTTTCATTTATACGATTAGAATTTATTGTCTACCTCATCTTTCTCGGATGAAAGCAAGATATTTATTTCGAAATAATCACTGCAAAGATAATAATATTAATCAAAACAACATAAAAGAGTGGAGAAATTATAATAAAAATGTGATGAAAAGAACATTACTAACGTTTGGAATTGACTTATTTGCTTGGGTTAAAAGCATAAAGGTAGTTACTATGTTTGCAAAAGGCTAAATACACAGAGACAAGTCGGATGCCGCTCTTGAGGCTTCGCGCCTCCGGCGCATGGGCAAACCACCGCGGTGTTTTCAGCAGTCTGCAAGGAAAATGTTGGTACGATAATAATTGGATTGCATATTTGTAGTGCAAACGACAAATGACAAACAATTAGAACCGTACCGATATGCAAAGAAACAAAATTTTCTTCAGCGACAAAAAGATTTACATCGGAATTGATGTGCACGCAAAAACTTGGGAGGTCTGTGTGCTGACCGAGTCGGAGTTACAAAGAGAGGCACCCGCAGCAAGCCTCCGCAAAGACGCTCTTTGACTTTTGAAGAAGCATTTCCTGATGGCGAGTACCATGCCGTGTATGAGTCAGCTCTCAGTGGTTTTTCCACATACTACGCTCTCAAGGAGTACGGCATCAACTGTGTCGTGACCCATGCCGCAGATGTTCCGACCACCCAGTACGAGGAGGTGATGAAGACCGATAAGGTAGATGCAGCCAAACTTGCGCGCTCCTTGCGCGCCGGTGACATCCCGTCCCATATACATCCGTGAGAAAGAGAATATCGATACGGGTCAGTCATCCGCATAAGGAGACAGCACCATACAGAAACAACTCTCTGGCTACAGGCAAGGGTAGAAGCACCTGCTGCACTGCAATGGCGTGGAGATACCCAGAGCAGTTCAGGACGGGACGCACTGGTCAAGGGCTTTCATCACGATGCTCAAAGGAGGATGTCATGCTCGCTTTCCTCCTCAAGATTGTCGTTGGACTTGCTCGTCAAGCAGGTGGAGACGATACGCCAGACACTCTTGGATGCGACAAAATCCATACGAAGGCTTGCGCAGACCAACAGGTATAGGAACAATTACGAGCTTCTGATGTCGATACCTGGCATAGGTGTGGTGTAGCCATGTGTATACTGACAGAAATCTCACGATGTGAAGAGATCCGTAACGAGAACCAGTTCGCCAGTTATCTCGGCCTAATACCTGACCTGTCATAATAGTGGAGAAAAACGCAAGCGGAGAGAAGACCTTCCGTGGCAACAAGCATCTCGGACCGATGATCATAGAGGCTGCATGGATAGTCATCTCATAGAGATTACGGACTGGGAATGGCCTATGCCAGATACAAGCAGTCCATGAAACCGCAGGAAGCCATAGTCAAAATAGCCAGAAAGATGTCCAACATCATTTTCTCGGTACTCAAGAATAGTAGGAAATATGAAGCCATACAGATGGGATAAAGAATAACATACAGACTTTTGGGACAACTCTTACAAAACGACTCTTTTCATAATTGATGGACCTCAGTGTCATCTCCGATAAGATTGTTGCGTTTTACCTATATTCTGAAAGAAGTAAATTGTTGGGCGGATACGTCCGTGTCAAACTCATAGAAGTTTGTCTGATAGGTCTGTTGTTCGTAGCCTTTCCATACCCGGTAGTTCCCATGCCGGGCTGGTGGCTGTTGCTTCTTCTAAAGTCATCGTACCAACAAACTTCACGCTAAGTGATTGATAATGAACAGTTAATAAATTACAAATATTCCCAATTATTTGGAAAGCAACATAGAAGATTATGTAAATGTGTTTTTGAAGTTTTATACTCGAAGAGAAGATTATATAACACATCTTACAAGAGTATTTTTATTTTGAAGTTGCTGTCACTTTTTAACATTTCAGTGTAATACACACTGTAAACTAATAAGTTCTTATGATGATTTTGGGATGACAGTAGTGACAGCAAAATTACTGAGAAATACTTTGTTCTCTGAATACTGAGGATGGGTGCATTAAAGTCCATTCGGTTATTATGGATATACCAATAAGGTTTCAGGAAATGCAAACAATTGTGTTTAAGAATGATGATTAAATTATGGGTCTTCAGGATTTTTGAGTGATAAGTTTTGCCGCTTGTGTTTAGAGTTTGAAGCAATGTCACACGGAGGCACGGAGAGGACGGAGGATTATTAAAAACAAAACAATGGGAGTCACGGAGGCACCGTCGGTGCATAGAGCGACGGAGCTTGTTTTTGCCAATTCTATTAGCAATTTATATACAAAGAACTTATCCCAAAAATAGTTATCAAGAATCTGTATGCTATACCTCCGTTGCTCTATGCACCGTCGGCACCTCCGTGACATTGCATTACCTCCGTCCACTCCGTGACTCCGTGTGCCTAATATATAAGTCTTTTAGTTTGTCACTCCAAATTTCGGAAGAACCTAAATTATTCGAAAAGTTTGAGATGAGTATTCATTTTTACATCTTGATATAAGTTTGCATATAGAAACTTTAAATTACTTATAGTGTTGCTTAGCACATATTTCAGTGCTGTTAATAAGCACCATTGGTGCGGAGTACTAACACCAATGTTATGGAGCACTTCTCCTTAGCTATAAGTTGTCAAATTGGACTGGAGAGATGAAAAATCAAAGGGTATGGTTGTCTTGCTGTCAAAGGATGCACGAAGTATGCAGTTTGTGCCAATACACATCTGCCTTTACGTGATTGAAAACACGACTAATACCCTGCATTCTCACGCCATTCTTCCCAAGCATGGTGTCATCTATAATAAAAGGCAAGATAACAAGTGACCGAGTGCCAAACTTGCCAAAAAGATGAAATAAATCATCACTCATCCGAGTTTTAACACTCAAAAGTTTGGATAACTCAGCTTATTTTTCTTTATTTTTGCCTCATAATAGTTGTGTTGTCTTGTCTTTAAAATCAGTTCTTTTAGCAATTACTAATTACAAAAGAAAATTTCAGCTAACTTTTTCTATCTTATTTATTAGGGTGGGAAACTTTAGTAACTAATTCTAATGCTATCAATACTGTAAGGCATCATTTTAGATTTGGAGATGTATTGGAATATAGAGATCCCAGGAGGGCAATGTGCAAAGATTTAGTGGTGGTAGCAAAACATTTATAGGAGTTTTTAGAATAAGAATGTGAGTAAATTTAATATAGAACTATCAAGTGTTCCTGATAGAGAAAATCTTGTAGAAATCTGGTATGAAAAATGGTTGCACGAAATCAACAAAGAAACAGAAAAATTTTGTGATAGAATTTTGTCTTGATGGAAAAATTTCATCTATGTTGGATGAATTTCTCGAGTACTTGAAATGCAAAAGAAGAATACTTGAAAGATAATGCTTCGTTAATGCTCCAAATCAGGGAGTTATTGCAATAATCATCTGATTTCAAAAACTTTTCACTAAGGTTTTCAAAAAATCTGCAAACAAGGTTTTGAAAAAAATAATTACATATTTTCCAAATAAAAAACTCTATAAATAACGGCAAAAACACATACAAGCAACTGGTTTGTAACCACATGGAAATCAGTTAGTTATAAAGTAGTAAAGTAAAAGATGCTTTATTGAACTTCAAAGGGCGTTAGTAAGGGCCTTAAAGGGCATCTTTTGCAAGCCAATTGGGCGTCTTTTAGAAGCTAAAAGAGCATGTATTGGTTTTGAACTGGATAAAAATAGTTTACAAATTTCAACTAATAAGGGAATAAGTTGTTTGTAAAATACAGATAGCCATCGCATCTAATTACGTTTTATTATATAGTTTATTCCCCTTTGTAAAACAATCTAATTGAGGGTAATCATACTATGTATGTGGATTAATCTTATTCTATTAACAATCTACACATTTAGCGGAAGAACCTTATACATTTATCAATTATATCTTGACTGATGCCTTCTTTTGAGCCTTTCTGCAATAATCGATTTCAGATTTTTATTTTCATTATACTGGTAAATCATATGCCCTCAATAACTCTCAGACATCTTCTATCCTTTTCTGACCTCTCTTTTTAATATCTATTTCTGAAAAAGAGAGCGATCCCTATGTAAGTTAAGATAATAGATACCTATAATCAAGAGAAGTGCAGCAATGTCGATACCAGTGCCCTTAAACTTTTCCTCATAAGTTTTTACCAAAGGCAACGTATGCATCTCGCAAACATTGCCGTTCGTACTGTGGTTTCCACTACCCTCTGCGATTTCCCGAGCGTAAAGTTCCAACATTACAGAACGCTCTGATAAGGCTTTTTGTACTTCCTTAAAATACTGATACTATCCATTTACATCGTCAGTTGGAAATGGCTACCTGAAATAATATCCTTAAACCAATAATCGTACTTCTGACAAATTCGTCAAGAAATTCATCAAGATTATTGTATCTATTATAAAAAGACAGGAGGCTCTATTCTCGCTTTTATCAGATCAGTAACAAGCATAGTAGAGAACCCTTCTTTTTAATTAGGCTCTCTACAGATTTTTATAATATCAGCCTCTAAATCCACCTTCGTCCTTCTATATCTCTTTTGGCTTCTTTTCTTCCATAATTATTAAAAAGGAATTGACTTCCGTATCTTTACCAATACATTTACTAAATCATCCAACTGAGTAAGTTCATGGGTAGTTAATACACTAACTCTCAAACGAGCCTTCTTCGTTCTTACAGCAGGGTAAGTGATTCCGCTTACAAATATACTCATTTTTTGCAGTTCACGGGAAATCTCATATTTGCTATTTCCCTTTCTAACTTTTATGAATATCAAGATATCCGCCTGTTGCTTGAGCAGGCACTTGCACCCTGAGCGCATACTTTAAGATTGCTTCAATACCAGCCTTCTTCGTTTCCTCCCTTTCGTGACATTCCAAGATAATCATTAGAGATATACGCAGAAACAACGCCATCATAACCTTCAATCTCCATTTTGGCTCCGACACCTGTCTTTGACATAACCCAATATCCCTTACAGCCGAAGGTCTTTATCTGGTCAATATACGCTTGGAAATTTTGGCTTCTTTCAATGATATTCTCTTTAGGAGATAGTTCAAAAGTCTTTTAAAGTAATGATGTTTTATTCATATAAACAATGTATATATAGTTAATACCACTGCAAATATACTGAAAACTCTAATAAAATGCAAAATTTTTGAAAAAGAAAAACAGAAAAACTTTGTATTAAACAATAATGTTTGTATATTTGCAATTGATATAATTATCGACTACATATAAAATTATTAGGTCTTAAAAATATGCTATGATGTGGAGTAAATATAATATTCTATTTAAAGTGCAGACAGAAGATAACTATCTTTTGTTTAATACGATGTCTAATTCTGTTTTGAAACTTGACAGTGACAATGCCAAAGGTTCTAATGGATACCAAAAGCAGGTGGTGGAGTTAATAACATTAGAAATGAAGATATGTCACAAATGCCTATCTGTGATGCTATTTGTTACCCATCAAGAAATGGGCGTGTGCCATTGTTACAAAAATTTGGCATAGCAATGAGCTAAAAAGGAGTCACATTATAGGTTCGGCATGATGTGACTCGAAATATTGAAAATAAAAGGAATAAATGAAATTATATACCGCCATAATATTGGGAAACATTTTATTCCCAACATCTGCGATAGCACAGAATGATACTATCTATTCTTCAAAGTCTTTGAAGGAAGTGATGGTAACTGGAAAATTGATTCAGCAGGAAACTGATCATTATAACTATATCCCTACAAATAAACAACGCAGACTATTCGCATGCAGGATTTGAATTAGTAAGGAATATGATGATTACAGGTATAGATGTAAACATCGAAGATGGTGAGATCCTGACTCCGGCAGGTCCCGCAACGTTATATATCAATGGAAGGAGCTCTCATTCAGAGAGTTCAAGGTCTGCGTCCAAAAGGACGTTATACGAGTGGAATATTATGATATTCCTACTGGAAAAAGTATGCAAGGATAGAGCCGTTTTAAACTATGTGGTAAAAGAATTACACAGATGGAGGCTATGCACGGTTAGAAGCTCAGCAGACTGTAGGATTCTACGACGAGGGATTATAATATAATCTCGAAAAATATAGTTTCAATAATTATAATGCCAATATCTGGGCAGGTTATAAGATAGAAAACCCTAAATCAGATTTTTATTCTTTAGAGCACTATCGTTTATCTGATGAAATTACAAGCATACTTATCCCCATCAAGATGAAAAAGCAGACAGTAAAGTATTTTGATTGCTAGTTTAAGTCGGATGACAAATAAACAAACCTGGATGATACGTGTGGGTATAGAAGCAAAAAGATGATAGGGATAATGCGCATGTAGGTAGTGTTCAATATGGGTCGGCTAGTGGTGTCAATATGATTAACAGTTCGCTATTTAGTCACGAAAAATCGTTGAAACCAACCGTTTATATATATGTATAATCGTTCTATTAGCAAGAATCAGAGTATTGATGCAGTTGTAGATGGTTATTATGCCCGTAATAATTATAATCGAACATTATCTGAGCAAAGCATACTTAGGAATGATGTTACCGAGGATTATTTCTATTCAAAGCTGAATGTTAGTATAATTTCTTATTACCAAAGACTAGCAGTCTGACATTTAGCTTTCATGAATATTTACGTAACTCGCGATAACTATGCTGGTTCTTCACCTTTGTTTCAACATCTACATCTCGTCTGAAACAATATTCTTTGTAGACTATAACAAGCGTTGGAAGAAGGCAATGATAGATGTTAATCCAGGAGTTTCTTATCTTATGTATAAAGTTATGCATGGCACAAAGCGACCAAACAACTTGCACCTCGATTACAAAATATCGGCATCGTGGATGCCAGATAGGATACAACGTCTTAAAGTATTCTTCTCGCTTGGTAATACTTTTCCGTCTTTAAGTTCAACAAATCGGGCTGAACAGCAGATAGACCCTATTATGATCTCGTCGTGGAAATCCAGATATGGATAATTCAACACTGTTAGGGACCAGGGCTCCACCTATTCTGTGAAATTACAATCAATGGTCTGCACTCTTTTCTACTTACTATATGTATATGAGTAACTGCTATTAGTAAATACTTATAGTGTAGAGGGCAACATATTAGTAAATTCATTTATAGTAACATGCACGTAGCCACCAGAATTCTACCTCACTCTCTTACATGGAAACCTAGCGTAGCTTTAATGTAAAATTAGACGGGGCTTATTCTTATTATTAGCAGTTAACCGGGAAATCCATGAACGACAAGCTGGTTGGCAGGTAGGTATGCAAGCTAAGTACTATTTAGGTGATTTATTATTTTCGGCATTCTGTCAATCACCAATCAAATCTCTTGACAATTACCAAAGGCATGTTAAGACTCCATGGCAGTATGGATTGACTACTAGAATGGAGTCATAATAATCTTTCCGTAGTCCTAACGACAAATAATCTGCAGAAGAACAGAATAACCAAGCACTCTTTTCTGACAGTTATGATGCCTCTCAGGCTATTAGGCGAGATATTAATAATGCTTACGCTTCTATTAAAGTTCTTTATACACTAGAGTATGGAAAAGGCAACACGCTGTTCTCCAAAGTATAATATAAAAGATTCAAAGTACTATTTTTACGATAAGTATAGTATAAAGGAAGTAAAAAGTATGAAAAAGTGATTATTATATAGTATTAAAAACTTCTGTGTGGTGCACTAAGACGCTATTACAACTGAATTAGAAATTCAGATAATGTTTCTGGTTTCTTAACTAAATGAAGAACGGAATCAGTGATATTTTCAGGCATTTGAAAAGTCGTCTTATAGAATATTCTAGCTGACACGTTCTTAGTGATAAATATAGGTGATTGCATTAATAGTCATGATTAAAAAGAGAATTCACTAAATATATATAAAATAATGAAGCATATTCTTATGATGCTCCTGTTTCTGATGTTTTTCAAAGGGCATATTCTCAAAGAGTGTAAAAGGCAATGTTATAGACGAGAACAACAAAGGAAATAATTGGATGTTCTGTTAGAATTTTGTCGTCAGATTCGATATTCCTATCTGGTGGCGTAACAAATGACGTGGGTGAATTTCAAGTTAAAGGTAATCTATCGAATAACTTTATCGTTCATCTGTCATATATGGCTATGAAGACCAATATATTACCTGTAATAATGCATTGGACGATGTTGATATGGGAAAAATTAAACTGAAGGTGTTGCCAAAGACTTTAGGCGAAGTAGAAGTCATTGGTAGTAATAAAAATTCAGAAAAATTGATAGGCAGATACTATCTTTCCTAGTAGTTTGCAACGGAAGGCATCCAGTAATGGTCTTTTGTTGCTGCAGAATTTAAGTCTTCCACGTATTGAAATCAATTCTATTAACAATAGTATAGAGATGACTACTAGGAGGAACGGTTGAGCTACAAAATCAATGGAGTAAAAGCAAATCTTCCTGAGGTAAAAATCTTTTGCGACCAGATGATATAGTAAAGGTGGAATACCATGATAATCCGGGATTGCGTTATGGAAATGTGGGAGCTGTCATTAATATTATTCTGAAACGGAGGAACTCAGGTGGAAATTTCTCAGTCGATTTAACCAATGGCATAAATAAAACAGGAACAGGAGATTATAATGTTTCCGCTAATTATCATTTTGGAAGATCATCTTTGAAATTTATATCTAATTGGGAACAGAAAATTTGAAATGGATACGCGAGAATGTTGAAACCTTTAATGGAACAGCGACTTCACTATACAATGTAGAAACAGGCTTGCCTACAAAAGGTAAAGTATGATAGGATGAATTTCCTATTAGGGCTATGACTATAGTAAAAATAACAATCTACTGAGTATTAACTACTAGACAGTCATATACGGATATGCCTTTTTCCATATCAGACAGAGAATCAGAGCTTACAAGTGCTGGGCAGGAATATAGAATATCCGACCATGAGAACTCGAGGAGAAAATATACCTTCATTAGATATTTATTACCAGACAGAATTGGCTAAGGATAGAATCTATTCATTGATTTAGTAGGAACCTATATAAATACAAAGACAACTAGACATTTTGTTCAGAGTGGAGTAAATTCTGTTGAGGAATATGCGTCACAGACGAAAGGTAATAAATATTCGCTCATCGCATGAGGCTATCTATGAGCAAAAGATTAAAAATTCTAAGTTATCACTTGGCATAAAAACATAATCAGATCTTTGTTTCCAATAATTACGGTGGAACCATCAACGCGAACGTAAGTATGCGGACAGCTAGAACCTATGGATACGTGGAATTTATGTCTAAAGTAGGGAAATTTGGTATACACCATGGGTAGTGGTGTAATGAGAACATATAACAGCCAGGAAATGTAAGCCAGAGTAAACTTATCTTTCGACCAACACTTAAATTGTCATACAATCTGACTAAAAATTTGCTTGTTAGATACACTGCCTATATTTCTGGTTATTCTCCATCATTATCAGATATAGAATAATGTAAGTCAGAACATAGATAATTATCAAGTTAGACGAGGTAATCCTAATCTTAAAACAGTAACATTTTTCTCTAATGATTTGACTGTCAACTGGAAGTACAAATGGTTGGATTTAGATTATCTTATCAGATATAGCTTTGATGATAAGCCTTTGATGGAGACAACATTATTTGAGAATAATAAGTATATACGTACAATGGAAAATCAGAGGGCTTTCATCGATTGCAGAATAATTTGAATTTGAAGCTAACTCCCTTTTGGTGAGAATCTTCAGATTAACGTTAGCACATACTTGAACAGATACATAAGTGATGGAAATAATTACACCCACACCTATTCTGATTTTTGGTGTAAATGGTTCTGTTACTTTTCTGAAAGGGTAATTGGTTCCTGATGGCTAGTGCTAATAAAGGGACATAAAATACTATGGGGAGACTTTAACCAAGGAGGAAACTCTACATTCAATATCTGTTGGCTATAATAAGGATAACTGGGGCATCAAGCCCAAATATTAAATCCTTTTCAGTAGCAAGTATAGTCAGTATGTAGAGAACTGGTCGAGCTTGCTCCTAACAGGCAGGATGCCTTTTCGCATGACCTGAACAGAGATCTTTATGCTTGAAGCATATATCAACGTAGACTTCGGTACCCATAAGAACAGTGTAAATAAACGAATAAATAATAGTGATACCAATTCTGGCGTTTTATCAGGAAGCAAATAGGAGGGTTAGGTATGATTGACTAGATCTTTAATTTATGCGCATTTTAAATATAAAAATAGAGGTAGCTGAAAATCTAT
>BNJV01002620.1_pt1 | contig 80316 bp, 100 predicted proteins | sample 8540591 | NCBI WGS metagenome assembly BNJV01 (sample SAMD00202457, study PRJDB9452) | human saliva metagenome | host: Homo sapiens | reverse complement strand
TTATTGCGGTCCAAACTCTAAATACTAGAGGATGTGGCGGATATAGAAGATAATATGATAAGTACACTAAAAAGCCTATAGTACTGAAAATATGTACTATAGGCTTTTATAAAGTTTATAACAAGAATACTATTTAATGCATCAAATGTACTGATAAGACACAATTTAAAGCTACACTTGTATTAGGAGTTCATGCGGTTAAAGTATTCAATGGCTTTTTGGTGTAGAAACCAACTATAGGTATTACCCAGCTGCGTATGGTCCCTAGTTCATATGGTTGGTAAACTAGATCAATAGTTCGCCCTTTACCGCGTCAAGTAATAGTTATCAGTTACATATTTTACACTCCATCCATTTGGAATAGTAGGTCTCTTTTGTATGACTTTCACCTGTATAGCTAATAATACCATGGGATCGTAATGCCGTTATCAATTGTTGCTGCATTCACAATTTTTATATAGTTATATAATGGAATGCGTTTGACCTGTTACTTTTATTATATACTAGACCTCTAGTATTATACATACCATGAGCAGCTACGGCGTGATAATGATAGGTAGTTAGTAAGATTGAAACAACTTGAGCTATCCTCATAGGTAACCTTTATAGTTTTGCTACTTGATATGCATGTTGGTTGTAATACACTGATCCTTTGCATATCAGTACATAATTTTGCAATATCTGTATTAATAACTCTTTGAGCATAAGCATGATCTGTATAAACTAAAGGATACTTTTAAATCTAAAGTTTACATCTGATTGACTGCCTGTAACAACAGTTGCATACGTTGGTACAGTTAACATAACACCTAACATAGAGGTCATACATAGCTTTTTAAAGATTCCCATAATAATGTCTCCTTTTACAAAGCACCTTTAAAATAGGTTTATTACTATATTAGTTCTACAAGCTATAATAAAAACTCCTCTTTTTATATTTTACTTTTTCTGATAGTTTATTTCACTTTATAAAACAGCTAAAAACGATTTAGTATTTTTACACTAAAATATAAATGTAGCTATATCATACTTTCACCATACAAAAAGGACCCTCAAAGAGAGTCCTTAATCTGCATATTATGCTATTAAGCGTTTTTAGCTACTTCCATAAACTCATTTGATCTTATTTCTTATGAAGAGTCATATTTTCAAAAGTTGTACCATAAGCTTCTTTAACAGATATAGTGCCTACAACATATTTAGGATCATGCAAAGCTACATCAACGTATTGTTCTGGAATATTACCGAAATTCCCTAAAGCCACACCTTCATAATTAAAAAATCTTCCACACTAGTTTGTTATTAATTTCATACCAGAGCTAGCTTGTTTAGCATATATGAGAAAGTGAATAGTCTTGTGCATACTGTGGAGTACGTAATACGCTGGCTACAGAATGGTTTATATCATAACGATAAGTAACTAAAAACCTTGTGATATATGAGTTAGTTCTACGACTATTATTATTTTCAACCTCATATACAACGGCCTGTGCTATAAATAAACTCATTCTCTCTACTCTTTTAATGGAACTTTTTATCTACAAAATACGTAATAGCATTTTTCCTGTAAGAATAGGAACATTGTTCTTATCATTTTTAATTGCTTCCATCGATATAGCTTGGATCTGTAATGGTATTACTATACATACTAACAATAACATAGAAAATAATTTTTTTCATTATTTCTAATTCCCTCTTTTAATATTTATCACACATTCTATGTATAGAATATCATATTATAAAAAGTTATTGATAATCTATTACTTTCACCATACAAAAAGGACCCTCCAAAAGAGTCCTCAGTCTGTATGATTATGCTATTAAGCGTTTTTAGCTACTTCAACAAGTTTAGTGAATGCTGCTGCATCGTTAACTGCCAAGTCAGCCAACATTTTACGGTTTAACTTCAACGCCTGCTTTAGCTCAAACCAGCGATGAAACGGCTGTAAGTTGTGCCATTGATGCGAGCCGCTGCGTTGATACGAGCGATCCACAATTGACGGAATTCGCGTTTTTTTCGCACGACGGTCACGACGAGCGTAGTACAACGCTTTCATTACTGTTTCGTTAGCTTTTTTTGAACAAACGAGAACGTGTACCGCGGTAACCTTTAGCTAATTTTAAAAATCTTTTTTTATGACGTGCATGAGCTGTAACGCCCTTTTTCACTCTTGCCATTGTATATTCCTCCTAAATTACGATATATCGATCTAATAGTTAACGATTAAGCGTATGGTAAGCATTTAGCTACGCGTTTGTGGTCAGCTTTTTGCAACCAATGTAGCTTTACGCAAATTACGTTTACGAGCTGGAGATTTTTTTCTCAAGAATGTGGCTTTTTGAAAGCTTTTCGCACGCTTGAATTCACCAGTACCAGTTACTGCGAAACGTTTAGTAGCTGCGCGACGAGTTTTAATTTTTTTGGCATAATTATAATCCTCCCAAAACATTATTTACTTACTAAAATCATGGTCATGTTACGACCTTCTAATTTAGCTGCTTTTTCAATAGACGCTGTTTCTTTGAGTTCTTCAGCGAAACGTGTCAATACTGCCATGCCTAGTTCTGGATGTGAAAGTTCACGACCGCGGAACATGATAGTTACTTTTTACTTTGTTACCTTCACCCAAGAATTTGGATGCGTTTTTTTCATTTTTACGTAAAAGTCATGGTCTTCAATATGTGGACGTAACTTAACTTCTTTTAAAGTTACGATTTTTTGTTTCTTCTTCGCTTCTTTCTCGCGTTTTTGTTGTTCATAACGATATTTACCATAGTTCATAATGCGAGCTACTGGTGGTTTAGCGTTAGGTGCAATTTCCACAAGATCAAGATGCTTTTCTTCAGCTAATGCCAATGCCTCACGGCCAGACATAATGCCGATTTGTTCGTTTTCAGGACCTACGACACGAAGTTCACGAGCACGAATCTCTTCATTAATGCGTGGTGTATCCTTGCTAATAGCGTTCACCTCCAAGAGAATAAAAAAAACGGACGGCAAACACCATCCGAATAGAGTTCTCTATATTAACCTCATACTTCATGGTATTAGGTGAGTGGCGGATGGCCTCTGCTTCATAAATTACTTAATTATAATAACAAATTGAATAGTGAAAGTCAACAATAATATTGAACTTTCAACAATAAATTTGTTATCACAACTCTTATAGTATAACAGATATTATAAGTTCTGTATATAGGTATCTTTACTGACACCTATCCCCCTTTATGTATACAATATTCTTATAATTTAAATAACAAATTCTATAGAAAAAGTACGATACAATAATATTCATAGTATAGACTATCTTATATAGTGTACCTTATAGCATAATCTAGCCAATATAGTGTGCCTTATAGCATAGTCTAGCTAATATAGTGTACCTTATAGCATAGTCTAGCTTATATAGTTCACCTTATTTAGTATTATATAGTAATAGGTATTACACAAATAGAAAGGAGTTTTATTATGAGTGTAACAACCACTGCCCCTCCACAAAAGGCGCGTACAACTGCTCAAAATATTGGACTTATTTTATCCTTCATTGTTTTAGGTGGCATTTTATTATTGCCTACACCGGACACATTATCTACTGGTGGTCATCGTATGATCGGGGTTCTCGCCTTTGCTATCATCCTGTGGATGACGTCAGCTGTTTCCTATCCAGTAAGTGCTACCATGATTACAGCGCTTACGGCTTTACTATTAGGTTTCTCACCAAATCCGGAAGCCCCTGCTAAGGCTATGGGCACCGCTAATGCATTAAAGCTTATTATTTCTGGTTATTCTTCACCGGCCATGATTCTTGTAGGTGCTGCTATGTTTATCTCTGTAGCTATGCGTAAAACAGGTCTCGATCGTCGTATTGCCATGTTAGTACTGTCTAGCGTTGGTACTAAGGTTAGCCGTATTTATTTAGGTGTTATTATTACAGGGCTTATCCTCGCTTTCTTCGTACCCAGTGCAACAGCTCGTATTGCTTGCTTAGCACCGATTATCATTGGTATTGTTGAGAACTTAGGTATTGAACGTAAAAGCCGCGTAGCGGCACTCCTCATGGTAGGTGCCGTACAAGCCGATACGTTCTGGAATATTATGATTCAAACGGCTGCCGCTCAAAATCTTGTGGCTGTAGGCTTTATACAAACTCAGATGAATACATCTATTAGCTGGATAGATTGGCTTACTGCAGCGGACTCCATTCTCCATCATTATGGTTATCATCGCCTACTTCTTAACACAAGCATTAATTAAACCAGAGTTTAAAGAACTTGTAGGTGGCGATGTACAACTCGCTAAAATGCGCCAAGAAATCGGTCCTATGAGTACTGATGAAAAAGAAACTGTTATGTATCTCTATCGGTCTTCTCGCATTGTGGGCTACCGGTGGCAAGCTACATTCTATCGATACAACAACTACAACAATTGTAGCTATCGCATTGTTCTTCTTCCCTAAGATTGGCATTATGGATTGGAAATTTGCACAGCCAAACATCGACTGGGGTTCCATCGTTATGTTTGGTGCTGGTATCGGTCTTGGATCTGTATTACTGAAAACAAAAGCGGCTACATGGCTTGCTCAAGTATTCGTAAATGCCTTCTCCCTTGAAAGCGCCAGCGTATTCATCTTAATTGCTGTAATGGCTGCCTTCCTCATTGTCATTCACCTAGGCTTTGCATCTGCTACAGCCCTCTCCTCTGCTATGATTCCTATTGTAATTTCTATTGTAGTAGGACATAACGCAGAAGGTCTTAATCCAATTGGTGTAACCATGCTTATGCAATATGCCATCTGCTTCGGTCTAGTATTACCAGTAAACTCACCACAAGGTATGGTAGCTTACGGTACAGATACATTTGATGTAAAAACATTTATGACTACAGGCATTCCATTAACCATCATCGGCTATGTTATGATGCTCGTATTTGCCCTAACATACTGGCACTGGATTGGTATCGCATAATACTGTACTTTCATAAAAAAAAATTTATATATAAACTCAAAAAAGGCTCTGTCATAAGACAGAGCCTTTTTAAATTCACTATTTTTCAATTGATTAATAACCTAAAGAGCACAATATATTTACTCTAAATTAATTCAATACATTATTCTAATTCTTTACCTTTAAGTTCAGGAATTAAGAATACAGTTGCTAGAATATCAAGTACGTAGATAATAGCTAGGAATGCAATTGCTACTTGGTAGGAGTACATAGAGATGATCATGCCTACTACCATTGGGCTAAAGCCGCCTACAGCACGGCCTATGTTAAATAGTACATTTTGAGCTGTTGCACGGGCAGTTGTTGGGTATGCTTCTGCCATCAAGGCACCATAACCACCCATCATACCATTTACAGAGGCCCCTAAAATTGCCCCAGCAAATAGCATAGCTGTTGGATCAGATAGTTGAGAGTAAATCAAAATAGATGCTACAGCACATACTTGGAATAGAATAAATGTAGGTTTACGACCGATTTTATCTGCCAAACGTCCAAATAGCCAAATACCAACCATCATGCCACATACAGTAACAGCTGTCCATAAACCGGATTTTGTAAGGGAGAAACCTAATTGCTTACTTAAGAAATTAGGTAACCAAATCATAATACCGTAATAACCAAAGTTTTGAACTGATGTTAAAATAGCAACACCAATAGATGTCTTTGTTGTTCTTACATCTTTTACTAATAACTTGAAAGAGTTAGTATGTGAATGTTCCTTAGATTCTTTACTTTGTACAAAGATTTCTGGTTCATGTAGTTTAGCTCGGAATACCCAAGCAACCAAGGCAGGAATAATACCGACCATAAACATCCCGCGCCACCCAATAATAGGAATGAGTAACGGTGTTAACAAAGCGGCCGCTAATACGCCTAATTGCCAACCAAGGGCAACATAACTTGTTGCTTTAGCACGGTGCTTAGCAGGCCAAGCTTCGGCAGCTAGTGCCATGCCAATCCCAAATTCACCACCTAGACCAATACCAGCGATTGTACGGTAAATAAGAAGATCCCAATACCCTTGAGCAAAGGCACAAAGACCTGTAAATACCGCAAAAAGTACGATAGTCCAAGTCAATACGCGAACGCGACCAAACTTATCGGACAAGGTACCAAAGATAAAGCCACCTAGTACGGCACCTACCAAGGTCCACGTTACAAGAGAACCGGCTTGACCTGTAGTCAAGCCTAAATCTCCAGAAATTAAGGTTAGCATAAAGCCTAAAATCAAGAGATCAAAACCATCCATTGCATAACCAATGGAAGACCCAATGACTGCTTTCCAGCCGTATGAATTTACTTCTTTCATAATATTTCCTTTCGCTACTCACAGGTAACAATTAAAGAGATAGCCCCCACTATACAAATGGCCAACTCCTAGACTTAAGTCTAATGAAAGGCTTAGTATATGGGGGCTAAATTTATATATGTTTATTTTAACACATATAAGAGATTAGATTATAACCAATTAAATATAACAACTCATCATATCCGCATCAACTATATTGATGGATAAGTCATCTAAATCAATTAGTTACGTTCTTTTATTTCAATTTTAATGGAATTGAAGAATTCATCGAATGGTATGGAACCTAATTCGTCACCACCGTGTTTACGAACGTTAACTGTACCTTCTTCAACTTCTTTATCACCTACAACAAGCATGTAAGGAACTTTTGCCATTTGTGCTTGGCGGATTTTGTAGCCGATTTTTTCGCTACGATCATCCACTTCTACACGTACATAGTCGCGGTGCATTTGTTTTGCCAATTCTTTAGCATATTCAACATGTTTTTCAGAGATAGGCAAGATTTTAACTTGTACAGGAGCCATCCAAGTTGGGAATGCACCTGCATAGTGTTCAGTTAAGATACCGATGAAACGTTCCATAGAGCCGAAGCATGCACGGTGAATCATGATAGGACGATGTTTTTGACCATCTTCACCAACATATTCAATTTGGAAACGTTCAGGCAAGTTCATATCCAATTGGATAGTACCACATTGCCATGTACGACCTAAGGAGTCTTCGATATGGTAGTCAAGTTTAGGACCATAGAAAGCACCGTCGCCAGGGTTGATTACGTAAGGAATACCTTTTGCTTCAATGGCATTGCGCAATGCTTCTGTAGCTGCTTCCCAGATTGCATCATCACCCATTGCATTGTCTGGTTTAGTAGATAATTCTACATGGTATTTCAAGCCGAATTGGCTATAAATACGGTCGAACAATTCGATAACTTTCATCAATTCAGATTGCATTTGATCTGGCAACATGAATACGTGAGCATCATCTTGAGTAAACGCACGTACACGAAATAAGCCATGTAATGCACCGGACAATTCATGACGGTGAACTAAGCCAAGTTCAGCGTAACGCAATGGGAAGTCACGGTAGGAGTGCATTTCGTTTTGGTAAACCAAGATACCGCCTGGGCAGTTCATTGGTTTAATTGCATATTCTTCATCATCAATAATTGTAGTGTACATATTTTCACGGTAATGGAACCAGTGACCAGATGTTTCCCACAATTGTTTATTTAAGATGATTGGTGTACGAATTTCTTCGTAATCAAATTCATGGTGAACTTCACGCCAGAAGTTTTCCAATTCGTTGCGAAGTGCCATACCTTTTGGTAAGAAGAATGGGAATCCAGGACCTTCTTCTTTGATAACGAACAAGCCAAGTTCTTTACCAAGTTTACGATGGTCACGTTTAGCTGCTTCTTCAAGCAAGTGAAGGTATGCATCAAGTTCTTCTTTCTTTTCAAATGCTGTACCGTAAATACGTTGCAACATTTTATTCTTTTCATCGCCGCGCCAGTATGCACCTGCAATGCTTTGCAATTTGAAAGCTTTCACCTTACCAGTGGATGCTACGTGAGGACCTGCACAAAGATCGATGAAATCGCCTTGAGCGTAGCAAGAGATAACTGCATCTTCGGGAAGATCTTCGATCAATTCTACCTTGTAGTCTTCGTTTTTAGATTTGAAGAACTCGATAGCTTCTTGACGGGACATTACAGATTTAGTAATAGGCAAGTTTTCTTTTACAATACGGCTCATTTCCTTTTCAATTTTGCCCAAATCTTCAGGAGTCAAAGTATGTTCCATATCGATATCATAGTAGAATCCTTTATCGATAGCAGGACCAATAGCCAATTTAGCTTCAGGCCATAAACGTTTAACCGCTTGAGCCAAGATATGAGAAGCTGTATGACGTAAAGTATGTTTACCACCATCTTCTTCGAATGTTAAGAACGCTACTTCAGAACCGTCGACTAATTCTTCGCGAAGGTCTGTTAATTCACCATTTACGTTAGCAGCTAGTACTTTTTTAGCCAAGCTGTTAGATAGTTGTTTTACTGCTTCCCCAAGAGTAGTGCCAGCAGCGTATTCCTTTGCACTACCATCAGGTAAAATGATTTTTACATCTGCCATTTTAATTTCCTCCAATTTATTATCTAGGATAGTTGGATTTTTGTAATAAAAAAAGACCCTCTATCCCTACAAACAAGGGACGACGATCATTCGCGGTTCCACCCTAGTTAACTACCTATACGAATATATGTGTATAGTTAATTCACTTCATTAAGCCCGATAACGGTGGCGACCGTATTTGCCTACTTAGGTTCGACAAATCAGTTTAAAGGGGGTAACTCTGATATATGTGTAAGGCATTTCCAGCATCAGCCTCTCTCTGGTACACAGGGATATGAGAATCATGTCCTTTGCATAACTTTTACTAGATTATAGTATCACAGGGAATTAAAAAATTCAATACGGTTCAATAGTAAATTTCATAAATTCTATAAATTCAACATAACGCCCTTATCTCCTAAAACAAAAAGAAAACGGCCCGTATACCGAGCCGTTTTGTAAGATCTATTAAACTTTGAAGATTTTGTTAAATCTATTAGCGTTTGAAGTTTGTAGACAACATGGCACCAATTACTTTTTCTAATTTGCTATTAGAAAGATCTGGGCCTTTGTAGAGTGTTAAGAGTACATCATTAGAGTTATCTTGTTTAGACACCATCATAACACCGCTACCACGAGCACCATTATCATCGTAATCTTTTGCTACAATAACGAGGTTCAAATAGTGGTCTTTCATGTATGTGTACACTTTGCTTGTACGTGCAGAGGAACCAATCATTTTAGCCATGCTCATGCCACGGTTAAATACGATTGCATTAGCATTGTGTGGGTTTGCCGCTAATTGTTGTTTTTCATCATCATTTAGTGGCATGAGGTTTACCATGAGGGAATCACCCATTTTACCACGGAACATAGCTGGCATTGTTTCCCTTACGTCTTCAGGAATGCCTGTGTCCGCAGTCAATTTCAACTCTTTAGGAACCGTCATATATAGAACGCCCTTGCTATTGCGGCCTACCTCTGTTGTACTGAGGTCTACAGCGCTAAGCATAATGGAGTCTTTAATAGTAGCTACTTGGTTTGCCAATGGCTTTTCAGGAACGCCACGGCTTGCCAATTGTACATCGCCAGACTTAGTTTTCTTCAATGTTTCTACATTCCAATTAGCACCTTTTTTATCTGCATCACTAGCTTCTGTAAAAGCATTCGCTCCATCTTTTTGTACCTACATACACGTAAGTTTGAGCTGGGATAATTGTATCTGGAGCACCCGTTTTGTTGAAAGCAGCACCGTATACCACATTAGGAATCACAGTGGAACCAATTTGTAAGTTGTTATTAGTTTGACTTTCCACATCAAAGTTAATATTGCCTGTGAAAGTCATATCAGGACCATGATTGATGACTACTACATCCCCTGCTTGAGGAATGATAACAGGACCTACTGGGCCCGCCATAGCTACGCCAGCCATAGATACACTAAGGCAAGCTGTTAATAATGCACGTTTCAAAATAGATTGTTTCATAGATATACTCTCATTTCTCTATAGTGACATAATCAGATAAGCTAGTTAATACTTCAATAGCTAATGGTTTTGTAGATGGTGTGCAGCGCAACATGCACCGACCACTCGTATCTACAGAGGTCATAACACCTAAGTATTCATAGCCTTCAATGATGCGATTGATATAGTTTGTATGCTTCGGCTCAAGATGAAAGAACACATACGCCTCTTCTCCAGAGGTCTCTAAATCTGGTACATCGGGAAATGCATCGATAGATTTACTCGGTTCTAATGGTGTACCACGCATAATTACTCCGCTTTAGGTTTGCACTCACGACGCATCATGGAGTATGGTTCAAGTGGTGTATCCATGTAAATGCGCACTTTCATTTGAGCATGTGGTGCTACATCGATTGGGTTACCATCTTCATCTGTCATTTTTTCAATTACAGCCTCAACAAGCTCACCCTTAGGTTGGCAGAATTCTACTTTATCGCCTACCTTGAAGTTGTTACGTTGTTCAAGAGCAACATATTTTTCTTCTTCGTTGTAGCCCAAAACTAAACCGATGAAATCATGGCTTTGCGTATTTGTAGATTTACCATAGTTTTGAGCTGTTTCGTCAGGACGACCTTCTGCAAAGCCATCAGTATATGGACGGTGAGAAATTTTTTCTAATTCTGCAATCCACTCTGGACGAACATACCAATCTTTACCTTCTTTAAGGTATGTATCGATAGCTGTACGATATACTTTCGCCACTGTTGCGCAGTAGTGAACGGATTTCATACGGCCTTCGATTTTAAGGCTGTCGATGCCAGCTTCATATAAGTCTGGGATACGGTGAATCAAGCACAAATCTTTGGAGTTGAAGATATATGTACCATGCTCATCTTCTTCGATTGGATAGTATTCACCAGGTCGATTCGATTCAACAAGGGAGTATTTCCAACGACAAGATTGAGAGCATTGACCACGGTTCGCATCGCGGTTGCCTGTCATGTAGTTAGATAATAGGCAACGACCAGAGTAAGAAATACACATGGAACCATGTACGAAGGATTCAATTTCGATATCTACATTGTCCTTCATTTCTTTAAGGTCAGCCAAGGACACTTCACGAGCTGCTACTACACGTGTAGCGCCCAATTCTTTCCACATTTGAACTGTATGCCAGTTTGTAGTAGATGCTTGTGTACTTACATGAAGTTCAAGGCCTGGAGCAACGCGTTTAGCAAGGCTGAAGATACCCATATCGGCAACGATAATCGCATCAACACCAATACTTTCAAGGAATTTCAAATAATCCTCTAAACCCTCAAAGTCCTCATTGTGAGGAATGATGTTACATGTAACATGGATTTTTTTACCATGAGCATGTACGAACTCTACGGCTTCCTTCAATTCCTCGTCGGAGAAGTTAGAGTTACCTGCGCGCAAGCCAAAACGTTTGCCTGCACAATATACGGCATCCGCACCATAGCGAATAGCCATTTTAAGCTTGTCCATATTACCGGCTGGACAAAGCAATTCCATAAAATGTTCTGCCATTATTTGTTGTGCCCTTTCCACACACTCACACTCATACCATCACCCATAGGATAAATGGTGGTGTTAAACAATTCTTTATTTTCAACATATGTTAAGTATTCTTTTAACCGTTTTACGATAGTCTTAAACCGTTTTGGCGGCTCCTTATCGCCCCTTACATAGCCTCTAAAGAGTACATTGTCTGCAAGGATAACGCCTCCTTCTTTCACATGAGGTAAAATGAGCTCTAATTGCTTTAGATATTGTCCCTTAGGGCCATCTAAAAACACTAGATCATATTCACCAGTGAGTTCCGTTAAGACTTGAGACGCATCGCCTTTAATCAATGTAATTTTATGGGCGTAATCGGATTGGTTAATATAATATTTCGCCATTTCATGACGCACATCATCTAATTCAATAGAGGTAATGTGCCCCTCCTCTTTATCGAGTAGCGGAGCCATCAATAAAGCAGAGTAACCAATGGCGGTGCCCACCTCTAACACAGAGGTGGGCCGGTACAAACCTATTAATTCTTCAAAGAGATGAACCTCGGATTCTCGTAGAATCGGTACATCGTTAATCATCGCGTAAATACGCTGTTCATTTAAAATATCATTTAATGTCATGAAAGTAGATTCAATCTCCTACATTATTTATTGCTATTACCACTAGGAACTACCAACGTAGAACGATCAACAGATTCAGCTGGCTTCACTTCAATATGAGGTACCTGTTGCGTACTTGGTACAACATTTTGCATAGATTCTGGCGCAGGTGTTGTAGTCGGTACATAAGAGTTAGAACTAGATGATTGAGTTGCTGGTGCAGATTGAGCTGGTGCTTGAGGCGCTGGTGTTGGAGCTGGAATTTCAGCAGCTGGAACCGTTGTAGGTGTGTATTTGTATGTAGGTTCCACATTAACATATTGAGAATCTGCTTCCACCGCTTCTTCAGAGCTGTAATTGTAGTTAGGCTCTGTCGTTGCCACAGCCACGTCATAGTTAGGACCAGCTTGTACTGCGGCCTCTGTATTAGAGGATGTAGCCGTATCATTACCATAGATTTTATGAACTTCCGCTAAATGTTCTTCATATGTTTTAGAGAAGTGGTTATGTCCATCTTTATCTGCTACAAAGTATAAATAATCTGTATCTTCAGAATGCAAGACTGCATCTAATGCTTTTTTACCAGGGTTCGCAATTGGACCAGGTGGCAAGCCTTTAGATACGTATGTATTATACGGGCTTTGTAATTGCGTATCACCAATAGTTACATCTTCTTTTGCATAACCAAGTACATAGGAAATTGTCGCATCAGATTGCAATGGAATACCATGGGCTAACCGTTTTTTAAATACCCCTGCAATTGTTGGACGATCTGCATCAAATAAAGATTCACGTTCAACAATGGATGCCAATGTTACAAAATCATGAATACTCATGTGTTGAGCTTGAATTTGTTTCTTCACAGCCGGTGTGAGGTAACGATTCATTTCGTCAGCCATCATTTGAATCACTTCACGTGGCGTTGCACCTACTGGAATTTCATAAGTACTTGGGAATAAGAAGCCTTCTACCGGATATGTAGCAGGTCTTGTACCTTTCATATATGGATATGGTACAAAGGTCTTTGCTTCTGCTAAGAAATCCTTTGCCTTCATAATTTGATTTTTTTCAAGAACGATAGCTATATCACCAACTGTGTATCCTTCAGGAATTGTAACACGAATAGATTCTACATGACCTTCTTGTAATAAAGAAATGAGTTCGCGCACAGTTACCTTATTAGGAATTTGGTAGTGACCAGTTTGAAGTTTATCATTGGTACCGCTCAAATATAACCAAAGCTTAAAACCTTGCGTAGAACGAATGAGACCTCGTTCATAGAGCATATCGGCAATTTCAGTGCCAGTCTGTCCCTTTTCAATGACAAGTACCTGAGTACCATCATCTTGCGCAAAGGTATTTGGCACTAAATAGATTGCACCAAGGCCACCTGCGATGATTAATACGCCTACAATAATAAGGATTAAAATATATCTTAAGGCTTTTCTCACGATATTGAGTTCCTTTCTGTAACATAACAGTATTTATCACTTTATTATACCATAAAGTCTATATTTCCCCTAAATTTAAGGGCATTATCTTATTATCGTCCCCCAATATGTTATATATCAATTATAGCCATCTCTTATGCTACTAGTATGAAAGGAAAAATATATAGATATAATTTATCTTCTATTATAAAGCGTTTATGTATAACAAAATCAGGACCACCCGTAAAACGGGTGGTTTGCTCACGGGCTATAAGCCCGTAGTACTAGGCCAGCGTCTAAAGGCGCTGGCTTTCACTACGTTCAAGCCGCATAGCCATTGACTCGTAACGGTCCCCTTAAAGGGGATATGTATTACTTGCTACCCTTAAAAGGGTCCTCATATTCTTTTACACTAAGTTTATCTTTCATTTGGTCATGTAATTCTTGCTCACGTATATATTTTTTTACGGTGGCTTCATTTAATCCTACCGTACTTACATAATATCCCTCGGACCAAAAGTGTCTATTTCCAAATTTATACTTTAAGTTTGCGTGTTTATCGAACATCATTAGCGCACTTTTACCCTTTAGATATCCCATAAAAAGATGAAACTGATATTTTTAGGTGGAATTAACACTAGCATATGCACATGATCCGCCATAAGCTCCCCTCTATAATCTTGACGCCCTTATATTCACATAAACGTCTCAGTATTTCACGTAAACTATTTCTATATTGATTATATATAACTTTACGTCTATACTTAGGTGTAAATACTATGTGGTATTTGCATAACCATTTTGTGTGCGCAAGGCTCTGTGTCTTTGTTGCCATATAAAATCACCTTTCTTTTGTATATAATGCGGCTTGAACACCTACATTATACTTAAGCAAGGTGATTTTTTTGTATAACTTTCGTTGCCGCACCCGCATAGCGGGTGGTTTTATGATTCGCGACTACGTCGCGAACCAGTCTAAAGACAATAATAAAAATAGCGCATTGTCCTAAGACAACACGCTAGATTTACGAGGAAGTGACTACTCGCCATCTTCCATTTCTTCATACAATTTTACTAGAGTCTCAAAAACTTCATCTTCTTCATCTAAAGGTACGTATACTTCTACGCCTTCTTCATTTTTTTCGATGCTAGCCAAGATCATGTATGTGTCATCTTGACCTTCGTGGTCTGCCTCTTCGTCTTGTACATGTACAAGAACTGCATACTCACGACCTTCATGGTTTAGAACAACATCTTCTGTGAAGTATTGTTTATTGCCGTTTTCGTCTTCGAATTCTAAATAATACACTTCACCTTCAAAGTTTTGGTCAACCATTGGAAACCCTCCTTGTGGAAAAAAAGATTTATTTATTGAACTGCAAGCGATCTAAGTATCCTTGCAAAATTACAACCGCTGCCATTTTATCAATAACGGATTTACGCTTTTTACGACTTACGTCAGCTGCAATGAGTTGGCGTTCAGCCATAACCGTAGATAACCGCTCATCCCAATATGAAACAGGTAAATCGATGACTTCTTTCATCTTTTCAACGAATTCTTCAGTCTTTTCAGCTCGTTCACCTTTTGTACCATTCATATTCTTCGGCATACCTACTACAAGCTCATGTACTTCATATTCAGCAATGAGTTCTTGTAAGCGATTAAAATCTTTTTCAAGAGATGTTCTACGAATGGTTTCAATACCTTGTGCTGTCATGAGCAGTGCATCACTACAGGCAATACCGATAGTACGGCTGCCCACATCTAATGACATAATTCTCATTATAGTTGTTTTGCCTTTGCGTATTCTTTCAACAATTCCTCAATCAAGTCATCCCGTTCTAAACGGCGGATATCAGAACGCGCATTATTATAGCTTGTAATGTACGCTGGATCCCCAGAAATTAGATAGCCTAAGATTTGATTGATTGGATTGTAACCTTTTTCTTGAATAGATTGATAAACACGAGTGAGAACCTCTTCAGCAGTCATCGGTTCATCGTCTACTTTACGGAATAACATAGTTTCATCAGAAACTTTCATCGTATCCCTCCTTTTTATTACATTGGCAGGTTCCACTGTAAAAGTGAAACCTCGCCTCCTATTATACTTGAATTAAAGCTACAAAGTCAGTAACTTTTTATGCATTATAAAAATTTTTCTATAACAGATACAAGTATAATTATAAAATTATATGCCTATTGTAACATAGATGTTAACGCTTCACCACCAGCTTTTAATGCATCCATCAATTTAGCTGGTTCTTTACCGCCTGCTTGAGCCATATCTGGACGGCCACCGCCATTACCACCAACAACTTGAGCTGCGGCTTTTACGATATTACCGGCTTTAGCACCTTTAGCCACTACATCTTTAGAGACTTTACATACAAAGTTAACTTTGTCATCACCCATAGCAGCGCCTACAAGTACTACGCCAGAGCCATTTAATTTATCAAGGCCCATATCAGCTAGATCACGTAATTCATCAATAGAAGAAGCTTTTACAGAAGCCGCTACAAATGCTACATCGCCAATCATAACCTTGCCAGCAATGATATCAGCTGCACCAGCAGCAGAAAGCTCTTTACGAATTTGTTCTAATTCTTTAGCAGTTTCTTTTGCTTCTGCCAATACTTGATGCAAGCGTTCTTCTACTTGAGGCGCTTTAGTTTTAAGTTCCCCTGCCATACGTTCAATTGTCAAACGATCATGTTTTGCTGCATCAAGAGCAGCACGACCTGTAATCGCTTCAATACGACGTACACCAGAACCGATACCTGCTTCAGATGTTAAACGGAAGGAACTAATGAAAGCTGTGTTGCCTACATGAGAGCCACCACATAATTCAACGGAGAAGCCAGGAACCTCTACAACGCGAACTACATCGCCATATTTATCGCCAAAGAGTGCCATCGCACCTTTCGCTTTTGCTTCGTCCATGGACATTTCAGCAATAGCTAGGTCTGTAGCTTTTAGAAATTTCTTCGTTTACAAGTGCTTCGATTTGATCAAGTTCCTCTTGTGTTACAGGGGAGAAATGAGTGAAGTCAAAGCGCAAGTAATCAGGAGTTACTAGGGAACCAGCTTGGTTAACATGCTCGCCAAGAACCTTTTTCAATGCTGCATGTAACAAGTGTGTTGCTGTATGGTTGCGGGCCATTGCTGCGCGACGATTTGTATCCACTTCAAGTGTTACATCATCACCTTCAGAGATAGAACCTTCTAAAACAGTACCGATATGATATACAGTGCCTTCAGGTAAACGTTTTGTATTATGAACCTCTACCTTCCCCATTGGGCCAACGATAAAGCCTGTATCACCTAATTGACCGCCCCCTTCAGCATGGAATGGAGTAGTGCGTACGATAACAGTAATTTCATCGCCATCAGCTGCTGTTTGCAAGCGTTCAGAACCTTTACCCAGCATCAATACAGAGGATGCAGTTTCTGCTTCATCTTCAACAAGTTCTTCGTCTTTCAAGAACGTAATATCTGGTGTTGCTACCTTCGCATCTTCTTTTACACGAGCTTCACGAGCGCGTTCACGTTGTTCCTTCATAGCTGCTTCGAAACCTTCATGGTCGATTGTAAAGCCGCGTTCAAAAGCAATTTCTTCTGTTAATTCCCAAGGGAATCCATATGTATCATATAGTTTAAATACTTCTGTACCAGGAACTACAGTTGCTTTTTCAGCTGCCAGTGTATCAATCAAGGAGTTTAATAACTCAAGACCTTGTTCCAATGTTTGGTTGAATCGTTCTTCTTCGTTTTGGACAACACGTTTAACGAAGTCTTGTTTTTCTGCGATGGATTTAATACCAGGGCCAAGAATGTCTACGACTACATCAATAAGTGGTGTTAAGAAGATACCTTCAATACCAAGCAAACGGCCATGACGTACAGCACGACGTAAAATACGACGTAATACGTAACCACGACCTTCGTTGGATGGCAATACACCATCAGAGATCAATGCAGTAACAGCACGAGCGTGGTCAGCAATAACCTTCAAAGAAACATCTGTATTTGGATCTTCGTTATATGTAACACCAGCGCGTTTTGCAGTCGCTTCGATGATTGGGTAAATCAAATCAGTTTCAAAGTTTGTTTTACAACCTTGTAATACGGAAGCCAATCGTTCAAGACCAGCGCCAGTATCGATGTTTTTATGTTGCAATGGTTCGTAGGAACCATCTGGCATTTTATTGAATTGTGTGAATACTAAGTTCCAGATTTCGAGGTAACGGTCGCAGTCACAACCTGGTGCACAGTTAGGATCATCACAACCATGTTCAGGACCTTGATCGAAGAAGATTTCACTATCAGGACCGCATGGGCCTTCACCAATTTCCCAGAAGTTATCTTCAAGGCGTGTAATGTGACTTTCTTCTACGCCACAGTCGTTGTGCCATGTATCATATGCTTCTTGGTCATCCGGATATACAGTTACATATAATCTATTTTTGTCGAGTTTAATAACTTCAGTTAAGAACTCCCATGCCCAGTGAATCGCTTCTTTTTTGAAGTAATCACCGAAGGAGAAGTTACCAAGCATTTCAAAGAATGTATGGTGACGAGCTGTGCGGCCTACGTTTTCAAGGTCACCAGTACGCATACATTTTTGGCTTGTTGTAATACGATGACAAGGAGGTACCAATTTACCTGTAAAGAAAGGCTTTAATGGCGCCATACCTGCCCCGATCAATAATAGAGACGGATCGTTTTCTGGAATAAGAGAAAAACTATCTAATTTTAAATGTCCTTTGCTTTCAAAAAACTGCAAGTATGCTTGACGCAGTTCATTACCCTTCATGTGTATATTCCTCCTAAAATTATTTACTCTTCATTATAACGTAAAACCGAGATAAAATCTATCAAAAACATTGAGGTCATGCGGAGTTCCTATACTTTTACAATGAGAAAAGTTAGGATAAAATTCAAGTTTTACATAAACGAAAAAGAGGTTATACAAATCAACAGAACATAATTGATTCGTATAGCCTCTTTTAAAGCTAGTTATATATTAGCTTAGATAACGCGTTTTGCGCCGATATAGCGTTCACCCCAATAGCCAGTATCAAGATCTGCTACTGCAACACCACGACTGGAAGTGGCGCTGATGAACTTGCCATCACCAATATAAATACCGGAGTGAGACGGACCTGGTTCATATGTTTCAAAGAATACCAAATCCCCGGCTTTCAAGTTTGCACGAGAAACTTCAACACCTACATTATATTGTTCATCTGCCAAACGTGGTAAAGAGATACCTTGTTCGCAAATACATATTTAACATAACCAGAGCAGTCAAAACCACTTGGAGTAGTACCGCCAAATACATATGGTACACCGCGGTATTTGTCCGCTTCTGCCAAGATAGCATGGATGCTATTTGGTGTTTCGCTCTTCGTAATATTATTTAATTTAATATTTTTGCCAGTAATGGATTGACCTGCGATACGACGAGACGTCGCATTGCTGTTTGTGAAAGCGGATTTCGTCGCTACTGCTTTAGTCGCCGCATTTTGAGTCAATACTGCCTTCGTAGAACGAGGAGCACTCATCAACGCATTATACGTAGCAGGACCTACGATACCGTCCACTGGTAAACCACGATCTTGTTGGAACAGACGAACTGCCCATTTCGTTTCTTTACCATATACACCATTTTTATCTGTAGCATTATAACCGTGTTTGATTAGTTGTTGTTGAACCGCTGTAACACTTTTGCCCTTATCACCATATTGTAATGTTGTTGCACCTACCATGGCTGTTGTGGCACACACAAAAGTTAATGTTAATGCCGTTATTTTTAACCTTACTATATTTTTGACTTCATATGCTTCCTTTCCAAAAAAACTTTTTAAAGTAAGTTATTTATTCAAAATATACTAACCGTCTATTTATTTGCATTCACAAATACAGCTAGTCTTCTTTGCTTTTGTTAGTATAAGTCTCAGGTGCCATAAACACGTCTGCACTACTAGGTCCAAGTAATGGAGCCTCCTCATGCTCATCAAAGTTTATAGCTGACTTAACCCAATACAAAGGCCGTTGCTTCACCTCTTCAAAAATACGACCTACATACTCGCCAATAATTCCCAGTCCGACGAGTTGAATCCCACCAATGAACAAAATTGATACGCCCAAGGTAGTCCATCCATTCAAGGCTTGACCCGTAAGATATACATACAAGAGGTGTAATATAAGCAAGAAGCTCAACCCACCACATAGTACACCGACGTACAAAGCAGCCCGTAAAGGAACTCTTGAAAAGGCGGTTACCCCATCGAGAGCAAATCGTATCATTTTGCGCACACTAAACTTTGAGACCCCTGCAAAACGAGGTGGCGCTACAAAGTGCAACTCAGCTTGTCTATACCCTAAGGCACCGACAATACCGCGCAAGAAACGACCATGTTCTCTAAACCGTTTCAACGTGCCCAATGCTTTACTATTCATGAGGCGGAAATCAGATCCACCTTCAACAATAGGAACATCGGCCATTTTGTTCATTAGTTTGTAATAATACTTAGACGTGAAAGATTTAGCCCAACTAGCATCTTCAGTTGAATCGCGTATGGTGCGCACCACATCATACCCCGATTCCCACAACCGAACGAGTTCAGGAATCAAAGCCGGTGGATGCTGCATGTCACCGTCCATTGTAATAACTGCATCTCCATGAGCATAATCAAGACCACAAGTAAGCGCAGTCTGATGCCCAAAATTACGAGCAAGCAATAACACTTTGACATGTTTATCATTGTAAGCAATTTCACGTAATATCATAGATGACGAATCACTAGAACCGTCGTCTACGAAGATTAGTTCATAATCGTACGTGAGTCCTGACATAACATCAGTTACAGCTTTATAAAAAAATTCGCTATGTTCTCTTCTTCGTTATATACAGGCACTACAATAGAAAGTAACATAAATCCTCCAAAGTATTTTACTCACATATTTTAAGTTAATTAGTAAATTAAGGCAAATCGTCAAGGTTAACAATAGGCGATTTTATATCTACAAATTCAGTAAATAAGCGATTTCTTCGTACTCTACCGCTTTTCCTCTTCATTTACCTTATATATAAGTGTATCAAATAAGTAAAATATTATTTTATTTGTAAAACTACTTAATAAACAGTATTATAAAAATAAATTTATATCAGTAGAATTCTAGCAAATACTGTTATTAACTATCTAAATCAACAATTAATCAAAAAAATCAAATATATTTTTATACATCAAATACAAGAGATTCAACTAATTTCATTTTAATTTTCATGAAATCACTCGTAATTTTACAAATTTTTCTATATATAAACCAATTATATATACTCAAAAATATGAATAAAATACTAACATTATAAAAAAACAAAAGCTAATTTAATGATTCTAACTAAAACTAAATCACTAAAAATATTCTCCTCACAGAGAAGAAAGAGACCCTTATAAGGGTCTCTTTATATTATAAACCAGCAGCATCAATCCAAGATTGTAAATCCGCCTCTGCTAGTTCCATATCCTCTTCATATGCACCAGCTACGACTGGATACTTAGCAACCTCTACAGTGTGCAAAATCGAATCATCTCGGCCATTTTTAAAGGTTCCAATCCAAATTCCAGAGAATTGAGATTCATACCACTCTACAGGCTGATCTGTTTCATTGAAGTTAATTGTAATATGACCACGACCAAGTGTTTCTAATACCTCCACTTGCTCTTCTTCTGCAAGACCTGTTTTCTCTATATAAATAGAATAAGTCTCACCTGTTTCACGCAAATTTTTAAGTGCTAAACGCAACTCATTTAAAACAGCGCGAACATTACCATAATTCTCAATCATAAATACTCCTATTAGAGATAATTTTACATCCTATAAACCGATTAGTTTAAGTGTTAGGTTCTGCAGTTACACCCCATTCTCGTAACACATTGAGTACACGCTCTTTCACCTCTGGTAAAGCTCGTTGTACAGGTGCACTAGGTTCAAAACCAATCTCTAACGATTCTGGTTCCACCCCAATAACGACTGCATCCTCTAAGGGGTCTTCTTGAATGGCGCGGATACGTAAAATATCTTGCATTCCTACTTCGTGTACAGAAATATGTTCTGTAAAATATTGTTCTAATTCCTTATGAGGGAACTCATATATAGTTCCTGGAGCTTCCCCACCATTGATAGCGTCTACGAGAAGAATTTTCTTCATACCACGCATATACGTAAGCAGTTCCATTCCCATCGTTCCACCATCAATAATAGAAATAGACGGTGTAAATGTGAAAGACTCTTTCAACTCTTTTACTACATGAACCCCTAACCCCTCGTCAGTAAGTAATATATTACCTACACCGAGTAGGACGATTTCATTATTACCATCATCATAAAGGCTATTTAAATCAATACGCGGACCCTCTGAGTCCGCGTATTGTTCCAAGCCACTGATGATTTCAGTACTTGTATTAGTCATTTTCTTGTAATTCTCTTTCTCTAGGATCGTTAGGATCACTTGGACGATATGTTGTACCAGATGGTTTATCGATACGTTCACCACGACGGCGTTTGCCATTGAGGTCTTCAATATCGATTGGGTCATGCGCATAATACTTCATACCAGAAACCATAGCAGATACTTCGCCAGATTCTTCCATAACGTCTTCTCGGAATGCCATGTACACATGAACGATAGTAAAGAACAAGAAGCCCCAAGCAATATAGTGATGGATAATATGAACCTTGTATTCACCACCAAATAATGTAACAACTGGAGCAAATAAAGTTCCTAAAATACCATTAGGATTAACCATTGAAAACATGGCAAAACCCGTTAAGATTTCAAAGAAGAACATAATGTACACCATCATGTACGCAGTTCTCGCTAAGGAGTTACGAAGCCAATGATGTTCATGCTTTTGAGGAATCATCAAATAGTGCAATGTAGTTTCTTTAAGACCGTACCAATACCGTTTTTGACGGAATTTAGGTAATAATCTGTCTCCTCGATTCCAAAGAGCACCAGCAAATCGGAAGATAAAGGAGAATGTTAAGATAACACCCGCAATGAAATGGATACGACGCATAGTTTCCATAGAGAACCAGCCGTCAATTGCAAAGGTTGGTTCTGGATTACCTGTAATAGCTGCAAATCCTGGATCACCAATATATAGGCCAGTCCAGAATAAAGCCGTTACACTAAGCACCATAGTCCAGTGGAATATGCGCAGCCATAAACTAAATACGACATACGCCTTTTTGTCAGTATGTATTAACATAAGCCCACCACCCTTTATTTACACAATGCATCTGTATTGACGGAAACAATTTTTTCGCCTTTTTTATTGTATAAATGGGTTGCACATGCGAGACATGGGTCGAAGGAGTGAATTACCTTCAAGATTTCAAGTGGTTTATCTGCAATTTTTACATGTGTATCAATCATGGAGTCTTCGTAGGCACCATGTTCGTTAGCTGCAGTTTTAGGACATGCATTCCATGTAGATGGCACGATACATTGATAGTTTGCAGAGCGACCATCTTTAATATGAATCCAGTGACCCAAACCACCACGAGGAGCATCTACAAGGCCAACACCTTTAGCATCTTTATCCCATGTATTTGGCTCAAATTTAGTCATATCAGCTACAGTAGTGTCACCATTTTTTATGTTAGCAACGAGTTTATCAAAGAAGTATTGACTCATATTTGCTGCTACTTGTGCATCAAGGCCACGACATGCTGTACGACCAACCATTGTAGTCATCCATACGTGAGCAGGAACGCCAAGTACTTGAGATACTGTATCGATTTGACGAACAATCATGGATTCTGCCCAAGTTGGATCTTTAATGATACCTTGTTTTACTTTTGTATATACAACGATATATTTTGCTAATGGGCCAACTTCTGCAGTTTTGCCTTTGAAAGTTGGGGATTTAATCCAAGAATATTTTTTATCTTCATCAAGGAATTCCCATTTTTCTTTTGTACCAGATTTAGGGCCTGTAAACTTAGGATCTGTAACACCTTCGATAGGATGAAGAGAGCTTTTACCATCTGGATATGTGAACCAGGAGTGATCAACCTCTTCACTGAGGTATTGAGGATCCATAAAGTCTTTACCTTCTAATGGAATAAATGTAGCTTTATCTACGCCTAATGCAAAGTTTTCAACTACGCCATTAGAACGAACGACACATTTTTTATGGTAGTCACCATTAGAAATGCCAGAATATGTATCATCTGGATAGTCACCGTAGGACATAACGCGTTTTTTCGCAAGGCCACCGCCATCAATCATGCCTTTTTCTACATACATTTTGCCGATAGCTAATAGATCCGGCACGTAGAAATTATTTACCAAATCTTTAGCCAATGCAATAGATTCTTCTACCGCAGCAAGACGTTGTGTATTAATAGGCGCATTCATATCATTCATAGAAATAGAACATGGCATGCCACCTACAACATAGTGCGGATGAGGGTTTTTACCACCAAATACAACGTGAGGAATTACGATATCACGTTGACGATCAAGAATATTCAAGTAATGGGATACGGCCATCAAATGAACCTCTGGTGGCAACAAATTATAATCAGGATGATCCCACCATTGAGCGGAGAAAATACCCAATTGACCAGATTCTACAATTTTCTTAATCTTTTGTTGTATAGCTGTGAAATAAGCAGTTGTAGCTTTAGGGAACTCTTTAGGATATGCAGAGTCTTTAGACGCAGTTTCAGCAGGCGCTAAACCACTTACATTATAAGTATTTAATACATCATTTTGTAATTGTGCTGTTTTAGCTGGATCTGCACTAAGAGCTGCTACAGGGCTAACCCAGTCAAGAGCGTGTAAATGATAGAAGTGAACAATATGGTCATGTACATCTAAAGAGCTATGCATGATATTACGAATGTAGTTTGCATTTTTAGGAATAGTAATTCCAAGAGCATCCTCTACAGCACGTAATGCTGCTAAGGCATGTGTTGTAGTACATACACCACAAATACGTTGTACGAACGCCCAAAGGTCACGAGGATCGCGATCTTTAGCAACAAGTTCGATACCGCGCCAAGCAGTACCAGAAGACAATGCGTCCTCTACTTTACCACTCGCTTCATCAACTTTTATTTCTACCCGTAAATGACCTTCAATACGGGAAATCGGATCTACTACTACGCGTTTCATTAGTGACCTCCTCCATTATTATGTTTCTTTTCATCCCATAAGCCTTGTTCTTTTAAGCGTTTTTCTTCTTTCATATCAAGAATTTTATTACGCGTAAGAGTGGCAGCACCATGAACGATAACTGCTGCAGTAGCACCAACAGCAGCTACTGTACCGATTGTATCAGCAGTTGTGATGGTATTAGCTAATGGAATATCTGGTAAACGTTTGTAGAATACGTCATTATCCCAGAAGCCCTTTTCAGAGCAACCAATACAGCCGTGACCGGATTGAATTGGATAGGACAAACCATTCCACCAACGTAAGTTACCACAAGAATTATATGTTTGAGGTCCACGACAACCTACTTTATACAAGCACCAACCAGATTTGGATGCATCGTCGTCGAATTTTTCAACGAAGAGACCAGAGTCAAAGAAGGCACGGCGGTAGCATGTGTCGTGAATACGATTACCATAAAATTGTTTAGGACGGCCTTGAGAATCAAGAGGTGGAATTTGACCAAATAATGCATAATGCATGATTACACCAGTCATAACCTCTGGAATTGGAGGACACCCAGGAACTTTGATAATAGGCTTACCAGATACAACAGAAGATACAGATACTGTATTTGTTGGATTTGGTTTAGCCGCTTGAATACCACCCCAAGCTGCGCAGGAACCATATTCGATGATTGCTGCTGCACCTTTAGCAGCTTCTAATAAGGATTCTTTAAATGTGCGACCACCTACTGTACAGTAAACACCATTTTCATCAAGTGGCACACCACCTTCAACAGCCAAGATGTATTTGCCTGCTTTTTCTTTGATGATTTTCTCTAAGTGTTCCTCTAATGGTGCACCAGATGCAGCCGCCAAAGTATCATCATATTCAAGAGAAATCATGTTTAAAATTACATCAGATGTAAACGGAGAAGATGAGCGAATGAATGATTCACTACAACCAGTACATTCATGACCATGTAACCAAATTACTGTAGGCAATTCAGTTGTTTCAGCTGCCTTAACAACGGTGTCTAACATCGTTGGTGGCAAACCGAGAATAGCGGTGAGTGCTACACAGGATTTCATAAATGTGCGTCGACTCAAACGTCGCTCTTGGAAGAGTGTCCATAAACTGTTTATACGATTCTTCACGGAATATAGCCTCCTTACAACAACTTTGCGCAATATATCAATATTACTTAATGAACTACAACTATTATGATAATAATCATACTATGAAAATTAAATAATATACTATTTAATTCGTCACAGCTATTATGATAACAATCATATTCTTACTACTTTATTATATCACTTAATATTTATGAAAAACTATATAATTTCAAATAAAAAAAGCTGTATACAAGAAAATTTTATTTAACTTGCATACAGCCTTGTATTATATATTTTTTGTAAAATTCATTAGTTATCAATAAATTAGATAACTTCCTTGATTAGGGATTCAAGCACATCAGCTTTCTTGTAACCCACAAGGGAATCAAGCATTTTGCCATCACGGAAGAATACCATAGATGGAATACCATCAATATCTTCTTTCAACAAAAATGCCACGAAGATTTTTTTATCTTCTGCATCAACACTAAAGAACTCTACTTGACCTTTTTAAACGTTCAGCTACTGCTTCTACTTCTGGACGCATAACAGTGCAAGGTTCGCACCAGGCAGCCCAGAAATCGACAATAGCTAAACCTTTAGAGCCAAGTACCTTCTCATCAAATTCTTGTACACTAGTAATTGCTGTAATTGCCATGAAGTTCTCCTAACAAAGATCTACAATCTTATATACCATAAATTATATCTTAAATATGGAAGCAAGCAATCAATAAGCCGAGTTCTGTTCCGCTTGCGCGGTGACGATTATCTTTCTAGGCGTACAGTCGCCTGCACGCTCGAGCGACACAACCCGGAAGGTAGGCGGGACCACCCTTAACCCTTCCCTATTCGGTCTTGCTCCGGATGGGGTTTACCGAGCCAGCCTGTTACCAGACTGCTGGTGAGCTCTTACCTCACCTTTCCACCCTTACCACTGACGTGGCGGTTTCCTTTTCTATGGCACTTTCCCTAAGGTTACCCTCGCCAGACGTTATCTGGCATCCTGCCCTATGGAGCTCGGACTTTCCTCGAGTCCAATGGACTCGCAACCGTCTTTCATACTTGCTTCAATTCAGTTTATCATAGCTAGCCTATTTGTTGCAAGAAAATGCAATATTATAAGAAAAAGAAATCATTCTGTTCTATAAAAGCTTTCACAGGAACAGGTAGTTTTTTACTAAGTAAATAGTCACATAAACCCTCAGAAACTATAGATTCTGTGCCAAAATGCCCTGCATCAACTACGAGCAATCCTAGCTCTTTAGCCAATTGTGCATCATGATATTTCACATCACCTGTAATATATGCATCCACATGTATACGAGCTGCATCCTTAATAAATTCCGCGCCAGCACCAGAGCAGAGTGCTATAGATTGTATTTCTTGAGGAGCTACTCCAGCAAAACGAATATTAGCCTCTGGCAATGCTTCCTGAACCCATTCACGGAATGTATCTAAATTTAATGCATTGGGCAAACGACCAATACGACCTAAATATTGAATTGAACATTTCGGCTCAGCCAAGGATACCACTTCATAAGCTACCTCTTCATAAGGATGGGCCTCTTTCATTGCCTCTACAACTTGGCTTAAATGTGTACCATCAACGACAGCATTCACTTGTACCTCAGATGCTACCGTTAAAGCACCGGCTTCACCGATAACAGGATTCGAATCTTCGTTACCAATAAAGCGACCTTCACCATGAATACTAAAGCTACAGTACTCATAGTTACCAATTTTGCCAGCACCAGCAGCCCCCATAGCATGACGAACCGCATCAGCTGCATTTTCAGGCACAAATGTAGTTATTTTATATAGTGCATCTTCACCAGTTTTGATAAAACCTTTAACATCTATAAGGCCTAAGCGTTCTGCCAACATATCGTTTAAGCCACCAGGTGCAATATCAAGATTCGTATGGGCACTGTATACGGCAATCTTATGTTGAATCAATTTATTAATCATGCGACCTTGAGTCGTATCACAAGATAATTGTTTTAATCCTTTAAAAATTAACGGGTGATGACTAATGATTAAATTACAGTCATGTTCAATAGCATACGAAATAGTTTCCTCTGTTACATCTAATGTAGTTAATACACCTGTAACCATAGCGTTTCTGTCGCCTACCATTAGGCCTACATTATCCCAAGATTCGGCATAAGATCGAGGTGCTAATTGTTCCATTAAGGTAATGACTTGTTGAACAGTTGTCATAAAACTCACTTCTTTCTATCTACTTTCTAAAAGGCTGCGAAGAAATTCGACTTCGCGCTCTAAATCCCGATATTTATCAGTATGACTCAATTTCTCTGTCATACCATCTAAGGCACATTGTCGTTGATATATCAAATACTCAATATATTTATTCCAAAGAGGTGGACGTTCTTGTTCTAAAAGAGCACCTACAGACCACAGCAAGGAATCCTCTGGTAATGCGGCATACACATTTTCATGATTTGCTGTGCCCGTATAGTTTTCCAGGCAATCCTCGCGAATTGCTAAAAACGCAGTATATAATTTACCAGTATCTTCAACAATAATTTCAAGAACAATAACATAGCCTTTTTGCACCATATACTGACGCAATTCTTTTTGCCCATTCTGTGGTTGTAACACGTAGAACTCTAATGGTTCAGGCCCTTCTTCTACGATATCGCGCATCAAGAAGCCACCCATTCCACAGCAAATAGCACCATTTAGCTCGCCCTTCTCGGTAACCTTGAGACCATCCCCAAAACGGCAATCTACCTTAGACTCAAGTCCTCGGGACTTAACATATTCTTTTGCAGATTCTAAAGGTCCCTTATGTACATCACCGGCTATAACAAAGTCAGCACGATTACGGTTGATAAGTTCTACTGCTAAATATCCATGATCAGTGCCAATATCAGCTATTGCACGAGCCTTTGGCACAATCGAAAAAACCGCCTCTAAGCGATCCATCATAGGTCTAGGTTCCATAATTCCTCTATTTACTATTTATCTCTTAGGAAACTCATAAATCAGACGACTGATACTCTAGAGTATCATCTACTATCCATCTTAGTAATGACGATTGTATCTAAGAAATAAATGGATTACATATAAAAATAACCGCCCTTGAAATCTCAAGGACGGTAGATATCAACATAATTGGTGGGCCCACCTGGGATCGAACCAGGGACCGACCGGTTATGAGCCGGTTGCTCTACCCCTGAGCTATAGGCCCACAGTTAGTTTCTAGCTTATTAATTATACCGAATAGCCTAACTATTAGTCAAGATATCTAGTCTATGACTGTTTCATCAACATAAACCGGTGAATCATATTATCTTCGTTAAATACACCCTTTGTAGCTAATGTAGTAGTCTGGCTATCTGTAGATTTAATCCCTCTTGCACTCATACAACTATGAGAAGATGTAATATGAACAATAACATCCTCTGACCCTGTAGCCAGTGAAATAACTTCACCGATATCTTCTCCAATTTTCTCTTGTAATTGCAATCGTTTGCAACACATTTCAGCAATGCGAGGTATTTTAGATAAGCCAATAACACGACCTTTAGGAATATAGCCAATGCTAATACTCATATCATACATCAAAGCCATATGGTGTTCGCAATGGGAAAAACATGTAATATCCTTTACTACAACCATTTGATTTGTATCAACTTCAAAGGTCTTACCATACATCTCTGCAATCTCAGCATTCGTATACTGAATCCCTTCGTATACCTCTGCCATCATTTGAGCTACGCGCTTAGGCGTTTCTACTAAACCTTCACGATTAGGGTCCTCCCCCAAGGCTTCTAGCAATTGATATACAAGCGATTCTATTTTTTCTGTATCCATATTTTCCCCTTTATATCAAGGTGTCATCATATCATAATGTATCATACTGCATAAAAAACATTCGATACTCTACACTCGATTCTCTACCTACACCCTAACTATACTATACACCTTTCGCATCAGGATCCCATACGAATTTATGAATCTGTAATTGGAATCGTACATTTTGTAGATTATGCTCTTTCATATAATCAATAATGGCAGCTGCCTCAATTTTTCCCCACACTGGCGATACATAAATTTGAGCCTTTGTAGGATATTGATTAATCATACGACGCATACAGGCTAAATCCTCTACGGAACCTACTACAAATTTAATTAAATCCTGTTTCCTAGAAACTTTGAATATATCTAAATTCATAGATTCCTCCGCTAAAGAGGATGGTGTTTTATAATCGTAGGTAAACCACACATTTCTCGGTGAAAGCTCGGTATAATCGTACCATTTGTTTCAATATTGAAATCGTAGGGACTTTCACTATCTAATACGTCTTGAGCGTCTTCAGGTACGTTAATTCCCGTAGTCGATTGTTTATCAATACACAGTTTATCCTCTAATTTAGCAGATTTACGACGATTTAATTCATCGATTAGCTCCACTACAGCAGCTTCTTGTAGTAGTGGCTCACCACCCGTAATGGTGATTCGATGATTTCCTAAACTTTCAATAGCATCAGCCACCTCTCGGACGGTCATATCTGTGAAAGTACTATCAATACCATAACTATAGGTAGTATCACAATATGAACAACGTATATTGCAATCATGAAGGCGTAAGAATGTGGTTAATAGCCCTTGTCGACTTCCTTCACCATCAATAGAAGCGAAGATTTCAATCACGTTCATAAATAGCTGTGTTCCCTTCAGACTCTTGAACCTCTACCTTAAAACATTTAGGGCCCAGCTCATCGGCAATCCATTTTGCCATGTTTTCAGCAGTAGGATTGATATCGCCTAATACATCATTGATGTGGCGATGATCTAAGCGGCCATGTATTTTTTCTTTAATAATGGTAAAGTCGATTACCATGCCATTATGATCTAACTCTTCAGAACGAGCATGAACCGTAATAATCCAATTATGCCCATGTAGATTTTGACATTTGCTTGGATATTCTAATTTCAATTGGTGAGACGCACTCACCTCTAATCGTTTTGTAACTGTAAACATTATATCTCCTAAATATTATATGAACTTTAATATTTGCTATGTATTACATTAAAAGACTTTAACGTACTCTTATTACTTACGTTTACTATCTTTAATTATATCACAAAAGGGTTGCAACACAGCACAATAGCACTGTATTACAACCCTTAAGAGATTCAACCTCTTATAAGAAGTCTTTAATTTTATCGCGTTTACCACGATTGCGCAATTTAGTAAGCGCTTTACCTTCGATTTGACGAATACGTTCACGGGTTACATTGAAATGTTGACCTACTTCTTCCAATGTACGTGGTTTACCATCTTTCAAACCAAAACGCAAGATCAATACTTGTTGCTCACGGTCAGTTAAGCATGTAAATACATCTTCAATTTGTTCTTGCAATAAGATGTAGCTAGCTGCATCATCTGGAGCAATAGCATCTTGGTCTTCAATGAAGTCTCCCAAGTGAGAGTCTTCCTCTTCACCAATTGGAGTTTCCAATGATACTGGTTCTTGTGCGATTTTTGAATTTCACGCACACGCTCTACCGTAATCCCCATACCTTCTGCAATTTCCTCTGGTAATGGTTCACGACCTTTATCTTGCAACAATTGTCGGGAAATACGAATCAATTTATTGATTGTTTCTACCATATGTACTGGAATACGAATTGTACGAGCTTGGTCCGCAATAGCACGAGTAATCGCTTGACGAATCCACCATGTAGCATATGTGGAGAATTTATAACCCTTTGTATAGTCGAACTTATCTACAGCTTTAATAAGGCCCAAGTTACCTTCTTGAATCAAGTCCAAGAATAACATACCACGACCTACATAGCGTTTTGCAATACTTACTACTAGGCGCAAGTTAGCATCTACCAATTTTTTCTTAGCCTTTTTGGCAAGTTGAACGTCTTTATATGTAGCATCTTCTGCTGCGCCAGCTTCAATTTGCTTAGCTAAAACAATTTCCTCATCAGCGGAAAGCAATGGAACACGACCGATTTCTTTGAGGTACATACGCACTGGATCATCAATGTTAACGCCAGAGTCTACACTTAAATCGATGGAGATATTCTTTTCACTAGAAGTATCCTCTTCATCCTCTTCTTCTGGCTCTATTGGATTAGCATCAGCGTCCTCACCGTCGATATCAGCCACTACTTCAATATTTAACTTACCAAATGTAGTATAAATATCATCTAATTGTTCTGCAGTAAGATCAGTCTGCTCATGAAGAGCATCTGAAATCTCTGATTGTGTCAACACACCGGTTTTCCGGCCTTTTTCAAGAAGTTGTTCAACAATCTCCTCTATTTGACTTTTTTGTACTTTCTTAGCCACAGCGCTCTCCTTTTTACATTATATTACTTAGACCATTCTCTAATTAAGTTCTGTATTTCCTGACACTTATGTAATTCGCTAATAAATGTCGAATCTCCTGCCCGTTTTAGTTGATCCGCCATAATTGAATGCGCTTTATACTGTTCACGCAATGAATGAAGCCTTATCTTACGGATTAATCCAGGCACTTGCACCTTATACTCATCGTCACTCATAACAACCAATCTAGAGTAAATATCATACTCCGATGGTGATAAAACAGACTGAATGGTAGTATCATCTAGGCGACCTTCTCGTTTAAATAAGGTGAATATCTTTTCTATTATACCGCGATATTCAATTTTTTCAAAGTCCTCTAATGGCAAATAGCTCATCATATGTTGTAACACTTCACCATCTGTAAAGGCTAAGGACAATAATTTTTTTCTGCATCGCCTTTAGGTAAATCCTGTGTTGGCAAAGGTGCAGATGCAGTATCAACTAATTCTATTTGTCCTTTTTTTTACATAGTCTCTAAAATATCTAAAAGATACTACTGTTATCAAGCCACAGCGGTAATGCCAATGTCTTTTAAGGCATCATCCCGTTGTGTTTGACTATCTATATTAGCAATATACAGGGAATACATCAGCCAAATACAGCTTGCTTCCCTTCCGTATCATTTGTATCGTGTTTAATTAAGGACTCACTCAATAAATAATCAAGAGGCTTAACCGCTTTAGCCACTAAATCTTTAAATGCTTGTCCTCCCATGATTGCGTACATAATCATCTGGATCTTTGCCATCTGGCATAGCGAGGACACGCACCTTGAAGTCCGTATTTTGTAGTAATTCTATAGCTCTAGCCGCCGCTTGACGACCAGCTCCATCCATATCATAGGCCAGCACAATTTCATCAGCCTGCCTCATCAAGATATGCCCATGGTCTCGTGTATAAGCCGTCCCCAAGGATGCTACTACATTAGTAACACCATGATTATGGGCAGATATAACGTCCATATACCCTTCCACAAGGATAGCCTGTCGTTCTTGACGAATGGATTTATAAGCCTTATCAAAGGCAAATAATAGTTTCCCCTTTTCAAAGATGGCTGATTCTGGTGAGTTCAAATATTTTGGCGTACTGTCATCCATGACACGTCCACCAAAGGCAACTACACGACCTTTACCATCCATGATAGGGAACATAATACGGTTTCTAAAGAAATCGTAAAACTGCCCCTTTTGATTTTTACGAACTAGATTTAGCTCCAAGAGAATCGAATCATCGATACCGCGTTCGTGAAAGGCACGATACAACTTATCCCAACCATCTGGAGCAAAGCCTAATTTAAATTTCTCAATCGTCTCTTTTGTAAGGCCCCGTTTCTTTAAGTAATCAAGGCCAACCTTACCAATCGATGTTTGAGTAAGGCAGTTATGGAAAAATGTAGCCGCTAATTCTGACGCTTCATATAGTTTTTTCCGTCGTTCGTCTCGAGCTCGTTGTTCTGGTGAAAGCTTAGCCTCTGGCAATGGAATATTAGCGCGATTAGCAAGGCGCTCTAAGACCTCAACAAAGCTTAAATGCTCAAGTTCCATAAGGAATTTAATGACATTCCCCGATGCATGACAGCCAAAACAATAATAAAAGCCCTTTTCAGGGGCAACACTAAAGGACGGCGTCTTTTCATTATGAAATGGACAACAACCCCAATAGTTCTTGCCCCGTTTCTTTAAGGCTACATGCTCAGATATTACAGATACAATATCATTTGCATCTTTGATTTGTTCAATCAATTCATTTTCAAAAATATCGGCTCATAGCCAACGCCTCCTTCCCTTATATATATTAATTCGATATACAAATAAAAAATCCTCTATTTGTAAAGTAATTTAATCAATTATCAAGTCGACCGATTTAGTAACTGATACGAATCATAGGAATCACCATCTATTTTGGATCAATACATGGTGATTCCTATACGCCGTATTCTTTAATAGTCTACGAATAAAATTTGATAATAATAGGCTGCAATGAAATCATTGCAGCCTATACTTATCGCTTATAGCATATTATTTTGCGTAATCCACAACGCGAGTTTCACGAATAATTACGACCTTAATTTGGCCTGGATATTCGAGTTCAGACTCGATGCGTTTTACGATATTCCGAACGAGTAATGTAGACTCAGCTTCATCAATCTTATCCGGTTTTACTACAACGCGAATCTCACGACCTGCTTGAATAGCAAAGCATTTTTCAACGCCTTCGAAGGATTCAGCGATTTCTTCCAATTTAGATAAACGTTTCAAGTAGTTTTCTAATGTTTCTCGACGTGCTCCAGGACGAGCCGCAGAGATAGCATCAGCAGCTGCAACTAATACAGCTTCTACAGATTGGAACTCTTCATCACCATGATGAGCGCCAATGCAGTTAATTACTGCTGCGCTTTCACGATATTTACGAGCCACATCAACACCGATTTGAACATGAGAACCCTCAAGTTCGCGGTCCAATGCTTTACCAATATCATGGATTAAACCACCTCGTTTAGCCAATGTTACATCACAGCCTAGTTCAGCTGCCATCAAACCTGCTAAATGAGATACTTCAATAGAATGTTTCAAAACGTTTTGACCGTAACTAGTACGATATTTCAAACGACCTAAAATCTTTACAATTTCAGGATGTAAGCCGTGAACATCAGCTTCAAATGTCGCTTGTTCACCAGCCTCTTTAATAGTTTGGTCAACCTCTTTACGAGCTTTACCAACCATTTCTTCAATACGAGCTGGATGGATACGACCGTCAACAATCAATTTTTCCAAAGCAATACGAGCCACTTCACGACGAATTGGATCGAAGCCAGAAAGAATAACTGCTTCTGGGGTATCATCGATAATCAAGTCAATACCTGTTAATGTTTCAAGTGCGCGAATATTACGGCCTTCACGACCAATAATGCGACCCTTTCATTTCATCATTAGGCAATGCCACTACGGATACGGTAGTCTCCGCTACATGGTCAGCTGCGCAACGTTGGATAGCAGAGGAGATAATTTCTTTTGCTTTTTTCTCCGCGTCATCCTTAGCTTGCTGCTCCATTTCCTTAACCATAATCGCCGTTTCATGACGAATTTCTTGTTCCACATTCGTTAACAAGATATTCTTAGCTTCTTCAAATGTCATACCGGAAATACGTTCCAATTCTGCCATTTGTTTTTCATACAATGCTTCAATTTTTTCACGGCTTTGGGCTAAGTCAGCTTCTTTGCGATGTAAAGCTTCCTCTTTGTGCTCAATATTGTCTAATTTTTTATCCAAAGATTCTTCTTTTTGAAGAATACGACGTTCCATACGTTGAAGTTCAGAACGGCGATCTTTATTTTCTCGTTCTACATCAGAACGGAGCTTATGAATTTCTTCTTTCGCTTCTAATAAAGCTTCTTTCTTTTTAGACTCAGCTGTGCGTTCACCATTAGCGATGATACGTGCAGCCTCTTGCTCAGCTTGATTCAGTTTTCCTTCAGCAATATTTTTTCTTAAAAAATAGCCTACCCCTAGTCCAATCAGTACCATTACCACTGCAATTAGACTATACTCTAAAATCAGTCTCACCTCCTCTTAAATTCTCAAAATTGAGCTTTCATGCTCCTTTTTATGCCCTTCATGCATTAAATTATCATTTAGCCATATCATCATATAAATAAATAAGGCTATTATTAATTTTAGACTTGAAAGCCCTTTCTGTCAAGATTTTACAAGCCTAGTAAGGCCTCTTAAAAAAAGCACTTTCTATTCATAAAAAAATCATTGCACACAACTTGAATAGTGCTCGTTGAGAATCCTCTATATTTGAGAAAAATTAAATACTTTTACACGAGGAGTGCGTTCTTCATTGAGAATGGAACCAAACTTTTTCTCCACTACGCGATAAGCAGCTTTCACTTCATCATAATTAGAGATTTCCTGAGGCACTGTAAGACCTCGCAGCTTCATCTTTTGCTTAATCATATACGCACCGTATTTTTGTTCTTTCATCAAGTACGTCAATACTTGCTCAGATAAGCGCTCATCATTGATGTAATCATAGTCTCTAAGGCGTTCGAGGACCCTCTCAATGATTGGGTCCTCGATTTGTTTACGTCTCATTTTTTGTGTCAGTTCATAGGAACTTAGAAATCGTTGAGCTAGGAAGCGATACGCTTGATCCATAGCAGCTTGCATCGTTTCTTCACTCATGATTATACTTCTTCAGTTACTTCTTCACCGATTACATCGATTTCTTCAGTGCCAACCGCTAATGTATCGCGAATAATACGATCAATCTCATCAGCGATTTGTGGATTGTCGAGCAAGTATTGTTTAGCCGCCTCTTTACCTTGGCCCATACGTTCCCCATTGTAGGAATACCATGCACCAGATTTATTGATAATTTCCATATTTGTACCAATATCGATAAGAGTACCTGCTTTAGAAATACCTTCACCATACATCAAGTCAAATTCTGCTGTTTTGAATGGAGGTGCTACTTTGTTTTTAACTACTTTAACTTTAGTGCGAGCACCAACGTTTTCGTTGTTAGCTTTAATAAGTTCACCCTTACGAACATCAAGGCGTACAGAAGAATAGAATTTCAATGCACGACCACCTGTTGTAGTTTCAGGGTTCCCAAACATTACGCCTACTTTTTCACGCAATTGGTTGATAAAGATAACAACAGTTTTAGACTTGCTAATAATACCAGTCAATTTACGCAATGCTTTACTCATCAAACGAGCTTGAAGACCTACGTGAGCATCGCCCATTTCACCTTCGATTTCGGCTTTAGGGAACCAATGCTGCAACGGAGTCAACTACGACGATATCTACAGCGCCACTGCGAACAAGAGCTTCTGTAATTTCAAGAGCTTGTTCACCATTATCTGGTTGAGAAATCAATAGATTATTAATATCTACACCTAAGTTACGAGCATATACAGGATCCATCGCATGTTCCGCATCAATAAAAGCCGCAATGCCACCTTGTTTTTGCGCTTCTGCTACAGCATGAAGCGCTACTGTTGTTTTACCAGAAGATTCTGGACCATAAATTTCAATTACACGGCCCCGAGGGAAGCCCACCTACACCAACAGCGATATCGATAGCAAGAGAACCAGATGAGATAACCTCTACGTTCATGCGATCAGCTGCTTCACCAAGGCGCATAATAGCGCCTTTACCAAAATCTTTTTCAATTTGTTTTAACGCGTTATCCAACGCTGCTTGTCTGCCATCTACAGCCATTCTTTTATTTCCCCTTTTCTGTTATATAAGTATACACATAATATAGTGCTAGCTCTGCTGCACTTTGTCTAATATCATCTCGATTGCCAATTAGATTTGCTTTATGAGCTACGGTGCCATGAGGTCCAGTAACACCAAACCACACAAGACCAACTGGCTTTTCAGGGCTACCGCCGCCAGGACCAGCTATGCCAGTCGTAGAAACGGCATATGTTGTTTTGACCCACAGTTCGTGCCCCCTCTGCCATAGCCTTAGCGACTTGCTCACTTACGGCACCATATGTATCTAACATGTCTTGTGGTACACCTAGTACACGATGTTTGATGTCGTTGCTATACGAAATAACGCCACCCATATAGTATTCACTACTACCGCTGACATTAGTCAACAACTTACCAACTAATCCAGAAGTACAAGATTCAGCAGTACTAATCGTACTGTGCTCCTCCAGTAGAGCTCGACTGAGGGTTTCCTCCATAGAAAACGTCAAATCACGGCCTACCGAGCTCCTAATCGTTCTCGAATAATAGTATCCCAAGGATTGAGAAGCGCTCATGGGCTGCCTCTAAGGTGTCAGCCTTAGCGGTGATACGAACCTCGATATAGCCCTTTTTAATGAGCAAGGCAATAGTTGGATTCGATTGGTTCTTAATGAGATCCATTAAGGTATTTTCTAAATCAATTTCGCGAATATCATATACGCCATAGCGATAGGAGGTAACAACACCTTGCGAACCAAATCGATTCATTAAATAAGGCAGCACACTATCGTGGAACATACCCTTCATCTCACCAGGAGGTCCTGGCAAAAGAATATATGTAGTATCCCCATCTTCAACGACTACACCTGGTGCTACACCTACTGGATTATGTAGTACCTTTGCACCTTCTGGTAATTATGCTTCGCGACGGCTCGCATCAGGCACAGTACGCTTTACACGTTGGAAAAATTTTTCAACCTCATCCATCGCCTCTTGATTAAATACAATAGGTCGTCCAATAGAATCGGCTAATACATTTCGTGTAATATCTCCTTGCGTTGGTCCTAATCCGCCAGTACTAATAACGATGTCCGCTCTAGTGCTAGCTAATTGAAAGACCTCTGCCATGCGCTTAGGATTATCCCCCACTACAGATTGATGAGCAATAGTATAGCCTAATTTATTTAATTCTTGTGCTAGCCAAGATACATTTGTATTCACTGTATCGCCTAGCAATAATTCTGAACCTGTAGAAATAAGTTCTACAATCATCAGATCACCTCCACAATCGAAAGAATCGAGCTGTGTTTTATTCTACAACCGTAGCTACTACATCGTAAGCAAAGCCTTGCTCTACCTGTACCTTAAGAATATCACCAGGTTGAACATCTTCACCGCAGTCCTCAATGTACATATTACCGTCTACATCAGGTGCTTGAGATTTCAAGCGGCCTTTAGCTAGTAATGTACCATTCTCGCCGTCCTCAATTTCTTCCACCATTGCATAGTCAACAGTACCTTCTAAATCGCGATTATTCTCTTCAGAAATAGCTGCTTGAATGGACATGAGAATATGATAACGTTCTTCTTTCACCTCTTCTGGCACTTGATCTTCACGGGCACCAGCTGGTGTACCTTCCTCTTGAGAGTAAGTAAATACGCCCATATTATCGAATTTTATTTCTTTTACAAAGTCACAAAGTTCTTCAAATTGTTCATCTGTTTCACCAGGGAACCCAACGATGATAGATGTGCGCAATGTAATATGTGTCGGTGCATTTCTAATCTTCTTAAGCAAACGTTCAATATCATTGCGATCATCACGACGATTCATTTGTTTTAAAATATCGTTATTCACATGTTGTAATGGAATATCTACATATTTACAAAGTTTTGGCTCATTAACGATAATATCTAACAATTCATCGGAGAAGAAAGTTGGATATAAGTATAACATGCGAATCCATTCGATACCTTCTACGGCAGTTAATTCCTTAAGCAATGTAGTCAACAATGGTTTACCATCATTTAGATCAATACCGTAACTAGTTGTATCTTGAGCGATAAGAACGACCTCTTTAACACCGGATGCAGCCAATCGTTCTACTTCAGCCTTAATAGACTCGATAGTACGACTGCGGAATGCACCACGCACCTTTGGAATAATACAGAAGGTACAACCATTATTACAGCCTTCAGCAATTTTTACATATGCACTGTACCGAGGCGTTGTTTGAATACGCGGCATACGCTCATCATAAATATTTGTAATATTTTCCATGATACAACTGCGATTGCCATGCTCAATAGCATCAACGGCTACCATAATCTGGTCCCATGCACCTGTACCGATTAAAGCATCAATTTCAGGAATTTCTTGGAATAATTCATCTTGATATTGTTGGCTTAAGCAACCTGCTACAATAAGACCTTTACATTTACCATCCTCTTTATATTGAGCCACCTCAAGAATAGTATTAATAGACTCGGCTTTTGCTTTCTCAATAAAGGTACAGGTATTCACAACGATAAGATCTGCTTCGCTTAGGTCCTCTGTAATCGTATAGCCATTATCTTTTAATAAGCCTAACATTACCTCTGTATCTACTAAGTTTTTAGCACAACCTAGGCTAACATACCCTAATTTCTTACCCATTCTATATCCTTTCATAACTAGTTTATTTCTCAATTTACTTCCTGTAATAGGATCTATATAACTGAGTTACTCCTTGCGGAAGCGCACTTGGCTAACCCAGTGATTTAACAATAATTTTTTACCATCTATAGTGTAACCACCATTAACAGGCCATAAAATTAACTCGTGCCCCAATGAGTCTTTTGGCTCATCCATTTCTGGATTCGTAAACATATAGGTGAAATTATTTTCAACCATATATTTTGCAGTCTTTGTAGATAACAACCAATTAATAAATTCAACGCTATCTGCTTTATGTTTTGAATTTTTTAATACAGCAGCGCCAGTTACATAATAAGATGTTCCATCTGTTGGGTATATAACCTTAATCGGATATCCATGACGAGTATATTGGGCTGCATCAGACAAATTACCAATGCCGATATTAGACTCTCCTAACGCAGTTAAGCGAACTGGAGTAGACAAGAACTTGGCATGTTGTATTATATGTGGCTTTAAGCTATATAAATAATTCAGTGCCTCAGGCTCGCCTCTATATTCCACCATGTTATATAACAAATTAGCTGCATTTTGGGATGCTACAAAATCGGTCATCACAATAGACCAATCACCTTGTTTCCCAATGTATCCCAAGTAGTAATATATTTACCTATCCCATTGTAGAAGGTGTCATTTTGAACAAATACAATCGGATCATACCAAAGACCTACCCAATACCCATTTATATCTTTTAGATTATCACGTACTTCGTCAATTCTCTCATTAACGATAGGTGCATATTTCCCTACATTTGCCCCTACAACGAGATTATCTTCAGAGGTAAGTACCAGATCACCAGATGTATCAGCTACATTTGAAGCCGACCGTTGGGCCATTTGCTCTTCTGTAAGAGGCATAACTGTAACTTTTACATTTTTCTCCTCTTCATATCGATCGGCAAGCAATGTAGTTATATTGTTCGGCAAGTCTGTATAAACAGTAATCTCACCACGAACAGGTTCTTTTGCATGTTCTAACTGTTCTTGATGGTAAAAGTTTACGCCATAGGTTAACATTCCTATAACAAATAGGGCTAAAACGCCCGGAGCAATCCACCGTTTCATATATGCCTCCTATAAGACATAAAGTATTCCCAAACCAGAATAGACAAAGCTATTCTCCATCATTAACGACTACCACGTCCTCGATTACTATTAGATGGACGACCTTTAGTCACTCCATTACGAGATGGTCTACCCTTACTGATTTTCTCACTAGACTGACGTCCATTGCGACAATCATTAGTCTTCCTCCCACCATTACGAGAACCAATAGATTGACTATTACGATTATTCCTACCAATTGGGCGTGGTGGAATCAAACATTCAGGTCCAAACCCTATCAGGTCACGTCGATTAGCTTCAATGAGTGCCTCTTTTACAAGGTCATAATTTTCAATATTTTTATATTGCATTAAAGCCCGCTGCTTAGCTTTATCTCTACCTTTTTTGGCAACGTATACAGGCTTTCCATCTAGTGGGTTAATACCCGTATAGTACATACATGTCGATAAGCTCCCCGGCGTAGGAATAAAGTCTTGCACTTGTTCTGGATACATATGTTGATCACGTAAGAACTCGGCTAATTCAATAGCATCTTCCAAGGCACAACCTGGATGAGAGCTCATAAAATATGGTACTAAATATTGCTTCTTACCAAGCTTTTTATTGGCCTCTTCAAACCAAGATTTGAAGGTGAGGAACTCTTCCTTACCAGCTTTTCCCATCATATTGGTAACACGTTTAGAAACATGTTCTGGCGCTACTTTTAGTTGTCCACTTACATGAAATTCGCAGAGCTCGCGGACAAAATCTTTATTGTTATCCGCGAGAACATAGTCATAACGCAAGCCAGAACGAACAAATACCTTTTTTACGCCTTTTAGCTTACGTAATTTACGGAGTAAAGCAATATAGTCATCATGATTTGTATTTAGATTTTCACAAGGCTCTGGAGCAGCACAAGTACGACCTTTACAAGCACCATATACAGCTTGTTTGTCACAAGCTAAATGACGGAAGTTCGCCGTAGGGCCCCCAACATCATGAATATATCCTTTAAAGTTATCCATATTAATCATAGTTTGAGCTTCATCAAGTAAAGACTCATGACTACGGTTTTGGATGATACGACCTTGATGATTTGTTATTGCACAGAATGAACAGCTACCAAAGCACCCCCGTTGACTTACAAGGCTAAACTGTACTTCGCTTAATGCTGGTACGCCACCCTTATAATCATATTTAGGATGCCACTTGCGAGTATACGGCAAGTTATATACGCCATCCATTTCCTCCTGCGTAAGTGGCAATGCAGGTGTGTTTTGAACAAGATATCTATCGCCATGTTTTTGTACTACTATACGACCATAGAATGGGTCTTGTTCATCATACTGCATACGGAATGCATCAGCAAAAGCCATCTTATCCGCTTTAATTTCCTCAAAAGATGGACACTCAACATAGTCTATAGTAGGGATTTCCTTGGCCATATAACAAATACCACGAATAGATGGCAAGGACTCTTTAAATCTACCTTGATCTAACGCATCAGCTAATTCTACAATTTGAAGTTCACCCATACCATAAATGAGTACATCCGCCTTTGAATCAACTAAAATAGAACGACGCACAGTATCTGACCAATAATCATAATGACCAAATCGGCGTAAGGACGCCTCTATGCCACCGATAATAAGAGGCACATCACTGTAAGCCTCCTTCATACGATTCGCATATACCAAGGTAGCTCGATCTGGGCGATGGCCCGCTTCACCACCTGGAGAATAGTCATCTTGTCGACGAATTTTCTTTGCTGCCGTAAATTTATTGAGCATTGAATCTAGATTCCCTGCTGTAACAAGGGATGCTAGACGCGGTTTACCAAGTTTTTTGAAAGCCTCTACATCATTCCAATCTGGTTGATCTATAATACCTACACGATACCCTTTGGATTCTAAGTATCTGCCGATAACTGCAGGTGCAAAGGAAGGATGGTCCACATAGGCGTCCCCACTAATGAGGACAAAATCTAATTCGGCCCAACCTCGTTCCTTCATCTCCGAAGGTTCTGTTACTAAAAATCTATCCATTGATTGTGTAAATGCCTTTCTATCATTCCTAATCAACTATTAGAAAAGGAATAACCATAGTAAAAATAATGCCATACAGAATAAAATAATGCCTAAAATAATACGTTCTTGAACGATAGAACGTTGGCGTTTTCGTTGTCGCGTTTCTAAAGACATACGCTTCTTAGAGGTTTGGTATTCAACGAATTCGCTTTGCACCAAATTTGGCGCCACTTGTGCCTTCTGACGCGTCACAGAACGCAAAGAAAACGTATCTATATCACCTACTTGACTTTGATAGGCTTTTACCAAGCGATCCCCATCAAGATCTAAATAATTACCGTAATTACGAATAAAGCCTTTTACGTAGACCTGACCAGGTATGATGTCATACTTACCATCTTCGATAGCTTCCAAATAGGTTGTTTTAATGTGCAGTACTTGCTCCACATCTTTAAAGGTTAAATTACGTCTTACTCGTTCACGTCGTAATTCTTCGCCTAATTCAGCCATTTTCGTTCCTCTCTTAATCTACATAATACTCATATCGTAATCATTTAATTATTGCTCATCATTGGAGTCTGAAAAATATCGCGCCTTAGCTTGTTCAGGGCTCATCAAAATTTCTCGAGCCTTACTACCCATACTAGGACCAACAATTTTAAGATCTTCCATCGTATCAACAAGGCGAGCCGCACGAGTATACCCAATGCGGAATCGACGCTGTAACATAGACACAGAAGCTTGACCAGATTCCATAACGAGATTAACAGCACGTTCTAATAATTCATCGCGGTAGATATCATTTTCTTCTGATGATTCTTTTTCGGTTTCCTTTTCAGCCTCTTGTGTAACAGTATCGTCATATTCTGGTTCACGTTGAGCTTTTACAAATTCCACAAGATGTTCGACCTCATCATCAGAGATAAACGCACCTTGTACACGAATTGGTTTATTAGCACCAATTGGAGCAAATAACATATCCCCTTTACCAAGCAATTTCTCAGCACCCGCCATATCGAGAATAGTACGGGAGTCAATTTGAGAACCTACTGCAAAGGAAATACGGCTAGGTACATTGGCCTTAATAGAGCCTGTAATAACGTTGACAGAAGGACGTTGCGTAGCAAGTACCATGTGAATACCTGCAGCACGCGCCATTTGTGCTAAGCGACTAATAGATTCTTCAATATCATCAGGAGCAGTCATCATAAGGTCAGCTAACTCATCGATAATTAATACAATCAAAGGCATAGCCGCCTTAGGGTGCGCTTCGTTATAGCTCTTAATATCGCGTTTGCCAGATGCTGCAAAAGCTTTATAACGAGCCTCCATCTCACGAACAGCCCAACGCAATACAGCGGCTGCTTTTTTCATATCTGTTACAACTGGTGCCATCAAATGAGGAATGCCATTGTAGATAGACAATTCAACCATCTTAGGGTCGATTAATAAAAGCTTAACCTCTTCTGGTTTACGACTAAATAGAATACTTGAAATTAAAGTATTTACACATACAGATTTACCAGAACCAGTAGTACCTGCTACAAGCAAGTGAGGCATCTTCGCAAGGTCAGTAATAACAGGCTTACCTGCAATATCCTTGCCAAGACCAACTGGAATACCCCCACGAGCGTCCTTGAAGTCACTACAATCAAGAACATCACGTAAATGAACGGCCTCTGTCGTCTTATTAGGAACCTCGATACCGATGGCGGACTTACCAGGGATTGGAGCCTCCATCCGAATATGTTGAGCCGCTAAGTTTAAGGCAATATCATCTGTTAAATTAACGATACGGCTAACCTTTACACCTGGTGCAGGTTCAATTTCGTAGCGTGTAACAGTTGGACCTTGTGTAGCATTAACGACCTTAGCAGTAATACCAAAGTTACTCAATACATTTTCAAGCATCATTGCATTTTGCGCTACTTCTTCACCATTGCTTTGACTGCCCTTCCCTTTCGCCAAATATCAAGGCTTGGGAAATGATAAGGTCTATCATAGGTACGATGAATTTGACCATCTTTAGATACTGCTACTTGTGCTGTATCTTCTGTAGTACTAATAGTAGATGGTACTTGTAAACTCATACCAGACATACCGGCACCAGCACTTACAGAACTTGCTGCAGCACCTGTTCCAGGTACAGCAGAAGCTATGGCAGCGTGATTAGTTTCCAATGGACCAATCGTTGTATTTTGATATGTAAACTTTGGTTGTTCCTCATGGTTATTCTCTACTGAATCAGATTCATCTATATATCCTTCGTCTGGAGTATATGTATAATCCTCATCTGGAGTATATACATAGTCATCACCTGTAGATCTACTAGCATCAGAGAATTGATCAAAATCATCTGCGTCATAAGACTTCGCATCACCAGCATCTTCAGAAATATTCGCCAATTGTTCTGCTGCACGGTTGCGCGCTTCTATTTCAGCTAATTCTTTCCAAGATGTAGGAGCCTTTGGAGCTTCTACAGTCGTCACTGTATCCACCATAGGTTCATTATCTACAACCGCACTCGTTTCAAAGTTATCTCGGTCAGTAGTGATACCTCGTTTTTCAAGTGTATCTAACGCTTGATCTGCAGCATCAGCAAAGCGTGTATCCTTTTCCCTGTTATACGCTTTCCGTTGTTCTGCAGCTTCTTTACGTTGTTCATTCCAATCTTCAAAGACCTCTTTAGCTACAGCTACCTTCTCAGCAGCCACTTCTTTAGCTACATCTAAACCTACTTGTGTTTTATCCGCTGCCTTTTGCAGGCCACTTCGCAAAGATAAACGAGTGATTAGAATACCAAAGGCTAATAATAAGAACACATCTAAAATGATAGCTCCTAGCTCACCTAATAGGGTGCGAAGGAATGTAGCGATGGCGCCACCTACTACACCACCTTGATCAGCCAATTGCGTTGTGATTAGTTCCTGCCCCTCAGGAACGCGCCACAATGGAACAAGGGCTAGCAAGAATAGGAAGAACAAAGTCATTACAACGCCCCGTTTAGTAACGGAAATAAATGTTCCTTTATACAATAATCGCCAGCCAATCCAGAACACACCAAGGCATGGAATAATACCACCTAGGCCAAAACCATAACGGAATATACCTGTTAAAAATCTGTCCTACAAGACCGAGTTCAAACCCAAAGAATCCGAGCAAGGAAATAACTGCAAAAGGCAATTACAATTAAGCCTTTAACTTCGCTACGCAAGGAAAAATCCTTGAGACTTTAGTTTGCTGTTTTTGTACTTGTTCGCTTTCGTCGTGTATTTGCGTTTTTTTGGTGGAAGTTTTTTTCTTCTGCCATAAATCTATACAAACCCCTTACTTATATAACACTACTGTAAATTAACTTATCATTATATTATAGCATATATCGAAGTATTTAGTTAGCTTTTACGCCGTTTCTCCCAGTCACAGAGCAACTGTTCTTCCTTGCCTCTTTTAATACCATTGTAGTACGAAGCATCCATAAGAGGTGTTGGTAGATACTGCTGTTTTACATAGCCATTTGGATAGTTGTGAGCATACTTATAGGTGTTCCCATGACCTAGCTTGCTAGCCCCACTATAATGGCTATCTTTTAAATGATCTGGCACCTGTCCACAATCCTTGTGGCGCACATCGGCAATTGCTGCATCGATAGCCAAATAAGCAGAATTACTTTTCGGTGCTAATGCTACATAACAAGCCGCCTCAGACAATATGATGCGAGCCTCTGGAAATCCTACCATGTGAGCTGCTTGAGCCGCTGCATTGGCTAGAATTAAAGCTTGCGGATCTGCAAGGCCTACATCCTCAGCTGCACATATTACGATACGACGAGCAATAAAATTAGGATCCTCCCCCGCTTCAATCATACGTGCCAAATAATGCACCGTCGCTTGTACATCAGAGCCACGCATACTTTTAATAAAAGCAGAGATTGTATCGTAGTGGCTGTCACCTTTTTTATCATATGTGTAAATTCGACGTCCCACAACTTTTTCAAGAACCTCTATGGTTATAGTCCCTTCATCCGGTACCATAGCTGCAGCCTGTTCTAAAATATTCAAAGCCATACGACCGTCGCCATTAACGAAAATTCCTACATCCTCTAGCACTTCATCGGTTACTTGTAAACGACGTTTACCAAGACCTACCTCTTCATCTGTAATAGCACGACGCAAAATTTGACCAATCGCCTTTGGTGTCAAAGCCTCCAATGTTATGAGTCGCAAACGGGATAAAAGCGGTCTATTAACCTCAAAAAACGGATTCTCTGTGGTGGCACCAATGAGGATAATCGTACCATCTTCTACACAAGGTAATAACACATCTTGTTGGCTTTTATTGAAACGGTGGATTTCATCGAGGAATAATATAGTTCTTTGTTGTAATGACCGTACGCGCTTACGAGCATCCTCTATGATGTTACGCAACTCACCTATACCAGCATTGGTAGCATTTAAATTTACAAAATGACTGTTACTTACCTTAGCAATGATACCTGCTAGTGTAGTTTTCCCCGTTCCACAAGGCCCATAAAAAAGCATAGATGGAATGGTATCCTTCTCTACCATAGCACGTAAGAAGGTCCCCTTCCCTACGGCCTTCTCTTGACCGTATAAATGATCCAACTTGGTAGGACGCATACGCACAGGAAGTGGCTCATATGCATTTGTAGGCTCTAAATCAAACAAACTATCCATTCTATCACCTCAATTCACTGTATCTAAACTATTAATATTCATATTTCTAAACCATTGATGTTCTCATTATATGCCATTTTTACACGCAAAAAAGCCCCACCATGCCGTAATGTACCGCGTTTTGATCCTGCTTAGGGCAGGTGGGTGTCCTCCTCATCCTGCAGTTGTCCCATAAGGGCGTAACGTTCAGACGAGAGTTCGGACTCCCGAAGTAAATGTGTTGGCTCAAAACTGCGATATCACACGCACATGGCAGGGATATCTTATACATAAATAGTATCAGAAAGATTGGTAATAAACAAGTCTTGACATTTGAATTTTAATCAATTCTTGCCTATGTTTTTTTACACCAAAGATTGCTCTTCTTCTTCCTCGATATCTGGTTTAATATGCAACTCTTTTAATTGTTTAGGTTCTACTTCAGATGGCGCTTGGCTCATAACATCAGAAGCAGATTGAGTTTTAGGGAATGCGATTACGTCGCGGATAGATTGACGTTTTGCCATCAACATAACAAGACGATCAAGGCCGAATGCACAGCCAGCATGAGGAGGTGCACCATATTGGAATGCATCAAGCATGAAGCCGAATTTGGATTTTGCTTCTTCTTCAGACAAACCAATAGCTTTGAATACTTTTTCTTGTACATCAGATTGGTAAATACGCAAGGAACCGCCACCGATTTCAACACCGTTCAATACCATATCATAAGCGATTGCTTTTACGCTGCCAGGATCGGATTCTAATTTATCAAGGTCTTCATGACGAGGCATTGTGAACGGATGGTGCATTGCAACATAACGTTTTTCATCTTCGTTATATTCGAACATAGGGAAATCAGTTACCCATGTGAATGCCAATTTATCTGAATCAATCATGTTCATACGACGTGCCATTTCAAGGCGCAATTCACCTAATGCACGTGCCACAGTAGCAGGTTTATCAGCAATCATCAATACAAGGTCGCCACCTTTAGCGCCCATTTTTTCACCGATATTGCGGATTGTATCTTCACCTAAGAACTTCATGATTTGAGACTTGATGGAACCATCTTCATTGAAGCAAGCCCATGCAAGGCCTTTTGCACCGTAACGGTTTACATATTCAACGAGGTCATCAAGTTCACGACGTGGAATACCAGCATCGCCAGGTACAACGATACCTTTAACTACACCACCGTTATCGATTACAGAGCGGAATACTTTAAATTCTGTATCTTTAACAAGATCAGTTACATCAGTAAAGGCCATGTCGAAGCGAAGGTCTGGTTTATCAGAACCGTATTTATCCATTGCTTCATCCCATGTAATACGAGGCATAGGCAATGGAATTTCTTTGCCCAATGTAGTTTTAAATACATGAGCAATCATTTCTTCAAGCATAGAGTAAATGTCTTCTTCATCTACGAAGGACATTTCCAAGTCGAGCTGAGTGAACTCAGGTTGACGGTCTGCACGCAAATCTTCATCGCGGAAGCAACGAACGATTTGGAAGTATTTTTCATAACCAGCAACCATCAAGATTTGTTTGAAAATTTGTGGAGATTGTGGCAATGCATAGAATGTACCAGCATTTACACGAGAAGGTACTAAATAGTCACGAGCGCCTTCTGGTGTAGATTTAGTAAGCATTGGAGTTTCAATTTCCAAGAAATCGCGGCTATCGAAGAAGTCACGCATTGCTTTCGTTACTTTATGACGCAAAATCAAGTTGCGTTGCATTTCTGGACGACGCAAGTCAAGGTAACGATATTTCAAACGAATATTTTCATCTACATCGATATCATCTTGGATATAGAATGGAGGAGTTTTAGCGGAGTTCAATACGCGTAACTCTTCACAGAACATTTCGTATGCACCTGTAGGAAGGTTTGGATTGATAGCTGCTTCATCACGTTTTTGTAATTTTTACCACGTACACAAAGTACATATTCATTACGAACATCCTCTGCTTTGTGGAAAGATTCTACGTTATGGTCTGGAGATGCTACTACTTGTACTACGCCAGAACGATCGCGTAAATCCAAGAAAATCAAACCACCGTGGTCACGACGGCGTTCTACCCAACCACATAATACGACCTCTTTACCTACCTCTTGTTCAGAGATGGTGCCACAACCGTGCGTACGGTGTAAGCCTTGCATTGTTTCCATTCTAATTGTCATCCTTTCACCAAAGAAGTTATACGTTCAGAAACTGTATCAAGTGGTACAGTTTCTTGTTCACTAGTTTCCATGAATCGGATTATGGCTTCCCCACGAGCCAATTCATCATCACCCAATATGATAACATATTTTGCATTAATTTTGTTAGCATATTTTAATTGTGCCTTCATACTCTTGCCCTGTCCGTCCATTTCAACAGATACATATGCATCATGTAATGCTTGGCAAATTTTGAAAGCCTCTACCTTAGCCGCATCACCAAGAGCCACTACAAATGCAGATGGTTCAACAGATGGTTCAGGCAATAAGTTTTGTTTTTCAAGTGCTAATAGCAAACGCTCCATGCCCATAGCAAAGCCAATGGCTGGCGTATGAGGACCATCAAGTTCCTCTACAAGGCCATCGTAACGACCACCACCTGCTACGGCACTTTGTGCGCCTAATGGAGTGTATTGTACTTCGAATGCTGTCTTTGTGTAATAATCAAGACCACGTACAAGGCGAGGGTTCAATGTATATTGCACATTAGCAGCCGTTAAATATGTCTTCAATTCTTCAAAGTGATCATGACACTCTTCACATAAATGTTCGTGAATTTCAGGAGCACCTACGGACAAAGATTTACATGTTTCATTTTTGCAATCCAAGATACGCAAAGGATTTTTATATAAACGTTCTTGGCAATCACTGCATAATTGTTCTTTTTTAGGTTCAAAGAATTCAATTAATTTTTCACGATATACAGGGCGGCATGTTGGGCAGCCTACGGAGTTTACCTCTACATTGAGGTCCTTAAGGCCAAAGTCTTTCAACAATTGTACAACCATGCAGATAACTTCACTATCTACTACTGGAGATTGAGAGCCTAGTACCTCTGCACCAAATTGGTGGAATTGACGGTAACGACCTGCTTGTGGTTTATCATGACGGAACATAGGTCCCATGTAATACCATTTTGTAAGGCCTTCTTTACCATATACTTTATTTTCTAAGTATGCCCGTACAGCAGAAGCCGTATTTTCAGGACGCAATGTGAAGCTAGAGCCACCGTCATCGCCTGTAGTAAATGTATACATTTCCTTTTGTACTACATCTGTAGTTTCACCGATACCACGCAAGAATAATTTAGTATCTTCAAAGGCAGGTGTGCGAATTTCATTGAACCCGTATACTTTACAAATTTCACGCATACGTTGTTCAATATAGTGCCAATTTATCATTTGCTCTGGCAAAAAGTCTTGTGTACCTCTTGGTTTTCTAATAGCCATTACACAACCTCCCAAAATTTCTCACAAATTCTATGTCGTTTCTCTAATAGTGCATCTATCGTTGCGTGGTAAACATCAACATCCTTTGGCATGTGCTGTTTCAATTGACGATATTCAGGAGCTCGCATCCACTTAGATGAGCTACCTGGCCCCATGGATAGAATACTTTGTCGCTCTTCCATGATCTGAATATTATATTCGCACGCTTTACCGGGCAAGGTATAGCCAATATTCTCTAACTGCCCTCTCATGTATTGTTGGCGATATAGATAATATGGCACATAGCCAGCTGCTTCAAGACGCTCTTTACCATATTGTACCATTTCTGCTACGAGATGTTCTTCAGGAATATCATCTTGCATATTTAAATCATACAATGGGCTACCACGTTTTAATGCTAACGTATGAATTGTAACATTTTCCGGCAGATTTTGACATACATAATCCATATTCTCTACCATATTTTGCATCGTTTGATGCGGTAAACCTGCAATAAAATCCATATTTACAGCAAATGGTGTATTAACTTTTACATATTGTAACAGTTCATCAATATCTTGCGCACTATGTCCACGCCCAATGCGACGCAAAATATCGTCTTGCATCGTTTGTGGATTAATACTGATACGATTTACACCAAAATCGAGCATAGATCGTATCTTCCGTGGATTAACAGAATCTGGGCGCCCCGCTTCTACAGTAAACTCATGACCTTCTGGCACTAGTATAGATAACTGTTTTAGGACTTGGTGAAAGTCTTCATCACCTAATACCGTCGGTGTACCGCCACCCATATAGAGGGTATCTACCATTAAGCCGTAAGACTGAATAATAGTTTTCATATCATCCATATCACGGCCTAAAGCTACTAAGAATTGACTTTTATCAGTGTAATCCTGATAGAGCCCATAAGGAAAGGAGCAATACACACAACGAGTATCACAGAAAGGAATGCCACAATAGAGACTTACCTTTTTATGGTCTGTATCAGCTAAAAATGGCCGTTGATACTCACCGATGGCCCCCAAGGTTGCAAGCTTTTCCATAGACACAGAAAACTCGTCCCTAATGTGACGAGTTGCTGCGTGGACAGAGCCATATGTATCTATATATTTATGTAGTAGCTTTGTAGGGCGCACCCCTACCATAGTCCCCCAAGGAGCCTCAGCTGGTAGTCCTTGATATTCACGCAAGTAGCGCAATAAAGCTTGACCAATTTGACGACGACCCATAGATGAAATATCACCATCAAAAGTTTTTACGGTCTCACCAATGGTTACAGTCAAACGATATAAACCGTCTACCTCTATAGCCTCTAGAAGAACCTCTGGATTAACCTTATCAGAGAATAAACCAGCAGCACCACAGTTATGGGCTACTACGGAGCCAAGTGGTAATGGCCCCGTATATAGATATCCATTAAGCATGGTGATGAGCCATACGCTCTACTTTTTCAAGCTCTGCTTCTGTCATATGGTTTTGGCAATCGCTGCAGTAACCATATACTTTTAATTGATGGTCAATAGTACGGAAGTTCAATTTTTTAGCAATGATGGACTCTAATGTTTCGAGCATATCATCTTCGAACTCAGATACTTTACCACATTTTACGCAAATCAAATGATGATGGAAATGAGCGAATTCTTCATCGTTCAACTCGTAACGGTTACGACCATCACCGAAATCAAGGCGTTTTAACAAATCAAGTTCAGTGAATAGATCAAGTGTTCTGTAAATAGTAGCTAAGCCGATATCAGGAGCTACTTCTTTTACAAGTACATATACGTCTTCAGCGCTCAAATGGTTTTCATCTGCATCGATGAAGGCTTGTAAAATTGTTTGACGTTGTGTAGTCAATTTGTATTTTTTATCTTTAATGCGTTCTTTTAATTTCTCTAATGTTGTATTCATGATAACTATCCCCTTTACTTCTTACAAAAGTTTTATAAAACCTACGCCCCAACGAATGGGTTGTATTGTTTTTCATAACCTATATTTGTTTCTGGTCCATGACCAGGATATACCATTGTATTGTCAGGCAATTTATAAAGCTGAGTTTTAATGGATTCCATTAATGTCTCATATGATCCATTTGGAAAATCTGTACGACCTACGGAATCTCTAAAGAGAGTATCCCCTACAAATACAAGGCCTTCCATGTAATAACATACCCCACCTGGCGTATGACCCGGTGTTTCAAGTACTTCTAAGTCAATAGCACCACAGGTAATGTGGTCACCTTGTTTAACCTCAATAATGTCAGCCTTTACCTTGATTGGTGTTGGATTACTATAAGCGCTGAGATTGAGTTCAGGATCTGACAGATACGGTATATCACCCTTTTGAATATATACAGGCACATGATATGTATCTACAATCTCTTGAACGCCACCAATATGGTCGCCATGACCATGGGTTAGTAAAACAGCCTTTGGTTTCAAGTCGTGCTTCTTTAGAGACTCTAATACTTCTGGTGTAGCAGGATCAATAATGAAAGCTTCTCCTACTGCTTTATCGCCTATGACATAGCAATTAGTCCCCAGTGGACCTAATGGCATGCGCATAAGCACTAATTGTTGTTCACTCATTAAGCCCCTCCTTTACTACGCTGTACTGTATATACTTCACGGATACGGCGCAACTTAGTCATAACAAAATCAAGTTGTGAAATATCACGGATATCAACTACTACATTGATACTTACAGTTTTAGTATCTTCTTGAACCTTAGCATTGATGTTTGTAATGGTGATTTAACTCTGAAAGTACCGCCATAACCTCCATCAACAGACCATTTCGATCGTATGCTTGAATATCGATACCTACATGGAAGGATTCACCAGAGGAACCATCCCAAGAGACTTCAATCATACGTTCTAAATCTTCTGGCGTATGGCCTAGGCTCGTACAATCGGAGCGATGGATGGATACACCACGACCACGCGTGATGTAACCGATGATATCATCACCAGGAACTGGGCTACAGCATTTCGCCATACGTACCATAACACCAGCTTCCCCTTTTACGAGAACGCCCGTACCATTCTTGGTCGTTTTTGGCCCTTGAGCTTTTAACTTCTCAATGATTTGTTCAGTGCTGTGCTTAGACTCTTCTGCTTCTTTAGATTTTTTATAGAGTTCAATTAACCGCAAGAGAACAGTGCTGACAGGAATGCCGCCATAGCCACAAGCGGCAAACATTTCCTCTTCAGTACCTGCTTTAAGCTGTTTTGTAACTTGTTGGAGACGATTATCACCGATCAATTCTTTCCAACTATAGTTTAATCGTTTTGCTTCTTTTTCAAGCGCTTCTAGGCCTTTTTCTATATTTTCAGCTTTATTTTCACGCTTGAACCAGTTGCGAATTTTGCTCTTACTTTCAGAAGAGCCTACTATATTGAGCCAATCAAGACTTGGACGACCTGTTTTAGATGTAATGATATCTACAATATCGCCATTTTGTAAGGTGTAATCTAGCGGTACAATTTTACCGTTTACCTTCGCACCCACACAGCGATGACCAACATCGGTATGAACACGATACGCAAAATCAAGTGGAACCGAACCAATTGGCAATTTAACAACATCGCCTTTTGGTGTGAATACAAAGACCTCACCAGAGAAAACGTCTAGTTTTAACGCATTAACCAGTTCTGTTGGATTACTTGTATCTTGCCATTCAAGGACTTGGCGTAACCAGGCAACCTTTTGGTCGAAATCCTTATCGCCATTTTTATTGCCTTCTTTATAGCGCCAATGAGCAGCAACACCATACTCAGATACACGGTGCATTTCCCATGTACGAATTTGGATTTCTACAGGTTGCCCCATGGTACCGATAACCGTTGTATGCAAGGATTGATACATATTAGATTTCGGCATGGAAATGTAATCCTTGAAACGATATGGCAATGGTTTCCACAAGCTATGCGCAATACCTAGTACGGCATAGCAATCTGGAATTGTATCAACAATAACGCGAACAGCGAGCAAGTCGTAAATTTGAGATAAATCACGGTTGTCCTTTTTCATCTTCTTGTAAATACTGTAGAAGTGTTTTGGACGACCTTTAATATCCGCCTTAATATGAGCTTCCCCTAACGCTTTGTAAGTTGGCTCATCGTATCATTTACAATGTCCTCACGAGCTTGGCGTTTTTGTTTCATTTGATCTACAAGATCATAATATTTTTCCGGCTCTAAATAGCGGAATGATAAATCTTCTAGTTCCCATTTCACATTGAAGATACCGAGTCGATGTGCTAGAGGAGCAAAGATTTCTAATGTTTCCTTTGCAATACGCTTTTGTTTGTCGCTACGCATATGCTTTAAGGTACGCATATTATGTAAGCGGTCCCCCAATTTGATAACAACGACGCGCACATCCTTCGCCATAGCCAAAATCATCTTCCGATAATTTTCCATTTGGCGATCTTCTTTTGTTTCATATTGGAACTGGTTTAATTTCGTTACACCATCAACGAGGAAAGCCACCTCAGAACCAAACATTTTCTCTAAGTCTTCCTTCGAGTACGATGTATCTTCAACCACATCATGCATAAGTGCTGCCATAAGCGTAATATGGTCGATTTGTAAGTGTGCCAAAATATCAGCTACAGCTAGTGGATGCATGATATATGGCTCACCAGAAGCTCTCAATTGACCTTCATGAGCCTTATCAGCAAGTTCAAAAGCCTTTAATACTTGGTTACACTCATCATCTGTTAAATAGGTATGGATATATTCCATAAATTCAGCTAAGGCTTTTTCTTTGTTAAATGTACCCTGTTCAACCAAAGCTTTGCCTTCTTCATTTACAGTTGTCATGGTGTCACCTCCTATACACTATAGGTAAGAAATGTTACGGATGTGACAAGATCTAATTTTCCTTCAACGGCATTCCATCTTAGCATTAATTGACCATCATCACTTGTATATTCTTCGATGATGCCCAACTCCTTAAAAACATCTAAGGATGTAAGGGCACTACGATTATTTTGATCTGCCGGCTTGCGGCGCAAAATTTCTTGTTCCACATTGTAAACCGATTGACTACGACCACGCATAGCTTGTTTGACTATGACATACATTTGTCTAAGCCCTTCTGTTGAAAGTGTAATAGGCTCTTCATTCAACGGTTCAATAGCTTGGATCATAAGCTGTGGAGAAACCATCCCTTGCCATTCATTCTTTTGTAAGGAAAAGGCTACTTTTACCACAGTTCCAACAAATATGGTTTTAAACAAATCGGGACGATTCCAAGCAATGGCATCTAATGTACCACTTGAGGTTTCTAAAATCACCTTACAATGATTTTTTAACTGACCCATAAGCATAATATCTTGTACCGTTGCTTCCATAACGGCAAAGACCGGCGTACTATTAGCCATACCATACGGTTCAAGGGCTGATACGCGGTCAATAATATCTACATCGATATCATCAACGGGTAGTTCCGCATCAATAGCAACGACAGGAATGTATTCTTCCGGTGTTACATGCTCTTTACAATACGCCGTTAAACGGTCCCGTAGTTCATCTATACGACTTGCATCAATACTAAAGCCTGCTGCTGCAGCATGTCCACCAAACTGTAGTAACACATCTTCACAAGACTTCAGTGCATCGTAGATGTTAAAGCTATCAATACTACGGCAGGAACCTTTACCAACGCAATCATGAATACTGATGACTAAGGTTGGTTTATAAAACTCCTCAACTAAACGGGAGGCCACAATACCGATAACACCAGGGTGCCAGTCTTCACCAGCTACAACAGTTACATAGTCTGCTTTATGACCTTGATTAGCTACATCGATACGAGCAAGTTCATGAATATTCCGCTCCAGTTCTTGGCGTTCACGGTTAGTTTCGTTTAATTCCTCAGCAATGGCTTCTGCCGTATCAGCATCATCGGTAACAAGCAACTCAACAGCTCGTGTTGCATGCGTTACGCGACCTGCTGCGTTAAGGCGAGGTGCCAAAGTAAAACCGATATGTCCAGATGTTATAGTTCGTTCATGGAGACCCGCTACATCGATAAGCTTTTTAATGCCCAAATTAGGATGACTATTCATCTTCTCTAGGCCTGCTTTTACAATGATGCGGTTCTCACCTACTAACGGCACTACGTCTGCCACAGTACCTAGTGCAACGATATCTAAATCATCTAAATACCATTCACCATATTTTGTGAGCCATAAAGCTTGGCATAATTTAAAGGCCACCCCAACGCCGGATAAGTTTTTATCCTTATAAGGACAATCCTTTTGCTTGTGGTTAATAACAGCCTTTGCTCGTGGAATCAAATCTGGTGCCGTATGATGATCCGTAATAATCATATCAATACGGTCACGTACAGCCTCTACAATATCGTAAGAACTAATACCGCAATCTACGGTAATAACTAGAGATGTTCCCCGCTCTATGAGGTGCTCTAAAGCCTCTAAATTGAGACCATAGCCTTCGCTTTGACGCTCTGGTATGTAATAGGTAACATCAGCACCAAGTTTCTTTAAAAATCGATACAGAACAGATGTGGCCGTAATACCGTCTACATCATAATCACCATAAATAACGATTGGTTTATGCTTTTCAATTGTCTCCTGAACTAGCGAAACAGCTACATCCATATCTTTTAATGTGAATGGATCTAACAAATCTGACAAAGAGCCTTGTAAAAACTTACGCCCTTCGTCAACATCTATGTGGCGATTTACCATTAATTTTGCCACAATAGGATTTACACCAAGTTCACGGATTAAGATATTTTCTTGTTCTTTGTCGCTTGTGGAAATGCGCCAACGTTTTTTCTTAATCATCATATCCCTCAGTAGTTTATAATCAATATTATTATAATAATTCAACGTATTATCATTATCATTTTTATTTATTATACATCAAAAAGTGAATAAAAATAAACTATTTTATATATTTTTATTCTCATTTAAACCTTGTCTTTTTTTCTCAACAAAAAAAGAACCTCCCATTATCAATAGGAGGTTCTCGATCAGTGAATTACTTAGAACCGGAAGTCTCGTTCGCCGTCTTTCATCTGTGCAATATAAGCTTTCGCTTTATCTTTAACTAAGTCATTTTTGATATTTTCTAACTGTTCTTCAATAACTTTAGCGCCATGAGCTTTAGTCTTTTCATCACCATAATCCATGATATATTCGTTTAATGTCATCAATGCATTTGGTTGGCAACAGTTGTGGATTTGACCGGATTTAGCAAGGGCCATGAATCTGTCCCCTGTTCTACCTGCACGATAGCATGCAGTACAGAAACTTGGTACATATCCAAGGTCTAGTAACCAATCTACAATTTCATCTAATGTACGTGTATCACTGCGATCAAATTGAGCAGAATTATCTTCTGGTTTTTCTTCTTCTTTGTAGCCACCTACGCTAGTACGAGAGCCACCACTAATTTGGGAAATACCTAATGCCAAGCCACGTTCACGCATAGATTGGCTTTCACGGGTGGACATAATCATACCTGTATACGGTGTGGATACGCGAATAAGAGCAACGATTTTCTCAAAGATATCGTCAGGTACAGCATTACTGAAATCATCTACATCGATATCATCAGCTGGACAAATACGAGGTACAGAAATTGTATGTGGACCTACGCCAAATACAGCCTCTAAATGTTCAGCATGCATTAATAAGCCTACAAAATCGTATTTATAGTGTTCTAAACCATATAAAACACCGATGCCTACATCATCAATACCGCCTTGCATAGCGCGGTCCATCGCCTCTGTATGGTAGGCGTAGTCGCTCTTAGGGCCTGTTGGATGAAGTGCTTCGTAGTTTTCTTTATTGTACGTTTCTTGGAATAATGTATATGTACCAATGCCAGCTTCATGTAATTTCTTGTAATCCTCAACAGAGCAAGCTGCAATATTTACGTTTACACGGCGAATTTCGCCATTTTTATTTTTAATACCGTAAATAGTTTTGATGGATTCCAAAATATACTCAAGCGGATTATTGAGTGGATCTTCACCAGACTCAATTACAATACGCTTATGGCCCATTGCTTCTAAGGCAATAACCTCTTCTCTAATTTGGTCTTGAGTCAACTTTTTACGTTTAATATCGCGGTTTTTAGAATGGTAAGGACAATATACACAACCATTAATACAATAGTTAGACAAATATAATGGTGCAAACAAAACGATACGATCACCGTAAATGGCTTTCTTGATTTCTTTTGCTAAAGCATAAAGCTTTTCCTTATATTCAGGCAACGGACATTCTAATAGAACAGCTGCCTCTCTATGGTTTAACCCCTTAAATGTAGCAGCCTTTGCTAAAATAGCATCTAACAACTCCCGATTTTCCTTGTTTTCCTCTGCGTAAGCAAGAGTATCAAGGATTTCCTGATGGGAAATAAACTCCTCCGCCTTTGGAGATTTTACATCATACATAGTACTTACCTCAAATCTTTCTAGTGGCAATGCCACCCCTCTTTAGGTTTATGAAAGTATATGACAACCAGTCTTCTGGTATTTCACTGATACTGTACTTAGTATACCACTATTCCTACTAAAAAACATAGGAATTTAATACATAGCAAAAGGTTGCTCCCTCATTAGAGGAAGCAACCTTTATATTATGGGCCTTTCTAATTTATATCGATTATCTATATCGAATATGACTAAAATGTATATGGTTTATTCATTCTATTACGATCACTTGTAAACAACAAAAAATCCCTAGTGAAAGCCACTAGGGATTAATAGTCTTGTAAAATTAAGCTTCTACAGGGTATACGCTAACTTTACGGTTATAACGACCAGCACGTTCAAATGCTACTTTACCAGGCACAAGTGCGAATAAAGTGTCATCTTTACCGATACCTACGTTAGTACCAGGGTGGAAGTGAGTACCACGTTGACGAACGATGATGTTACCGCTCTTTACGATGGAACCATCATGGCATTTAACACCAAGACGTTTAGATTCACTGTCACGACCGTTACGAGTACTGGACACACCTTTTTTATGTGCGAACAATTGCAAATCAAAAGTAAACATTAAGTTCACCTCCTATATTTCGTGAATTTGGACAAACTCTGGATATTGACGGCTAATCTCCTCCAAACCAAGAAGCATAGTCCCCAGAATATCCTGTCCACTCTGATTAATCGTACCAGAGAGAACTATATCACATTGACCTTCGCTATTCGTATACTCCCCTTCTTGTCGAGCAATTTGGGTGAGTCCTAACATTGCCGTTGCCGATAAAGGCAGACACTGCGGCACTACGATATCGAAGCCATGTTCATCATATCCCTACATGACCGGACATATGACAACCAACTACTTGACCATCACTATTCCGCTGGATTTCAATGAAAACCATAATTAAGCTTGGATAGATTCAATACGAACTTTTGTGAACGGTTGACGATGGCCTTGACGACGACGGTAGTTGGTTTAGCTTTGTATTTGAATACTAAGATTTTTTTACCTTTTACCATGCTCAAGAACTGTACCTGTAACTTTTGCACCGTTTACAAGAGGAGCGCCAACTTTAACGTCGCCGTCATTCACTACAGTCAAAACTTCTTCGAATGTAACGGACTCGTCAGCAGCTGCTTCCAATTTTTCGATAGTAATTACATCGCCTTCAGCAACGCGATATTGTTTACCACCAGTTTTAATAATTGCGTACATGAGAACACCTCCTTGTTATCGAACTCGCTGAATTCGGTATCCCGACCCGAACTTCGGTCGGGCGTTTAAACCTGCTTCACGCGGATTGCAAAGTTCAGTAAACCGAACTAATACTGATATAGTATATCCTATTTACACAGTCATGTCAAACAAAAATCAACAGAATCCGCCCTAGTTTCTAACACTTTCACATATATATACCTTAAAATTCTCCAATAATCCCAAGATGTTGTAAAAGTATCTTTGTACCGATGAGGATCAATACACCGCCACCTACTATATCTGCATATTTTCCAACAAATCGGCCCATAAATTTACCTAAGTAAACACCCACTAAAGATATACCAAAGGTAATAACACCAATCATCGTAGATGCTTCCCATACATTGATAGGTAAGAATGCAAAGGTCAGTCCTACAGCCATTGCATCAAGACTAGTCGCTACGGAGAGCATCATCATTTCCCAGACACCCAAGAATTGCTTATCATCATCGTCATCTTCATCATCATCATCGCTAAGTCCCTCTCTGATCATAGCGATACCTAAATAACCAAGAAGGCCAAAGATAATCCAGTGATCCCAATCAGCAATCACATCGATAAATTGACGACCGATGAGCCAACCAATAAGAGGCATAAGAAACTGGAACAAACCAAAAAGAAAATGCCAGGTTACCTTTGCGACCATTCTCACCTACAGGCATTGTCAGCCCTTACCGATAGATACACCAAAGGCATCCATCGCTAGGCCTATACTAATTAATATAATTTCAAATATAGACACTATACTCACCTATAAACAAACTACTTACTTATTCAGCTATAGCCATCAAGGAATACCCTTCTCGACTAATTTGTGGATTTACCACAATAGAAATCTTGCGACCTATGGACTCACCTAAATCCTCGAGAACAGCCTTTGTTAAATACTGAGCCACCTCCGGATGAACTTCGATTTCTAGATTCGTTTTAATACGTCCCGACTTAAATAACTCGCGGATACGACGCACAATCTGCATATACACGGTGCGGCCTGACAACATATAGCCCGTACCACCGCATTGAGGACATGTATCAAACATCAAGGTTTGTAAACCTTGGCGAGCTCGCTTTCGGGTCATCTCTACGAGGCCAAGCGAACTAATGCCGCATACAACAGTTTTCATTTTATCTAACTTAGCTTGTACCCTCAACAATTTTAACAATTCTTGTTGATGCTCTTTATCTTTCATATCGATAAAAATCGACCACAATAATACCGCCAATATCGCGCAAACGCAATTGACGACAGATTTCTTTTGCCGCCTCTTTATTGACTGTGAAAGCTAAATCTTCCAGCTTATTAGACTTGCCAGTATAATGAGCAGAGTTCACATCAAACACGGTAAGAGCTTCAGTATGATCAATACGGATTGAACCACCAGAAGGAAGATTAATATCGCGAGAGATAAGATCTTCAATTGAGGTTCAATGTGATTTTGCTTTAAAAATCGGTGTGCTATCACGATGACGTGTTACTTTAATTTGTTGTGACGTAGGGTCCATGCCCTAAGAGGTCCAGCAATCAGGGATTCTCCCATATCGGAATCGACGATAATTTCCTCTACATTGCGATGCGCATAGTCCCGTACAAGGCGGAACCAGAAATCCGCGTCACTATATAAATCAGTACCGCTCTTCGCCACCTTAAAGCGCTTCAACACATGTTGCCAGGTCCGCCACAGATACTCCATATCGCGACCGATTTCATCGGCACTGGCCTTAGCTGCTGCAGTACGAATGATAAAACCGCAACCTTCTTGTACATAAGGAGTTGCCAATTCTTGTAGTTTACTGCGCATGGTTTCGTCTGTAATTTTCTTAGAAATATGCATGCCTTCAGAATATGGTAATAGTACCATATAACGACCAGCCAAACTGACGTCTGCAGTCACGCGGGCACCTTTACCGAGCATTTCTTCTTTCACTACTTGAACGAGAATTTGTTGCCCCACAGATAGGCGTGGCAAAATTTTCTGTTCCTTCCCTTGTTGAAGGTTCAAATACGCATTTTGAGAGCCCCCAATATCAACAAAGGCCGCTTGCATACCATTTAATACGTTCTTTACTGTGCCTTTGTACATATGATTTGCCATATGAGACTCATCGGTACGCTCCAAGACAAAGTCCACTAGCTGGCCTTCTTCGTCGATAACAGCCATACGAATTTCTTCACGCATAACATTGACCAAAATTTTATGCATCCTATCCCTCCCTTCTTTGTCATCTAAATTATAATTAGTAATTAATCTCTAAAGGCGTATAGCGGCCTTTTTCGTTTTCTACCATAATTGCTTTACGATGAATTTCGTAGCTAGTTGTAATAGGCCAATTATACCGATCCTTCCCTAGATTCCATACTTCGCTAGGTTTAATCGTACCCTTGCGGATAAATGCCGATACCCATTGTAAGGGTCACCATACCATCCTTAACGAGGCTACAATCGGTTCTTTTACAAACTCTTTTTACATCAATGGTACGAGTTTTTCTTAGGTGTTACCTTTTTCATAAGAAATTTCCGTTGCTTCATTAAAAGGTTTGAGTAACGCATCCCAATCAGTATTTTCATCTGTCACAGGTCCTGTTACCTCATAGATAGCAAAGTTACAGATGGCCATCATCTTTTTCACCTTTTTCAGGCATTTCTTTTTACCATCTAGAACCTCAAGACCAGGAGGCGCTACACGGTTTTAAACGGTCCATAGTGGACTCTAAACTATCCTTTTCAAGCACATCCATATCGATATATTCAGCCGCTGCGGTTACGCCTAAGGCGAGTGCAGAGGAGAAGCTAATTTTCATGTGAGGGTTAAACCCTTCAGAATACGCCATTTTAATTTCTGCTCGACGTATCATCCGCTCTACAGCTTGAGGCATAATCAAGGTGTGACAGGAATCGTAATTCTTCGCCCTTATTTAAGGCCAAACGTAACTTTTTTTCAACTCTGCCACCCTCCTTATAGTCAATAATAGCTGTATTAAGCTCTGGACATACATTACAGCCCTTACATGGAGCTCGACGACAATCGCCTGTAAGGTTCGCTTCTACTGCTTGTTCCCACTCGCGTTTTAAGAAGGCTTTACTTACAGTACAATCTAAATGATCCCAAGGCAATGGCTCATCGAAATCACGAGTACGACGTGCATAGTACGCAGGGATCCAATCCACAGTCAGCAAATGCTTTTCAACCAAGTTTCATAGTTAAAGAACTCGGTCCAACCATCAAATTTACAACCTGCCTTCCAAGCCTCTACGAGAACTTTTGACAATCTGCGGTCTCCACGAGCAAAAGCGGCTTCCATGTAGCCAGTATAACCATCATGATAGTGATAAGAAATGTTACGATTATTGATGAGAGACTTCAAGTAACGTTGTTTACGATGAATCTCCTCCACATCTTCTTGACCATACCATTGATATGGAGAATGTGTTTTTGGTACGAAGAAGGATACGCTCACCGTTACAGAACCATTACGTTTTGCCTGTAATATCACGGTGCAAGTCAAGCACCTTGTACGCAAGATCTGCAATACCAGCCAAATCTTCGTCTGTTTCTGTAGGAAGCCCCATCATAAAATACAATTTAACCGTGTTCCATCCTGATTTGAAAGGCATTAGTACATGCGGCCAACAAATCTTCTTCACTAACGCCCTTATTGATAACGTCACGCATCCGTTGCGTACCTGCTTCAGGCGCAAAGGTAAGACCACTCTTGCGCACTTGCTGTACCTTTTTCGCAATATCGATAGAGAAGCTATCAATACGCAATGACGGTAAGCTAACGCTAACTTGTTTATCTTTAAACTCTTCCATGAGCATATCTACGAGTTCAGGCAATTTAGAATAGTCCGCAGAGCTCAAACTCATCAAGGATATTTCATTGTACCCCGTATTGGCAATTGTATCTTTAGCAATCTGTAACAAACGTTCTGGCGTCTTTTCACGAACCGGACGATAGAGCATACCGGCCTGACAGAAACGACAACCACGCGTACAGCCACGGAATAACTCCAATACAGCACGGTCATGCACTATATCAAGGAACGGTACAACAGGCTTTGTTGGATAGAATACATTCTCTACATCCTCTATAATACGTTTCTCAACGGTTGCAGGTACGTCTTCGAAACGCGGCGTAATCGATTTAAAATCGCCTTGTTCGGTGTATTCTACATCGTATAAAGCCGGGCAATATGTGCCAGGAATTTGGGCTACTTTACGCAAAAAGCCTTCTTTGCCACCTGGGAAGCCTTTGGCTTTTTCTGCTTTAAATAAGTCGATGAATTCATCGCCCCACTCTTCGGATTCACCGAGGGATACGATATCAAAGAAATCAGCAATAGGCTCTACATTATACGCACAAGGGCCACCGCATACAAGCAGTGGAAAATCTAAATCACGCTCCTTAGCATACATAGGAATGCCTGCTAAATCGAGCATATTTAAAATGTTAGTAAAACTCATTTCATATTGAAGCGTAAATGCTAACACATCAAAGTCTTTAATAGGCGTACGTGTTTCTAAGGAAAATAATGGAATATTACGCTTGCGCATTTCCTCTTCCATATCGTGCCACGGTGCAAATACGCGCTCGGCTACCGCATCTTCACGACGGTTTACGAGACCATACAAAAATCTTGATGCCCAAATGACTCATGGCCACTTCGTACACATCAGGGAAAACCCTAAAGCCATAGTTACATCAACAGTACTGTGATCCTTTCACGATACTATTGTATTCGCCGCCCGTGTAACGAGCGGGCTTTTGGACATGTTGTAACCATGACGTATCTAATTGAATCATACATCCTCCGTCTTTAATGAAAGACTTCTTTCACAATCAATCCTATGAAAGGATATTAAAAATATATTTTTGTCCGCTGTCTAGCAATATTTAATAAAAATGCCAATGCTCAGCATATTGGTTGTTAGCGCACTAACACCATAGCTAAGGAATGGCAACGGAATCCCCGTTACAGGGCATGATACCAATCGTCATGCCTACGTTTACGAGCACTTCAAAGGCAAACATCGTACCAATACCCGTTGCTAATAACATACCGAAAATTATCATTGCAGGTATATGCTACTTGAATGCTGCGATAAATAAGCATAAACAATAATAGCAATACTACAATGCATCCTACAAAGCCAAATTCTTCGCCGATTACAGAAAAGATAAAGTCCGTATGATTTTCTGGTAAAAAGTTCAACTGACTTTGAGTACCATTAAAGATACCTTTACCAAAAATCATACCCGACCCGATGGCAATCTTAGATTGAATAATATGATAGCCAGAACCAAAGGGATCGATATCTGGATTTAAAAATACTAGAATACGTTGCTTTTGGTATTCTTTCAGTACAAACCAGCCCAAAGGCATCAAGAGTAAAGCCACACTCGCAATAATTTTTATAAGCTTAGTTTTGATACCAGATATAAAGAGCATCCCTACAAATATAGCAATATATACGAGGGATGTCCCCAAGTCAGGTTGTAAGAATACGAGAAGGATAGGAATCCCTACATATAACACTGGCATCAATAGGGATTTAAAAGTATCTAACTTGCCAATGCGCGGTTCTAACATTTTAGCCATACAGATAATCATCAATAGTTTAGAAAACTCTGAAGGCTGAATAGTAATTGGCCCCAGTTGAATCCAACGCTGTGCACCTAGTGCGGAGGTACCAACTACCATAACTGCAATTAACATAAGCATGGTAATCACATAAATCATATTCCCCCACCCTTTAAGGCGATGGTAATCTAGAAATTGCATGCCTATAACGACAGCTATATTTGCTAAAAAGAATACGAGTTGTTTTACCACTAAACTACCAAAACCGATAGCCTCATGATTCACATGGGTAGCACTACCAATAGCTGTAAGACCAATTCCGACAAGTAATATAGTACATATGATGATAGTCCAATCGCTATCTGTCCATATTTACGCCACATCATATCACCTATTTCAACTTGCTACGGCGCCACAAGCTTTGTTTCCCTTGCACCAATAAGCGTTGCGTGGTCCAACCGCCACGATTAATGTAATGAACATTGTTAGAATCCTCAAAAATAGACTCACCTACTGTTGCAAGACTTGGTGTACTATCTTGCTCCTTCGATGTTTTTTTCTTAGTTACATAAGCATCGAAGTGCTTTTGTACATCGTAGTCTTCCCAACACTCACCGGTAGTTACATAATCAACAAGAGGTGCTAACATAGCTTTTTAGTTCACTAGAAACAAATTCTAACAAACGACCATCTTGTGTATAGGTCAAAATATCCTCATCATAAGGGATTATAGCCCCTACATATTCAGCGCGAAGGACTTCTAACATATCATATAAATTGATATTCTCTCCATCGATAGGTACTGCATTAAAAGCAATAGCATAATCACGAATATTATGTTCTTGACATACTTGAATCATGCGCGCCCCATTACGTAAGGACACCCATAAAGGATGCGTCACCACGATGCAGCGATTTACTAATTCTAAAATAGACTCTATGCCCTTACCGATACCAGCAGGAGCATCAATTAAAATATAGTCATATGTCTCAGAGAGGCGACGAACTAATTTTTTATATTTTTTACGACCTATATCTTCCCAACGAGCACTTTGGCTAGCTGGTAGAAAATCTAAGTTTTCAGCAATTGATACGATGGCATCATCCATATAGTCTTTATCTTCGCTCGCATCTAATGCGTCGTAAATAATTTCATTTGCCACTCCTAACACAAGGGTCTAAATCGCGCAATCCAAAATCTCCATCACAGAGCAATACGCGATGCCCTGCATTGCTAAGGCTGAACCCAAGCAAGCGGTAATCGTAGTCTTACCTACGCCCCCTTACCGGATACAACGCCGATTATCTCGCCCATACTAATCCTTTCTTGGTTGTCCACTAGTTACCGCATTCTGAGGGTTTTTTGCCCTTTATTAATACTTGTCCCCATAGCGGTTTCCTTATTGCTCTTACTATTTTGTATCATTAGATTTCTTATTCACTGGTACATTGAAGTACGCAGCCAATATATCTCGTACGATAGGCCCTGCAGAGCCCGCACCAAAAGCTACCTTGCTCAACAAGTGCAACCACTACAATTTGTGGCTTATCATATGGTGCATAGGCTACAAACCAGCCGTGATCTCTGCCATGTGCATTCTCTGAAGTACCTGTTTTACCAGCTACATCAATAGGGAATCCTTTAAACAACTCCCCTGCTGTACCACCTTCATTAGTAACATCACGCAAGCCTTCGCGAACAAGATCCATAATATTTTTTGGTACAGGTAAGATACCGAGCTTGTCTGGGCCAAAGATTTCTTTTGGCGTGCCATCCTTATTATCAATACGGCTCACTACATATGGGCGGTATTTAATGCCACCATTTGCTACTTCACTGAGCATAACAGCCATTTGTAATGGTGTCACCAAAGTAAAAGACTGACCTATGGCCGCATCAAAGGTTTCACCTAAATACCAATCTTCATCATACACTTTGCGTTTATAAGCAGGACTTGCCATATTACCAGAGGCCTCACCAACAAGATTGATGCCTGTCTTTTTCGCCAATACCAAAGTAGCCAGCATATTTTACAAGTCCTTCTATGCCAACGCGATTGCCCATTTCATAGAAGTAAACATTATCTGATTTTTGCAAGAGCTTTATTAAAGTTAAGCCACCCTAATGCTTCACCTTCTGCATTTCGTTTATCGATAAGCCAATGTTTACCACTATCAAAAATCATTTCTTCAGGGGTAACCTTTTTCAGGTCTAAAGCCGCCGTACCTGTAATAATCTTGAACGGAGAACCTGGTGGATATTCACCAGAAATAACCTTATTATCAAATGGATGATTCTTATCGTTATTCAATTGATTCCACTGTGCCGTTGTAATCCCTTTCGCAAACCAGTTAGGATTAAACTCAGGGGCGCTGACCATGGCCAAAATGGCACCCGTATTTGGATCCATTGCTACTACAGCAGCTCCTTGAGCTGGAATGCCTTGGGCACGCAACTGTTCTAATTGGTTCTTAACAGCTTCTTCAGCAGCCTTTTGTAGATTTGCATCTATTGTCAAATGGATATTAGATCCAGGCACTGTATGCTTTCTATCTACCTCCGCAACCGGTCGGCCTGTAGCATCAACCTCTACCTGTTTACCACCATCAGTACCACGCAAGATGGAATCATATAGTTTTTTTCAAGACCAGAACGGCCTAAAAATAGTACCACCACTAATAAGGGTATTTGGATCTTGCTGTTTTAGCTCTTCTAATTCTTCTTCGCTCACTTCACCCACATAACCCAAAAGAGCTGAGAAGCCATCGTTTCATATGGATAATAGCGAAGTGGTTCTACATCTATGGTAACACCTGGTAATTCATGACGATGCTCTTCGATGCTTGTAACTACATCCATAGAAATATCATTAGCAATACGAATTGGCTCATAACCATATTTATGATCATTTACCTTTTTTGTAATATCTTCTGGTTTAATTTTCAGCAAAGTTGCCAACTTAGCAACTTCACCTTCGTCTAGAGCCTTCCCTGTAGGCAAAATGGAGATAGTGTATGCCGGTCTAGAACCTACTAAGATCTGACCATTTCGATCGTACATAATACCACGAGCAGCTGTCATGGATACCATGCGCAAACGGTTGCCTTCTGCCTTAGCTTGGTAATAACCACCAGACAAGATTTGCAACGACATCAGGCGTAATGCCAAGACTATAAATATGCCGGCTACAATGTAAAAGAGTACATCAAAGCGATTCGTTTTTCTTCGTTTATAGAGGCCTTCAAGCACTCTTTCACCCCCTTAATCCTTACCAAATATAACCTTGTTGTTCATCATCTTTACGCCATAACAAACCATGCACAATAGCGCCTAACAAGCCATTCCAGAACATCACGGGTAATACCATATGCCACAAGTATAGTCCAAAGTGCAAATCGCCACCACTAGCTAATATCATAAAGCTACGAATAACGCCATCTAGTAGCGTACAAATAGCTACTATACCGCTAGACCAATACCAGCGTTCTTCATAGATACGATGCTTTACGGCAGATAGTAGGTATACCACAATTACGTAAGGGAATAGATGGAGCCCAAAAAAGTTAGATATCAATACATCATGTACGATACCCCCAACAACAGCGGATATCAGCCCCATACGACGACCTTTAAATAAAGTAATCATAACAATTATCGTCAAAATTAAGTTTGGTAACCAATTTGTATGAAAAAAATAGTAGGCAATAATTGCGCTTGTATAAAATATATTAAAAAAATCCAGAGAGACTAAAAGCTAGACGCATCATTGTTTAACGGCCCCCTTTGCACCCTCTACTTGATCTCGTTGTGTTTGAGGCACAAGTTTAGGTTCAAGTTCTGGTTTTTGTGGTGCACTTAGAGAAGACGAGGTAAGCACAAAAACTTCTTCTAAACGATGAAAATCTACACTCGGTGTGACTACCGCATTTTTAACAAATCCTTCCGAATCATTTTCGATTGATTGCACGTTGCCAACAGGTAAACCTTTCGGATAAATGCCTCCATATCCAGAGGTAATCAACTTATCACCTACCAATACATCACCATCGCGAGCAATATTTACCATAGATGGTGTACGAGGTGTATTGCCATTACCTTTTACAACGCCAGACAAACGAGATTCAGGTCGTTGTACAAGGATACCTATTGCGCTACGCGGATCAAGAATGGTTTGAACGCGAGCAGAATGCGGATATACATCTGTAATAAAACCAACGACACCACTAGGTACAACAACAGCCATATTAACTGCCATACCTTCTTCACTCCCTTTATCAATGGTGAAAGTATTTGTCCAAGTACCGTAATCCTTTGTAATGATACCTGCTAGGGTCATGGAGAATTCTGGATGGCTACTCTTATAGTTTAAAAGCTGACGAAGGCGAATATTCTCTGCTACTACTTCATCGTAGTTAACTACCTTTTGTTCCAATGTAGCTTTACGAGATGCTTCCTCTTCACGTTCGATAGTAGAGAAAATAGCATTATTAAGTACTGTAAAGCTAGTTTGGACGCCCTCTAATAAACGAGCTGACCCATACGAGAAAGGCGTTGTAATTCCTTCAAGGGTAACCGTAACAAAGGGAATACTAGTCCGTTGCTTCCACGCAAAGCCGAGCAATGCCATTAGGATACAACCAATGACAACGATGATAATTAACTTTTTATCTGACTGTATCATGCTAGTCTCGGCCCTTTCTATTCTTAGAATTTACAATAAAACGCGATAAGCTCACCAAATCAGATGAGGCCCCATTAAGGCCTACCACAACTTTTGTTTCAGGTGCTTCAGGAACGTGAACAGGTACACCTACTTCAGTACCAATCCGATCCGCTAAGCCAGATAGTCTTGCCGTACCGCCAGTAAGCCATATGCCATGTTGCATAATATCAGCCACGATTTCTGGTGCCGTAGCACGAATCATTTGCTTAACCTCATCCAAGAGTCCTATCAAACATTCATTTACAACTTGGTACACTTCAGATTGATGAATCACACAACGTCTACCTAAGCCGTTCATCATATCGCGCCCCTGAAAGGCATACTCTGCATCCTCTAAAGGAGCGATAGCTGTACCTAATGTATGCTTAATATCTAATATGGTCTCATCAGATACGATAACGCCAAAACACTCACGCACATAGCGCAATAAGGCATTATTAATATCAGAACCACCAAAACGAATTGTTTTTGCTATCTACGATACCACCTAAAGAAACAATCCCCCATATCAATAGTGCCACCACCGATGTCAATAACCATAGATCCTTGCGCTTCAAAGATAGGCACACCACAACCAATAGCAGCTGCCACAGGTCGTTCAATGAGGAATACCTCTCGAGCACCAGCTTGAATAACAGCATCCATCATAGCTCGTTGCTCAACATCGGTCATGCCACAAGGAACCCCTACGACAACGCGGGCTCGACGCAACGCATTAGACACCTTATTAAGAAAGTAGCTAAGCATAGTATGCATAACACGATAGTCAACGATAAATCCATCCTTTAAAGGCGTTAACGGACGCCACATATCGGGCATGCGCAATACGAGGCGCGCCGCTTCATCACCAACGGCTACTACTTTTTCTTGTTTTGTATCAGTTGCTATAATCGATGGTTCGCTTATAACAGTCCCTCGCGTCCCCCCCATGAGGCGCGTTTGTATGGAACCAATATCTATACTTACATCTTTTCCTAGAGTAGGTAAAATGGAACTCATAGTAATTTCTCCTTCATTACATCATCATTCCATTTTTACCATATATAACGCGACTTTTTCCATTGATATCAGTACCTTTCCTTTTTGTTAAAAAGCACAGATAACGCATAATCCCTGTACTCATAAGTCATACATAAAAAAATTACATAACTTCATACATATAATCTCATACACAATAAGGAAAAAGCACTCATTTATAGGAACTTACCCATGCGTCAAAAATTAGGTATAGTTCAAAATGAGTGCTTTTAATAATCTACTTGGCTTTGTTCAGTTTATTTAGGCTCAGCTCAATTTACCAATTTCGCTGAGGGCTCGTAAGTCATTATCCCTATAACAATATGATCAGTACAGGAATCCCCATAAATTGACCAGCACTAACAAACATTTTCGTTAGCCGTATATCTTCATCACTTGGTCTACTATCACCTGACGGGTGGTTATGGATTAGAATAATAGCCGCCGCATTGCATGCTATAGCTTTTTTAAATACTGCTCTTTGCTCTACAAGGCTTGATACCAATCCACCATTAGAGATATGCTCCAACTGAATAAGCTTATTTCGAGATGTTAGCATGGCAGCCCACACATGTTCCACATCTTCGTGCCGCAGTCGTTCCATCACATATTGAGCTATTACAAAAGGTTGCGAAAAATCTTCATAAGTCTCTTTAATCTTAAGCTCCCCTAGACGCCTACCCATTTCAAGTGCTGCACATAGCGTCACTGCTTTATCTCTACCAATACCCTTGATTTTGGTTAGATTATCTACGGTCATTCGGTTAAGACCATATACGCCATCATCAAAGGATTGTACGATATCACTTGCCAAAGAAATCGCAGATTGCCCCTTTACCCCTGTACGCAATAAAATAGCCAACAACTCCTCCATTGCCATATGTGAAGGGCCTAAGGCGAGAAATTTTTCTCGCGGGCGCTGGAATGGTAGCATATCTTTTACACTTACTGTTGGTACTTCCATAGAATCTCTCCATTCAAATAGATAACACCATTTGTAAATCAAACAATAAACACATCTACTCTCTTAAAAATTATTCAGCACAGCACAGCACAGCACAGCACAGCACAGCACAGCACAGCACAGCACAGCACAGCACAGCACAGCACAGCCAATTATATCACTATCTGTCTAATACGCTAGTACTATTTTGCCCCTAACGCCTTGCACAGTTCCTCGTATACATGTTCAACTGGTAACCCTACCACATTAGTATAAGAGCCCTCTATTTTATCTACCCATAATGCACCTTTTCCTTGGATGCCATAAGCTCCAGCCTTATCCATCGGTTCCCCACTAGCAATATAAGACTCAATTTCAAAGGGTGCTAATTGTTTAAAATATACTTTTGTTTCATTGTGAAAAACTATCTCCTCCCCTTTGATGAGTAACGCGACTCCAGTGATTACAGAATGTGCTCTACCCGATAAATGCTCCAACATATGGCGTGCATCGGATTCATCATGTGGCTTTCCTAATACTTTATTATCAAGGACAACAATAGTATCTGCGCCTAACACAATACTTCCGTCTGGAACACCTACAGCACAACGAGCCTTACCTAATGCTTGGGCTTTCACCATTTCAATAGGGTTGTCGTAACCCTCATTAGATTCCTCATAAGTACTGGATACAACAGTATGATCAATCCCAACCTGTGTTAATAATTCAGTTCTACGTGGTGATTGACTCGCCAAATATAATCCAGCCATATACGCTCCTTCGTATTAAAAAACTTGTACATAAAATTCTTGGTATAACTAAACTATCCTGCCTATCCCCCAGAACTTACCATCCCTTACATAGTTGTTCCTTTATCTTCTTTTGAAGAAATTAATCTTTCATAATATTCTTGTACATCTTCCCCATGTTTTACCGCATCAGCTCGCACCGCTGCATAAAATACAATATCCGCTTGAGGCACACGAATACGGCCAGGCACATGCTCTTCTAATATTTCAAAGAATCTATCGTCGGCTTTCAACAGCAAACGACCATTTTTAACTTTATTTCCATCTACAATAGAATACACAAGAGACCAAATCGGGCGCGGGTCAGAGGTAGAACATTTTTCTATATTTATAGCGGTATTTAATATTTGTCAACAACTCACGTTCAAACTTGAACACCCCATCAATCATGTTATAATCTACTTCAAAATGACGATTTCTAAAGATAGAGTGCTCTTCAATCACAAGCTTTGTATCTGTCAAAATATATGTATATCTACTAACAGCCTGTTTAACCATAACAATGATGGCCATGATTTCAATAAAATACTCAGCTAATAAAAACCGTATGTAATTGAATACTGCGATACGTTGTATAAGCTGCTGCACACAACAATAAAATCACAAAAAATACTACCAATAACTCTGCACTTCTGGTGCGCTGAGATTTTTCTTCATATAATACTGTCATGCTTTACCCCTTTTAAAGAAATCACTAATTAATAACTATACATCCTATTATAAGATATTCTATGCATAAAAACTACAAAAAAACCCCGTCCATATCCGAGATATAGACGGGGTTTTATGACTCTATTAGTCACTCAGTTCAGATGCGAACTATATTATTTTTCAACGCTGCTGTAATACGTTGAGTATCACGAGCAATCATGATTTCTTCGTTTGTAGGAATTACAAAGATTTTAACCTTAGAGCCTTCAGCACTGATTTCTTGTTCTTTACCACGAACATTATTGCGTTCAGAATCAATACGAGTACCTAAATATTCCAAACCGTTACAGATTGCATCACGGTTACCAATACCGTTTTTCACCAATACCAGCAGTAAAGATGATAGCATCTACACCGCCCATAACAGCAGCAAAGGCACCGATTACACGGCGAACTTTGTAATGGAACATATTCAATGCCAATTGTGCGCGTTTATTGCCGTTAGCAGCAGCTTCTTCAATCACACGGAAGTCATTGGATACACCAGAAATCCCTAATACACCGGATTCTTTATTCATAACTCTATCGATTTCTTCATAGGTCATACCTGTTTTTCCATCAAGAATGGAACGATAGCAGGGTCAATATCACCTGTACGCGTACCCATGATCAAACCGGACAATGGGTAAAGCCCATTGTAGTATCGATGGAGCGACCACCTTTAATAGCAGCCACAGAGGAACCATTACCCAAGTGGCATGTGATGATACGAAGATCAGTCATATGTTTACCCATTAATTCTGCACAACGTTGTGCTACATATTTATGGGACGTACCATGGAAGCCGTAACGACGAATACCATAATCTTCATAATAAGAGTAAGGAAGCGCATACATATATGCTTCTTTTTGGCATAGTTTGATGGAATGCAGTATCAAATACAGCAACTTGAGGTACACTCGGCATAATAGCTTCACAAGCTTCAATACCTTGAATGTTTGGTGGGTTATGTAATGGTGCAAGAGAAGCACATTCTTCCAACGCTTCCATAACTGCTGGTGTAATCAATACGGAATCAGCAAATTTTTCACCGCCGTGTACTACACGGTGACCTACAGCATCAATTTCATCCATCGAAGAGATAACACCAAATTCAGCATCAACTAAAATATCTAGCAAAATACGAAGCGCTTCTTTTATGGTTCAAAAATTGGTTCAACGCGTTCTAATTTATCTGCATTAGGACGTTTGTGAGTGAAGATAGCATCTTGATCACCAATCTTTTTCAAAAAGGCCTTTTTGCCAATTCTGTTTCAGTTGTCATATCAAGTAATTGATATTTCAAAGAAGAACTACCGCAGTTAACTACTAATACGTTCATCGATTAACCCTCTTTCTGTTGTGTAACTTGAATCTTGTTTTGAATTTCTTTGCTGATATCAGCACCTACCTGATCCTTTTCAGGATATTGGTAGATTATATTCCACAATACGCCATGATCTAAGAATACGTATTGAGAAAAGCTAAATGTTTGCCCTTGTGTTGTATACGTCACATCAAGCTTCTTTGCAGATGTACCTTGTAAAGCTACAGATTCTTCCTTGATGGTTGCGCCCATCTTCGTGAATTCAGACTTGCTGCGATTTAAAAACTCATCAACCGTAGGCAATGGTTTATTGTCACCAGCACGCAATGCTTCAACTTCAATCACCATATGTTCTGTAACGGAACCATAAATATCAATTGGATACCCATCATCAGTCATATTTTTTGTACTTTTACCCATTTCATAAGGCAAGGCAATGGTAATTTCAGATTGACCAACACGGATAACTTGATGGCCAAAACTATATGTATCCATTACATTTGTAGAGCCACATCCCGCCATTGCTAGCAGCACAGCACCGAGCAGAGTCCCTTGTAATGTACGTTTCCAATTTTGTTTCATCATATACCTCACATCAATTCAGCATTTACAGTTAATTATAGCCTATAGTGTCAAGAAAATCTATACTAAACTTAATATTTACACATAACATCATTTCTATAAACAAGCCTTTTATATGGATATCATGAAATGTAGTTTACAGCATTTCTTCGCTTTGTTACACTAACAATAATGAAAGGAGTCACTATGAAAACAATCGGTATCATCTGTGAATATAATCCATTTCACAATGGACATGCGCATCAATTACATACCTTAGCACAAGAGCATCCTGAAGCGCTGCGCATTTGTATCATGAGTGGTTCCTTTGTACAACGAGGAGAACCTGCTATTTTTTCTAAATTTGACCGTGCTCGTTGGGCTATTCTCGGTGGTGCAGACATCGTTATCGAGCTACCTACACTCTATTCTTTGGGTAGTGCACAACTGTTTGGAACAGGCGCTATTCGCATGGTAAAAGCTTTACATATCGATGCACTCTCCTTTGGTTCTGAAACGGCTGATCTAGATACACTCGTTGATATAACTAAACGTATGGATTGTGAAAGTACTCAAATAGTATTACGGACCTATATTAACGAAGGCATGTCCTATGGCTCTGCCTTCCGTAAAGCCCTTAATACAGAGATGCTCAACACCCCTAATGCACTGTTAGGACTTGAATATATTCGGGCAGGACTTACCTATTATCCTTCCTTAAAATATATACCAATCTTACGCACATCAGATCATCACGACGCGAATATTACAAAAGATTTTCCTTCTGGTACAGCATTGCGTAAACTCATAACAGAAATGGCTACAGGTAGTAACAATTGTAATAAAAATAGTATCTACACTTTTACAGATATAGATACAACGACAAGTACAAATTCAAATTCAACTGCAACTGCAACTACATTAACAAAATTAAATGCACTAAATAGTAAAATAAAATTACAACTTCAGTCAATCGTTCCTAAAACTATTGCAGACGATATGACTAATATAATTTCTAATGGTGCTTATGTAAACTATAACCGCTACTATGATATGGTCCATACCTTAAGTCGTCGTACTTCAACTAAGGAGCTAGAAAGCTTTGGAGAGTTCAACGAAGGCATTGAACACTTATGGTCCAAAGCGGCCCAACAACCTACGTGGAACTTGGCTATGAAGCAAATAAAATCAAAGCGCTATACCTATGCCCGTTTACAACGAATGGGAGCCTATCTCACCTTAGGAATACAAAAAGATTTACTACAAAGTGCTATACAGGAAGCGCCACAATATGCTCGCTTGCTAGCCTTCAACGATAGAGGTCGTCAATGGCTTCGAAATGATTTTGAAATACCACTTATTCAAAAATGGGCCAAAGCACCTAATGAATTAAATACGTTGGGACAAACGATGCATCAAATCGATACATTAGCTACAGATATACAGGCCTTATGCTTACATAATGAAGTTAAACGAATAGGTCATATGGACTACACCTATACGCCACAATACATAAAATAAGCAGAACTACAATCTGGTAGAAACATTCTGCACATAAATATAAGAGTCAAATAATTTAATTTTATTAAGATAATCATCTTATTATATGATAATACTCAAAAAAATGAAGGGGTTACAATACAGATTATTCCTGTATTGTAACCCCTTCTTCACCATCCAGATCAGCGACGGCAACGCGTACACTTTCAAGATGTGATGTAGGAATATTTTTACCTACATAGTCCGCTCGTATAGGCAATTCACGATGACCACGATCGACGAGGACGGCCAATTGAATGAATCTTGGTCTGCCAGCCGTCATTAATGCATTTAAAGCAGCACGAATAGTACGGCCCGTATACAAAACATCATCTACAAGGATAATTGTCTTTTCCGTTGTATCAATCGTACACGGTTCCCCCTCTTTAGGACGAGCATCACGATCATCACGATACACTGCAACATTCAAAGACTCACAATCAATATGAATACCTTCTATACGCTCAATTTCCGCTTGTAAACGTTTTGCCAAAATGACACCACGCCGTTCAATACCTACAATTAACGCATTAGATAAACCTTTATTGCGTTCTAAAATTTCATGACTAATACGACGAATCGCACGCATTATAGCGTCTTGATCCATTAGTAAGCGTTTCTTTTCCATATATACGCCCTTACAGCATAGGATTGTTCTATGCCCCTATATCCAAATAAGTAGTAAAAATAAGTACTTAGACAATCAATGTAAACATTTAGACTATTTTCGTTTATCTTCACGGTAGGTCTTAGCAAATTCTAAGCACGCCTCAAAGTCAGCTGGTACCGGTGCTTCAAAGTGCATTTCTTCACCTGTAATAGAGTGTTTAACATCTAACGATTTAGAATGTAATGCTTGCCCTTCTATAGGAAAATCCATACGTCTATATCCATAAAATGGGTCATTAACAACAGGATGTCCAATATGAGCAAAGTGAACACGAATTTGATGGGTTCTGCCAGTCTCCAAATTACATTCAACCAATGTTTGATGACCATAACGCTCCAATACTTTAAAATGTGTTACTGCATCTTTACTGTTTTCAAAGACAACAGCCATTTTCATACGGTCCTTAGGATGGCGTCCAATAGGCGCCTTTATAGTCCCCTTTTCTTCTACAATATTGCCTTGTACTAGCGCCCAGTACGTACGTCTTGCAGAATGTACTTTTACTTGCTCTGCTAGACCAATGTGTGCTGCATCATTTTTTGCCACCATCATAACACCAGACGTATCTTTATCTAAGCGATGCACAATACCTGGCCTAATTTCACCATTAATACCTGATAGGTCCTTACAATGGAATAATAGAGCATTTACAAGGGTTCCAGAATAATTCCCTACTGCAGGATGTACCACCATGCCACGAGGTTTATTAACAATAACAATATCGTGATCTTCGTATAAATAATCTATAGGGATATCCTCAGGTTTAACCTCAATCGATTCAGGCTCTGGGATTTCTACATGAATGACAGTATCAGGTGTAAGCCGAAGATTAGCCTTTCCTACTTTATCACCTACTGTAACATGACCACCTTTAATTAAACTTTGAATATAGCTACGAGATCCTTCCATCTGTTCAGTTAAAAATACATCTAGTCTCATGCCTTCTTGCTCAGCACTTACAATATATTCATTCATCCTCTATTCCTCTTTGAGTCAAGTATAAGATATATATTTATTGACGAATCAAGTCAATGATCTATAAAGGACCCAAATAATGAAAGCTATTCATGGTCCTCTTTCAATGAAAACAAATAAAATACAACAAAAGCTACACCTATACAAATACCAATATCTGCCACATTAAAAATAGGCCATACACGAAAATCAAAAAAAGTCCACTACCCCATGAATCATGTATCGGTCAATGCCATTACCAATTGCACCTGCGACTAATAAAGCGGATCCCGATTTTGCAAAGTCCAATGGCCCTTAGCTAATCGCTTCCAATAAAAAGCACAAACAGCTAATAGAACAAAAAGCCACTAGTAAGAAAAAAACCATCGTTGATTCGCTAACATGCCAAAGGCTGCACCGCGATTAATAATATAGGTAAGATGAAATACATTAGGAATAACAGGTAAAGATTCACCTAACAAAAAAATGATTCATTACATAATATTTAGTTAATTGGTCCAATAATAA